>VTLG01015743.1_pt1 | contig 29695 bp, 41 predicted proteins | sample 4694571 | NCBI WGS metagenome assembly VTLG01 (sample SAMN12604809, study PRJNA352737) | marine metagenome | biome: ENVO:00000447; feature: ENVO:00000209|ENVO:00000569|ENVO:01000036; material: ENVO:00002151; isolation source: viral sequences binned using virsorter ...
CCAGCTTAACACCGTTTAGATAAACATCAACAAAACCCACATCATAGGTAATTGGGAATATTGTAGTTGAACCATCATAGCCACCAGATGCTGAACCAACAGTGTAGGTTTGACGAACAGATGTTCCGTTGACAGCACTAGTTGCTGCAACCCACGCAGAGCCATTGTAAACTTTTAGTTCGTTGTCTGTTGTATTAAAAAATAAATCACCAGCATCTAATGAACCTGTTGGGTTTGATGAGCCAATTCTATACCGTTCAGCAAAACTGTTTATTCCTGCTAGATTACTACTTTGTGCTAGTGTATTAATGTTAGCTACAGCACCAGCAACGTCATTTAAATTAGAGACATTTTGTGATGTAGCCATTGTATTAAGGTCAGCAACAAAATCTGATGTAGCAAGCAGATTCAAATCTGTAACAATATCAGATGTTGCGAGTGTATTTATATCACTAACAATGTCACTTGTTGCAAGAGTGTTCAAATCACTTACAATGTCGCTTGTAGCTAATGTATTAAGGTCACTGACAATATCACTAGTAGCTAATGTGTTGATGTCATTGATTACATCAGTTACAGCCAAAGCATTCAAGTCTGCAACAAAGTCAGCTGTTATAAGACTAGATTTTGCAGCAACACTATTAACATTAGTAATGTTTGATGCAACCGTTCCAATATCAGTTGCATCTGCAATAACAGCAGCTACGTTTGATTGCATTCCAGCTACAGTGGTGACGTTACTTGAAATGCCAGCCACAGTAGTAACATTAGCGCTAATTCCAGAAACCGTTGTGATTGCATTTGTTGCTGTTGTCCCATCTTGTATGTCGGCAAGAGTAGCTATATCGGTTGATGCAGCAGATACAGTTTGCACATCAGTTATACTTGGACCTGCCTCAACAACGCCTGTTGTTGCATTGAAAGCAAGGGTCTTGCCTTTTCTAGTATCAACATTCGGAAGGGTCAATGCTACATCAACATCAAAATCTGTAAGACGTAGTGAACGGTCAATGTCATCTTTGAGGTCAGCTTGTATAGCTGTAATTCTATCTAGTTCTGTATTTAAAGAACCAATCTGAAATGCACCAGATGAAGGAAAATCAGTTGTTCTTTCAAGAGCAATGCTCCTTGTAAAAACTATTTTTTTATCTGAACCACTTGCAGTTACTGCACTTGTAAAATGAACAAAACCATCAGTACCACTTGTATGCCCAGCATTTGCATCAGAGTTAGAATCTGATATTTTATAATGTGTAGTAAGAGTTTGAAGAGTGCCATCAACATAAACATTTAAATCTGCATTATCAAAGATTTCAAATGTCATAGTAAATATCGTCTGCGAATTACCATTCGCAACGGTATATTCATTTCTTGGGTTATTATCTGCTAAGTTAATAGTCATGTTCGCATCCTAACTTAAATTAAAGACTACCTCAACGCACAATTAATATCGCCCACCAGCAAAGGCTCTTGCATACTCATTTGTTGTATCTTTTAAAAAGAACAATTGAGAAAAAGGCATTTGTCTAAGTAGTCTTCCCGAACCCTGCCCATACTCTCCACTTAAAAATAAACCAACCGCTTTACTTGTATCATATGCCCAAGATGGGCCAGCACCAAGAACACCAGTTATAGCATCACCAATATCTTTGCCCTGTTTATACTTTGGCTTGATAATACCCATACCAATATCAGGGCCGCCAAGTGCTAAACTTGTAGCCATAGCTGTATAAAACAAATCACTATGCATAGCGCCAAGACCAGAAGCATCAAATGAACGAGCAATCTTTGTGCCTAAATCCATGTTATCCATTTGATAATCGCTGTATTTTAATTCCATTCCCATATATCCAAGACCCATTGCAGAAATCATGCCGACAGCCCTGTTTCGTACTTGGTTCTGTGCAATAGATGCTGTAATTTTATTTGCGGCTGCAAAACTGTAAGACATAAACTGGAATGGCAAACCAAGCAAACCATTCTCTATTCTATAGTATCCTTTATATTTTGCATCTTCTCTTACATTAGGAAACAGTTTACGAGCAACATGAATAGGCACATAAAACACACCATCCACAGCTATTGGCTTATCTGCTGGCGTACCCATAAGAACAGTATTACCAATGCCACTGTTTAGTGCGGCTCTATAATCATCTCTAATTGTGATTGGGATTCCAGCATCTTCCCATGCTAATGTATTAGGCAAAAACAAACCGCTATCTGTTCTCTCCCATGGAGCAGATGAAATACTATCAGCTTCTGTTTTTGTAATATTGTATCTAGCTAAATATTCAATTTCAAAATCTGTAACTTTTTTGCCATCAGGATGTTTGCCACTTAATTTTAATGAATAATCAATTAAAGTATGTGCGCGAACCATAGAGTCCATTTTCTTAAAGATGGTTGTCATAGGCGCAACACCATTCAAAAAGAAAAATCCACTCCGAACTTTACTCATTACCCCATCATTAAGAGGATTATTTCGCATCATTTCAACATGACGCAAATGTGCATCACCTTTAAGAATATCTATAATCTCACCAGCAATACGACCTTCTTCAACATTTAACTTAACTCTGTGATCAGACATTGTTGCAAATAATGATTTGAATACTGGGCCTAATTCATGTTCCATCATTATTTTTGCAAAATCTGGAAGAGTAGCAAATCCAGCAGAACCTAAATAATTAAGCATTGCCAAATCTTTTAAGATTACAGCACTCTTCAAACTTAATGCATCTGCATCTCTTATAACTGTTCCTTGCACTCTTTCATTTACATGACGGATATCTCGTAAAATTCTATTTACACGAGTTGGTTTCATTCCTTTTGCGAGCAAACTATCTTCTACATCATCAAGAACATCATCAATATCTTTGCCAAACTGCACCCGAAACTCATACTGTGGTGCAATCTTTTGAGTATATGCCCTCATTATACTTATTGGATTTGTTTCAATAAAATCAACAACCAAAGAGTTTGGTATATCTACATCTCTGTGCCTAAAGTGTTTTGATTTTGTAAATCCATAAAACGCATTGCCTTCATCAGAAACATCTCTAATGCCAAGAATTTTATCAATAGTTTCATTTACGCGACCAGCAACAGAATCATAATCATTAGGCAACTTTACTTGTGTCCAAGTATTTGATGCCTCATCAAGTTTATATGTATATGGATTCTCAGTGTACCATTGATGCAATACTCTAAAAAATTCTTGTCTACGCTCCTGTATTATATCCTGTCTCCAATATCTAGGATTAAATGGTTCTGCAAAATCAGGACGTACACTTTTTGAAAATAACTCTATAGAACTTGTTGTTTCATCTATTTTTGCATTAACGCGAGAAAGTTTTTCTTGAGAGTTTTTTAATCTTTCAAATACATTGCCACGCTTCGATGCTTTTCTATTTTTTAATTTTTTAATCCTATCTTCTAAAATTGCTTTTTCACCTTCAAGCCGAACAAGTTCTCTGCGAGCAAACTGTGCGCTACCTAGCAAGCCTGTTTGGTCGAGGCGTGTTTCCCAAGTTTTGTAATATTTTTCGAGGTCAGCCATAAACTGACCTTCTGCTTCATTTGCTGGCTTTTCGCCTTTCATTCTTTTAATATTTACTTCAGTAATCCAATCGTAAAATGTTTTATTTTCTTGTGGGATTAAGCCAACTTTTTTGCCAGCACCTATGACATTTGTTGCAATATCATAATCAAGGAAAGTTTTGCCTTTGCCATATTGTGTTTTATATAACTCTCTTGCTCTGTCATAAACCTGCACCCATTCTCCATCACGAATAGCAGCCTTTTGATAAACAGAAGGGCCAACACGCAAACCAAATTTGTTTAACGTAAGAGACAATCCACTATCACCGCCAATAGATATCATTACTCTTTTTGCAAAATCTGTTGCACCTTTATCTTGCAAAACTCTTTTAACAGGTGTTGTAAGAAATTTAAAAGCCCAACTATCTGTAAATAAATTCTTTTTTACCCCATATGGATTATCAATATCATCAATTTGCTTTTGAGTTGCTTGGCGTTTTTCTGCCTCTGCTTTGAATAAATTATATTCAGTTTCTTGTTGTCGTGTAGTTTGAGAAAACTCTGTTAGTCTTGCTTCAGCTTCATCTAATTCTGCTTTAGCTATTTTCATATTTTCTGGTGTGGTTGCAGATGCAAATTTAGCCTCAGCTTGTGCAACAGCTTCCTCTGCATCTTCTGTTAATTGTTTTAGGCGTGGTATAACTTGTTTACCAGAACTTAATTTTGCATCAATTTCCCAATTTTGAACCTGACTCAATGGCCTGTCAGGAGTTGGTTCTGGAAATGATGTGTTAATATCAGGTTGTTCAGCTAAATGACGCTCACCAAGAGCTTTCTCTGTAGCTTTGTATGCTGTAGCCCTGCGAGTCATAGGAACGCTTACAGCCCCCACTAAAAGCCCACCAGCAACAAATGCAGAACCTACATTAATAGCTGCCTCTTCTGGTGTGCCAAGAGGGTCAAACGGCATACGCAATGCTTCTTGTCCTGCTTGTAATGTAGCAACACCAGCACCGCCTCTTATAAAAGCCCTACCCAATCCAACACCAGCACCACCAAATGGAAGTGCCACCAAATTGATAGGATCAGCAAGACCAGCAAAAAAATGGGAACCAAAACTTGACTCAGCAAGAATTCTACGCCTTTCGACATTCTCATCGATAGCCCTTTTTAATTCAGCCATATGCTCTGCATTTTGAGCAAACAACAAATCAGATTCGTATTCTTCGTAGCCCTCCATATCTTGCAATGGAAAATAGTTAGGGTCTACCTCATCTCGAAACTTAACTTGATTTCTAATATACTCAACAATTGGGTCATATTGATATCCAAGACTTGCGCCAAGAGTGTCAAAGAAAGAAGGGTCTTCTGTATCGTCCTCTGGATTTGGCGCATACAAAATTGAGTTCTGACTAAATGGGTCAAGAATGTCGTTCATGGAGCTTGTATCTCTCTGTCCTGTGCCTGTTCAGCAGTCATTGTAGAGCCTTGCAATCTCATTTGTTCACGACGCGCAATCTGTTCTTGTGTTGCTTTGCCCAAAACAGGTGCTTCACCAAGCATTTCTTCAACACCTTTTACAATTTGAGCAGTATCGAATGCCACCATTTGCCCATTAGCAATATATGGTTGATATCCACCACCAGCATTTTTTTTCATAACCATAAAACGAGTATTGTTTTGTGCAGTACCTGACATTGGAAATGGTTGTAAATAAAGTCTCTCAGGTTCTGGAATATCTGTTTGCTCCATTGCAGTATCACCAAACTCTGTATCAAAAGCTGTAGATGATGTTTCAGCAAATTCTGTTGTTGGCATAAAACTTCTACGAAAATAAGCATCTTGTACTTTATAAGTATTTACAAGTTGATTATTGAGCCACTTAACAGCCATATCTCTATGTTGGTCTTGTGGGAAAATACTGGAAAAAGAATTTCTCGATTTACTAATAGAGCCAAAAGGTAAGTCAACAACAACGCCATCAGTTTCTTTATAGTAGTCTTTCATTATGCCAGTAAGTTTTGTTTTAAGTTCTTCTGGACTAGCACCCATTGCAATAAAATATTCTGTATATGGAATCAGTTCACTTGTTATCTGAGGATTAGGAACATCAATTCCAAACCACGGATCCGATGTTGTGATTTCATCAACAAATTCTCTAATGCCTTTGCCACCAGTAGAATTAGCCACTGCTGCTCCATAATTATCAGAATCTCTACGAGCTTGCATAATGGTTGCTCTTATCTGTGGCGCGGCCTGTATTCCTTCTGGATGAGTTGAAGCTGCATAAATTACAGAATCAATTAACCCAACTTCTTTTATAGAATACCCAGCATCAAGCCACATATTCCTAAACTCACCAGCTTGATTATTGGCACTTAAAGCATTTCTATAATTATTATAATGTTGAAGAAAAACAATTTCTTCTTGAGGCGACATAGACCTTGTTAAATATTTTTTACCAAAGTCATACATTTGCTGTGGAAGAATACCAGCATTAATAATCTGTGTACGCATCTGATTATCTGTAAGAGAATCAGGAGAAAAAACATAATTATCTGGCTTTCCCCGAAAAACAACTTTACCCACATACTCTCTATGATTGCTATTCGTTGTACTGCCAAAACCACTTTCGACAGCCATTTTTGTTTCTTGTTCTGTTTTTGTTAATGCTTCGTCTTTTTCATTTCTTATTACTTTATTGACTTCTGCATTTGTGGCACGAATCATTGATGGTTCATCAGATTCTCTTCTATATATTTTCAATATTTCATCTGCAAGTGTTTGTAATTTTGGTGGTAATTTATCACCAATAACATCACGACCATCTGATAAAATATATGTTTGCCATCTACTTAGTTCATCTGATGTTGGCAGAGGCTCTCTTGTTTGAGATGTTGTTGCCTGTCTTGCAAGGTCTTGCAATATAACAGTTCTGGCTTTTTTAATTAGATTTTCTTTAAATGGTTCTGACATTAATGTGCTACGCACACTTTTTTCATATGTATTAAACTCATTTATTGCAGATGATATATCAAAATTAGCAAGATGTTTTGAGATAGTATCAACAGTTGTTTGAAGATTAGTGCCAGATTTTTCTTCTTGCTCTTGCCTTCTAAGCCTTAATGTTTCCCTGTCTTCTTTTTCTTTTTGCGTTTGCTCAAATCTTGCAGCAGACTCTAGACTGTTCATATCGGATTTAGCATCATTAAAATATGCTTCGACATCTGGCAAAATTATTGCAGTAGCAGACCTGCCATCTACTTTAATATCCAAAATTTCTTGAACAGATTTTTGAACAGCATCAGGTAAATCTTCAATTCCATTGCCATTATTTCTAATAACTCTTTCTGCAAGGGCCATTGTTGCAGAGTCCATGCCATCAGAGGCAACAATATCTTGTTCAACTTTTCTAGCTAACCCCCGCGCTTTTGTTTTTAAAATTTGATTTTTACTTTGACGTATTTGAGTATCAGAAGTGATAAGTCCACTTCTAATCATATCTTTTAATCTTGCGCCTAAAACGTCTTCTAAAAACCTTGCGTCATTAGCACTTGCAGGGTCAGCATAAAGATACTCAAGCTGACTCAAGCCCTCTGTAAACTGTGTAGTAAAATCAGTAACTGTTTCTTGCCGTTCACGAATTGCGTGCTTTTCAAGCAAATTCATTTTATTTGACGCAAGAAGTTGAGAGCCAATGCTGTTTACAATGCCAGCAATTTTTGGATCAACTTTTACATTTTTTTCAAATGTTTCTGTACCATATCCTTGATAAAACGCTTTGAAAGCGTCTTCAAATTTTTTAACACCATCTTTATCAAATTGATGTTTTATAGCTAAACGTTTTGCTTCTGCTTTAAAATCAGCTTCAACAAGCCCTGTAAATCTTGCTTCTATTACTCTTTGATATGCGTCTTGAGCAATTGTTCCATAGCCTTCGGGGGCTTGGAATGCTTCGGGAAGTCCTGTTTCTGGATTGATAGTACGCAAACCTTCTGCTGTTTGACGTTGTGCAGAAGTTGTGCCAGCTTGCTTTGCTTCTCTTTTCAGAGCATTGAAAGATGTCTCAATAAGTGTATCAGCTAGATTTCCAATACTTTCATATGCTTGTGCTGAAGAAGTATCAGCACGAATAACACCTATAGGCTTGTCAATTACTTCTCTTCTTTGCCTAATAACTGCCATAATTAACCAACCTTATATTGTTCATATCTGTATAATCCAGATACAATAGCAGAAGCCGCGCCAGTATAACCTGCAATTAGAGAAGCTCTGCCTTTTGCTTCTTCCATACCTGCTCTAGATTGCGATTGAGCGGCAGACCTTAAAGCATTAGAGCCTATTGATTCTGCATCAGAATAAGCAATACGTTTTTGAGCTTCCATAAATGCACGATAAGACCTATCTGACCCAATATCTCTATTCATAAAAGCAAACAACGCATTGTTTGAAGAGTTAGCACTTGCAAGATTTCTTAATCTGAGATTTGCTTTTTGCCTTCCTTCTATTAAATTTGCTTGAGCATCTAATTCATATTGATATCTATTAAACTCAGCATCATTTGCTCTAGCCCTGCCAGCCCCAATAGCAGAAACAATAGATAAACCTGTTCCAATTAGTTGGAGTGTTGCTGGATTAATTGCCATTAGAATGATACCTCTGCGACTAAACCATTTACCTGTAAGGATAATGGTGCTGATTGTGTTATTTTTACTGTTGGGTCTTTGCCATATCCCAATAATCTAAACTCTTTTTTACCTGTTACAGCGGTTCTTGAAGCACTTAAATCATCTGTAACTTGACGTATAACAAGTTTTTTATCATTAACAGAAACAGCTAAAGTGCTTACTAAATCAAGTATAACACGATTTACTCCTCTTGGATTTCCTGTTAATGGGCCTCCTTGTACTTGTGCATCAATTGGTAATGTTTCTGCCTCTACATTAAACTTATATCCAATTTCAGCAGAAGTAATTGTTTCAACAGCAGATACATCTACATTGCCAGAAGAAACAGTAAATGAACCAAGATAATCATCACCATTGACAACATCAACTACAGCACCATTTGCAAAATGAGAGGACACATTAAAAACGCCAGCAGTGCCAGTAAATGTATTCGAAAAATCTAACTCCAAAGATGAATCAAATTCAGTAAGAATAAATTTATTTGTGCCATCTCCTTTGTCATAAGTGCCAACTAGAAATACACGGTCATCAACTGTTGTTATAGAATGAAATTTTCCATTAGTTGTAAACTCTGCCCACCCTGCTCTTTGCTCGGCTCTGTTTGATGTAAAGATTGCTATAGTGCCGTTAGAGTTAAGAAAAAATGCATAAGACTCTGGCCTATTCAAAGCGCCTCTTAATATTGTCATTTGAACAGGGTCGTTAATTAAATGTGCAGATAATTGACTAATTGATGTAGAAACATAGGCAGCTTCCGAATCTGAAAAAATATATTCCCTTACAACAGAGCCATTTTTTTGAACGTAAATAGTTGCACCATCTAAAGATTGTGGCTTTACAAATGATGCGCCAAATGGTGTTTGTCTGCGTATTTGTGCATTAGTAGGTGTAATGGGTTTGTCAGTAAAAGCAGGTATATATAATTCTGAAGTGCTTGTAAAAATTTGCAAGTCTCTGTTTGAAACAATATGCCTAATAGTATTTATCTCACCGATGCTTGCCGTTAAATCTAATGCATCATCATCTTCTGCATCACCTACATCAAAATTAAAATAAAGGCCAGTTCTACTTGCCCATATACCATCTGGTTGAGATATAGTCCCACCAAACCATAATCTATTTTCATGGAAAGTAACAGCAGCAGGGAAACCTCTAAGCGCACTATAAGATTGTTCTTCCCATTGTGTTGTAGGGGCATGTGTCTCTATTTTTGGAGAACCGCCACCAATACTATTTGTATTTGCATTTGCGCCAGCAGTAACAATGAACACATTTTCATTAACAATTTCTTGGACAGAACGTGTGCCATTTATATTATTTGCACTAATCCCACCAACACCACCAGCATCAGATATAGTAATACTATCTCCTGTACTTAAACCATGTTGAGCAAAAGTAATTTGTATATCTGCTGTTCCATCTGTTGTTTCAACTGCATCATTATCAAGATGGACTCTCAACCTGTCAGTTATAGTTCCTGTCGCTTGGGTAGAAGACTGCACAGATGTTATTAATATTTCTTGCCCTTGATACCTAATAATAATTCCAAGATGTTTTGAAATAATATAATTACCACCTTGTTGCAGTCCTGTAGTATCCCAATAAGGAACAGATGTCGTAAGAGTAACCCCAGCACCAGTAGTTGCTGATGGGTCAAGAGTTACATCTTCTCCGTGAAAAGAATAATATGGCTGAAAATTATATTCATCATCTGCATCTTTATCGAATGCAAATGTGCTTACCTCAAAATCATTTAAGCTGGTTCTTACTAACTTCCGTATCATAAATGTATGATGACACAAAAACATAATATCACCAGATTGAGCATAAGTAATCTCATCAAGAATACTATCTGTAATCGGAAGAGCAGCAGAAGATGTGTCTTGAGTTATTATTTCTACAAGAGTTACTGCGCCTGTAGATGGATCAATTTTAAAGCAACGTATTTGCAAATTCTCTAAAGAGATAATGTATTGCTCATCATCAGAAAATATAAAAGGAACAAGCCTAAGTTGCTGACGTTTACTACTATCAACAGTAGTATTAAACTCATAAATTTTCTTAGTGCCAAATCTTTTAAGTAATCCACCTTCATTACGAAGAAAGAAGTTTTCTACTTTTTTAGCAGCATTTTGATAAACTTTAGTATCAGTTCGTGAAAGCATTGACGGACTGACTTCACCAAACTGAAAGTTAGATAAGGGAACTCTAATCCTTGCCATTAGCTACGCCTATTTGTAATAAACCTCGATGTAACCAACTTACGTGTGGTTTGTTGTTGTGAATCCAAACTTCTTGCTTTTGCCATTGCACTTGTAGCTTGTTTTTCCATAAGCGCAGCTAAAGATGCATCTCTGGCAACAGATGTAGCAAACACCATTGCAAGAGCATACTCAACAGCAATAGTAAAATATGAAGGAAAATCTAACTCATTTGCACGAAAAGTAAAATCAAGAATAACAGTATCAGATGCAGAAGTATCTGCAAAAAGTTTGTCACCATAAATTTGATAATCTATTATATTATCTTCTACAGTAGCTGTATGCACCATAAGATAACCAGATGGTAATTGATAGGCCCTATCATATCTTCCTGTTGGTTCAGAAGTAATTAGATTTAAAACAGCCTGATTTGTTGCAAACCTCCATCTAGTATTTACAAGAGAGGTTCTGATAACATCCTCATACATATTTACCGAGACAAGTGCTTCGGTTGTACCATCTTCAAATGAAGTAATTGGTTCAGCCCCAATAAGAATTAATGCTCTTGAACATATATCAATAGGGGTATTTGCGTGTGTACTGCTAACTGCCATGAAAGATAATGAGGGGGGCTATACCCCCCTCACCTCACTTAGTCACCATCTGTTTCAGCAATTGCTGTGCCATCAGACACATCAACTACTGAACCTGTATTCGACAAGACATTCACAAAGTTTGTGGTCGGAGTATTCGTATCCACAACAATGATTACATCACGAACAGCCAACATATTTGCGGCATCATTAAAGTAACCTGCGGTATTTACAGTGCCGATTGCATCAGCAGAACTGTAAAACCAAAGGTCGCCATTTGAAGCACCGCCAATACGAGTGAGATTTGCTGCACTATAAGCCATTTTTCACTCCTATTAGTTGTTATCCAGAACTTCGTACACACCGTTGTCATCAATGACAACAGCACCCATTGACATCATAGATGTTGCAAGGTGTGATACTTTTTCTGCGACATAGTTAATTTCAGTTGAGACATCGGAGTTTACACCCAAGCCAATAGCGGATGTGTGGTAAGCTATATTCTTACCAGCAGTAATTGCCGCTGTTGAAAAAATCTTGAAGCCCATAAACTCTTTCATGGTCATGCCACCTGCAAATGGCAGATTCTGTTCACCAACAAAGTCACTCGATGCGAACTCTGTAATGTTGAACAAGTCTGCATAACCCTTTGGATGCATAGCAAGATAACGCTGTCCATCTTCTGGGATATTTGCTGTGCCAAATGTTTCAAACAGAGTAAGAATATCAGCAAGCACTATTGCGCCATTTGTATCATTAATCTGTGTTGAGTTAGCACCAGAATCCATTGCAGTATAAATAATTTCATCAGTTTTACGACCAAGAGCGGCAGCAGCAGATTGTGCTACTGCTTGACGCTCATTGATATTGGTCTTCAACTCATCCAATTTATCAATGAATTCTGCGGCATAAAAGTCATTCATTGTTGCTTCCACTTGAGTGTGTGCAAGCTCCATAGGTGTGACATTGCCATTTCTTGATTTAGTTGATGCAGAACCTGCACCAATCTTTTGGAATCTCACAGTCGAACCTGTTACTTGGCTTGCCATACGCACAGTATTTCTTAACTTAGAACCCATGCGCTGATAAGCCATATGAACTTCGGACTCGAACTGTTTGATAAAAGCTATATCAATGGTATTAGCCATTTCATCAGTCCTTTTTTAAAGTTTCACGATAGTCGGTTGTCTGCGTTTCATCCTCAATGCGGTTATCCAAAAGGGCCGCTCAGTGCGTTACAGGCCGTTGTTGGAGATAGTAAACATTATTTTTTTGATTTATGCAACGCACAAATCTCATCATCGTATGTCCATTGATTTCATGTAAATGTTCATCAAACACAAAACCACACCAACTTAACCACATAATTGTTTCATGGTGATCAACAGGAACATAGTTTTCTACTACTTTGTAGTTACCTTGCAATAATTCAATAACTTCTTTGCAACCTCTTAAAAAAGGACGAAAGTTAGAGTTTATTGCGCCAGTGCCTAGCATCCACACCCTGCCTGTTTCATTGTCTACAGGCACAGTTCCACACATTGCTATGCATCTGTCATCATATTTTATGGTGTATGTTTTTGCGCCATTAATAGTTAATGGTTCTGCAAGAGCCTCTAATGGCTCTAATCCCATAATAAGACACTCGCGTTTGTCTTGAAATCTTAGGTATGGGGCAATGTCATATGCGTCATCTGGGCGACTATCTGTCAGAGAAAGCCGCCCAACTCGCTTTATTTCATTGACCATAGAGCTTCTTAAAGCCTTCATCTACTTGGCGAATAAAGTTTGCATCACGTTTAGCAGGGTTATGATATCTGTCATCGAGCATCATTTGCCTTAACTGATCTTCATTCATTCTTGCCATGCCAACTTGATCAGTGCTTGGGCCGCCATCTTTCATGGCTTCCATAATAGTTTCCAGTGCCATTACACCATCAGCAGTTTCGCACATACGCTCTATTGCGCCTAGTTGATCCTCTGGAAAGAATTGATTAGCAAACAAAGATACGGCCTCAGTTCTTGCAGATGCATTATCACCAAGCCTTGCCAACTCAGCATCATAGTCAGGAACATCTGCATTTAATGCACCAAGATACATATTGATGCCTTCTGAAAACTCTTCTTGATTGAAGCCATTTTCAAATGCATGATTAGCCCACCATGAAAGCAATTCATTATCTGCGGCAAGTTCTTCATCAATGCCTTCTGGCAGTTCATAATCACCAACACTTGCTGGCCTATTTGCGTAGGCTTCTTTTTCAATCTCTTCCATAAAAGAGTTACGATAGTCTTCTTCTTTCTGGCCTAGCTTCCCCTCAAGAGAAGAGTATGCATTTGCCAAATCTTCTGCTGATTTAAATTTCTCTGGAAGCCACTCAGGACGCTCAACCGCAGTCTCAGTCTGGACTGCCTCTGTTGGTTCAGCACTGGCGGCAGATTCTACATCATTCATTTTCTTTTACCTTGTGTGCGTGTCTGATACGAGCTTCGATAATGCCAACAATATATCGTTGGCCTTCCATGTGACGCAACTCCGTATCAGTTACAGCCGCGCCATGCACAGATTCTATGGTGATAGAACGTAGATATTGCAAGACAGCCTTGCCATTCTCTGTGTTAAACAAAGAAGCTACATTCAAAGATATTTGTCTATCTAAGTCTTGCGGCCTTTGATGACCATCAAGACTGAGGTGAGCCTTCGTTGCCAATAGTAACCCCTGCCGCTTGTTGTTGCATTTGTTGTTGTTGCATAGCATATTGTTGCGCCATCTGCACCAACTGTTGACGCTCATTCAAATCTCTTATGAGATTGTCTGGAACACCAAACTTCTTTGCAAGGTAAACAGCAGTTTCTTCTGAATTAATAAGAATGTTAGTTATCTCTGGGCCAAATCTTCCCTGCACCAACTCTAGGAATCTTGCAACTGAGGTAATGTCTTGGTTAGCTTGAGCCTGTGCCAGAGGTGAAACAGACCGTACCTTTACTTCTCTTCCATTAATTGTTGGCAGTTCTATTCTGCCTTGTTTCTTTAAAATATAAACTACACGTTGTAATACAGGCTGTACCAATTCAGCTTGGAGTCTTCCAAAAGCAGAACCAATACGACGCGACAAATCTGCCATACGCTCTGCAACTTCTGTGGCAGAAGCTGGGGTTCTGTCAGGATTGCCAAGCATATCATTATACAAAGCCCTTTTAATATTTAATCTCATATCCGAAAGTACAAGATTTGCAACATCAAAGCTACCAGCCGCTCTAATTGGTTGTAATCCTTGAGAACCTGCGGCTTTTGGAATAACCGTTCCCGGAACCAAATTTATTGTATCTGGGTTTACAACGCCATCATCATCCATTTGATAGATGCCTGAGATAGCCATCTGTGCATTTTCTAAGACAAGCTCGATTGTGAGATTAGTAGTTTTAATTGCGCTGAGTGCATTGATAAGAGGGCCGCGTCCATAAACTTCGCCAGCGCACTTAGACCAGCGAAAACATATAAACGGATTTGAGCCAACGCCAGTATAACTTTCAGTAAAAATTGTTTCACCAAGACTACATTCAATTACAAAAAACAAATGTGCTTCTTCATTTTTCTTTGTGTAATCTCTGCATAGCACCTCAAGTATTCTTGTCTTATCATCTGGTGCGCGATTAATTTTATCAGTTACTTTTGATGACAACTTTGCTTTTGGATACATCAAAGGTATGTCAGAGTTTCTAACCATACGCTCTCTAAACACATGATCAATGCGATCATCTGGGCCTGTATCAAGAACAATGTGAGGCAATGGTATGGCTGAAAACATTATAGGATGGATTGCATCGCCTTCAGATACAGACAATACTCCTGTACCAACAGCTAAATCCATAAAGGACTCATGGACTTCCTGACCAAAGTTAGAGTTTTGTATTACCTCGAATACATATTCTGTTACTTCGTCAAGTTCGTTATTAACTTCATCACGCGATTCTGTAGGAACTTCACTCCCTGCTGTAAAGTCTGCCCAGCGTGCAAAATTGGGAACAAGACCTTGCTGTAGCCTAGATGCAAACTCTTGCACCCCAACGACCGCAGTTTCGTCAAATATTTTGTCATCTCTTCTTTGACCTGCCGCTTCATAATAGAAAGACTCCCTTTGTGGTAGAGCATACTCATAGCACTCTTCAAATAGGTCTACAAAGTTTTGGCGATGCGCTTTAGCCTTTTCATACTTTTTTAAGTATTGTTTGGCGGTAGCATCAGCTCCACTTGCTATCATTGGTGCATTATATATCATTGTAAATACTCGTTATAATAACCCATACCACCGCGAGAACTTGTAAGCAAAGAGCGTCTGCCTCTGCCGCCTCTACCCCTGCCGCCAATTTGCGTAAGACGTTCTTCAAGCGCACTTTCTCTCGTGCTTCTTGCGTCTTCAGTAGCCCTAGCTTCAGCCGCTTGTTGTTCTGCTGCTATACGAGGGTCTGGTTGTATAACTTGCCTTTTAGGTCTTAATGGCCCTGCACACATATCAACCTCTACATTCTAGCCCATAGTCCTTGACGATTTCTTTGCTTGGGCTTTCTAGCAAAGACATCATAATCTTTTTTAGCGTTAAAAGACCGTAAAGGTGTATGATTACTAATCAATTGCCTACCTTCACCAGCCCCTAACATTAGATACTGTAGAGCATCATGAATATGAGAATACATATTTTTATCTGGTTTGTCAGCATATCTCTCACCAGATACTTCCATGCGCTTGTATTGATAGCCACCTTCAAAGCCTTTTATGAGACTTGGACACCTTCTGTCAATTAGAAAACCAGACTTGCCATCAACCATTTTATTTAATGAATGAGACACAGACTCAAGCCTCAAGTCAACTGAATTTGATGGCGCAGGTATTGCCCTAAGACCAGCACCTCTTAATATTTGAAACGGTGTTGTCTCATCTGTCTGTGCGCGAAAGTCACCAGCAGGGTCGCCAAAGATGTGAGCCTCTTGATTCGCAAACCTTGTCGCTATCTCTTGTCTTAATAGTTCTGCAAACCGCACAATGCCCATGTCAATGGCAACAATTTCTGACTGTATAAGCCATCGCCCACGCACCTTTTGCCCAAAGACAGCCGCAGGTGTGAGGCCAAAGTCAATGCCAATATATACAGGCAAACCATCAGCAATCGGTATTTCTTCTTTTGCTATATGCATTTCTGGTGCAAACATAGGATATACAGGCTTGCCATCTTGTATAGTTCCAAGTCTATTCATAACATAGACATCTATCCAACTTTTTGTCTTTCCTCTAATTAAGTTAGGATAGTAGGACTCCAACATATGTTTACTGTTTTCAGCAGTTTTATTGAATGTGTAATCATAAACACTGCCATCTTCATTTAGCTTTTCAATCATTCCAGATGGTTGCGTATAAAAATTCCAGTTATCAGGCTTAACAAGCATCTTAGCTTGTTCTCTTGGGATGTGGTCAGGAATCGGCACTTCACCAGACATAATGGGCCACCAATGATCCTCTTCTGGCGCGTTGGTATCAGCAATAACTCCTGACCACGATGGCCCACCTTCACGCATGGATGGGAAGCGACCCACGCGCATAGTACACGCATCAATAATTGATTTTGGAACCTCCCTCGCCTCGTTAATCCAGATGCCTGTCAGTTCAAGGGAGAGAAGTTTTTTGACGTCTTCTGGTCTATCGAGAGCGAGGAAGATAATCTCAAGGTCGATGTCGCCTTGCCGTATATGATGAGTATAAGGTACAGACCAATGAAACCTACCCCAATCATTCTCAGGAAACCAATCAAGCCACGTTTTGATTGTTGTGGTTTTAAGTTGGGGGTTTGTGTTTCTAATAATCGCCCAACGACTACGCCTAATACCATCTTTGTTCTTCTTCTGCATTAAGGCCCTACGAAAGACTTCAACACAACAACCGACAGATTTACCAGACCCAACAGGCCCACGAATGCCACGAAAGAAAGTGTCGTCCTTCATAAACTCTTTTAATACTTTGCCATCAGGCTTGTACTCAAAGTTGGTCAACTTGTTTGTCTTTCCCAAACTTAATCATACGTTCAACAACTTCTGGCCCGATAACAGCTATAACTTTGTCAGCTTCTCTATCAGTGCAATATTCTTCTGGATGGTGAGCAAGGTGTACTTTCTTCACCACTGTTCTTAATATATTTCGCTCTTCTACATTGAGGGTGTGCAAAAAACTCATGTGCGATGTGCCTTTGTCTTCTTAGCAATTTTTTTAGGTTGTTTGCTAAACTGTTTGCCTTTGCGTAAAGCCGCTCTCTTGGCTCTGGTAGTACGAGCATACTCAGAGGCCGATAAAGATTTTATAGCGGATTCTGGGAGGTAACGCTCACCAGTAGCTTTTGGGCCTTGTGTGCTAGGCTTGCCTGATTTTGTTCGCCATTTTTGGCGAGTCCAAGAACGCAGTGATTTCTGTGAGGGTGCAAGTGCCATTAGCTTGTATACCCACCGCCAGCTTTTTTATAGAGAAGGGCTAGTCTTTGCGCTTTTCTTGCTGACCACTGACCGCTTCTTCCCCCCTTTGCTTCTCGCTTTACTTTCTCGAACAACCTCTTTCTTAGGGCTGGCTTCGTGTAGTTCCCTGCTGCGTTGACCGCCATCCTCAATCTCCACTAATCTTTGAGAGTTTCTGGTGTATGTTGCGCCTGATAATACACGACCATCAGGCATTGTTATTGTCGGCCCATCATAAGGTGTGCCATCCCTAAATTGATATTTAGGCATTAGCTTTGCTCTTTAAAATTTTTTTCTGTAACTCAGGTGGCAGTGTCTTTTGTTTGGCTGTAAGTAATGACTTACCTTTTTTCTTCATCTTTTTACTTGGACGACCCACTTGACTTCCGTAAGTTCCTTTTCCCATAGGCATTAGTTTGCTCCTTCTCTTTTTCTAAGGTCTAATTCTTTTTTTAATCTTTTTGCCGCTTTAACCATTATTTCAACGGATAGGTTTCTTTCTCTCTTTGGCTTATCTTTGTCTCTAAAAATTTGGTCTTCATAAGCCTTGCTTAAAAGACTTTTTCTTCTTGCTCTTTCACCAGCTACCGCCCCTATTTTTTTTAAATTACTAAAAACACTGCTGGGTCTGTTAAGCATATCTTGCATTTCTTGGTCAGTCATGTCTGACAAAAACTTTTGATTAAAATATTTTTTGCCAATTCTTTTAATCAAAGATGCATCACTGGCCCTAACAATTTTATCTGCCATTACAACCTCCTCTTAAAATACGTTCCTAAATTCTCGCAACTCAAGCTCCGTGTCATCTTTCATCTGTTGTATAATTATGGATTGAGCTTGTTTATGAGTATACCCTTGTTTCAAAAGTTTTCTAAAATCTTGAAGATATTCATCACGTCCATAAGGATGACCTGTTGTTCTACTCTCACCCTTTACTTTTATAAGAGACTTCCTCTTTGGTTTAGATGGGGCTTTCTTCATTACGCCTTCCTCTTCTTGGCTTCTTTCATTTTTTTGTATCTAGCCAAAAGTCTGCGACCTTTAGCAACTGCGCTAGCCTTATCACCAGAGTGACCCCATGCAATAAGAGATAGCTTCAAACGAGTCGGTCTGCCCTTCTCGTCCTTCAATGGGCCTTTCGCTGACCCCATCCTTACTAGAAAACTGCCCTTGCGCCTGACCTGTTCGGGCGTCTTTGGCGCACCCTTCACTGGTGCTTTGAGGTTTCCCTTCTTTCCGCTTTTGGTTCTGTAAGAGGCGCGACCTTTGGCGTTGAGACCACCTTTGGGGTTCTGACCTGCTTTGCGAGTCCATGCTGGTGACTTTGCCATTAAGCCCTTCCCATTCCACCATAAGCATCATCAGCAGTTCCACGACCAGAAGAAGGGGTGCTACTAAAGCTGCCGCCACTAAAGGGAACACCATCACCAACGCCACCATCGTCACCGCCAGTGTTAAAGGCAACTAATGACCTAGCCCTGTTTCTTGCAGACATAATATCTTTATTGCGCTTCTTGTTCTCTTCAGACAAAGCATACTTGCTTTTAATAAGTTCGTTACTTGTGTCTCTTCGCCCCGACACCATAGAGTCATCAATCTCTATAGAATTACCACCCACACACATGACGGACTTCTCCACATAAAAAAATTACAGCCGTTTGTTCGACTGTAACCCATCGAGCCTTTTTTGGCTATAATGTTTGTGATAGACCAGTGACATAGCCTAGCCGCCAGTTTTTGGACCCCCACCTATACAGACAGCGTGTAGCGTACAGTAACTAGCTGAGATCTATACTGACCTTTATGTCACCTGCAACCATGTGCATATTCTTTTCCACAGGCTTGAACCCTGCTCTGTCTAGGATATCCTTGCTTGCTTCTAACTGCACATATTCACTCTTAGCCCCTCGCGCTAGGCTCAGTAGTCTACTAGCGGCAAACGTAGCATTCAACCCTAACGATTCGTTGATACGTGTCATCATGTACTGTTGGACATGAGGAAGCCGCAACGCCTTGCTGGCACTGACTCTCCCACTCTCTCCGTCAGCGTACCCAGCCTCGCTCGCGGCATCTTTGATACTACATCCAGTGGCTACGAGAGTATCCACCAAAGCCATCTGTTTGGATGTTAGGCTTGTTACTTCTGTCATGACTAATCCTAGAAGAACCCCCCTTGTGTTCCCCCCTTTTATGACATTGGCGAAAACAGCTTGTCAACTCACAATTGAGAACGGTGCCGCAAAGCACGACCCGTCTGAGACTTAGCGAGGACTGCTTTGCCCTTCTCAAGCTAGTCGCTGGTGGGTGCATCATCATAGCACGACGCATCCAGACTCACCCCCAAAGACAGCCCTGCAAACAGCGAGGACATCATCATGACGTATCTGTACCTGCCCAAAACCTGCTCCACTTTGCAAGGCTATCAACCTTACGACCCACCTTGCCATCAGCAACTACCAATCCCTGCTCCGTCCACAGTGCCACCCTTTCTCCTTAACTGAAAGCATTTGCCACAGCCTGAACTGAACCCTGCTGAGAGAAGTGCAGCAAGCCTCCCAATCCATTCACTGCCACAGATATCCAAATCCATCACCTCTATAAAAGCTAAAAACTCTAAAAGCGAGCGTCTGTTCAGCGAGGGCAGGCGTGGTGTTTCCGATTCGGCCGACTTATCCATTTCCAGAACCTCCTTCTAGAACCTATATGGAGCCGCCTATCCGCACCAAGTGTCCTCATCCGAAACATAGTCCCAGCCGCCCATCCACACCGTTCCGTCTGGCAGGGTCAATTCGTAGGATGCGACTGAGCATCATCGGTAGCATCTTGCGTGTACGAATTGGCTGTTTGATTGAGCGAGACAAGCTCGCATAGCCACGTTCGAGAACGATGTGGACAGTCTGCTGGGCCGATGTTGCGGTGGGCCACATAAGGTGCGGATAGTCTGCACCATCTAGAACCTAGAAGGAGAACCTAGAAATGTCTAAGTCAACCAAATCTTCAACAGCCACACCTACCCTCGCTGAACAGAAACTCGCGGTTATTAACTTTCATAAAGGTGATGAATTTGAATATCTGCGTCAGCAAATGGCTCGTGATGCTTGCTACACTTCTCACAACAGCATTCAGTTCAAACTGCAACAAATGCTTTCAGTGAAGGAAGAAATTGCGGCACTGTTGCCAGAGCAGGGCTTGGAAGTCACTGACGTCAAGCTGGCTCGCAAGGTCGACATCCATGAAAAGATGGAGGCAGAACTTGAACAGCTACAGATACGGCATGATGCTGACCTAGCAGTTCACAGTGCCATCTTTGAAGGTGAGTGCTGGGTGCCTCGCGCTAAGAAGAAGCACGCCACCAACGCCTATCTCGAGAAGGCCAAAGCCATCCTCGGCTAACTCCCAGAGCGGGGTCGCACTTAGCGGCCCCGTTTTCATTTGTTCGTTTCATACTTTACATAGATTATTATTTGCTTTACTGTATATTAGGAGAACAGTTATGAACAAAGCAATCAATATAATATTATTTATCCTACTCATGTTATTTATATTGAGTTGGACAAGCATTCTCTGGGAAATAACTGGAGAAAAAAAGTTCACAATGTGGTATTGGATAGCACAAAGTGAACTTCAAAAATAATCATTCTGTAAAAAGGAGAACAAACATGAATGATATGACAACAATAAAAAATGCTTGGGATTTTCCTGTTGATACATGGAATCTTTCTGCAATAAAAGAAGGCCACGGAATATCTGTGCCTCAATCAATGGCACGATGTATTGTGCGTACTGACACAAATGAAGTGCTTGGTGTGCATGGTTCTAAATACAAAGCAATCAAGCATGATGATGTAGTAAACAGCGTGTTTGAAGCTGTGGATCAAAGCGGTATATCAAAAGATTATCAGCAAAAAATTGAAGTGTTTGATAACGGTGCAAAATTACGAGGCACAATAAACTTCCCTGATTTAGTTATCGAACCTTCTGTTGGTGACTACACGCAATTCCAAGTTGTATTCTTCAACAGTTATGATGGAAGCTGGGCATTTGCTCAACAAGCACAAGGCTTACGTTTATTCTGTTTGAATGGCTGCACAACACCAGATACAGTTGCCAAAACAACAGCCAAACATACAGCTAATGTAAATGTAAAAGCATCATCAGCAAAAATACAAATTGGACTTGATGCATTTTTCAATTCAAAAGAATTGTATCAAGCATGGATGACAGAAGATTTAACAGATTTATCTGTTGAGAATTTCTTCAAAGGCTCGCTTGCATTTGTAAACAGCAAAACATCTGAGAACAAATGGAATGATAAACAACTCCAAAACTTAATGGGATTGTGGCAATCAAATGTAAGTTATTTGGGCAAAAACAAATGGGCGTTGTACAACACCATGACTGAATGGGCAACGCACACAGAAGAGTCACGTAGCCCTGCAAATACACGTAGGATTCGTGAGAACCAAGTGGCTCGCGCCATGAACCAACTGAATTATGTGTAAGGAGAACACAAATGACAGATATAACAAACTCACAAGATGAACTTGCAAAATCCATGCTTGCTGGATTGAGAGAATTAATCAAATCAACAACAGCAGATAACACTGATAGTGAATTCTCTTACGCACAACGTGAAGAACTAAGCGACATGATTTATGAAAGAGTGCAAGAACATATAGAAAGTCAACTAGATGATATTGTAAATGATAAAGTGATAGAGTGGCTTGATGACAATCTTGCGGAACGTCTAAACGACCGCATTACAATCTCATTTGAATAGGAGAACCAAATGCAAATTGCATTCATTCGTCAGATTGAAGACGTACTCTTTCAGTTAGAACAACTTTCTGATCGTGCAAAAGAAGAGAACAGCCAGTTTCGTTGGCGTATTGATACTGCAAAAGAATCCATCCGAGCGGTATCAATAACTTATCACGAAGTATTAGAACGTGATAACTCAGAGGACACTACCTACACACCACCATTGGAAGAGGTAAAATAATGAAACAAAAAAATTACAAAGTATCTAACAGACATCCATTGCCAAGACATACTGGTCGTGGAAGACAGCCAATGTATAACTTTCCTGAGTTAGAGATTGGTCAATCTATATTTGTTGACAATGACAACGAATGCAAGGCTGCTCGTAGTCAATTCAACAGACGAAGACAAAGTCTATGCATTCGTCCAGAAGGTGATGGCTATCGTGTATGGAGAGTAAAGTAATGTCACTTATGCAACAACGTCACTTTGAATATCTTGCTGATAAGGTCGCCCCATTGCTGGGGTGGCCAAGCCAGATAAATGCATTGGCAGATATATTATGTGCAACCAATCCCCGATTCAACAGAGAGAAGTTTCTCAAACGTGCCACAGAAGCATGGGAGAAAGCTAATCCACCGGAGAATTATGATGACGAGATACCGTACTAATTTTGAAGGAAACAAACTGTATGATGAAGTATATGAATGCGAAGACTGTGGCAAACAATACGATTCATACAACCAACTTCACCACATCAGCGAAGACTCTGGCGGTTTTTGCTGGTGTGGTTCTGAGAACATAAAAGTACTTGTTCTCAAAACAATTTATCAAGAACTGTGGGTAGAACAATCTTTACCTACAGAAGATGTGCTAGAAGTAGCACTTGATTTGGAAAGATGGGAAGTTATTCCCCATGTAATGAGACTGACTGGAGAACAGACATGACATATTGGTACGCAACACCAAAACAACGTAGTTCAAATTTTTCTATCTACTCAAAAGCAAAAAAGATATCAGACATTGGCCCAGCATTAGCGCATACCAATTCTGTATTTCCTGACAGCTTAAAAGATGGAGATATGATTTACGTTTGTAAAAAGAAAAGGTCAGGCATGGAGCTGTATGGCATCTATGAATATTCAAATGGAACTATAACAAAGCAAGATGACTTTATGTGTTATATGTTTCCAACATTCTGTGAATAAGGAGAACAGACATGAATGATTTATTCGACACCCCAGCATACAAGTTGGTCAGACGCGATGACCCCTCAACGAGTCATGACGCGGCTGAACAACTTGACGTAGGCAAGATGGAAATGCTTGTCTATAAAACAATACAATCGTTTGGCAAAACAGGTTGTATCTCAGATGATGTTCTAAAAATATTATCTCATCACAGGTACAGCAGTGTCACTGCCAGATACAAACAGCTTAAAGAAAAAGGATTAGTTATTGTTGACCATCGTAAATCAAAAGCTGAGAGTGGTAGAATGCAGCTAGTTATGTGGGCTGCTACACACTATGAGCCAGAAGTACAAGATGAATGATAAACGGCTATGAAATAATGGTCGACCAACTAATCAAACGTCGGCATGAACTTGGTATGTCACAAGAACAATTATCATTTGAGATTGGATGTGCCAAATCTTTAATTCACAAATGGGAGCAGTACAAGCGTGTGCCATCTGGTTTCATGCTTGGCTGTTGGGTAGAAGCACTTGGCCTACAAATCAAAGTCACAGAGAAATGCGAGGAAAGCTCGCAACAAAATTAAGAAGTATGAACGTGACGGCAAACCTGTCACTTGTGAATACTGCAAAGTACAAACGCACTGGTTTGTGGTGCTGGCAAGTGGCTCTACCTATTGTGATAACTGCATGGAGAAATACGGATGGCAACATCTCAGCGCAGAAAAGGAAGCTATCATGAAAACAAAATCCTTGAATGGCTTCAAGAAATCGGCTTCAAAGCGAAGAAGCAGCCCCTCTCAGGACAGTTGGGAGGCGAGTATCGAGGCGATATCCTCATCGACATCGGAGAAGACCAACTGGTAGTTGAAGTAAAGTACAGAGATAAAGGCTCATTCCCTAGTCCATTTTCTGTACTTGAAGATAGAGACCTAGCTATCTATAGACGCAAAACAGGTACACCAAAATCTGTAATGATAATAGATACAGAAGTCTTTGAGGAACATTTCGTGCCGTTGTTGCTCGCGGGTCGGGGGAGGCAGCCGCGAGCAAAACGGCAGAAAGTTCCTGTCTATTGGATACCGACAGAAGAACTTATGGATTCAATCAATCAAATATTAAAGGAGGAAATAAATCATGGCGATGAAACAGCTAGGTTCTGTAACTACCATGTCGGCAAAGGCTCTACCTTCAGTGACATCGGACTTGCCTACAGAAAATGGTGCGCTAACGCCATTAAATTCAGAAAAGAAAACGAAAGCAGTGGCAAGATTGCTAGAGGTAAACGACCCACAGCAAGTGGACAAGAGCCTAGTTTCTTCTCTGGAGTTGTTGACAGGATATCCAGTGATTGAAAACAGCAGAGTGCTATACAAATCACATGGAGCCGACATCGACATACGCGGATACTCAATCAAGGTGGATGATGAAGCTACTTGCGACAAAGCAATCGAAGCAGTGCAATCATCACTTGTGCCTATGCCTGTTGACGATATCAAAAAACAACTTGTAATTTTATCTACATTAGTAGTTAAACCATCAGGCGAATCGGCCGGCGACATGGGTGTGCGAATCAATGCAATATCAAATCAGCTAATGGAATACCCTGCTGATATTGTAAACAAAGCAATACAGAATGTATCAAGAGAAACTACATTCTGGCCAGCTTATGCAGAGTTCTACAAACACATTGGCTGGAAACTAAAGAAACGTATGAAATTATTGGAAGCTTTGACAGCAAAAAAACTTGCGTTTCTACAACAAAAACAGTAGTCTATATGAAGGAGAACAGCTATGGACAGACTTGGATTTATTGGCGGCAGCGATGCTCGTCGTATTATGGCGGGAGACTGGCACACTCTCTGGTTAGAGAAGACAGGCCAGCAAGAACCAGCAGACTTATCAGATAATCTTGCAGTTCAGATTGGTATTCGTACTGAAAAGTTAAACTATGAATGGTTTAACAAGCAATACAAATCAGAAAATTTAGAAGTGCATCGTGTGCTTGAACCGTGGGATAAAGAAACAGGTACTCATGGTAGCCTTACACAAGAACTTGAATGGAATGGTGTGCCGTTGAAAGGTACGATTGATGGGTGGGTTTGTAAAAATGCTGCTTACAATCAGCAGATTATTGAATGCAAACATACATTTGAACGTAACACAATGGAAGCTTGTCTCAAGCAATATATGGCACAGTTGCAGTTTTATATGTTTACACACAAGAACGCACAGTCCTGTTTTTTATCTGTAATCTTTGGTAATCGCAGATGGGAATGTGTTGAGGTGTCTCGTAACAATGAATACATCCAACGTATGCTCGTCCACATTAAAGAATTTTGGGACTTGGTTACATCGAACACACCACCTGCTGATGGCAAACACGCATCTTGGCAATCTTTACCTACAGACCATATACCTGTGGATCAAATGGTCAGGCGTGATGCAACATCAGACAATGAATTTGTCAGCAGATGCATTGACTACATTGAACAAGAGGCAAATGCCAAATCATTTGAGTCAGCCAAAGCAGACCTCAAAGCTATGGTTGCCGATAACGAGCGAGAAGTATATTGCGACTTGCTCACCATCAAGCGCGACAAACGTGGCGCACTACGCATTGCAATAAAGGAGAACAAGCAATGAAAAATATTACACAAGCACTAATCAAGTTTCATGAAACAGGAGCCGCTGCAAAAAAGAGTGAAGAAAATCCATTCTTCAAATCAAACTACGCATCTCTTGATGAGGTAATTGATACTGTACGAGCCGAAGCTGGTAAGTGCGGCCTTACATTTACACAGTTAGTAGACTTTCATGAAAATATTATTTACGTCAGAACCATCATTATGCATGACTCTGGCGAGGCTCTTGAAGGAAGAACACCTGTTCTTTGCAAAGACAACACCGACCCACAGAAGATGGGGTCAGGCATCACCTATGCCAAACGCTACGGACTGCAAGCCGCATTCGGTCTGCCGTCTGAAGATGACGATGGCAACTCGGCCAGTGAACCACCAATCAAAACAAAAGGCCACAAAAAGACAGAAACTAAAGACAAAGGAGAATCATGGTAATGTCTGAATACGATAACACAAACAGAGGCGCAGTCTTCACACCATTTGAGGACCAGAAGTTTATCTTGCAAGGCAAGCTAGACATACAGGGCAAAGAATACCCTGTGGTTGTTATGCAAATGACATCAAGAAACGGTGGCAAACGCCTAGAGATATACCAAAAAATGGGTGTAATGTTTGACTACAAAAAGAATGAAGGCTCTGAGAATCAGCCAGATTATGATGGGCCTCTTGACCTTATTGATGGTAATCTAAAGATTGCTGGATGGAGACAGCAAGCAGATGGCAAACCTTATTTGTCTTTACAAGTAAGCGAGCGTCTTGCTAAAACAGAAGAAACACCGCCACAAGAACTGAAGCCAGCAACGACTGAAGTGATTGTGGATGATGACATACCTTTCTAATTGAGCAAAGGTCTGTTCTCCAAAATCTGTCCCTTTGCTAGAACGCCCCAGATTTCCTTCGAATCTGGGGTGTTCGCTTTTATAGGAGATAATAATGGCAATAACACCACCAACAAATCGATTCAGAGGTAAGTGGGATTTTATTCCAAGCCTTGATTGGAATACACCAATCGTTACACAAGAAGAAAGAGATATCGACTGTGCCAGAAGAGCAATGATATGGTACGGTTTTAAAACAAAACAAAGAAAAACCAGACAAGGCTGGTATTTATGGAAGCTGCCAAATGAAAATAGTATCTAAAGGAGTAAACAGTAAAAAAAGAAACACATATCATATATATGTAGAAACAACTATCGAAAGACGTATAACAGTTGTAGCTTTGTCTGAAGAAGAAGCTAAAGATTTAGCTTACAGACGCGCAGTAGAACGCACCAAAGCATTTAATAATAGACATTATAAAGTCTTAGAACATGAAGTGGTACATTCTGAAGTTAAGCAATGAGTCCTTTTCTGTATTTATTTTTACGGTCATAAGTCAAAACTTCCTTACGATTGCCCTCAACTTTATAGCTGCAATGTATCCAACCAGTGTTGCCACCTTCATAATGCTCAAGAATAAGCTGGTCAAATTCAAGATTGCCAGCAATCCAGCCAGCGACTTCTAAATTAGAAATACTTGGCACTTCAAAATCTACTGCCTCACCCTTTGCGTGTTGAGAATTTACTGTGCTACCAATCGCAACGCATAGTTCTGGACTACGATACCCACTGCTGGGGCTAAAAGGTATGCTGTATTGCGTTCTTACTGGCTCCAGTACATTCATGCACAAAGCGCGTAATGCCTCTGTGTGGGCTTCTGTGGGCGAATTAGGAATACCTTTGCGAGTAGCCGTTTGACTCTTACTTAATTCTTCTAAGCTAAAATGTGGAGATAGCTTCATTACTTCTTCCTAAATTTATCAAGACCTTTCAAACCTAGCCCTGCTAAAATTGTAACGTACAAAATATTCTGATACCAATCAGGTAACTCAGCAATAACATCGAAGCCACGTTTGGCAAGGTCTGGATCAATCCATGCCATCACACATGGGGCCAATACAACTATTGTTATTATCTCATCTTTCCAACTGCCTTTTGTAGACTCAGCCATAATAAGTTCCCACTTACTATCATGCTGTGCCGCAGTTTTCATTATCTCAGACTTAGCCTTTTCTTTCTCTACCTTCCCCTCGATGAAGGTCTGCGCAAGATTACCTACTACACCTAGAAGCTGTATCATTTTTCACTCCCAAGCCAAACAGCCAGACTTCCTGTCATTGCACCAGTGACCACAGATATTAGAGAAGCCTGTTGAGTTGTTAAATCTGGCTGTGATAATGCCCATTCAATGCAACGTATATAAACGCCTGTCATACACAACATCATAAATCTAGGAAGTATTTTTAGTTCTAGCATTTTGCGGGCTATATCTTCTGCACTCATTTGAAGCCTCCTTTTAGCCAAACTATCCATGCAACTAATCCACCGACCATAGTTGCTATTAGTATGCTTACAAAACCAAGACCAAGCATCTCCATAATTTGCTCTAATCGTTTTTGTTTTAAACGCTTTTCTTCTAACTTAGCTTTTCTCATATCACGTTGTATGCGCTGTAAATCAGTCCAAGCATTAAAACCATAATTAGCTATAAGAAAATTTTTTAAATCCATTTCCATTTTCTCTGCTTTTTTAAGAGCAGCAAAAGTGTCCAATGCCTGTTCGTCCACACTTTTAAATCGAGATGTTTTCTTTTCTTGATGGGCTTGCTTTATGTCGGAAATAGCACCCATCCATTTGCCTATGTCTTTTGACATAGCTTCAATTTCTTTGCCTGTCTGAAAGGCTTTGACTATACCCTTGTAAGCTGTAGTTGCTACAGCAATGGCGGTTACAGGGTCGATAGCCATATTATTGTATGTTTGTTTTTGTGTGGTTGATAAGTTGATAGCTTGAGCCAGTGTCATGAGTTTCAAACTCTAGGAAGTGCCTATATCCTCTTGTAAAGAAATTAAAAGCACCGCTAAAGGCTGTGGAAAAAGTTGGTATGTATCTTGTGCCACGCTCAATAACTATGTTTTGGTCAGACCAATGGATTCTATCTAGCGTGGGCATGGGTGTCCACACAGGGCCGCCCCCTGGTATGTGTGCGTTAAAACCAAATCTAAATATATTGTTTTGATCAACTTGGGTAGTAGAATGAATAATATAAGGAGAGTTGGGTATAAGAGTGTAGACGCAACTACTTGCACTATTTGAAGGGCCAAAGAACATTTTAGTTCCATCACTATTCCAAAACATCAACCCCGCAACAGTAGCAACACCACTTGCATCAATTAAGGACGACATTGAGTCAAACCTAAAGAATGAGGCGGTAGATACATCATAACCAGTGGACAAGTTATATTGGTCTATTCCGTCCCCTGTAGTTCCGGAAACATATAATTTTGTGCCGTCATTATTAAAAGTAAAATTCATTGGGCTTGTTTCATTAGAGCCAACAGAGAAGGAAGAGTCCAATGATATAGTGGAAAGGTCAAAAGCAGTAGACAAATGAAACTCTTTTATTGCATCAGAGTTACGCCCCAATACAAATAACTTTGTACCATTAGGATTAAATCTCATGCACTCAGGGATAGCCAATGAAGCAGATATTGAGTTTTTTACAACAGGGCCAACTTGGCTTGAAGTTTCACCATTAAGATA
>VTLG01002473.1_pt1 | contig 29692 bp, 39 predicted proteins | sample 4694571 | NCBI WGS metagenome assembly VTLG01 (sample SAMN12604809, study PRJNA352737) | marine metagenome | biome: ENVO:00000447; feature: ENVO:00000209|ENVO:00000569|ENVO:01000036; material: ENVO:00002151; isolation source: viral sequences binned using virsorter ...
AATCAGTGTGTCAACTTGTGATCTTGCGTCCTCTATCCCGCCAAAAGTCAACCCGCTAGGCAAACCGGCTTTTGATAATAATTTATCTATTACCTTGAGAGACTCGGACAAATGATCAATTTTTTCTGCGTTGTCATCTAATCCGTCACCCAATCCATTTAGACCATCACTGAATCCCTTTGTCTTTTTTGTTGCTGTCGTTGTGATGTCGCTAAAAAGTTTCATAGATTTTGCAGCACCTTCTTGAAATGCCGTAAAATTGCGCATCCCTTGATCAGTAGATGGATCAAGCTGATTATGCAGATCAATCAAACTTTGCAGGCCTGTTTCCACCGACTTTACAAGTTTTGTGCCAAATACAAGATCTGAAACAAAAGCATATTTTTGTAAAGCGGCAATTGCTAAAAATAATACTTTAATAACATGTCGACTTATTGCTGCGCCAAAAAGAAGAGATCCTTCGACCAATCCCTGCAACCCTTGCCCCATGGGGACAACTCCCAAAGAGATAAAATCTATTGTCATTTTAAGCAAATTATTAATCGACTCAATGCTGAAAGTTGCGAACTCGTTAATAGCGTCTTTGTTGATTATGATTACTTTTTTCAGGCCAGAAAAAAACATCATAAGAGCCCGCAATCCAGCTGCGAATTTTTCCATTAATCCAAGTGACAAAACCAATTCTTCGCGAAAACCTTCAAAGGCTACATTTTTAAGACTTACCGAATCTTGAAACAAAGCCGCAGCTTTTGCGGCTCGTGGACCAGCAACAGCGCCGAATTCGTTAACAAATTCCAAAAATTTGTCGAAGTTTCCAGCCCCTAAAGCCTGACTCAATCTTTGACCGCCAACCCCAAACAATTCAACAGCTGCGCGTGATCTCTTTGAGGTATCAGTTAAGTCTTGAATGACATGCATGCTATCCCGCAAAATATCATTGTTTGATCTAAGATCACCATTGAGATCATGTGTTGCTATACCGTATTTTGAAAAAGCATCCTCTGCAGCTTTTGAGCCTCTAGATAATGAACCTAGCTTTTTTGCGACTACATCTAAAACTTGATGAACCTGTGAAGCATCTTGACCGCTGGCATGAAAAGCCGCTTTTAGAGCGCCTATAGTATCAGCGGCCACACCTGATCGATTACCAATATCACCAAGGTCGTTTATCATGTCGACTGCGGCAACAGTAAAAGACTTTATTGATTTTACTGTTGCAATAGTGGCAGCTGTCATGGCCGCAATTGCCGCAGTTCCCGCAGCTGCTGCTATGCCTATTTTTGAAAATGCAGCCTTAAAATCTACACCTGCTTTTTTGCCAGAATCGCGAGCTTTGTCTAATCCATCTTTGGCTTTTTTAGATTCGCTCCCAACCTTTTTAAGGCCAGTTATGGCACCTTCGCTGTCTACAGATAAAATGTAATTTACAATGTTATTAGCCATTTTTAACCCAAAAGATCCGCCAGTTCAGATAAGCTCACGTTTGGAAACAACATAGCACCTTTTTTGCGGTTTTGCTTGCGTAAGACAGCATTGACCCGCTCTGATCGTGTTGCCAAACATTTCACACAAACAAAGAGATCATACCAATCAAGTTTTGCAATATCACTCGGAAGTACACCGTACCTAGAGCCAAGAAGATCGTAAATGTGCAAAAGTTGTTTGTCATCCTCAAAAGCTAGCCGCCTTTTTTGCGGCCTCCTTATGACCTTCCATAGAGGCTTTTAAGATTGCTTCACGATCAGCCTTTGACAACATTCCAACCCACAAAGCTCCAGTTTCTGGATTTTGCTGATCTATTCCGGTTACTAAAAATAATCTGTCCCAAGTAGCCCCATTATCTGAGCTTCCTCTTTTCACAACCTCACAAAGGATTCTATCTTCCTGATCGTTAATCTTGTGTAGTTGTTCAGGCCGCAGAGAAGACATAAAACCAATTAATTGATCTTGCTCTTCATTGGTTAGCTCTTCTCCATTTTGCGCTTTATTTGCTATGTTTTCAATATTTTTGGTTTTCGTGCCTCTTTGGTCTTTCACAATTTGCGCAGCAACCAATGAGGATGTTAAACCCGCCCGCTCGGCCTCAGCTGGTGTAAGTATGCGCCCTTCGATCAGTACTTGACCATCAAAACAAGATACACGCCAATAACTTTCTTTCACCAGCTCTTTTAAAAAGTCTTTCATCATTTAGCTCCTGTTGATATGTGGTGATTATTTTTAACATATAGGAGATCAACGTTAAAGAAATTTTATTATTTAATTTGCTATTGCTGAGCTTTGTTGATTGACAATTACAATACTGATAGCCTCATTACTACTATCCGATTCACCGATGAAAGTTACACTTCGTTCAAGCGCTCCAAAAGTGCTAACAGGATCGCTATAGTCGGTAATGTAAGCATTTTTTAAGGTAAATGTTATGCTGTCCGATGAGGAATTGGTAAAAGCGATCACAGCGTCGCCCGTGGTGTCGGCTAGTTGTGCGTTGTAAAGATTGTCGTCCTCCATTTCTAGAGTTAAATTAAACATAGCTTCTCTTACGTCTGCTATTGCTGGTTCTAACGTTTTCTTGTCTCCGAGCACCTGACGCCGCTCTAATTTGTTGTCTATAGTGCATTCAAAAGATTTAACATTATAAGTGTTACCCCCAAACGAAAGTGTACCAGCCTCAAAATGAAAAACTTGAGAACCAGATCCGAAAGTTGGCGTTATAGCGCCGCTTCTGGTGTTGGCATCTTGAGCGATAAATTCTACACTTATCATGATCTCTTCGCCTGCAGCTCCGCTAAAAGAAATACTTTGTACCATGCAACCTTTGAATTTTTCGCTTGATCCCGTTCCTCTTTGTAATTGAACTGTCAAACTTGGCAATGTGGCAGATGCTGCGAATGTATGGGTATAATTTGGACCAGCTCCGGAAGTGCTGACCGATCCAAGTGCAGATTTGATCAACAGTCCTGATCCCTCATACAATAAAGGAAGTTCGACGGATCCGCCAACGACTAGAAAGTTGTCAAAATGCCCCTGGCTAAAGGCAGCTGAACTTTGACTGAGAAAAGTCTTTCTTACTCTTTCTTGTGATTCTGCCAGACTACTCGAAACAATACGACTGTCAACAGTCAAAGAGGCCGCTACTCCATAACTACTTTCTTCGCCTAATTTAATAAATCCCGATCGTCCAAATTGTAAAGACATAATTACTCCTATTGTGCGCTAAGTTCGCGTACTTGCAATAAAGCGTTAAATGTTATTGTCTCCGCTTGACTGGTAAAGACAAATAATTTGATACAAAAATCGTCGCCATCAGTTCCCGCTAATATTCTAACTCTGGTCCAATTGTTAATTACACGTATTTCTTCAATTGCAAACATTGACGGATCACTTCCTTTTGAAGAATTACGAACATCACATGATAACTGAGCCGGAAGTGTAAAGTCTAGTCTTTGATTATATTCAACGCGCCTTTTTGACAATCTTGTGCCAATCGGGAACCAAACATCAATCTTATCCTGTGGTTCTTTTTGAAATATTGCAGTCGGCACGGTTCCGATCGGCCTTGTGCCTACATCTTTAACGACATAACCAGTTGGTGCCCCAAGGTAAACAAACGCAGTCAATGGGCTAGAAATGGATATGGTTGATGTTAGTGGTGTAGCCTGATCAGGATTATCCCAGTAAAGCTGACAGATTCGCATTACATTGGGTGCAGTAGTCACCACACCCAAAACCTGAAGCGTCAAAGTCCTATTTGCTAAATTAAAACCGGTTTTAAATTGAAACGGAATTGTGCTTTTTCCATCTGCATCAGTGATCATAATGTCGTTTCCATCAGATCTTATGTTTTCCCAAAAATCATCCCAGTCGACCGGGATCGCAAGTTCAAAATCATGTGAACCAGCTGCGGAACTAGTTGCATTAATATTGATAGGAAGACGTCTTCGGAAGGAACCATTAAACCAGCTCATGTTAAACTCCGAATTGTGTTTGATGCGTTACTCTAACTTCTAATAGCGCAATCGCTGTTTGAGTTATACCATATTCCTCACCATCAAGCGCAGTTTGATTTACCAAAACATCTTGTGTCAGGCCTGATAGGCCAAGTGTACGATCTGAGGTTATGCTTTTTTGTATATCGCTACACAAATTGATTGCACTTTTCATCCTTACTTCCAAAGTTGCGCCGCCAGCATAAGCAACAATTTGGAAAACTGATTCTCCGATATACCTTCCTAGTGTCCTCCCCTGTTGTTCTATCGTATCAATATAGATTATCGAGGCAGAAGGGACAAGGGGGGCACCGTTTGGAGCACCGACAATAACGCGAGAAGTACCAGATAAATCCAGGCCACTAAAACCAGAATTGTAGTTTTGTCTAATTATAGTTTTTAATTTTTCAAGAATTGTAACCTGTATGCTGTTAGTCATTTGAAACACCTAATGCTACAGATAACAAAGGCTTTAATCGATCACTCAAACGATCTTTTTCTCGGCTCACTGCTTTACCCAAAAAAATTCTTGGTGGTTGAATGAACTGAGTCCCAAATTCTTGATATTTAGCGTAATCAACATCAGATCCGGCATTTTGTCCGCCAGCTCTCAGAACGATTCTTGGTGTTCCTTGTGGGGAGTCTACAAGGCCTAGGATAGACGACCTTAATCTTCCGGTGCGCACCTTCGGGAAGCTTGTCGCATTTTTTTTTGCATCACGTTCCATTCTTAAAGCGCTTTTTTGAAGTATTCCATTAAGCTCTTTTATCAGTCTCCTGTTGGCTTTTTGTGCTCCTTTTACAAATTGATCAAAAGATAGTTGTGCCATTTCTAAAGCCTCTTAATATCTCTTTAACCTCTTGCGGCATTGTGCGAGCGCTTAAAGTAACAGTCGAATTTCTCTGTGTTATTGATTGGTTGCCTTGTGAGCTTTTGGCTCGTTGTAAATGACTCGCATACACACAAATTGCATGTGTCAAGTCTTCGGGCGGTGAGGTGGGATCGTACCCAGCTGACAACACAATTTTGATGTTGCGAAAACCACGATCAAAGGATGCTGTGCTATCTGTTTTTAATATGATCCTTGAGTTTTCTTTGTCTATCAAATATTGATCTGATCCAATCAAGGTGTCAGCTGAGTATTCGAGATCTGGATCGCTGTGTAGAGATGTGACGCTTACAACAGGTTTGATCGGGATCTGTAGAACAGTAGGCAGGGTGAACATCGGACCATCTAAATGTAAAGTATACGTTGATTGATCCAAAGTTAAAGATGTAGCCCCATCGGATAGAGTGAATCCGAGATAACGCGCGATCGCGGCTTCGACTCTACCGATGAGGCCCGTAAGATCTGAATCAAGATCAGTGCCTTGTACTTCTGGTAGGTACTGTTTGAGTGTTGCAGAAGTAACAAGCGACATAATAAACCTAGCTATAATCTCTAGCCAGCTCGCAGACAAAATCCAATCGTGCTGAAATGGTCAGACTGCCGGTTTTTGTGGCTACACATTTAATAACGTCCCCAGCATCAAGCAAGAGCTTATCTTGATTGCTTAAAGTTAATGTTTCCATCGTGTCAGCAACGAAGGCGCCACCAGCAACATTATTTTGTCTTGAAGCAATGGTGGACCCGCCAACGCTAACCACAAAAGCGTAATTATTAGAATTGTCAGCCCCGGCAGCTGTTGATACAAATTTGAGATCTTTGATCAACATTGGAACAGGAGCTACGATGTAGCTGGTTTGGGTATCACTTAAGTGTTTTTCCATTGATAATTGTACGTACATTTTTAGCTCCTAAATGCCGAGGTTATAATGATAAGCTACGTTTTTCGTGGCAGCTGCATCTGGGCTGTCGAAAGTGCCTCTCATAGTGGCTACTACCTGGATAACACCGCTTTTTATGTCCTTATCTGTCTCGATAGTTATTCGACGTCTTACATAGTTATAATAACTGTCACGATTGACAATGAGATAACCAGTTTTTGTTTTAGTGACATTGTCAAAAATCCCCGCAGTATTAAGATCAGCGCCCATAAAACGACTCAAAATTATTGGCATACCGGCAAGTGATGCGATCTCACCGCTCAAAACCGTTGCTTGTGGTCCGTACTTGTCGACGGTTGCAACCTCAGTGAGAGAAAGGAAATTTGCCAAGACTGCTTCCGGTGAGGCTATAATGATTTTGTTACCCATGGCAAGCTCGCCCATGCTGGCACTCACACTTAAGAAATTAGCAAAACTGAAAGCACTTGCGTCACCGGTTCCTTTGTCCAAAGCAGCTGCTCTTAGACCTAGAAAGGTTCTTCTGTGATCGCTTGCAGTACCAAGGCCAGAACTTCCCCATCTTTCTCGGATATTCCACGAGCCGATCGTGTCTTGGTGCGTCGCAGCTGTGTCACCGTTGATCATTGCATCCTCATAAGCATCCTCAAGATCTTGAGCTACTTGTCTGGTCATTGCGGGAATAATTGCAAAAGCTGAATCTTCGCCGGCTGCATCGTCAATATTCATAAGCACAGCTAACCCTTTAGCTCTAATGGTCTTTTGTGCCGTTTCGATCGTCGATGATGTATACGAAGCCAGATCATCAGTCGCAGCTCCTTTGATGTAGGGTCTGCCACCGCGCGAAAGTTTTGGAACCAACAAAGTTTCTCTTTCCATCTGAATGTCACCAAACAAAGATCTTAATCCTCGTGGAATCGTAAACTCTTGATAAAGTTGATTTGAAAATTCATCCGGGATCCACTCTGCACCCACACCAGCTGAGTCTGCAAATATTTTCTCAATAGCTGGTTTAAAAAATGACGGTGCCTTTTGTAGGTGGTTGTAAAGTTTCATGTCCGCTTTAGGCGTCGAAGCGTCTCTCATGATACCTCTAACCAAAGATCTTTCTTGGACCATTTCACAAAGATCTTTGTGCCAATCGTTGCAATGTACATCCGCATCAAGTAGACCCTTTTGCTCAATAGCGACACGACCACGGCCTGAGATTTCTTTTCTTTCGGTGCATGTGTTCCATCTCACACCATCTTCATTAATAAATTGCCTTAGAGCAACATCACCACCGGAAATTTCTGATGTATATGTCCGATCTTGACTTTCCGCCATGAGCTGTTGTGCCTTTTTGAGATCTTTTACTTGTGCCTCAAAATTAGCCAAGCGGTTTTCTGATTCCTTTTGATGCTTTACAAGCCCCGCTACAAGCCGCTTAGCCTCTTCTATTTTATGGTTAGACATGTTTTGTCCTCCTTAATGTTTTAAATAATTTGAGCGAAAAGCTCAGCGATTTTATCAATATCAGTTTGTAAATTTTTTTTCTTGTCGTCGTCTTCGCTGTCGTCGTCGTCGTCGTCATGATAGGATTTTGGCATGTCTTCGGTGTCTTCTTCTTCTTCAGGATCTTTCCTTTTTTCTTCGTCCTCTTCGTCTTCTTTTTTTCGATCAATGTTTTCCTCTTCCATGTCTTCCATGTCTTCCATTTTTTGATCAGCCTTGGCAAACGCAATTATGATCTTGTCTTCCTCTTCACTGATCTCTAATATGTGTTTGATCCTCATCTCTGGTAATGTCAAAAGTTCAGCACGTATTAAATTTCTGACTTCCGAGATCATGCTGTCACGGAAATTATTAAACTCTTTTTGTGTTATCATAGTGGCCTCAGAATTTGCGGGTATTGTAACAATTGACACTTCAAGCAACTCGGCGCTTTTAAAATACTGTCCGCTTTTACCATAATATTTACTATCAAGTGGAAGCTCTGATCTTTGTTTGCTTTCCAGGGGTTGAAATCCGACAGAAACCGCATTCAAAAAACCCTTTTGTGTTTTTCTCGCAACCTCAGCTGCGCGCGGATCATCCATGTCAAACTCTACATCAATAACGAGTTGATCATTTTTAACTTTAACTTTGCCTTTCCCGATTGGAAGTTGAGAACTATCATGGTTCAAAATAACAATTGGATTTCTTCGATAGCCCTCTAATGACCAACCTTTTTGGTTGACAATGTCACCATAACGATCCGGTGTTGCTGTCGATGCAACAAAAGAAACTTTCGAGGGTGCAGACTCAGAAGTCAAGGTTTGCTTTTTAATTGTGTATTGTAATTTTTTCATGTCCCCCTTTATATACTACAAAAATCCAAATATTACAATAATAGTAATTTTTTTGATTTTTTTTATGTGTAAACTTGCAATGTATAAAACAAAGGTTTATAATAGAGTATAACCAAAAACAACAGGACAAAATCATGACACCTACAAATTACACTACAGAAAAAGAATATACCGGCGGAAATGTCTTCACTTTACTTGACAGCAAATATGCCGATCAAAGATGGGCTACATATAGACAATGGAAACTTGCCGGTTTTCAAGTCCAAAAGGGTCAAAAAGGTTTCAAGCTCACTAAGATCGTTACAGTGGAGGACAAGAAAACAGGTGAGCCAAAAAAAGTTCCTCGATCTTTTACAGTGTTCAACATAGAGCAAGTCAAAGAAATAAAAGATTCGGAGCTAGCTGCATAAAACCTAATTATAGATCTAATGTTTACATGCGATCAGGGTATGGAGGAAGGAAAGCCATACTTTGATCGCATTGTTACAGATCTGTCTTTCCATCGATAACCGGGACAATTGTGCATCGGCAATTAACATCAAGCGAAGGCGATCCGAAATTTGCCGGGCTTGGACTTGTGTAGCCTTCACTCTCAAATTCTTCATTGACTCCCACAACGACACCATCAAGCTCCACATGTGCCGGTCTTACTTTCGCATCTCTTGAGCTGAGCCACTGTTTTTGAATGTTGATCCCTGCTGTAGCCGCTTGACGATAGGCTTGATCCGTTGAGGCGTTTAGAGCTTTGGTGCTTTCGGTCCTTGCTATTCTCAAGGCTCTATCTTGAGAAAATGCAAGTGAGCTGGATAGGCTGCTAGCTATATCTGGGACACTTGCACCGGCCACGAGGCCGCGCTGAATAATTGACTCAACCGTGTTTATTGTGGTATTTGTCATTTGTTCGGCTGCAAAATCTGACAACTGAACTGCAAGATCTCGACGACCAAAGACGAGATCAAGCGGTCTAGCTACATCAGCAATTCGAAACACTCGATCCAGTTCGGCGTTACCAGTTAACATAAACCATTTGACAAACTCACCCTGATAACCCTGTTTGAGTAGTCTCAACTCTTCTTTTTTCTGTGCTCGTACCACATCGAGCAATCCCTGTTCACTGTTCTCTTCGACTAGTCGCACAAAGCGCCTTTTTGCACCCCTCAAATAGCCATTTACACGCCTTTTAATCCCATCTTCTGCTTTTCGTTGTGACCTCTCAACCCAATCATGCCACATGTCCGCTCGCTCTTCTGGTGTAAATGACCGATCTTGCTTGTCGAGTTTTCGCTTTAACTCGTTGAGTACTTGCTTCATTCTGCTTTCACCGATCACACTTACGCCATACCATTTGATTTGAGCCACAAGGCCCGCAACAGTGGAGAGGTTGATCGGGTGGTCCTGATCCCTGAATTGAGCACCGTCTTCCTCGTGTCTAGCAATCCAAGCCTCACGAAGTCTTATAGCGTTCTCTTCTGATTCAGATTCGGGAACACCGTTATTCTTGACAATTGGTGTGAGTCTTCGATATTGATCATTCCCTCGTATGTTTCCGCCAGCTCTCCAAATTTTAGGATATTCGTCTTTTAGCTTTGCAGCATAAGCAGGATCAAACAATTTCCACTTTGAGTTTCTTAGACTGACTTTGAGATCGTCGCCTCTTTTTGGAAAGTTGGTTATTTCAGAATTTTTTTTTTGATCTTTAAAGTCTAAATATACAGGAGACAAAGCAGGGGAATCTTGACCAAGCTTGTCGTAGTATCTTTGGATCACACGATAAGCGCGCTCACGCTCTTCTTCGGTTATTGCAAGTCTACCCTGTGATCCGTTGAGCAAACCAACAGCACGATCAAGTAAATCTTTATAAACTGTTAGAGTTCCATTTTCTGCGGTTGATCTTGTGGGATCTTCAGGATCTTCTCTGCGCGCTATCAACAAAAGATAACCCTCTAACATTTGATCTTGATTGGGATTATGTAACGCATGAGCAGCTTTGTAGCGCTCCCAGTTTGGCGGGGATCCCAAAACAGCTAACTTAACATCTTCATAATTTTCCTGTTGTGGGTTCCCTGGCTTCGTCGAAACTGGAAGATCGGCAAATTCTGAATCATAAACTTTTACAGTGTTGACCAGATAAAGTTTTTCGTCATTACTCATGGGATGATCTTTTGGCAATAAATCCGTGTCATGTTTGCCTGATCGATAACGGCCATTGCGAAGCGCATAAAGAAAGCTGTTGACTCTAGCCATAGCCCACTGTTCCTGAGTCATATTTGGACGAACGCTAGCAGGGTTATTTGTAAACGCGCCGCGGCCTCTATGATAAGACACAGCTAAATAATTACTATTGGTGAGCTTTTTTGCTTTATTTTTACCGTGCTCTTCGTTGTGTTCTTTGGCTTTTCTCTTCAATGCTTTTTGTGTCGAATCTGGTAAATCATCCATAGCCTCTTTTGCGTTTGCTTTATCACCAAAGTCAACCTTTTTAAAGATTGAATCTAACATCCTTACATTTTCATCTTCCTCTTCTCCTATGTCAGTTGGATCAGGTTGTATGCTTGGAAAATCTAAACCCTCAGCAGCATATGCAGCTTGTGTATCTATACCGTTCAGAATGTGAATTTGTACCCTGTTCAATTGTTCTGTTCTCACACTTTGTAACGCCTCAACACCACTATAATCATGTTCGATTCGGTATTCAGGATTAAATCTTTGCGCAATCATAGTAAGAAGTTCACCTAACTGTTTTCCTTTTTTGGTTTGAACGGTCCAATAATTTACGGCTTGAGCCCGGCCGAGTGCATAATTTGCACTTGGGAGGCCTAATACTGTAGGCGGAACACCCAAAACCGCCGATATGGATTCTCTAGCCATGCGCCTCGAGGCTTCGAATTCCATTTCACGTGGAGACAGTTGAAGCTCTCTAACTTCTACCTGTCCGCTCAAAACAAGAGCGCCCCCCTCAGAAGCTAGACCGGAATATTGATCGGCTATTTGTCGCCTTGTTTCTGATGGCCAAATGTCACCGTCTTCTTTTGGATAAAGTAAAATATCCGGTCGGCCTTTTGCGCTGGCATCTGAGGCCAGCTTTTGTGCGTTTAGGTCGGCGTCTATCTCCCTGCTCAATGCCTCAATAGCTCCACAACCATAGACAGATTGCGCGCCTTTAGCATAGCTGTAGTTTTTTCCGTGGATCACTCTTTCAGGCGGATACAATACAACAGATCCGCTACTGTTATGCTCATAACCAGTAACGCCCAACTTTGGATCAGTAACAATTCTCACTTCATCAGGATGTAAACGTATAATCGATAAAGGCTTGTTGTCCTGTGGTCCTAATAACAAAATGTAACAATTACCGGCCAGCATCAGATCTGTTAAAAGGGACTCTCGAAGCATAAACCCGCTTTCTTTGCTGTTTGGCTTTTCCAAAAGATCCAAAACCTCAGATTCACGGATCTCTTCAGTATTTGATCCGCGTCCTTTTAATAATTTAATTGGAAGAGCTGCTAAATCTTGAGCGCTTCGCTTAGCTGCTGCGTGAGTGTATCCATGAACACCATAAGCGGCTAAAGAGGCGCCTTGTGAATATGTCGGACGTACACCAGCCGGAGCTGCCCATGCGGCCCCTCTATTTTCTTCTTTTGGCTTGTTTACTGGCAAGGCATATGATTTATTTGTCAATGCTTCCCACAATCGCAAAAAATAACCCGGTTTTTTACTTAGATCTGACATGTTTACCTCTTTGTGCGTAATATATCACAGATTAAGTTTGCTTGTTCAAAAACGAAAAAAGGCCACTAAGGCCAATCTTCAGATTTATTTGTAATGTTTTGTTCTATAGGCCTCTATATGCGCGATTCTTTGATTTAATTTCTCAATCTCTTCTCTAATCTCAAGTAAAAGATCAAAAGCAGCTCGGCTGTTTGCGGCATATCTTCTTATTACCTTTTTATCATCCTCGAGTTTTTCAATCTTATTAAGATTGTCTATGATTTCTTCATCAATCTTTTTTTGGGGCACAATCCACATTTTCAATCCTGTTGTTTTTGGTTATACTTTATTATAAACTATCAATTCATAATATGCAAATAAAAAGATTAATTTTTTATCTGTGAGCTAAAAATCTCTTGTATTGCATTATTTGATAACGAAGTGCATCAAGCGCATGATCATACTTCTTAAGCGGCTTGTCTTGTTTGCTTTTTGAATCCCACTTATACAGCTTTAGCTCTTTGATAAGGTTCTTACATTTTGGGTTTATAAGCAATCTAACTTTGCCTTCAATATCGGCCGTCAAAAATTCTTTAACTTGATTTATTCCTTCGAGGACACCGAAATGTTTTGGAGCCGCTAAGGTTCTCAGATCTAGCTCTCGCGCCAAAGTTAGCCGACCGTCTCGACTCTCAGGATCTGCCACAGTCCAATCAAAATTCTGACCTTTTGAGCGCCTCAAGATCTCCCTGCCGCTTTCGAGGGTGGTCTTTTCGATCCAGTACAATTCATCATAGACAATAAGGACCGGATCTGCGGCCAGAAAACCAGCTGGGGCCTCAGCAAACCACAAGCAACAAAACGGATGTGATGTTCCAAAATCGATCGATCTGAATCTGCGCCAATGATCCGGTAGCTCCTCGAGGGTTGTAATGTGGCGATCTGGTCTGAATTCCGAATAGATAAGACCGGTCTGAGCTGCAAACTCACCAAAGAGGCGAGATTGCTGGGCTTCGTCGCTAAGGTGACCAACAGCTCGCCGCATCTTAACGCTTGAAATGTACGGGTTATCTAAACCTGAGATCTGAACACGTGCAAACCCTGGAGGCGGTTTTTCCACAAAGCGATCAAACATCCAGCTCAATCCTTTAAGAGGTGTAGCCGTCACAATAACCCGACCTCGTTGATCTACTGTACGCAAGATCGATTCTTCGAAAACTGGTTCTGGCGGCTCTTCATCTAGCCAAACCATGGATACACTTCCGCCTTGCCAGCTCTCCCTGCCAGCGTCACACGACATTGACACAATTCGGCCTTTGTTGGGTAAGATTGCGACCGCTCGATCTTGTGAGTTCCACCGGATTCGCCTTGTGTTTTTTGGTAGGAAGAGATCCAGTTTAGGCCGCATGTATTCAAGCCCATCTTTGTAACTTAAAGAGCCACACCAAACGGTAGAGGGTCGATCAGGGATAAGATCGGGCGGTATTTCGTTTAATGTGATCCAATCCATAACCCACCGTTCATCTTTTCCCGCTGCGAATGCAACCGCAAGTTGTGCGCCCATGTGACTTTTGCCGGATCTGTTCCCACCGCTGATCAGCGTCGCCTCTTCTGCTAAAGATTTAATTGCTTCCTTCTGAGATGTCCGTTCTTCCGTGATATCGCAATAGTCACACCGATATAGGCCCGCGCTTATTTTGTGCATCTTACGACCGCAACCGCGCAAACGTGTGCTTTTATTGCTCAATCCATCCCAACGACAGCAAAACGGCTCCCAAAGTCGACCCGCTGCCAGAGGATATGTTTTTATATAGGCGAGTAGCTCCTGGCGTACTGTTAGCGACTCTTCCAGCTTTGTTCGATCTGATGTGGTGCTCATAAGACAATATACCCCACTAAACGAAAAAAGGCCCTTTCGGGCCGATCTTCTCTGGTTGTTATTATCCTTGTATGGTTATGTATATTTTATTTCTGATCTTTATTTTTGAATATTTGTCTATACAAAGACTTTCCAATAAACATTCGACCTCATCTTCAGCCAAATGATCTTGACAAATTATGTATCCTTTATATGTGTGGTGTGCGCCGTGTACCATACCACAGATGAAATTATTCAGTTGTGTTCTTACGATGTTTGTCATTTTGTTATCCTGTTGTTTGTTGGTGATATTAGTATTGTATCATGTACATTATAAAACGCAAGTTTATAACAAAGAAAAGTATAACTTTTTTTTAACAAGTCCTCTCGCCCTCATTCATCAAGATCGATCACAGGATCAGCTATGAAGTTTTCAAGCTCTAGATCTGTCTCTTTGACCTGCTGAATTAACTGTGTGATGCTCGCTTCTTTGGCGTCAATCTGAAGTAAGACTTGCGGGTCCTTTTTTTGTCGTCCGTACTCTTCAGGGAATCGACGCTCTAATATCCAAGCCGAAGCTGTCCAATTGCCATTTTTAGCGGCCTTTTGTATCACGGCCATGTTGATCAATGCAGATCTTGCAATTGCTTTGTTTACAGTTTCCAAAAATTCAAAATAGATCCCCTCTCCGTCGCGCTTTCCTCGATGCATCCAATTGTAAAATGTTGAGTTTGTGATACCTGCATATTTTGACGCGAGATCAATTGTCATGCTCATTTCCAATGCCTGAATAAAAAGTCTTGTTACTTCTGGTGTTAGCTTTGTTTTTCTGGCCATGTTTCTTCCTCCAATCTCTCGATCTTAAAGCCGTCTATCTCTACAATATCAACGCCCTCAGCATTTTTAATTCGCTGCAAACAAATATCAGCATAGTCGGTTTCTCTCTCAATACCGATCGATCTGAACCCCTCAAGACTCGAAGCAACGCCAGTAGTCCCCGATCCAAGAAAAGGCTCTAAAACTAGTCCGTTGACTGGTGTCACAAGGCGAATAAGCCACCTCATCAGATTGACGGGCTTGACGGTAGGGTGAAAGTTTTTAACCTCACTTGCCGTTCTTCCAGCGCCAGCTCTCGGATTGTCGACCCCTGCCGATCCTTCTTTGCGGTCCACCGCTTCAAATCCTGCTTTGCTCTCAAGATCTGTCAGTCCTTCCTCACGCTCTGATCGCGATGGTTTTGAGCATTGATAGAGGTTAGCTGGCCAACGTCCTAGATCATGAGCATACTGATCTCTTTTTATGCCTCTATAATCACCAAAAATCTTACCGATATTCTGCCCTTCGTGCCCCTTAGAATTTCTTGGATCTCTAATTTCCCCCGTATAACCTATCCAACAAGGATCGCCATAACCAAACCGACAAGCATCTATATTGATCGCCCCTGTTCCTGTCTTCAGAACTTGACTTGCAACATTCTTCTCAGCGATCGGTTTTCTTGCAAGCACACAAGGCTCATAAGCAGGTTTTAAAGCGGTTCCCCAGCCCTCCCAATATTGAGCTTCTTCTGTAGCTGGTTTTGTTACAGGAATTTCTCTACCCATAGCAGATAATGATCTACCAAATTCGTTACCTCCTGAAGTCATGCCACCATCTGAAATTCTATACCCTTTTATCTCTCTCTCAACTCCTTTCATTTTATCAATCTGCTTAGAAATATCCATGCTCTTTGGAAATCCAGAGTAATAACACCAACCAAGCTGATCTCTTATCTCAAAACCTGCATCTTCGATCGCAACTGTCAACCTGTGTACTGTCCTAGTAGCAGCAAATGCTATAATATGACCCCCATCTTTTAATACTCTGTAGGCCTCATCTAGCCAACGCTGCGACCATGCTTGAAAGATCTCGTTATCGTTATCGGCGTACCCCCTCGAATGAGTTCCACCATAAGCAAATGCGCCCCTTTGCTCGTGTCCTGTGCTCATCTGGCCGAGCATTTTTGACGGACTATCGAAGTCTTTTGACATAAAAGATATACCATAAGGCGGATCTGTCACAATAGAATCCACACTGTTATCAGGCAAGGAGCGCATAACCTCAACGCAATCACCGCATGCGACCTGTTGCCCGCCGATCTGATAAACCCCGCCAGCTTTAGCAATCTTGACCGATTCAGCAGGCATTTGATCCCAGTCTTCATCCTCAAGATCCTCCTCGATCACATTCTCAAGCGGCTCAAATTGGGCCTCTTCTATTAAGTCCTCAAGCTCAGCATCAGAAAAACCGATATCGCTTAAATCCTCATCTTTGAGATCCGTCAAAACTTCGCTAAGTAGATCCCGATCCCAATCTGCGATCTCACCGATCTTATTGTCAGCCAAGGCGAGCAGCTGCGCTTCTGTAGGGTCAAGATCCACAAAGCGAACGGGCACTTTATCAAGACCGATTTTGCGCGCGGCGGCTAAGCGTGAGTGGCCCGCAATTACCATTTTGTCTTCTGACCTTGCTATGATGGGAGATGCAAAACCGAAGCGCTTGATTGATTTTGCTACTTCATCAACCGCATGATCGTTGTTCCTTGGGTTGTTGTCCCATTCTTTGAGATCCTCAATTGCTGTGTATGTTCCGATGCTCTCACCCATGTAACACCTCCATTCTCGCAAAGAAGTCCTCTAGAATAGCCTGATTAGCCTCGATCATAAGGTTTTGAGGTGTAGAACCAACATAAGGAGCGAGAACAACAAAAACCCTATAGAGCGTTTGATCTTTGGGGCGTTCTTTTATTGGCTTTGTTGCCCATTTCCACAGACAAGGCCATGTTGTTTTTGACTGCCTACAAAGCTCGCTCTGGTTAATAGAGCAGCTGGCTAGCTCAAGTTGGTGTTTAAAAAATCTATTGAATTGTGTCATGTTATCTCCTGTTATAATTTGCGATCTGTGAGTTGATGCAGACTGTCGATCATGATCGCATGTGGATCGTCGCTGTTGTATTTCTTCCAATCCTTAAAAGATGATAAAATAGCTCCATCTTTTAAGATGAATCTGTATCGTGTAAGACATCGACCATTTTGATAAATGTGATACTTATCTATTCGCTCAATGAGATCGGCAGCTCCGTTTTTCCAATGCTGATCCATTTGTTGAATTATTCTATTTGCGGTTATTCTTGTGATCTTTGGGGTCATTAAGCACCCCCTAATTCTTCGAGGCTGGTCATACCGATCGCACAATAGAGCCTAAGCGCACGTGCGATCGCCCTAGTTTCTGCCATTCTGATCAAATGTGGTGCGATCATCCTGCCGACATTCTTCGGGGATGCGTCGCCGTATGAAGTGAATGTGCCCATGTCGCCGCTAACAGTAGCCTTGAATATAGTTAATCCTGTGGCCTTTGTTATTACGGTTTGATCTCCGTCGATCGTGGTTAGAGAGTCTTTATCAATGCTTACAAGTTCAGTATTCACGCTCTTAAGGCCCAGCTCTCTAGCGAGGACCTGAAGCCCGGCAAAGAGGACAAACTCTTTGCCTTGCAGCTTTACAATAAAACCCGCTTTTCTAAGGTTGTTGATCGTTTCGTTGTTCATGGTGTTCTCCTGTTTGGTGGTGATTAGATGTTTTGTGAGAGATAAGCAAAAAACTCTTTTTCAGAAAATCCACAATGACGATCTTCTCTGTAGCTCATTAATAGGATCTCATTGACATCGTCTTGATCATAATCGTAATTATCCATTCTGTGCTCAGGTTCGTTGTTGTCCCAAAATTTAGGATTATCTGAGTTCAAAATATGATAGACATCTTCTGCCGCTCTTTCGGGATCGTTGTAGTGGTGACAATAGTCTTTTGTTTGTAGAAGTATGCCGCCCGCGTTGTCAAATAAAAGAGTAAAAGGTGTTTGGTTGTTCATGGTGTTCTCCTGTTGTTCATTGGTTATACTCTATTATAAACCGTTCTTTTATACTTTGCAAGTTTATAACCTATCTTTTTTTAACTTTTTATCGATATTTACCACAAAACCGAAAGCCGCAGCGCCGATCACAATAAATAATAATTTGATCATTAAGTGGTGATCTTGCATAAAATAATGAACATTGGTCATCAATTCAGTCATTTCTAGCTCCTCTTTTTTCTTGGTCTAGCCTTATGTGATGAAAAAATTCACTAAGGTTATCGTCTTCTGTGGTGTCGTAAGTTGTGACCTCATTTTGTGTAGTCTTAAACAAACCAAAAGGTTTTCCGTTTTTTAAACTTGTTCGTTTTATTAGAATTTTATTTTTGGTTAAATTGTTTTTTGGTTTCCATAAAGAGGTACCTCCGCTGTAAAATACGAGCTTCAATGTGTTCCTATTGTCGTATGTGAATTTTTTAAATGCTTCGACTGTATCAAATTCTGTGTATATAGTTTGATGTTCTTTATTTTGGTATGTTGCTGCAAATTCAGTCATTTTTAGCTCCTCTTTTTTCCTGTTGTTGTGTGGTTATGCCATAGTCAGCTGCTGCATTTTTTAGACATCTAAGCTGATCTCTTTGTTGTCTCAGATCTTGTCCTCTTTGATTGGGCAAAATACCGCATGACAGAGTTTGAATAGCAGCTTGATGCCGTAAATCAATCGCTCGTCTAAGCTCGTTGATTCGTTCAATGAGTTGTTCTTTGGTGTAATATCTGCCTTTTTCGCTAGATGCGCCACACCGACCGCAAATTGTATGTGTCATACCCTTTAATTTTTCCCTCTGGGAATATCCGCAGTAGGGACAAATAACGCATACAATCACTGAACCTGATCGCTTGATTCTTGATGTTAGATAGTTCTTCATGATTGCTCCTGTTGGTTAGTCGATTAGTTCACAAATTGCGTTCACAGCTGCGTAATATCCATCCCACAAAGACAGATGATCAAACTGTTTCATAAAGTCACCCTGATCGGCTGGTGTCCATCCCAACGCATCAAATGAAGCGCTTAGAAACTCGATGTGATAGAACAACGAAGCGATCTCGTGATAGTCGTGTTCTGTGCATTCAAACATATTCATGTGAGTGTTGAACTTGATTCTTTTGTCTCCTGTGTGATAGTAACTGCGGATCATGTCTGATGCGATGTTCTCGCCTGTTTTGAGCTTGAGTTCAAGCTGTCCGATCTGCGCTGTGTCGTGTCTATAAATGTACATTGGTTCTCCTGTTTGGTGATTGCCCCTTGCGGGGCGTTTGTGTTGCTATAATCTTGTGATATTACCGTTTTGATCAATCATTGCTTTGATCTCGTAGTCACTTGATCCCCATTCTTTTTTTGATGTGAAATCAAGCTCGACATAAAAGCCAGTTATTTTTCCTGTGTGATAACATTCAATATTTTCTACTCTAATTTTTTTGATTGTGATGATGTTCTGATCTGCGGCTAAGATGTTAATTGCTTCTTGATTGGTCATTTTAAGCTCCTGTTGCTCATTGGTTATACTCTATTATGACCCGATAGATTATAATCGTCAAGTTTATATCATAAAATAAATTAATATTTTTCAAAACCGTTATGCGCAATGACGATCACCTATTCAATATTGTGATGCTTTTTATGGCATCTGGTGCATAATACACACAGATCCTCTAGCTCTTCTCGGCCTAATCGATCATAGCTGTTGTGATGCACCTCAAGACGTGTTTGAGCCTGAGAACACAGCTGGCACCTATAACCGGCTCTTTTAAGAGCGATTTTTCTCTTTTTTTTCCATGATCCTGAATTAAGATAGGAGGCATAATTTTTTTTGTCAACTTGATCAGGCAAATGATCGACATCCTCCCAATCTAATAAAAATGCTTTGTGAGCACTAATTCGATCTTTGTTGCTGCAGATGTCGCATTGTAAATCTATAGCGGCAGCTCGGCTGGTTTTCCTCGCTGTGTAATCACTCCCGCATGTTGTACATTGTCGCACAAAACAAAGAGGTCCTGATATTGTGCTGAGCTGTTTGCTGCTTTTTCCCGTCAAATCTTGAATTGTTACGGCAGTTAGATCACTATGCCAATATAAAAACCGCACTAACTCGCTTTTTTGATCGTCGTCGCTCCCTTGCAAATAGTCATTGCAAGCATGTTCTAAGTGCATTTCACTTTCTTTTTTTAGCTCTTTTAAATATTGAATGTTGCTTGTGAGCATCTCCATAAATCTAATAGTTTCGACGATTTTATATTGTGGGGGTCTTTTGCTCATGGGCTATGCTCCCTTAAAAGAGTTAACATGTCTTTTTCGTTGTTTGGTAGATGTTCCGATAAAGGCTTGAACGATCTGTTTTTAAAAGCTTTGTCCCACCATTCTTTATCTGGGCAAACTTGCAGATTCATCGGTATTTTTTCCTCATGTCTTTTTTGGTACCAAACTTCACTAATTAGATTATTACGTCGATCAAGGATCTGAAGCAACACATCTAGCTTTAAAACTCCCAACTTTTGTTTTTTTCTGCCAGCTTCGCAAACGCAGCTGGTGTAGACCTGAACCATTCTCGGCGCATTTTTTCGAGTCTCCCAATAATGCACCAAACGCAAACCCGAATCACAAAGCTCACAATCTTGATAGGTTGTTTTTAATTTGCTGTTTCCAATATAGCTGCGCATAGCCTTAACGATAACGCCAGCTGGCGGTGGAAACTCTTTGAGACATTCGGATATATATTTAGCAGCTGCCTTTGTTATCGCCTCGGGTTTTGTGTCTTTAAAAGACGATCTTAAAATTACTTCCATCTGTGTCAACCAAGTGTCATTTGCGCGCAAGATTGACCAATTTGTTTGTAGCATAGAGGCCGCATGATTGCACGCTCTCACGTGGTCGGGTGTTCCGTATCGATAGGGATCTTTCATTTGGTGCTCCTGTTTTAAAAGTCAGAATCAAAATAAGAAGAAAATTCAACAATATTATTATGTTTATTATTTTGTTTATATATGTAGCTTGCGTCACTATGTGACTCATTTGTTTGTCTCAACATGTTGACCTTACTGTTTGCGTCACATGTTGACTCTTTTGTTGACGCATCCCGAATAATCACAAGCTCAATGATAGCAGGACGACCCAGCTGCCTTGTTACTGTCAAATTGTTAGGAAAACGCTTTTTTAATAGTGCGATCCCTCTTGTTATTGTCGACCTGCTTACACCGGAGAACAACGCTAGCTGATCCTGTGATATTGTACATTTTGTTTGAATAAACTTTGTGCTCGTCTCTAAATAGCTGCAATATCTCAGTGCTATATAAGCTTTAATCTCAGCGTGTCGCATCTGTGAGATCAGCTTCAAGTCCTCAATATAGAGCCTAGCATGTTTTTTTTGTTTGGACATCTATTGTCCTCCTGTTGTTTTTTGGTGTGTTATTAATATATAATCATCAAGTTTATAATGCAAGGGTTTATTATGCAATATGTTTTTTTTGATTGCGAAACAACAGGATTAGATCATCAAAATCACGAGTTGATCAGTTACGCTCTAATTTTACATGTAGACTCTAAAGAGATCCAAAGAATTTATAAAAAGGTTAATCCTGAGTATCTAGATCGAGCTGACCCTGAAGCTCTAAAAATTAACAAATACGATCCTCAAGATTGGACAGATGCAATTAGTCAAAAGAAAGCAGCTGAATGCCTCTATAATTTTTTTCAAACTCAAACTGAATTCATAATTGTAGGTCATAATCCTTGTTTTGATATACGTTTTGCACAGACTTTAATAAATAGATATTACTCAGATTTTAAAATCACCAAAAGAGTAATAGACACAAAACACCTAGCTTTAGCGGCATTATTCCCGCTTGGATTGACCAGCTGCAAAATGGACAACATACGCAAGTTTTTAAATTGGCCGCTTGAAAATGCACACAATGCTTTACAGGATGCGCTATGCACCAAAGACCTTTTTTATCTTTGCCGTAAAGACCTTAAAAAATTAGAGTGGAAAATTCCAGAAGATGCGATAGAGTACACTTGATCGGGGTGGTGCCCGATTGGATCGGATTTTTCCGGTTCTCCTGTTGTGGCCTTCGGGCCTTGGGGGTGGCGTTTGCTACCCCCTAAACTTTTTGATATACGATAAGCACACCATGACAACAGGAGCTATATTATGCGCATGGACAAAGGAAGATCAACAACAACTAAAGCCGATATTGGGACCACCTACGACCCTACAAAAGGGATCGAGGTTGATCTTAATTACTCGCCTCGCACAGCTGTATATCTGGCAAAAGTTTCTTTAGTGCAAGTTTTTTTGAGTAATCTAAGCGCTTCAAATACACCAACAAAGCTCACAATATCGATCAGCGAGAACCCACAAGGGGACAATTTCTTTTTGACTGATACTGTAAGCACTATCCAACCAGGAATTACAACAAACACAAAAGGTACAGCTTTATACATGCTAGATGTAATTGTCACTATGAGTAACGATTTGACAGATAAATGTTATGTTTTTTTTAAGGTTGATCAAGGCTCGTGTGATGTTGATAAAGTAACGATCACATGGGAGGCCCCATGAGCATTGCGCGCGCTTTTAATAATCAGGGTGGCACTAGTGAAGGCGGTGGTGGTGATGCGTCAGGAACCCAGAAAACACAGGATTTTAGCGAAGAATTGAACGGCACAAAAACAAGCTTTGTAATTTCGGAAAGTTTTACCACAAACTCAATAAAGGTTTATTATAATGGGATCAGACAAAGCGGATCAGCAGTTACAGAAACAGCAAACGGCTTTACAATTTCGTTTGATGCTCCTTTAGCCGGTGAGAGCTTGATCGCAGATTATAATCAAACCTCATAGGAGCTAAAATGGCCATACAAATTAGAAGTAATCAGATTGTCAATCTTGCAGTATCAGAAGATAAATTAGCAAGTGGAGCTGTAGGATTCGCAAAAATCAAATCTTCAGATATCGAAACCGATTTGGGATCATCTGCAGATGCGTCAAAACTTGCCTCAGCAAGTGCAATCAAATCATATGTTGACAGTGTCGCAGCTGGGCTAGATCCGAAGGAATCCGTATTTGTAGCGACAACCGAAAACATTACTTTGAGCGGAACTCAAAGTATTGACGGACAAAGTGTAACAGCTGGGAAAAGGGTTCTCGTCAAAGATCAGACAAATGCCGTGGAGAACGGGATCTATATATGTTCAGCCTCGAGCTGGTCTAGATCAGCAGATTTTGCTGTAGGTTTTGCTGAGGCTGGCGCTTATATGTTTGTTGAGACTGGTCTAACATCGCAAAATTTGAAATATGTTTGTATCTCTAACGCTGGATCCGACATTGTTGGAACAAATAATTTGTCATTTTCAGTTTATAGTGGTCCCGATTCTACTACTGCAGGAAATGGACTTCAAAAAGTAGGCGATCAAATCTCGGTCAAACTTGACGGATCAACCCTGGCAGCTTCGGCATCTGGCCTCAAAATATCAAGTGGCGGGATAACAAACACAGAAATATCAAACAGCGCAGCAATAGCAATATCGAAGCTCGCAGCATCTACAATTAGCGGAAAATCGTTAGGTGGAAATTTAGACAGTTTATCAGCTCAGGCAAGCGGCGGGATCGCTATGACTGCGTTTAATGGAGCTTCAGCTGTTTCAAATTTAAGGTTAAGCCTTGTGGATCTTCCCGATGGTGCCGTAAATGTAGCTAATGATTTTATAGCTATTGTTGATGCAGATGATTCGGGAGCATCAAAAGTCGAGAGTATCGCTGATCTTATGACAGCCTCAGCAGGTACAGGATTGACCGCTACAAGTGGCGTTTTGAATGTTGGCGGTTTGGCAGATGCTCAGATCGCCGGTGGGGCTGCAATTGCGATTTCAAAACTTGCAGCTTCTACAATTTCCGGTGTTTCGCTTGGTGGAAATCTTGCTAGTCTAAGCAAAGCAACAAACGGGGGTGTTAATTTTTCATCCTATAACGGATCAGCTGCTGTTTCAAATTTACAGTTAGATCTGAATGATCTTGCAGCTGCCTCAATTAATGTTGCAAATGACAGTTTCGCTTTTGTTGATGCAGATGATGACAGCACCAAAAAAGAGACAATAGCCGATTTTGCTTCAGCTATGGCAAGTGACGGAATAGAAGCTGTATCAGGACAATTTAAGGCAAAATTAAACGGATCAACCCTCAATCGATCTGCATCTGGTCTTAAAGTTGCGGATCTTGGAATTGGATCAGGACAGTTGGCAAGCTCTTCCGTAACTCCAGCAAAATTAAGCTTCGGCGGTCGACAAGACATTTTAACTGCAAACGGATCCACTACGGCTTTTAATCTCGCTCAAAATGTTGATTCAACTTTGATTAATTTTGTTCTTGTGTTTCGGAATGGTTTGCTGTGTAAAAAGGTCGGATCTTCGCCAGCTGATGAATCTGAATACACATGCGCAACTGACGGATCAACAACCACTGTAACATTTGGAGCCGCTCCGGAAAGCGGGGAAACACTTGAAGTTCGTTATCTTGCATAAACAAAAAAAATAACTTTTAAAAAGGCCCCTTGCTCAGAGGGGTCTTTTTTTATGCTTCAGGTATGTCGTTATTTGACATGTGCATAATTGCAAGTTTGGTTTTTACTTCGCTCAAAATATTACTATAGGTTTTGAAGATTTGAGCTTCTGTGATCTTTGCATTATGACTTTGGATTGCTAGACTATAAAGCAAAGCAACGATAATTTGTGTCTCTTCGATTTTTTCCTGATCTTTAAGATAAAAACACAAAAAATTGATCATTTTTGCAGATAATTCATGCTCTTTTTTACTTATCATTTGACCGGTCAAGCAATTGATTTAATTTAGCGACAATTTTTTCTATAGATTTTTGTGTCTCTTTTTGCGCCTCGTCTCTTTCGGATTCGACCTTTTCGACGACGGATCGCCAACGATCAATTATTTCTCTTTCTCGATCTTCCATTTTATGAAGAAGAGCTTCTCTTTCCTCAAGTCCGCGTTTGTTTATCTGTTCGACTCGGTGCATAAATTCGCCTTGTAGCGTATCAAGGCGCTTCTGCCCTTCTCTTTGAGTGTAGATCGCATATATAGCGAGAACGCCTAAAGGACCAGCATTAAGAAGGATGTCATAAACAATGTCCATCACGGGATCCTTTGTTTGATGTCGTCAATATCTCGACCTATTTGATCAACCTTGCCAGCTAAGCTTAGCATTGTCTCTCTATACATGGCCCGATCCTCTCGGTGTTCTGAGAGGCTTTGGTCAATTAGTGTTTTGTAATGCCGCATCAATATTAACAGCATTACGACAGCTAAAACCAAAGCGCCAAATTGACCGGTGACACCGTTAATTATTTGTTCAGAAGACATGGCCAATTATAGCTCAGATCTTGCACTTTGTATTAATTTTGGAAGTGATGATCTCAAAATGTCACTTACAACCTCAATAGCCTCTTCTTTTGTGATTTTTTCCCCGTGATCACTGTCTTCAGATCTGGCCTTGTCTAATTCTTCAGGTAGATTTGCTAATTCTTCTGATAAAATTTTGATAATTTTCCATCGCAATTTTGAAACAGGATCTAATCTATTTCGAGCCAATAAAGCTCCTTCGATCCTTGGAGCTAAACTAGATATAAAATTAATCACAATAGTCCAAACTTCAGATCTTGTCACCGTTGCGCCTTGGTCGCTATCTTCAGATTTACTGCTTTGTATGTCACCATAAACATCTATAAGCTCCTCAACAAAAATTTGAACAAGCTTTAACCTATTGATTTTCATAACGAATTCCTAAAAACAAAAAATTGTCATATTTTTTTATAAATAACGACCCTCTAAAACTGTAAGGGTAAACTTTGAACCCTTGCCGTTTTTTTTCTGTTTGTAACATAGATCCATAAAATCCTCAAATCCCGTTTGGAGCACACAACAACCAGCTGACCATTTATTAACCAATGCGGATCGATCCCCCTTGCTAGCCTTGTGAATCTGTATGGCATATGAATCGCTTTCTTTGTATTCATCAAGTTTTAAATTTTTGTTTGAATCACGCCAAACCTCAATTTTTTGAGGTGTCACTAAACAGTCATATTCGCCTTTGTGCGATCCAAAAGTAAAAGCTGATCTATATTGATATGGGTGTTTTAAATGAGCTGTCCCACCTTGGCGCATTGGGTTTTTTAACCAATATGCGCCGGCGTCAAGTGTACAAGGATAAATGTGCTCTAACCATTTTTGATTATGATAATACACGACATGCAAAAAATCATCAAATTCATTAATGCGGGGTAGTGGGTTGCGACAACCAATTATATTTAAATCGTAAGATCCTTGAAATGTTTTGAATCCTTCCAGCTCAACTGCTGAAAGAACATGCGGCTTTGTTAAGTGTATTCTCAGCATTACAAAATCTCCTGATCAGGTTTTGGATATGATTTGCGTCCTGCAAGGCACAAAGTCAAGACACAATTTTGATTGTCGAAATCAAAATCACAGGCTGTCACCATGGCTCTTTTGGCGTTAAATGTTCGATTTTGTGGCTCCAATAGTCCATATAAATAACGAGATGTGATCTCTATGACGTCACCGGCTACCAGGCCGCTAAATTTAAGAGGTACCTGTAAAACCAAACGCTCGGAAACATAAAGATCCCACCTTCGCATGCGTCTTAGATCGCCTAAAGCCATCTCACCGCTTTTATCAACACCACTTCGATCATGTAGATAATAAAGAGTATTGTCTCTTTGTATGCTGTATATCGCCGGCAAACTTTCAACACGATCACTTCCTCCACCTGAAAAAGTAGCGGTTCCCGTTTGTAAATAAGTAATTAAACTAGTCCTGTATATGTTCGGTATATCAGGATTATAAAATTGATGATCTAAAATTTGGATTATGTCATTATCAAATAATTGGGCTTGTGGAGCCCCCATCATAATCTCACTATCTATTTGATAGGGGTCTGAACAACCGCGCCAGCTAATTTTTCCTTGCCTATATACGGGCCACTGACCACTCAACGATCCAATATCTACAATTGACCTGATGCCGTTATTAAGAGGCGTTTCGATCACTATACCCCACTCATAAACACCATTATCTGATCGTTTGATGTAGCTAGCTTGTTTGCTCGCATCTGCAAAATCAAAAAGATCTTTGGAGATAAAACCGCCACAACTCCATTCTTGAGGAAAAATATCAAGCGGACCATTCGAAGCGCTCCCCGTACTTGTAATTATTGAACCGATTATATCCCAGGGTTGATTTTCCGCGAAAGCAACATATCTACAAATGCTATTGATGCCAGCAACAGATCTTGAACCACCTCTATTCGACATTGTACTAATACCCGTTAGCTGGGTAGATGTTTTGCCGGTCCAAAAAATATAGAAAGGATCGTTACCACTTATGGGTTCAATTTTAGCTACTCCCCTACTTGGGATCGAGGCTGTTCCACTATGTTTCTTGAAAAAACTAGTGTTTACAAGATTGATTGTTGTGTCAGTAATCCCAAAAGATGAAGTTTGTACTACTGTAGTTTGACCAACTTCGTAAAAAAGGTTAAACCTTGCCGGATCAGCGCTTGAAAAAAGAGCCCCGGATCTAGTATCGAAGCTGTTTTGTAATGCGCTAAGAAAATCTCTAAAAACCAAACTGAACCTACCGCGAAAGCCGTTTAATGTATCAAGCTGCCCGATCGCTATACGTTCAAAATCGGTTTGATTAATTACCCTGCAAAATAAAACAGCCAGCTGCCCTTTTCTGATGTAGGGAAGCATTGGTTGTATTTCACCGGCCAGATCACAACTAAACCCACCAAAGCTAACATTCCACCTTTGAGGTACTACCCGAACGCCACTAAATCTAACATTTCCGCCAACTCTAATCCGGTAATTTTGGCCTAAATGATTAGTAATATTAACAAACTCTAATAAAAACTCTAGTGCTATAGAGCTTTGTGATAGAGCACTAATAAAACCACGATCCCAGCTCATTTACTCGCCAAATGTAATAAGGCTACCGCCATCTGCGTAACTAAATTCATCCTCAGCAGTGATATCAACCGGATTATTTCGCTCAATGTCAGGACGATCAAACGGCAACGGATCACGGCCTCCTTTTGTTGGTGGAACATTGTCTGTTGTGCCAGGTAGGGAATCAGGATTTTTACCAATTTCAGCGTCAAAATGATGAAATGCAAATAATGCGCTCAAGTCAACAAATAACCGAATATCAAGACTAAATAAAAACCCTCTTTCGTTCGTAATTATGTTTCTTCCAACTTCTGAGGCTGGTCTACGTAGACAAAGCGGCCAAAATCGATAATGTCGCATAAAAACTTTTCTGGGGTAGGTGAACACGATCCGATCCCTCAGCTCAATAAGACCGCCAGCTCTGGGTATCGTTTGATTGTTTTTGACCTGTGTTTGCTCTCTAATTGTAGATGGGCTTTGTGTCTCTAGGGTTATATAATCAAATTCCTGAGGATCTATTGAGCCGACCATGTCGGTGAAAGGGTTAGCGTGGCATAATATAGTTGTGTCTCCGCTTTCCGGTTTTTTTAATAAAGGAAACGCATAAGCCTTCGACGAATCCGCGCAAAAACCGCAAACTCCGCCCCGATCAAGATGATTTTGAAGCGCTACAAACTGAACAGCTAAATTTTCAGACAAAGCTAAACGATCTCTTTGTATGTTTACAATTTCTCTTTGGCGGCCTACAGATCTATTTATGCCGCCATTTCTACGGTTTGCATCAACAATGTCAAATTCAAAATCAGAAAAAAGTTCACCCACAACTTCGCCCAAATCAATTGTAACAAGGCGACGAGCATCGGGTTTTGGATAGTAAAAAAACTTTGAGGTGCCCATGTGGCCTACCTGAATAACGGACTTGTGCTTTGTCCAAAAGTGGAAAATCTTTTCTCAATTTGTCGCACTAGATGATCAATTGCGTTTTGTTCGACAACTTGCGAATTAATGACAATATTAACAGATCCGCCCATGCCTGACATGGCCCTTTGTACGCTTTGCGGAGCTTGTCCGCTCTCAGGAACAACAAATTCATTTTTATGCAACAAATGAAGACCTGCGTTGTTACCGGTAAAATTTAAACCTGATCTGGCGCTAGGTATACGACCGCCTGATCTCATGCCCTCGAAAACAGATGAACCAAAAGCTCCGATTCTTTGAAAAATTGAGATGATACGATCAGCTCCTTTTGTAAATATGTTTTCTTGATCCTTTCTTGATCTTGACCCCTCAAATGCAATGTCTCCCAATGTACTTAATCTGTTCATAAATTCGTCAAATCGCCCCTGAGCCCCTTCACGCCTTGCCGCTCTCGCTTCTTGTCTGCCTTGTCTTGTAAATAATCTATTGAGGACATTTATCAAACCGTTGACGATCTCAGCGATCGCTTTTGCAAGTCCAAAAATAATAGCATCTGCAAAAATTACTAAAACTTTGGGCAAGGTTTTGACAAGGACTTCAGGCAAAAATTGCAGACCTTGCTCAATATTCTTGGCTCTATCTCGGTTTGATTTTTCAATTTTATCGTTTATCTCGTTAGCAGTGTCACCCAAAGCTCCGATTTTACTGGCTACCAAAACGATCCCAGGTACCAAAGCTGTAGCAATTGCTATTTGCGCCGCTATCGGCAAAAGCGAAGAACTAGCTCCTTTTGCAGCTGTGCTCAAATCCAATGCGCCTTGTGGCAGTTGTATCGTGGGTAATTTTTTAGATGCCCCTAGCTCCCCTAATCCTCGAATCAGTGTGTCAACTTGTGATCTTGCGTCCTCTATCCCGCCAAAAGTCAACCCGCTAGGCAAACCGGCTTTTGATAATAATTTATCTATTACCTTGAGAGACTCGGACAAATGATCAATTTTTTCCGCGTTGTCATCTAATCCGTCACCCAATCCATTTAGACCATCACTGAATCCCTTTGTCTTTTTTGTTGCTGTCGTTGTGATGTCGCTAAAAAGTTTCATAGATTTTGCAGCACCTTCTTGAAATGCCGTAAAATTGCGCATCCCTTGATCAGTAGAGGGGTCAAGCTGATTATGCAGATCGATCAAACTCTGAA
>VTLG01005964.1_pt1 | contig 29691 bp, 45 predicted proteins | sample 4694571 | NCBI WGS metagenome assembly VTLG01 (sample SAMN12604809, study PRJNA352737) | marine metagenome | biome: ENVO:00000447; feature: ENVO:00000209|ENVO:00000569|ENVO:01000036; material: ENVO:00002151; isolation source: viral sequences binned using virsorter ...
CCAGCCCACGATATACAGCTTTATATTCTGTATAATTTACATGGCCCTCCCCACCTCTGTTACACACAAATTTTTTTTTTTTTATCGTTCTTTATTATATATTTTTTTTTTCCTATTGTTTACAGCTCTAGCTGTCTTTACTCTATGACACCTATCGCATAGACTCTGCAAGTTACTTACATTCCATACATCTCCACCATCAGCTATCTCCTTAACATGGTCTACTACTTTAGCCTCTGTTATCCTATTATCTTTTTTACATATAACACATAAAGGATTATGCTTTATATATTCAGCTCTCAACTTCCTCCATCTTTGAGAGTTATATATCTTTCTATACTCAGGCTTAGAATAAGATATTATTTTATTATCCTTTTTAATCTGTCTAATCCATTTATATTTAGTTGTAGTAGGTAAGTAAGGCATATCACATAATACTCTTTATATTAGAATTATAAAGCTCTACTACCATATACTCAAACAGCTGAGCATTATTCACTTTAATATCCATCTTATTAAATTTATCTTTAAGCTCCTTAAATAATAAATATGTACTATGCTTACAGCTTATACTTAACTTATGGCTGTACTCTGTATCATATACATTATTACCAGCCATCTCTATCAAATCATTTATTTTAATCTCTTTCATATCTTTATATAAATAGTAAAGGCTTACAATCTAATAAAAGAATATAAGCCCTTACAAAACAGAAACAATACAAACCTCATAAAGAGGAATTTACTAAGATAATAAATATATATTACTTATCTAACTCCTTTAGTAAATGAATAAAAAATTCTTTTATTATTTTCTTTTGTTCCTTATTAAATTTATCCAGGCCCTCAATCTCTTTATTTATTCTCTTGTTATATACTACAGCTCTCTCTCCTATTTGTGAAAAGTATTCAGCTATATTACTATCCTCCTTTTTATTGCTCATCTTCTATATGTTTTATTATATTCTTTAAATGTATTATTTTACAGAGCTTATTAAACTCTTTACTATTTTCAGCTTTATTATGATGCTCTCTACATAAAGCCATGAGATTCTCAGGATAATCTTTTAATTTACTTCCTCCCATACCTCTAGAAGATATATGATGGATATCTACAGCCTCATTCAATACAGCAAAATCTCTATTTAATTCTCTCATGTTATCAAAATAATATTGACAGACCTCGCATATAATTATATCTCCTACATCATAACCAAAGTAATCTAAATATATTTTTTTATGCTTAATCATTTATATAAAAATATCTATAAACAGCTCCTAAAATCATACACATAAATATTAAACTCAGCATTTATCCTCTTTTATTACTATAACTTCCTTACCAGCTTTGTAGTTGGCTGGGATAACTACTTCCCCTCCCTCTCCTAAGGTAGTTAAGTTTTTTGTCATATTGTTATAAGCTCCTTTATGTTTATCTTTTAATTCTTTCAGCTTTTTCTCTAATTTATTTATATCCTCTATATGTTTAAAATCCCATCTCCCAGCTGATTGCCTTTTATTAATTTGATATCCATCTATTTTAGTACCATCCCTACCATACTTATCTAATTCATCTAAAGCTATATCACTTATCATTTTTTTATAAATATTTGCTTTTTTTTCTATTTCTTTAAGTTTTACTACAGCTTTTATAGGGTCTATTTCTCCCTCCATCACTAAGTCATAAATATCCTTAATTTTAAGTTTATTATAATCCATTATCTTTTTTTCCATTGTACCTCTCCAGCATATCCCATCTTCATCTCATAACCTAATGATATCAAATGCTCTCTATATTTTTTCTGCTGAGACTGGTCTTGAGAAATTCTAGCAGCATAAGCCTTATCATAAAAATCAGGCATTTCTCCCTTTTTTGTTGTTGGAAATTGATTTCTAACCCATCTCTCTAATCTTCTCTCTATTGAAAATGTTTTTTCCATTTGATATCTCATCTTTCCCTTAGAATTTTTTTCAGTCCAATACTCACAAAAATTAGCATGATGTAAAGAGTTAGGTAATTGACTTACATATTCTTTAAAAGAGTCCTCTGTGTTGGGAAGTTCATTATTATTATTATTCTTTTCTTTATTATTATTCTTATTCTTATTATTACCTACATAGTCTATATCTAGTGTATCTATACTGTATATATACTTTATAAGTTCTTTATTTTTTACTTCATCTAAATCTTTTTCTATACATTTTTTAATAGTAGGAGATGATGAGTAATTGTACTTTAAAAAGTTTACCAATGCTATCTCATTAGTCTTTTTACTTATTACTATCTTATTTAGATTTACAAACATATCTAAGAGCTTTTCTATTGTTTCCTTATTATATCCAGTATGATAAGTAATTTGCCTTATTGAAATCTCATAAATTCCACATTGTTTTACATTAGGATTCGTAAGTAAGTATATATAAAAATACTTTTGCTCAGGTGTTAAATCTAATATTAATGGGTCATTCCAAAATGTTGTATGAAGTTGTCTATATTTAGCCATATTATTTCTGTTTTAATTGTTAAAAAGGATTATCTAAATTATTCTCTACTTTTATAGATTTTATATTTAAACTATTAAAATATTTTCCTTTCCATTCATTTGATTTTATATAAAAATCTATTTCACATATCCAGCCCTCTCTAATGTTGTCTTTATTCTTTTTTATGTTATCCTCTCCAAATATTTCAAATTGATGAGTATGATGAAAGCCAGTATCTAGCTCCTCTACTGTTATTAACATTTTTTTGTATATATCTCCACTTTTAGAAGTAATTTCTTCTGTATTGATATTTTTTATAGTTCCTCTTATTTTATACATATCTTTTTTTTAATTTAAATTTTAATATATCTATTTCATGCTCTAATCTATTATTATCATTTAGTATCTGTTCATACTTAGCTGATTGCTCATAATCATACTTAGTCTTAACAATGCTATATGGTAAATCTAGTTGAGCATTATTCCAGCTCTGAAATTGAGTCAATGTATTATAATATAATTTTTTATAATGATTAATCAGTTCTATTTCTTTCTCATGATATTTTAAATGCTCATCTACAAAACTAATAGGCATTTTTATTAGTTCAGATATTTGATATTTATTATACTGTAATACATTATGTAATATATGAAACACTATGGCTCTTGTATCTTTTATTCTTACATTACTAAACACATTATAAAAATCAGCATACTTAACAGAATTATAATAACAACAAATTCTAATAAGTCTTGATACTGATTTCATATAAATATAGATTTATCCTCAGCTATATAATCCTCTCCGTATTTAAACATCTTATATTCCTCTGATTTATATTCAAAAAAATCTATATATTTTAAATTAGACTTTTTTAAATCTAAAATAATATCAAATAAATCATTTTTACTACATCTTACTATAATATCAGATGTATCTTCAAATAACAATATATAATTATTTTCAATCATTTTTTAAAATCTTCTGAATCATCTTCAGTATATACTCCATATAGATTAGCCAATTTTATTACAGCTCTACCTAAAGCTCTTTTTTCAGCCATAGCTATAGGATAATTACTTTTATTATTAGATGGAGACACCTCTCCAAAAGTTTGAGCTATTTTATAAGGTATTTGTTGCCCCTTTTGTTCAGGATTATCCCTCATTATTGCTGCATTAGCTAATACTACTACATTCTTAAAATCATCAGAAATCTTCTCTATTTTGAAATTTACTTGAATATTAAGCTGAGCCTGAATCTTCTCTATACCAGCCCTAGTAATTATAGGCTTATCTACACCTCCAAATTTTAAAGCAAAAATATCATCCTGGTCTAAGTTGTATTTATTATATATCTCTTTTAAAAGTTCTTTTTTCATTGTAAGCTAATTTATATAGTAATTTTAATTTAATTAAATCTAAAGCTGATTTTTCTTGCTTAGATAATTTTTTATTAGTGAGAGCTTGTAGTAAAATATAATAGTCTCTGTTGTCTAATTGTTCCATGTTATAATTTTTTATATTTTTTAATTTCTGTTTTTAGTTCCTCTTTTCTTTTTTTGCTTATGTACTCAGCTCCTTTTTTAAACTTAGCATCTACTCTAGGATTATTAAAATCAAACTTATCAAACTCAGTACTGTAAGAGCTTAATAGTTCTTTTAACATTCCATCCTCATCTTTTGATTCAATAAGAGTTTTACTTATGCCTATATGTTTTAAGACAGCTTTTCTCTCATCAATAGACATTTTTTTGAATTGAGTCTCTAAAGTATTTAATACAGCTTTTTTTAATTCAGCTGTTAATCTTAATGGTCTCCTTACTTTACTCATTTAATTTATTTAATATGATTGATTCTAATTTTTTCCATTCAGCTTTATAATGATAAAATAATACACTATACACAAAATCCGAAGAATATAAATAACATATCTTCCTATCAAAGTATTTTTTAATCCCCTCCAGGCCTTTCTCTCTGTAAACATCTACTATATCATTATCTACTACTTCTACAGTAGCCATTCTTTTTTTAGTTTGTAATAAGATTCTTATAGCCTTATCTCTATCCTGATTATCTTCTAAAGATATATTATTTGAATCTAATAAGTAATAAAGCTCATCCATAAAATCATATATATTTATCATACATACAAATATATACAGATGTAGCCTTATTACTTACCCCCTAATTTTTTTAGCTGTTCTTGATACATTTTAAAAAGCTCCTCTCTTTTGTGAGTAAAGAGCCACTCCTTAATATCATTACTAGGCTTTATTTTTTCTAAATCTACTGTAGTATTACTTAACACTCTCAGTCTTATTATTTCATTTATTAAAAATAATTTTGCATTAGGCCTCACTAAATTGTAATCCATAACATTATTAATTTTTACAAATGTTAAATTTATTAAATGTAAATAAAAATAATTAATTAGTAAGTTATTAACAATGAAAAGTTAATTTCTAAGTGTAAGATATTTTACTTCCTAAGTCCATAGGTATAAAAAAACCATGCTTACCATCTACAACAATCCCACAGCCAAGAGTAGGCTTTTTACTAAAATTTTTCCCATATTGAAATGCTAAATTTTGAACTGATATAAGACATCCTACATTAAGAGCAAAGCATAGCTCTTTATATGAAGCTCTATAGTTAACTCCTCCTGAGCTATGAGTATGCCCTATAACTACAGACTGTCTATAATCTTGCATAAAGGCTACAGCTGCATTATGGCCACTTTTACCAGTACCATGTAGATATAAAACATTATCTATCTCTAAATAGTCATGAGTACTCCATCCTTTTGGAAAGTTCCAGGCCTCAGCAAAAGTCTTATAAAATTTCTTAGGTATAGAATGTTTAAGCATTCGCCTAGATATTAACTGGTCATGATTGCCCATCATTAAATCTCCCTGGGGAAATAACTTAAATAATTTATCTATATCCTTTTGTGCTAATTCAGCCTCCTTACCCCCTGATACCATGTCTGCATCTCTAGTATCTTCATGCATATTCCAGGCTGAGCCATCTACTAAATCTCCTATATGTACAATCCTATTAACTTGAAATTGATTGAATATCTCATATATCCAATTTAAATGTCCTTTTTTAGAGAATGGGTAATGAGTATCTGATATGATACCTACTACATTAGACTTTTTATGATAGTTTATAAAATCATATACAAACTTATTTATCCTAGGTCTAAAACTCATTTCTTACAGCATCCACATTTATTCTCAAACATAGATAAACATAGAGGAAGTACACCAATAAAAGTAAGTAATAAGCCCTCCATTGTAATATCTCCATTCATTGAATTAAGGGCATAGGCCACAATAACTCCTCCTATAGTCCTCTTAGCACTCCATCTCTTTAAGTTACCTTTATCTCTAAAAATTTGAGTTAAATCTATATTTTTTAAAATATCTTTCATTAGTGTTTACCTCCTCCTTTTTTGTAATTAGGTATGATTACATCAAAAATACTATCTAACCAAGTAAAAATCTTATTATCCTTTTCTGTTGGAGTTAGATTTACTATAATTTTTATAAAGGCCATAAAGCCAATTAATAACTCTAGCCAGTTTGTCATTATAAATTCCATCATTTTTATTTAAATTAATATTATTATATTCTTTATAAGCATTAAAACTAGGACAAGCCTTAGAGCTAAACTCATTATGACCATGTATAGTAGCATCCTTATAAATTAATTTTAAAGCTCTTAATAAGGTTATTATACTTTTTTTCTGTTTCTCTGTTCTAGTATCTTTAGCTTTATATTTACCATCTGTCCTAAAATTCTCAACTCCTCCTATATAACAGATACCAATAGATTTACTATTTTCTCCTTTAGTATGAGAGCCTATTACATTCATCATTCTTCCAAGTTCTATAGTACCATCTAGCCTAATTATAAAATGATATCCAATATCTTTCCATCCTCTTTTTAAATGCCAGGATTTTATAGTACTAGCTGAAACATCTTGACCCTCCTTAGTTGCTGAACAATGAATGATAATTTTTTCTACTTTTCTCAAAATAATTTTTTTATGTAATTATACAAATCTCGGCTCAACATACCAACCATCCCACCAACAAAACCAAGTACAATAGTTTGTAAAATAGTCTCAACTGGAACAAAGAAAATAGTCAAAATATTACCCCCCAAAAAGCAGCAAAATCTATTATAAATTTCTTCCATTTTTATTTTTTTTAAATTTTTTATAATTTTTTTTTTATGCAAAAAAACCAATTTTCTAACAGAGGTAAATCAACGAACTAAAAATTTTAATACTAGCATACCCTAGAAACACAAAAAGCTCTTAAATCGCCTCTAAATGGCCTTAAATGGAATTTATTAAATTCCAAATATTTCTTTATTTTTTTTATTTTTATCCAATTTTTTATACAAAATTTTACAAAAAATTTTTGTCTAAATTGTTATAGTTTTATAGTATAAAAATACTTTTATAGTATTGCTCGTACTTGTAAAATTAGCTGTCGTATATAATTTTAAATCCCTACCTTTAGCATCATTAAAAGTAGATTTAGTAGGTATTCTACTAAAATCAGTTGAACTTCCAGCTCCATAAATTCCAGCAGAAAGCTGGAAATATTGGTCATTTCTAGCCCTATAAAAAGCTCTATCCATTGAAGCCCAATAATTACCTATTATAGTACTTGAAGCATTATGACCTACATATAAGTCAGCGACTGTATTTTCATCAGCTCCAGTTCCTCCATGATTTAAAAGAATAGTAACACTTAAAGGTATATGTAATGCACCTGATACTCCTGACAGTAAAGTAAGAGGAGTACTACTTAATGCTCTATAAGCTGAATTAGTTAAATCAAATCTTTTAAATTCAGGAGTATTAGATACTCTAGCTGTTATTTTTTTAAAATCAGGAACAATCAAACTTCCTGATATTATATTGTCATTGACTGAGATTGTAGTACTTGTAATAATTATAGATGTATCAGTATCTAATAAATCTCTATCACATTGGAGATATAATGATTTAAAAGTTTTTCTATTATAAATATAAAAATAGTCTCCTTTTCTTAATAAATAATCATATCCTAAATGACCTGAATTATAATAGTTTACTATTGGTATACTGGTATGAGTTCCTGGTCTTATCTTGTCTGTAGTCTGAGCAATAGCATTCTCTAAAAGAAAAATATAAAAAGGATTATTAGTACCTGGTACATAATTATTATCTCCATGGTATTGTGTAGTAGTTTGACCCTCTCCTCTAGGTAATACGAATTGAGATTTAATATTAAAGTCTATATTTTTTTGTACTTCAGAATTAATTATATTGTCATATAATAACTTCCTAGGATTTTTTGCATCATTAGAGGGAAGATTATTATCTTTCCTATGATTATCTCTATTTTTACCATAACCCCTATCCATTAGTACTATATGTATTATCAGTTAAATTACTTCTATTAAAAGTTACAACATCCTCTAAATCTAATGTAATTAATCCACTACCAGCCACAAACTCAAAACCATTAACCAAAAATCCTATATTTGCTCCAGCTTGATTTTCTTCCCATTTACCTGATAAATAGTAATAAAATCCTGAAGCTAATTTTTCTTCTATCTCATGAGAGGTAGTTCTATCAGAGAAAGTTATTTGTAATCCTCTTTTAATCATAAAATAATGAGCAAGAGCATTTTTTGCTCTCTGTTTATGTAATACATCTCCAGCAACAGCAGCTCCTACATCCCACAAAGCTCTCCAATTTTGTGTATCAGGCCCAGTCTGAGGATTACTTAAATCATTAGCTGATGTATGTATTTTAAATACTCCTGGATATTCCCCTCCAAATCCAGCAGTCCCTGAGCTTTCATTCCAGGCAAAAGGGTCTTCAGGAGGATTATCTCCTATAACAATATCAGGCTCTTGAGTAAATTGCTCTGATGGGCTACCATTACTATTAATATATTCAGCTATGGTAGTATCAAAACTATCAACTCCTGAATTAATACCAGTTATATTTATTCTAGTATCAGAGAGATAGTAATCCCATTGAATACCTCTAGCTTGAGTACCGAATCCACCATCAGGGTCAGATGAAGTACCTCCAGTATCCAATACAGCAAAGTCCCAACTCTTACAAGCTGCCCTCTGTTTATTACCATTAGGAAGTACAGCATCATCACAATTTAATAAACAGTATAATCTAACTTTATTTATATAATTAGCTCCATAATCATCTCCATTTAATTGCTTTCCTACTGGTATTCTAGGAGATGTTATTGTGAATGTTTGATGATTTATAAATTCAGATACTTGAGAAGTCCAAACTCCATTATCCCAGCTATTAGCAGCTGAGTTATTAGTTCCATTTAATATCTGTACTTGAGACTTAAAATATACTGGAGAGAAAAAAGCATGATGATTTTCTTGTAATGGAGTTTGAAAAGAGGCATTTGACCCACCTGAGTTATTTGTAGTATTCCACCAGTACATGTCAGAGTATCCTATATCTGTTCCCCATTGTTGAATCCCATTAAAGAAATATGAAGTATTTGATGGATTAGAGAATATATATTGTATACCTCCCCATTGGCCATTATATCCATATAATCCTAAAACTTGACCACTTTGAATGTTTAATTGTTCCTCTGAGCTAAATCCTAAAGTCCCAGCTACAGTCCTCCTCCTACCCCATGGAGTAGCTCCAGCCAATGTACCGAATCTCCTATCTCCTAGCCAAAAGGCTTCCATCCTGAATTTAGTACCATCGCCTCCATTTATTGTAAAATCTCCATCAGGGTCAGCTACTAGAGTCTCTACTTTTAAAGCTAGTCTAGGCATTATAACAGCATCATCTAAAAGCTGATACCAACCATTACCTCCTGGAGCAAGTTCTCCTCCATAATATCCCCAGTAGTCTCCAGCTGAATCATATCCAACATTTAAAGAGGCATCTTGACCTGAGGCTAAAAAAGAATGAAATTTAGGAGCTAGAGTACAATTACCAGTTATTACTATTCTAGCATTACTACTCTTTTGATTATTATCTCCAGTCCAGCCAAACTGGGGAGCTTCATTATTAATACCCTGAAGCTGATACAGACCTCCAAGCCCTGAAGTCCTAACTTGAGTAAATCCATTAGCAGATTCTGTAACTGTTCCACCAGTACATTCTACAGTACTCCAAGCTGTTTGAATAGTCATAGGCCCTAAAGATAATCCTAAAAAATTTTTATGGTCATATATACACTTATAAGATAATAATGGAGGTATAAATTTTTGTTTAGTACCAGCTATATGAGTTTTAGGATTTACTACATTATGAGATATTAATTCATAAGATAGAGCTACATCTGTATCTAAAGACTTTTTATGTAAAAAAAAGTAATGACTTGTATCTCTATTAGAATTATCAGCTGCCGAATGATAAGCTAATGGAGACTGTAACAGCCAAGTCATATTACCATTAAAAAATGACCCTCCTCCACTTGAAAAATCATCTCTTATAGGAGTCATCATTAATCTTAATTGAAATGCAGCTACTATATTCTCAATGATTTTATAATAGCTCCAATACTGTCCATCTTTATTTTTAAATACTAAACTATTTAATTTTGTTAAAGCTAATGGGTCATGGTCTAAATCATCTCTCCATGATGAGCTACTTACATTACCCATAGACAAATTATAATAAAAAGCCTGATGAGTTAAAAAGTTCTCAGTTTCAGCTGAGCCTTCTCCCCAAAATCCAAACTCATCTAAGCTAGTAGTAATCTCCATCAATCCAGCTTTTATATAATATAAACACGACCTATTTCCCTCTTTTTCAGTAGGGAATTGTTTATATTTTAGCTGAGCTAATCCATCAACAGCTTTTATTCTTATAAAATTGTTAGGAGATACATCATCTAACTCAGATAAGTCTCCTAATATTACACCAACCCAGTATCTTCTATATCCTCCTATGGTATTATTATATCTCTGTATCTCTAAAGCTAACTCTCCCTCATTATCTTGAGCTACAGTTAAGATATCATCTATGATAGCCTCTTGATTTGTATTACCATTCTCTATAACAAATGTAAATTCACATGATGTAGTTTTAATAGGAGACAAGACTGTATCATCTCCTCCATCCATTTTTAACACAAAACCATCAGAGCCTAGAGTAAAATTAGTTGTACTACCAGTACCAGTCTTTTTATGGATTCTCACTTTCCATCTTGAAGCTGGAGAAGATGGATTCTGACTGAAAAATTCACTTTCATATTTTACAAAAGCCATAGATATTTTTTAAAAATTAGTTACTGACCCAGACACCCTATCTCTCCCCATACTACTCCTACTATTACTCAATAATATATCATCTCCTGATATTCTACCATAAAGCCTACCAGTACCCCCTCCTCCTATCATGCCTCTTAATTTATCTAAAGGAGCTATTACCTCAGGATTAACCATACTTGTACCTCTACCCTCTCCAACCATTGCTAGAGTAGGGCCTGATACTATACCTCCCTGAGCAAAAGGAGGAATAATAGCATTAAATATACCTCCTACTACTACTCCAGCTGTAGCAGCTAGAATAGCATTAGCTGGGAATGGTACACCAGCTAAAACCTTAGCAGCATATGAAGCCACACCCTCAGCAATTTTAGCCTTTATTATATCTCTAGCAGCTGATTTAGTTTGCTGTACCATAGCTCCTAATCCTCCCTCCTGAGCATCAGCCATACTATTAAAAGCTGATTGTGTCTGAGATTGCAATTCTTGTAATTTTTCTTTTAGCTCATCTGTATTAGTTTCTGTTTTTATTTTTATTTTAGGATTACCATCATCATCAGTCTCTACATCATCTCCAGGCTCAATATCATTTACTATTATAGTACCATCTATATCTACTGAAGTAGATTCTCCAGTATCAGCATCCTCTCCTCCAAATAAGTGAGCTGTTCCAGTAGCATCTTTAATACCATCTACAAATCCATTTATTTTACTCTGTATATTGTCTAAAGACTTATCTACATCTTCCTCATCTATAAATTTGACCTTTTTTTTGCTTGATATGTTAGTCATCATATCATTTATATTTTTTTGAGTATTTGTTGTAAATGTTTCAGTAGTACCTTTCATATCATTGAACATCTGTTTCAATGATTCTTTTGGAGACCTAAAATTCAATAAATCTACTAAAGCATTACCTAATCCTGAGAATATATTAGCTATTTGACCTACATAAAACTTAGCAGCTTCAAAAATAGATTTAAAGGCAAATTTAATCCCCTCTATACCTACCCTTACCAACATACTCTCATTATATAAATCAATAAAGAAATTTATTACTTTTACTATGTGAGGCTTTACCTTATCAAAGTTTTTTATTAATAAGCCTATTATACCTACTATACCAGCTATAATAGCTCCTACTGGATTTAAAGCTAACATTGCAGCCCTTACAGCCAAAACAGCTCCTCTAGCTATCCTCACTACTTTTACCACAAATTGGAACATTTTTACTACCTTAGCAATAATAATTAATGTAGGCCCTAAAGCTATTAAAGCTAATCCTAGCTTTACAATTCTCTCTCTACTTTCCTCACTCATATTACTAAAACTATTAGCCATCTTAGAGAATGTATCAGCTATCTTAGTAGCTATAGGCATTAAGCTCTCCCCTAAATTTACTCCAGCCACTTGTAAATCTGTCATGGCTTGTTTAAATTTAAAGGCTGATGTTTCTGAAGTAGTATCAAAGGCATCATTGACAAATCCCTGAGCATTTTCCATATTACCCAGTATCTCAGTATAGCTCTCAGTTTGATTACCTAGTACACCTAATACACCTTTTAAGGCTTGAGACTTACTAAAAAATTCTGATAATGGTATTCCTGATTGATTGAATTGTTCCTGAAGCATTAAGAGAGTTTTTTGTAAGCCATTCTCTCCTAAGAAATTTCTTAAATCATCAGCACTCATAGCTCCTCCCTCCATTCCAGCCGTAGCCTTAGCCAATGCTTTCTCAGCTTGTGGAGTAATCTTAGCAAAGCTCATCATCACTCCACTAAGTCCAGTAGTAGCATCTGTAGCAGAGCCAGTAGTTCTAGTATAAGTAGAAATCATAGCTCCCAGCTCCTCCATACTTATTCCTAAATTAGCAGCTAATCCAAGCTGAGACCCTAATACTCCAGCTAATTCCTCACTCTTGAACATACCACTCTGTACCATTGTACCGAATATATCCAAAGCCTTAGATGAGCTGAGAGTATCTTCTCCAAAAGCATTTTGAGCAGCAGCTGCGACATTGGCTAGAGATTCCATATCCCCTAATCCTGATGCCGACCCTTTAGCTGTAGCCTCTAAGGCCCTTAGAGCAGATGCTCCATCTAATCCAGCTGAAGTCAAAAAATATAGACCCTCTGCAAGTTGATTAGGAGCTGTCGCAGTCTCTCCAGCTAGTTGTAATACACTATTAGATAACTCATCTACTTGAGCCTTAGGTAATCCTACTAAAGTTTCAATCCTGGTCATTGAAGCCTCAAAGTCTGAAGCTGTTTTTACAGCAGCAGCTCCAATACCAACCAAAGGCATAGTAACACCAGTAGACAAAGATGAGCCTACTGACCCCATCTGTTTACTAAACTTACCCAGCTTACCCTCTACCTTTTTTAATCCTGATGTAAACTGTTTAGAGTTAAGCCTTAGAAATACTGATAATGTTTTATTAGTACCCATTTTTATTCTTTATTTTTTTGATTAGCTTTATTGATTAGGTACATGGCTTTACTCCTTTCAGATTCTATATTCTTTATTTTTGATTTTTTCTCCCATTCAAAAGTTATTAAATCAGTTTGCTTAATTTGATTGCTTTTCTTCCTATCCTTATTAATTAAGGCTGTAGTTTGAAATCTCATTCTCTCCCATTCAAACCTCTGAATCATCTCCTCATATTCTCTCCTATGTTCTAACTTTAACTGTAGCTGTCTAGGAGTAAAATCCCAAAACTCATCTAAAGTCATATTTAAAAAACCTAAAGAGAGGCCCATTAGATTATCAAAACTAATAGGCTCTAAATCTTCTTCTTCTTTTTTTTTTCTTCAGGATTTACTTTAGCTAAAGAATCACTAAAAATCTCCATAGCTTTATTAAATATATCCATCCCCTCATCATCTATCCAATCTCCTACATCATCAGGAGAATAATCAAAAGCCTTTTTATTTTTTCTAGCTCCATGCTTCAATCCACAATAGATAAGCTGAATAGCAGCACTCAAAGAAATATTCTCTCCTATCTTACTTAAATCTTGAAGTGAGGTATTACTTAACTCACACCATTCAGCTAGAGCTGAGAATCCATAATGAATAGGCCTCATCTCTCCACCTATTGCAATAGTTTTTATATTACTCATAATTTTTATATTTTCTCAAATATATAAAAAAATTATGATAATATATTAGCTTTGAGTTAAGCTCCCAGTTCCCTGAATACTAACAGAATAAGTAGCAAATTCTCCCACAGCAGCATTAATACTGATAGAAGTTATAAAACCCTCTCCAGCATAACTAGCAGCTCCAGCTTGACCAGTAGTAGTAGAAAATTGAACATGAATCTTATCTCCTGATGATAGTACTGGATACCAGCCTGAATCAGCTGTACCATCTCCACCTACAGAAATATCAGCACTATCTGAAGTACCCTGAGTAAAGAAAGCCTCACAGTCAATAGTCCAGCCCTTTGCTCCACTAATAAACTCCTTAAGTCCCTGAGATTCTTTATTAGAGACATCTATAGTCTCCTGAGTTATATTTAAAGTACATGAAGTAGAGCCTCCTACAGCTGTATATGAGTAGGGAGATGTACCATCTAAATCTACTCCTAATACTAGACTACTTCCTGAAATTGTTTTAACAGCCATTTTTTTTTATTTTATTATTAATTAATACTAAGATTTACCAAGTACTCCAGTTCCCTGAATACTTACTGAATAAGTACCAGCATCCTCAGTACCTCCACTAGCACTCAGAGAAGTTATATATCCCTTACCTGAATAAGTATCAGATGACCCCTGAAATTCCACAAAGACCTCTCTTGGATATTGAGCTACTCCATTCTGAGAGGCACTACCATCTCCATAAGCAGCTGGAAATAAAGTTCCCATATTTACTCCACCATCTTCATTATAGAATACTTCTGCATCTATTGTGAAAGAGCTAGATAATCCTATAAATTCCTTTCTGTCTCCTGATGATTTATCTGTAACCTCTCCAGTATCTATAGTAATACTACAAGTACAGCTAGTAGCAGCAGCTATTACTGAAGTCCCACCACTTGAGGGAGATGTACTCTCATCTATTTTTATAATCATGTTAGTACCATTTACAATCGTAGCCATATTGATTTAATTTTTATTATTGTTATTACTTACTTTTTTTTCTTTTTTCTTTGTCTCTGTTTTTACTTTAATTAATTTATGCTCATCCTCTATAAGTCCCAAATCATACAAAGCCTTATAAGACTTAAAATCCATAGGATTCATAATATCTCCAGCTTTTCTACCCTTACCATCTTTGATTAATTTTACTTTATACATATTTAATTATTTAAGTTCTTTATATTTATTTAATATATAATCTTTTACTTTTTTGTATATTATATCAGTAGGCTGAAAAGGAGCTGCATCTGAATTGATATTATGAGTCTGAGCTTGATTAGGTATAAATACTAACATCTCATACATTCTAAAACCAGCTGAGGTACTCGTACTCCCCACTCTACTAATATAAAACTGGTCAGCATCATTACTCATATCATCAGTATTACCAGCTATAGTATTATTTTTTAAGATTTGACCAGTAGTCAAATTAGGATTATAATCAGAATTAAAATACTCAAACCAACCAGCCTGATTTACACTTCCTCCAGTATAATCCTTACTACCCCCCAAAGATAAGCATAAAAAATGATAATCCCCACCCCAGTACTTAGAGGAATCTGTTGAGGTTATTAAAGTTCTCTCTCTACTAGCTCCACTAAAAGAGCCATTAGGATTAAATGATATAGAAATATTAGAGCCTACTTTTTTATGAGATATACACATAGGAGAAACATCAGTAGCTTGATTAGATTTTCCTAATAAAAAATTATTACTATTTTCTCCAGTAGGCCTATAAACTAAAACTATCATAGAGCCATAAGGAGTATGTAGTTTAGCATTACTATTATCAAATCTTTTAAAATTTAGAGTATTAGTACCAGTAAACTCTACAAAAGCCTTAGTATTATCAGATGTACCATCATTATATGTAGGAAGAAATTGAGTCAATCCTGAAGATTGCTCTATAAATTCAGACATTGTATGAGTACTGATAGTTGAAGATACTTGATTAACAGCTGTAGTTCTACCTAGCTTGTTAAATACTTTAGATACTTTATTGATAGAATTAGTTATCATTATTTGTTTCTCAGTAAAATCTAAAGAAAATATAAGAGGATTTGTAGGAGTTTTATTATTTGAGCTTTTTAAATCATAGCTTAGCTGTAAAATATCATTATAGTAATAAACATCATACTCCAGCCTCCTAGTAAATAGATTTAATTTATCAAAATATTCATCATTCTCATCCATATAAAATATATGAGATATATCTACATTTTTAATAAAGCTATGAGGATAGCCCTGGGAAGTATAACCAGGTACATTTACTAAGCCATCTGTAGATAAATCTTTATAATGGTCTAATACTTCTCTAATCTTATTAGATATACTATCCATATCTTTATAAGTCTTACCAATAACCTGAAGCATTACCCTAGAATATATCATATTAGCCTGATTATCTTTGCTTACATTATACTCATTATATTGATGATATATTACAGCTGGATAATTTTGTGAGGAGCTTATTCTATGATTAGCATTTTGAGGCAATATAATAGGATATACTTTACCATCATTAAGCTCTGATATTTTGTCTTTCAATATAGTATGTATGGCTTTTCCTATCATGTTTTATTTAGCATTTTATGCTTTTCTATTATAAGTCTTTTTATTCTATCATATTTACTACTACCTAAAGTAATTAGTTCAGGAAATAATACAAAGTCATATAGATTATATGGGTCATTCATATTTACTACTCCTAATCCATTTGTATTAAATGAAGTTATATCTGAATGTAAACTAACAAAATTGAAAAAATATTCTTTAAATGTAGTACTAGAAGTATCAGACCAATCTACAAAAGTATCATCATCTCCATACAAAGAAAAGTCTGATGAAGTTATAAGCTGATACTGTCCTGATAATAATGAATTATCACTAGAATCTCTTTTAAAATTTACAGCAAAATAAAAAGGCTTTTCAAAACTTAAATCAGCATTTATTCCAAACATAGGCCAGGACACAACACCACCAAAAAAATTAAAACCCCTATGAGTTTCTCCCCCTGAGCCATCATCTTCTAAAGCTAAGCCTACAGCTGAAAACTGTACTAAACCTCCTCCAGCTGGAGTAGGAGTACCTACTACATTAGTTAAAAAAAATAAACCTCCAGTAGATTCAGTAGTAGAATTATTTTTAAATAATATTGATGCTGATTTACTACTAGAATAAGAGCCAGGCATATTTAACACACAGAAAAAAGTAAGCTCTTTATATTTTCTATTTAATCTATCTGAAGCCTTAGATGATATTAGATACTCGCTTGTATCAAATTCTAAATAATTATTTTCATTGAATTGAGGGGGATTTAAAGCATCTTTTTTTAATTGTGGCCTATTAGTATTACTTATGCCTGATGGGTCGTTAAAATGCTCATAAATACCATCTAGGGTATTATTTTGAATATTAGTATTATCACTTACTAAAACTGATGGAGCAAATAAATAATTAACACCCTGATTCAAAGCTATAGGCTGAGTATATAAAGGGTCATCAGTACTATTTATATTAGTAGCCATTAAATTTAAATCAGTAAACTTCAATAATACCTCAGCTCCAAAAGTACTCAAATCATCAATATATAATAAATCAAAATTTAGAGTATTTTTATATACTTCTAATTTATCATCAAAGCTCTCTATGCTATTATCAAAAGCTAAATATTGAATCTGTAATCCTCCCACATACTGAACATCTCCAGTACTAGCTGGAGCAAATCTACCATATTTATTATCTCCCTCTGTAGTACCATATCCAATAGAGTCAGAATCATTACTATTAAAACTGTTTTTATACCTATGTAATTGATTAGTAACTAGAGTAGTAAGTTGAGTAACTTTAGTATAAGATTTATCTAAGATTTGTATTTCTACAGATACTCTATTATTAGGAGACCTCAGCTCCTTAATTTTATCTGCATCATTTTTTTCTATTGTATATAGTATAGCTGGATAGCTTACATTCTGAGGCAATATATTAGGATATATATTATCTCCTACTATATTATATATATCATACTGAGGATTATAAGAATCATTCCCAAAGCCTGATAATAACCATTTTAAAGCTCTCCCTACCATTTAATTAACTTTTTTACTCCCTCTGATATTAATTTAGCTGTAATACTTTTAGTACTTTCAAAAGCATCAGCCAAAAAAGGAGTAGCCTTTTGAGTTTTACCCCCTCCAGGTACTTTATGTATATAAGATGCAAAAGCTACATACCATCCTTTATTTTTATCTTTTTTTCTATATCTAGCTCCCACCCTTACTCCAGTTTTAGTCCTCCATCTTCCTACTGATTTCTTTAATATTTTTGTATCTCCAACTGGAGCTAAGTTTTTAGCTATCGCAGTCATTGGCTTAGATGCATCAAAAACTATTTTATTTATTTCTGTATTAGCTTTTCTTGATGAAAATTTATCTTTAATCCTATCTAAACCCCTTACAAGTTCTTTAAAATCATTTCTATCTATTTCTATGGCTGTCCAGTCTTGTTTACCTATCATTTAAAAATCATTATCAGTTAAATCACATCTTATAATAATTCCCTTACCTCTCCCCATACTTTCCATACTAATTATATTCCAGTATTTACTTTCATATAATACCTGAAATTTTTCCTCAGGGGATACAGTAGAGCTGTTCATTTGTAAATCATCATCATATCTCACTAAAAAATTAATTTTACTCTCAGCTCTTATAGTATCATCCTCTGTCTTTTCATTACCCTTAGTACCAGTAATAATTAACTTGGCCCATATTTGTTTTAATAAAGACCTAGTTTTGATAATCTCTCCAAAATCATTTTGAGTATTAGTATTAGTATATATACTTATAGGAGTATCTAACTCTCCAGCCTTTAAAAATTCAGTCTTAGCCATGTTTAATAAGTTTTAAATCTATATGGGTCTAATAAATATTCTGAAGCCTTAGGCAATCTACTTACTGTATCTTCTCTCTTTTCATACATAAAGCCAAGTATTAAGAGTATAGCTGTTTTTATAGCCTCAGGAGTATCACTACTAGAAGTACCATATCCAGTCTTAAATTTAATCTCTATAGCATCAGCTCTCTCTTTCAATGTAGGTAATGTAACTCCATCCTTAATCTCTATAAATCCCTTTTGATTGATAAAAGAATTTACTATATAATTACTAGAGCTAAAAGTTACCTGAGTATTACTAGCATCATAATACTTAATATGAGTTACACTATCTAAAGGAGGATAAGGTAATACTATTTGATTTTGATTACTCTTACCCACAAAGCCTCCTCTCCTAATAAAGCTACCATCACTAAGAGCCTGACTATAAAAGTTACTTACATAAACATCATCCCAAGTCTCCATATTCATTAAATATTCTCTATCCAAAAATCTACTATTTGTATAGTTTTCAGCTGTCTCTATTGATGCTGTTATAAGTGAAGTTATTAAGGAATCTTCAGCTGAATGAGTAACTCTTAAAAAGTTCTTAGCATCAACTAAAGTTATTAAGTTTGTATAAGTAGGTAAGCTCCCTACTAAGTTTAATTTAATCATTTTCTATTTTATTTTTCATATTTTTTTTTTGTAAAAAAACTCATTTCGTAACAGAGGTAAATCAACGAACTAAAAATTTTAATAGTAACATACCTCAGAAAGCTAAAAAGTCCTTAAATCGCCTCTAAGTGGCTTTAAATGGAATTTATTAAATTCCAAATATTTCTCTATTTTTTTATTTTTTGTCTCTATTTTTTTATAAAATCAAACTACTTAAAATAAAAAAGGAGGAGGTACTCCCCCCTCCCTTTTCACAAATTAATTACAAATTACTATCTCAATGAAGTACATTTAGCAAAGGCATTTCCTGAAGCTAATTTGAAATCATAATACTGATTCATCATTAATCTTACAGCTCCTTTACCTGATGCTGAGTAAGGGTCTACTAAAATATTAGTAGGGCCAAACTGAGCAAAGTAAACTCTTGAGAAATCTCCGAATAAGAAATCTGCATCTAAAGTACCTGAAGTAGTAGCAGCTGGAGCTGATGAGAAAAATACATCATATCCATTTATTTTACCATCTACCATTAAAGGAGTAGTATTAGCTACTTGAGCAGCTGTAACTACATTAGAATATAAATGATTACTCATTACAAATTTATTATTTGCTGAGAATCCATGGTCATTAGCTATATCCTGAATAGCTGACAAAGTATCAGCAGCTATATCTCCTCCAGCTGCTGTACTTGCTGTAACAGATATTACTCCAGTAGTAGCAGCAATACAACCAGGCCCAGCAGCCTCATTAGCTGAAGCAAACATGTTTAAGTCTATTTTTTTAGCTAATTGTCTCCCCATATCAGCCATGATAGCAGCCTCAGCTCCAGTACCATTTTGGATTAGGATTTGATTTGATAAATCAGCAAAACCAGCTATTCTCTTAGGCTGTAGAGTAATTTTACTAAAATTAGCTCCTACATCATCAGCATCAGTATTCTCTCCCTCCCATACTGGTACATTAGCTCCAGTTATAGGAACAATAGTATCAGCAGCTAGAGTACCTAGGTTATTTAAGCCTACTTTGTCATATAAAGAATCAGCTAATAAAGCATCAGCGAAAGCTGTTACTGAAGCTGGTTGAATAGCAGATGTAGACTGGTCTACTAGAGTTCTCTTTTCAGCCTTAGTCATAAAAGTTGGAATACCAATACCATTCAAAGAAGAACGATTTTCGTTTTCAGCCTCTTTATGCATTTCAGCCTCAACACCAGTAAGGCCACCCTTTTGGATATCCTTAATAGCTTTGAATAAGCTCCAAGATTTCATTTCTTTACTAGCAGCCTCTTGGTCAGTTTGAACAGACATATTAACAGCTATAGACTTGTTTAGCTGTTCTTGTCTTTCAGCTATTGCAATTTTTTTATCTAAAGCCTTAATTTCTGTATCAAAACCCTCCCAAGAATTTGACTCCTCTTTAGTTAAGTCTCTATTTTCAGACTTAGCATTATCCAATATAGCCTCCATAGTTTCCACTAGCTCAGCTCTATTTTCTTTCAAATTAATTGAGTTCATTTTTAATACGATTTTTTAAGTTTAATAAATTTTAATTTTTTATCTAATAAATTCCTCTTTATCAAATCTGTCTCTTGTTTTCTGTTTTCTTGTTTTTCTTTTTCTGTTCTATAATTCAAAAAATTTCTTTTACCTACTTGAGCATCAGGATAAGCTGGATAAGTAACTGGAGACACATCTAATAGCCTACCTACCTTTTTTATAGTTCTAATAGTAGCCCCCTCTGAATCTTCATCCCAGCTATCCTCCTCTACTATAAATCCAAAACTAGACTGAGATACATCTCCTCTCTCTAGGCTTATCATTAAGTCTCTACCATAGCTAGTATCAGGAGCTGTAAATGAGTATTTTAAACCTCTCTCATCTACTGATAGCTTTAAAGTACCAGCTGTAGTCCTACCTAGAATTAGATTAGGGTCATGGTTAAATAAAGCTCTTACATCATTATCCAAAACAGAATCAAAAGCCTTAGGGTCTATCTTCTCTCTAAATCCTCCTAAATTCTCTGATAAAGCAGCTCTACCATCACTATCTACAAATACTGAAGCATATCCCACCACTTCCCTAGATTCTGTATTAGCTACTCTAATCTCTGAATTTACAAAGTTTCTCCTCTCTAAGCCCTCTACATGAATTTTATTTCTTTTATATTTCTTTTTATTATCTTCTACTTCCTCCTCCTCATCATCATACATCTTACCATCTTCCTCGTCTTCCTCATGCATGTCCTCCTCCTCTTTTTTATCTTTCATATTTTTTATATCCTCATGAGAATCAAAAGGCATGAATACCACTTCCGAATCCAAAGTATGCTCATGTGAGCCACTTCCTCCCATCTCCTCAGCTACTTCCTCAGCCTCCTCTTTTGTACTAAAGATAGGCATCTCCATACCCTCAACCATTATAACACCAATTAAATCTCTATTTAAATTTTCTAATTTCATAATAAAACTATTTTTATCTTCATTCATTTTTTCCTTTACTGGATGATTATTAGGAAGTAAATCAGTATCATGTTTTCCACTTCTAAACTTCCCTTTTTTCATAGCATATAAAAAGCTATTAATTCTAGCAAAAGCCCACATCTCTGGAGATTTTACATTAGGCCTCACAGATTGAGGATTAGTCTTATAAGCTCCTATACCTCTCTCAAATACCTTTACTAGCTTTGAATAAGTTACTCTAGGATTCCATGCTACTTTTAAATCTTTTACATCCTCATTATGGTCTTTTACCTTATTCTCTATGCCTTTTTTTATCTTCTTTGATACTTGCCTATCTTCCTCTCTCTCTATTTGCTTTAATTTTCTCTCACTCCAAGACCTCATACTCTCTCCTCCCCATAGTAAATAGCTTATAGTACCACAAGCCTTATCATCAGAGGGATTATAATACTCTTTAGCTCTACTTAAATAAGAGTAAACCCTCTTTAAAACAGATAACGAAAAAGGCCTTTTTGCTACTATATCTTTGGCTCGTTGTTTTCCTATGTTAGTAGCACATTTATTATTCACTTCCTCATTTAATCTAATTCCTCTCTTAGCATTATTAACAGCTGATTGAGGATATCCTCCATAAGTATCAGCCATTATCTTCAGTATTATTATTACCTACCTCTCCTAAGTTTAATGGTACATAATATTCATTACCATTATCTATCTTATTCATATCCTCCATACTTCTAATATCATTAGGAGATAGTACTCCTATATTAAATAATTTAGTATAATAATCAGCTCTACTATTTACATCCCCTCTCAGTAGCTCTGTAGTTCTAAATTTACAAAAATGAGTCTTTTGTTCTTTATTGCTTAACAGCTTTCTGTTTAGCTCTTGCTCCCAGTTTATTAGATAAGGAGTTAATGAGTACTTAGCAAATTCTAGAGATTGCTGTTCTATATTAGAATAAGTACTCCTAGATAAATCTCCAATTAAATGAGGAGGCACTCTAAAGATTCTAGCTATCTCAGCTACAGAGAAATTCCTACTCTCTATGAAAGCTGCATCCCCTAAAGGCATGGCTATAGGCTTAAACTTAGTACCATTTTCTAGTACAGCTGTTTGATGAGAATTATTTAATCCTGAGTATCTATTGGCCCAGGATTGTCTTAATCTGTTTGCTGCATCATCTGTAAGTATTCCAGGATGTTCTAGTACTCCTGACAAATTTGCTCCCTGAAAGAAATTTGAGCCATATTTCTGTGTACTCAAGCCAAAGCCTACAGCCTCCTTATTACATTGGATAGGAGATTTACCTACTAACCCATTAAAAGATAATCCTACAATATGTAAGACTTCCATAGAATTAAAAGTACCCTCCTCTTTAGTTTTATAATATATCTCATTATCATCTCCTAGTACTGGAGTAACCTTATCAGGCTGTAAAATTTCTAACTTTGTTGGCCTACCTCCACCATTCCTCTCTATCTTACAGTAAGCATTACCATAAAGGAGTAAGCTATTCATCAAAGTATTTCTCCAAGTAAATGAAGTATATTTTGTATTAGGAGCTGTACTAAGTAATAAATTTAATGGATTAGCCTCATCAACATATTTAGAGCCATCAGCATCTTTTCTATATACGTTTAAGGGTAGACTAGAGATAGTCTCAGATAATAGCCTGACAGCAGCCCAAACAGCTGGGAGGCCTATAGAATTATCTTCACTTACCCTCACTCCACTACTAGCTGTAGATACCTGGCCCAAAGTGAAGTTATTAGCTGTCCTTTTTTCTGATGATTTGAATATAAAGTCTAGTAATCCCAAAGTATTTTTTTTTGGTTTGATATTAGTACTCACAAATATACAAAAAAAAAGAGGAGTTATTAACCCCCCTTTTTTATTTTGATTGTTTTAAAATATTAATAATCCTCTTCAGTTGTATTTAATTGTCTTCCTCTCCAAATATACTCTTTAGATTGTCTAATTACCCACAAAGTATCTTTTTTAGTTTTATATCCTGATAATTCATCTATTAACTCATAATCATCTATATCATAAACAAAATGAGTAATTGAGCCATCTGGTCTAGTATATCTTTCTATATGCACTTCTGTTTTATATTGCGATTTTCTTAATTTCATATTATTTCTGTTTTTTGATTATGATATAAATATAGTTAATTTTTGCCTATAAACAAGCACAGAGGCAAAAAAGATTTTTTTACCTCTGTAATTATTTTTAGAAATTAATTTCTATTTGTAGCTTATTAGGATTCCATTCATAGTAGTACAAAGTATAAAAAGTATTCCTACCATATTTGTCCTTAAATTGTTCCTTATGGAGTAGAGGAGTATTTTTAGTTATTATCATCTTCTCCTCTTTATGCTGAACTTTAATATCTTTAGATTCATGCTTATAAGGAATACCAACAAGAATTCTATTTTTTAATAAGGGCGATACTCTATATCCCTTAATCAGTTTTTTTAGTTTGTATTGTATCATTGTTTTTATTATTTAAGATTAATTTTATATACCTCTCCTTATGTTTATCAAAATCCTTTTGAGCTGATGGAATAAATTTACATCCTACATACTCCTCATTATTATCTATATAAGGATTTATATTTAAGTCCTGGTATTTTTTTTCTACTTTATACATAGCTAATCTATGAGCTAAGTATTCTACATTGATTTCTATTTTCATATTACTTATAATTAAATGCTTTTATTAATCCCTTTTTTGATATAGGCATATCTATTACCTCTACTGGGTCTACAAAGGCATCAGCCTTACTATCTAATGATTCATCATGACAGCCTTTTTTATAAGCTCTATTTAGTTTACTTCTAAAACTTACAGCCTCTTTTTTATTTACAAATCCTTTAATTTGAAATGGAGATGGATTACCATCTACATCATACCATTCTACTATATATATTTTCATAATTTTTAATTTTTATTTTTTTAATTTTTTATCTTATATGAATTAACCTTCCATTCTTATCTTCATAAGCTAAACCTTTATCTATCATCATTTGCCTTGTTATACTATTTCTAGCAGCACTAAATAAATCTTCAATACTTCTATAAAGATAAATCTTCATCCTACCTTCTTTTTCTTTTTGTTTTTCAAAATCTAAAACTGTTTGAAATGATTTAGCTACTCTTGGATAAATGTTTTTTATTTTATATTCATTATCCTCCCATTCTTCAAGTCCAATAGCCTTTTTTAAATTAGGATATTTACTTCTTAAAAACAATTCAATAGATTCATAAGAGAACATTTCTTTTCTTTCTAACATTGTTTTTTTATATCTTTCTTTTTCTAATTTTTCTATTTCTTTTTGTTCTCTTTCTATTTTCTTATTTATTTTTTTTTGTCTTTTTTCTTCAATCGCTTTTAATTTTTTATTGTAAGAATCTTTTTTTCTACAAAGCATATAATATACTTGCATTCCTTCCTCTACTTCTCTCACTTCTTCCTTTGTTTGACCAGGGTCCATACAATGCATCTCGTGAGCAAGTCTTGTAATATCATAAACTCTTAATAATTTATTGAATTGTTTTTCTGTGAATGTAATAATTGGTTTTTTCATAATTTAAATATTTATATTATTAAAAAAGTAAGCTCCAGTACCTTAATTAGATACTAGAGCTTACAACATGAACTACTCTACAAATAGTTTTACTGTATCTTTCCAGTATCTTCTCATAGCCTCTCTATCCGAATCTTTCAATTCATGGTATACTCTACCATCATCTCCATCATCATCAGCAGCCCTCTTGATTTCTTCATCATCTTTAGTTATATCTAAGAATGTACATATATCACTATAAGAAGTCCTAGGCATAGAGATTAGCTGGACTCCACCACTATAATATCTAGATTCTTTAGTATCTATCCCTAATATAAGTAATTCATTATCAGTCAGAGCTGATATTTCTTCGCCATCTATTTCTATCGTTTCATTATTACTAATAAGGTATTGGAAGTATAATTTAGTCTGAGGCCAGTACATTAGTTTGTCATTACTTTCAGGATGTACTCCATCCACTAAGATACTGATAGCCTTTCTATTAACTTTGGTTGTTGTTCTATCAGATTTATCTATCATATCTTCAGCTGACCCTAATACATTCCACCCAGTTTCATAGTCTCCTACACATACATTGATATTATCTAAGCCTACAACAGCTAGAGTATTTTCATCCATACCCTTATTATTGATTAAGTTCTCAGCTTTTTTTACAGATGATTTAATGATTCTCTTTAACTCATCCTCTAAATTTCTTACAAATACTTCCATACAATTTTTAGCTATTTGTTGATTCTCTAAAATAGCTATTTTGTCTTTCATCTCTTGTATAGTATGATACTGCATATTAGTACTAACTTTATTAATAACAGAACATCTTTGAATCACATTTATATTATGTAATCTATTAATGTCTAATACTATACCTGAATCTCTATGCTTTTTTACAATAGCAAAAGGTAAGGTAATAGTACAAATAGTATCTTCTAAAACATCCAAAGATTTAATCTCTTTAGCTGTTAAATGATGATTTAGATTTAGGTCAATATTTACCTTAGCTAAGAATTTAGTTCTCTTAATACCAGTAGGAGAATCATAATCATTATCATTATAAGACTCATCTACTTTAATTGGATATATTTTTTTTATTATATCAAAATCCTTACTAAAATTAGATAGTAAATTCTTAACATACTTATGTACTGATTTAGAATAAGCTCCCTCTAAATGAATATATGAATCTTTTCTTTTACGAGATACAGTCCATGCTAGGCATAAATCAAATACCTCTCTCATCTTTTTTTCTGTATATTCTTTGTTAGTAGTTAGAATTTTTTTTCCACCATGAAAGCCTCTCTCAAATATAATTTTTTGCTCATAACCACTCCAGCCCTTAGAATATGATTGAGTAAAAAAACTAAAGCCTCTATCATATCTATCACCTCCTAACATCATGCTAGGATATCCTAGATATTGAGCAGCCATCTTAACACCCTCTAAAGTAAAGTCATTAGCTAACTGACATGCATGTTTATTATGAGGATTAGTCATTGAGCATTTATGAGCCTCTAGCATAGCTTTACTTGTCTCTGAGTATGGAAATTTAAAAGTATTTCTACCTTTTGAATCTGTTGAAATTATCAATTTTAAGTTATTTGTATTGTTCATGTTTTAAGTTTTTATTGTTTGTAATAGACTAGGGTTTCCCCTAGTTTCGGTCAATTAGACCTCATCAGTATTACTTATTTAGTTCTTTTCCAACTCGTTTAGCAAGTTCTAACCATTCTTTTTGTTGTTTATATTCTTCAATATATTCTATAAGATTTTCTAGTTGTTTAATAGTTAATTTTTCTAATCCGTTAATTTTTGGCTTTTTCATAATTTTAAATTTATTGTTTCGTTTTGTTGTAACAAATATAATCATTTTTAGCTTACAACCTACTTTAAAAGTAAAAAAAGATTAATATCAAAGCTACTACCTCTGTAAATATTTTTAAAATTTTTTTCTTTTTAGGTATTTGTAAGGTAAAATTTAGATAAAAATAAGGCCTCTACCCTCGTAGATTGATTGATTACCATCCTCTACATTGTTAAGATATTCAGCTAAGGCACATATTAGAGCTACTACTCCATCTATCTTCTCAGTACTTTTAGCTTTATTAGGTTTGATATTACCAGCTGGGTCTTCAGTTATATGAACATTATTAAACATCCATCTAAGTACTGGATTCCCTCCATGGTTAATCTGTTTATTTAGTATGAGCTTTTCTAGTAATTTAGTAGGAGCTGATAGAGACACAAATCCCATCCCTATAGGATTCATTTTAGCTCCATCATTGATTAAGTTTACTACAATCTGAGAGGCATTCCATCTATCAAAGCTACAGCTGATAATATTATAATTCTCAGCTAATTCTTTAAACTTAGACTCTATATAATTATAATCCTGAACATTCCCAGGAGTTTGAATTATATATCCCTCATCTACCCAGGTTTGATAGTCTACTCCATCTCCTAATCCCTCAGCTTTTACTTTAGCCTCAGGTAAAAAAAAGTAAGGTAATATATCAAAATTCTCATCCTCATCAGGAAATATTAATACTAGAGCTGAGATATCCCTGGTACTGGCTAAATCTAAACCAGCAAAGCAATCTCTTTTCTTTAATTTATCAGGCTCTATAGGAGATATATTACAAGCCATGAAGCTCCTATCATCAATCCATAAACTCTCTGAGCCAGTCCAAATATTTAGATGAAGTCTTTTAAAAGTATTTTGAAAGCTAGGAGTAATATCAGCCTTTTTGAATTGCTGTTTAAAATAATCTTCCTTAATGATTTTACCATAGCCAGGATTAGCTTTTCTCCATACCTCCTCAGACTTCCAATCATCCTCAACCTCAGCTCTATATAGTACTGGTAAAAAAGTATCATCCTCTATAATACCATCTCTTACTTTAGTAGCATACTCTGACATCTGAAAGCATAAACTTTTTTTATCATATCCAGCTGTAGTAATAGCCATGATTAAAGGCTGTCTCCTAGCTCCAGTAGCTGTAGTACATACCTCCCATAAATCATTAGATTTCTGAGTATGCAGCTCATCAAAAATTAAAGTACTTATATTCATTCCATGAGCTGTATTACTCTCTGATGAAATGGCCTTATAAAAAGAGCCAGTACTTTCTATGGTAATAGCATTCCTAAACACCTTAGCTCTTTTGTTTAGCTCAGGATTTTGTAATACCATTTGCTTAGCTATAGAGAATACTATTGAAGCCTGAGACCTATCGGCAGCAGCTGATATTATTTCTTGACCAGGCTCTCCTGAGCAGAATAGCTGATATAAAACTATAGCAGCACAAAGATTACTCTTACCATTTTTTCTAGGAATTTCTATATAGCAAGTCCTATATTTTCTGAATCCATCTTCATCAACCCATCCAAATAAAGGCCTAATAATTTGCTCCTTTTGAAAGTCCTCCAATATGAAAGGCTTACCTCCCAGCTCTCCCTTAGTATGAGTAAGAAATTTCTCTATGAATGCTACAGCCTTATCAGCTTTTTTTTTGTCGTATGTATATTTCATCCCTGGCCTCTTGACACTTTTACATAATTATCAGAGCTTTTATTTTTACTCTGTTTAGTCTTAGCATGAATACCTTTTCTTTTTTTTCTTTTATTAGGAGTATATCTCCAAACATTTTTTTTCTGAGCCATAGTTAATCATTAAAAAAATTAAATTCATTATCCTTAATCTCTAGTTTATTAGGAGCTGATATTTTTGTTCTACTAGATGGAGTTAATCCAAAATGGGTAGCTATTTTGATAGCTTGTTCTAGAGCTTGTTTAGAGATAGTCTGCATGGGTACTATCTGAGAGTGTTTAGGTCGGCCCTCATCATCACGATATACCATTACTCTACCGACCCTCCTTAATTCTTGCTCAGCCTCAATATGTAAAGCCATTGAATTACTATAAGCCTCAATCAATTTTACATCAACCTCATACAACATCCCCAAATCATTCAGCTGATTTACTACTAAATTAAATTGCTCCTTACCAATTTCTGAAAGCCATTCAGGAGCAGCTGGTATTCCTGATACTTTTGCTACCTCCATGGGATTCTCAAGCTCCCTAGATTTTCTTAGAGTACCTCTAGCCTTTTTTATTTCTGTTGGTATTTTTTTTCTTCCAGTCATATCATTATATTAGACCCCCCCCTGGAGACTTTT
>VTLG01000823.1_pt1 | contig 29681 bp, 48 predicted proteins | sample 4694571 | NCBI WGS metagenome assembly VTLG01 (sample SAMN12604809, study PRJNA352737) | marine metagenome | biome: ENVO:00000447; feature: ENVO:00000209|ENVO:00000569|ENVO:01000036; material: ENVO:00002151; isolation source: viral sequences binned using virsorter ...
AGATATAAGTTTCAAAATTAGGAATTAAATAATGAGTAGAATATTAAGAAGACCAATGTTTCGTGGGGGACCTGTATCTAGTTATGGAACGGGGATCGCTAGTGGTTTAGCTGATGGTGGTCGAGTAGGTTTTTATAGAGGCGGACAAACTTATACAGGTGGAGAAATACTAAAACGAAATACACAGCCATCTAACTATAAATTTAGTGAAACAGGACTTGGTCAAACAGGAATAGGAACATTAAATTTATTAAAAACTCTTGGAGCAGCAACTTACGATTTAGCTGGAGTTCCTATTAATAAAATTACAGAATTTACTACTGGTTATAATCCTGGATTTTCAGGTGCAGATTTTTTTGGTATAGAACCTGATAAACCTGATACAGCTTATTGGTTAGGTATCCCAACTTCAACAGAAAAAGGATGGGACAAAGATGTTTATCAATCTACAGAAGAAAAAGAATCTGAACTTCAGGCTGACGAATCAGAAAAAGTAAGATTAGATGCTATGAAAGCAATGACTGCAGATGATGCTTATAAATTAGCTGAAAAAAAACCAGGAAAAGAAATTGAATTAGATGTTGATACAGAAGGCAATAAAGCAGACTTTGAAGAAAGCACTGCATTAGACGCCGATGAATATTTTAAAATGTTAGGTGGAGAAAAAGCAAAAGGTAAAGATATTACAGCAATGTTATTAGGATTTGCTGGTGCTGAAGGTGATACTACTATGGAAAAATTCCAAGCGTTTGCAAGAGATGAAGCTAAACGTCCAAGTAAACAAGAAGCATTAAAAGAAGCAGCAGCAATGATGGCTATTAAAGATAAAATTGCAACAAAAAGAGCTAATGAACAAATGGATAGAATACTAAGTACGGAACTTTTTAGAGATAAATTAGCAACCGCACGAGGAACTGGAGATATTATTGATCAATATAATTTAGCAATGAAAGGTGGAGAAACCAATAAAACTACAGGACTGTCTATTGCTATTCAAAAAACTACAGATAAAATTCCTGAAGTAGTACAAGAAAAATTACCTCCTGTAACAGAAGCTGATGTAGGAAAAGTATTTATTGTAGAAAAAGAAGATCCTAAAACTAAAGTTAAAACACGTATTGCAGTAGAAATTATTTTAGACGAAAATAAAAATGTTGGTTTAAAAACCTTAATGAAAGTATAGGAGGTTTAAATGGCAGATTTAAATGCCTTACTTAATAAACAACTCGGCATCGAAGATCCAAGCGATCCAACTAATACAATAGACGCAGAAGATAATAGTCAAATAAGCACATTAGAATCCGTACTGGCTGGTATTGGGTCAGGTGTAATTAAAATGTTTGAAGGCCCTGTTACATTGGGGGCCACATTAATAGATTTAGGGGCTGACACTAAAAAAGCTGTTGAAGTAGAAAAATGGTTTGCAGATATTAATCCGTGGGATGAAGCAGCCGAAGCAACAACCGCTGGTAAATTAACTGAAATTATTACGAGTATTGGAATTCCTGTAGGAGCTGCGTGGAATATTGGAAGTAAATTAGCAATGGGCGCAATTGGAGCAGCCAAAACTGGAAAGTATTTAAATTTAGTAGGAAAACAAAAAGTTGCACAAAATATTGCGAAAGGAGTAAAAGCTGAAAGAGGATTAACTGCCGCTGATCTAACAGGAAGGGGTAAAGCCATTCGTATTGGATCGGCAATGGGGGCTTCAGGATTAGTAGAAGGAGCTGTCGTTTCTGATGTTGAAGAAATAGGAACCTTTGGAGATTTACTAGGAGGACCTACTCAAATTGAAAGACCGGAAGAATATACACCCGAATCAGAATTAGTTAATAGACTAAAATTTGGAGTAGAAGGAATGGCTTTTAGTGGTTTATTAAGTGCTGCTGGGCAAACAATTAAAATGCTTAGAAATCAAAAGAATAGTGGGCAAGTAGTAGAAGGAAAATGGAAAAAATTTTTAGACGAATGGATTTCTAGACCGTTACGAGCTAGAGGAAGAAAAACACAAGAATATTTTGAAGCAGAAAATTTATTAACTGGAGAGATATCAGCGGACAGAAACGCTGCACAAAATGCAGCTTATGAAATTGATAAACAAATAGATAAATTATTTAGATGGTGGAAAAATATTGGTGATAGAGGAGCTAAAAAAGATAGAACTAGAATTTTAAAAGAAATGAATGATGCTTTGCTTTCTGGAAGTGGACCTAATAAAACTTTAAAACCTGTCTATGATCAAGTAGATGTTTTAACTGAACAAGGAAGAAGAGATAAATTTACCTTAGACGAAGTTTTAAAAGATCCTGCTCTTAAAGAAAAATATACTAAAAAAGGATTTAGAGTGGGATTTGGTGGAATGGATGAAACAAAAGAAAAAATTTTAAGACAAAGTCTAAAAGATAAAAAAGCAACTCCTGAACAGATTAATGCAATTATTGATAGCTTATATGGGATGAGATCTCGATGGGGAACTCTTTTTTCTTCTATGGGAAGAAGATTAAATAAAGAAGGACTTCAAAATTTTAGAAAAATTATGGATGAAAAAGTTACGCAATGGATGGATTCTAGTTATGAGGTATTTAAAAATAATCCAATTCGATTAGCGGATAATTATGGTCCTTCAAAAGCTATAATTAACGAAACAGCAAAACAATTTAAAAAAATTGCAGAAAATAAAGGTTTTAATATTAGTGATTTAGAAGCCGAAAAAATGGTTAATGAAGTTTGGCAAACAGCTACATTACCAAGAGGTTTTAAATTAAACGAAGCTTCAGATGTAATGTTTACTCTTCCTAGATTTTTTGTTGATAAATCTTTTTCTAAAGAAATTATAGAATATAACCATAAAACAACATTAGGCGAATCTGGATTAGCTAAACCTTTAATTGAAAAATTATTAGGAAAAAATGAAAATGCAATGGCTACAATTTTAGAAGGAACTAATAGACTTTCAACGGTTGTTAGAAAAAATGAATTTTATGATAATTTAATTAATAAATCTAATGAAATGTTAGCTCAAGGTAAAACTCCATTAGTTGTAGATAACCCAGGTTTAGCAAGAAAATATTTAGGAGGCACAGGATCCGATTGGAGAATGATTGGTAAAAAACAAGTTGATGGAGAAAAAGCAAGAGTAGCAGGAATGGAAGCTATTGATCCTTATTATGATCCTAAAAAGAAATTAGCTCCTTTAATGGATGAAGTTCAACCTACAAAAGTAGTTAAAGGAAAAATAAGAGAACTTCCAATTATTAATCCCTTAGAAGGTAAATGGGCTTTAAATGGGGTGGTAGATGCTTTAGAGGGAGTAGATCAATCAGTGATGGGAAAAGATTTTGGTTCTCAGCTTTATCAAAATTTTGTTTTATATCCGAAAGCTACTTCTCAAATGGCAAAAACTATTTTAGCTCCTTTTACGCACGCAAGAAACTTTTTAAGTGCCAGTATGTTTTCAGTTGCTAATGGAATTTTACCTTTTGGTGATAAAGAAGCTGTAAGACAAGCGTGGAATGCTTTACAAGTAGCAGGACCAGGCACAAGAAAATCCAATGAATTTTATCAAAAACTTTTAAGATTAGGAGTGGTTAATTCTCAAGTACAATTGGGAGACCTTCAAAGACTTTTAAAAGATGTGGACTTTGGAGCCACTGTTAATTCTATTAGAGGCTTCAATGGTTTTATAAAAAGACTTTCTAAAGTAAAACAATTTGCTCAAGATGCTTACACGGCTGAAGATGATTTCTGGAAAATCTTTACTTGGTTTGGAGAAAAAGGAAGATTGTATAATTCTTATAGAAATGCAGGATTACAGTTAGGTCAAGAATTTGTAGATGTTGCGGGCAATAAAGTGAGATTTACAGAAGATTGGCTAGAAAAAGAAGCAGCTAACTTAGTTAAAAATCAAGTTCCTAATTATGCATTTGTATCTGAATTTATAAAAGGTTTACGTAGATGGCCTGTAGGAAACTTTGTTTCTTTTCCAGCTGAAATAATGAGAACAAGTACTAATATTGTTTCTCGAGCACTTGATGAAATTTTTTATACTACAAAAATTGGTAAAAATGAAGCCGCTACTCCATTAAGATCCATTGGACTTAGAAGATTAGCCGGTATGGGAATAGTTACAACCGCAGCTCCATTGGCCGCAGTAGAAGGTGGAAAAGCTTTATATAATGTATCCCAAGATGAATTAAATGCAATGAGAAGATATGTGGCTGATTGGGCAAAAAATTCTACATTAATTCCACTTAGAGATAAGGATGGTAATTTAGAATACATAGATTTTTCTCATATGAATGCCTATGATACTGTTTCACGACCTATTCAAACAGTTCTGAATGCAGTTCAAGAAGGTAGACAAGATAAAGATGGAATTATGGATGATTTTTTAATAGGACTAGCTGAATCTACAAAAGAATTAGCTGCTCCTTTTATTAGTGAATCTATTTATACAGAAGCAATGCAAGATGTTTTACCAATATTAGGAAGACGAGGACGAACAGCAGATGGTAGAGAAATTTATAATCCCGATTGGAATATTGATCCACTAGGGACTCAGGTAGCAAAATCATTAGCTCACGTTGCTAAATCTCAATACCCATTAAATTGGGAACAAATGAAAAGAATTGGATTAGCTATTAAACCAATCGATGACAAAGGAAGATTTGATCCTTATGGAAGAGAATATGAATTAGGAAATGAATTACAAGGAATTGTTGGAATGAGATCTGTTAAGGTAGATCCAGTTAAATCATTAGGTTTTAAAATTAAAGATTATAAAGATGGTATTAGAGCATCTCGAAATCTTTTTACGAGAGCCACTTTAAAAGGAGGACCATTAACTCCAGAAGATATAGTAGATGCTTATATTACAGCTAATCAAGCTTTGTATAGAGTTAATAGAGAAATGTATCAAGACATTGAAGCAGCCAAAACATTAGGAACTGGCGAAGATACAATTGGAGAAATTATGAGAGCAAGAGGAGAACGAAGAGCATTTGGAGCCTTAAACGAAGGAAGGTTTAGACCCTTAACTATTTCTAGAGAAATTGCTGGTTTATTTGAACAAAGATTTGCTAAGTTAGGAATGTCCAATTCTTTTGAAATTGCTCAAGATGTATTGGGAGCTATCAGAGAAAGACTTGAAAATTCTACTTTGGCTTTTGATGCTTTTCCAGAAATTGAAAATCCTTTTAGAAGTGTTCCTCAGGTTGATCCAATTCCACAAGTAAATAATATTTTACCACCTTTACCTAATCCAAACTTAGCAACAGGAACTCAGTTTGGTGGGAATGTATTGACGGGAGTTAATGAAGCTGATAGGTTCGCCGCTTTATTTCCTGGTGATGAACTTGGAAAATTGGCAGCAAATAAAAAACAACCAACAAGAACAATATAAATGGGAATGAAACCTAAAACAACAAGAGAACATATTATATCCCTGTATGGACACATATCAGGCGTCAAGAAAAATTTATCACACGTACACGAAGACGTAGAAAATTTGGGCGGTAAGATAGACAAAGTCTATTGGGTTCTTTTGACTGTTGCGGGAACTGCAGTAATCTTCGTGGCAGAAAGGTTAATAGGATGAAATTAAGTCAGAATTTTTCATTAAAAGAATTAGTTGCTTCGCAGACAGCGGATCGTAAAGGGATTGATAACACACCTACCGACGAACATATAGAAAATTTAAAATTACTTTGTGAAAATGTATTACAACCAATTAGAGATGAATGGGGCGTTGTAAGCGTTTCATCGGGCTATCGTTCCCAGGCGCTGTGCCAAGCAATCGGCAGCGTAAGCACCAGTCAACACGCTCGTGGCCAGGCAGCAGACTTCGAATGTTATAGTGTAGATAACAGAGAATTATTTGATTGGATCACTCAAAATTTAAAATTTGACCAAGCAATTTTAGAATTTTACGATGGCGACCCAAACAGCGGATGGATTCACGTGTCATATAATGAAGATGGCAATCGTAAACAAACCTTAAGGGCTTTTCGTAACGACGCTGGCAAGACTCAATACGAAGAGATCTAGCGTAATGAAAAATAGTTTGTTGGTGCATAAGCATCTGATAATCCGTGCCGAAGCCATCAGACCTCCAGTAGACGAAGAGCAACTCAAAAATTGGTTAATAGAATTTATTGAATCTATCAATATGAAAATTATGATGGGTCCTTATGTAAAGTATTGTGATATGAAAGGCAATCGAGGCATCACTGGCATAGCCGTCATTGAAACTTCTCATATTGTAATGCACGTATGGGATGAACCTCACCCAGCTCTAATGCAATTTGATATTTATTCCTGTGGTGAATTTAAACATACAGAGATCTGTAAAAAAATTATGGATGACTTTGACATTCACAAAATCGAATATAAATATTTGAACCGCGAAACGGGATTACAAGATATCTAAAGCCATTTCTAATTTTCGAGAAAAATTAGCTCATCCCAGAAAATCCCACCTTAATTGCTTTTTAGTTAAAAATTGAAAAAAGCTTTTTCTTTATTTTTTTTACTTACTGCCATCACACTTATTTTCTGCCACAATTCATTTTACTAGCTTATTTAGCATTTTCAAAAAGTGGGTATGGTATAATAGGTTATGAAAAAGAAAGAAGAAGAAAAACTAACAGAAGAAGAAAAACGTAAATTATATAATCAATGGATCAAGTTTTATCGAGAAAATTACTGGGTGAAACAAGAGAACGGCCGTTGGAAATTTGTTGAGTGGGAATTAACTAAACTTGATTTAGATTAATTATTCACAAAGATGACCAACTAAGAGTTTACCCTCTTTAGTATAATTACCTTGTTGTTTGGCATCATTATTTTTATGATCATAATAAGTGGTATTATTAACACGCCATTCTTCTGCTTGAAGATTACAAGTTAAACCAATTTTAATAGGATACTTAATTTGTTCTAAACCTGTTGTACTTAATAATAAAATTATCACGTACTTCATATCCACTCTTTTAATTCTTCTCCCATAATGGCTGAAGCTATATTAATTTTCTTTCTTAAAGCTTTTACAATTTTTTCATCTACGGTATCTTTAGTAATAAGATCAACATAAGTTACAGCTTTCTTTTGACCTATTCTATGTGCTCGATCTTCTGATTGTAATCTTTTTTCTAAATCATAACCATTAGAGTAATAAATAACATTGCTAGCTGCAGTTAAAGTAATTCCATAACCACCGGTTTGAGTATTACCCACAAAGAATCTTACTTTGGACTTAGGATCTTGAAATTTTTTGATATATTCTTGTCTTTTTTTAGACTCAATTTCGCCATAATATTGTACTAAAGAGTCTTCGCCGTATTCAGCGGTAATAGCTTTAACAATTTGCTTAATATCATAAACATAGTTAGCCCAAATAATAACTTTACCTTCCATTTCTTCAAGTAAATCAAGCAATTCTTCCATTCTTCGATTTTTAAATTCTTGAATCGTTCCATCGTCTGCCTTAAAATGGCCACAAGATATTTGGTGTAAACGCATCAATTGTGTTAATACGTGAGGCGCTGTCGACATCTTGCCATTTAATTGAGCGAGGGCCGCGGATTTCATAGTATAATAAGCCTTTTTCTGCTCATCAGTTAATTCTATTTCTCTCTTCATATAAATTTTATCCGGTAAATCTAAACAATCTTCTTTTAATACTCTGTAAGAAAATGGTTTTAATTTTTCTGAGAGTTCATCTAATCTTTGATAACTACCTACAATCTGAACTCTTCTACCACCAAAATTTCTATCTAACATTACTGCGTATCTATTTCTAAAGGTATAATAAGAAGTAAAACCTAATAATTCTTCGTGTAAAAAATTACACTGACTATATAAATCTAAAGGAGATTTAGTCACAGGAGAACCTGTTAAAATTCGCCTATATTTTGCCATCTTTCCTAATGTTAAAATACTTTTAGTTCTTTTCGCCTGGGGATTTTTAATGGTAGTCGATTCATCAACAGCCATTAAAGCTTTATGACATCTTAAAAACTTAGCTGCAAACTCTACACCTTTTTTTGTTGATAGTGCCTCAACATTCATAAGAAGGATGTGAAGGTCAAAATCAGATTTTAATATAGTTTGGTACTCTTTATCCTTTGTTTTAGATGTTAAAGCAGTCCATAGTACCGTTTTATGATCAATATGACTAGGCATATGTATAGGAATTTCTTGTGATAACCAGTTTCTATATACACCTTTTGGTGATATAATAAGTGCCGCATTTATACGACCTTTGTCATATAACATAGCTACATTGTCAATAAGCACTTTCGATTTACCAGTACCCATTTCCATAAAATAACCATATTCATCTTTTTGCCACGATTTTTCTAACGCAGTTAATTGATGCGCGTAGGGTGGCGTCTTAAATTTATACTTCATAATCTTTTTCTACTTTCTACTTGACTTCTTATATAGGAATCATTATATCTTTGTCAAGAACTAAGAAATGAAAAATAAGATATTTGAGTTATATAAACCTAGATCTTTAGAGGAGTTTTTAGAATTTCATAAAAACAACCCTAACGAGAAGTTTGTTTATGTAATTCAACAACCAGCGCCTAACATTAATATATTAAGTGCGTCTGATTATGGTTATCTTGTAATATGCTTACCTAATAGGGACCAAGCTATTTTATCTACAGCACCATATGTGCAAAAGATGAAAAAAAATTTACAAGACTTTCGCAAGGAAGATTATTTACTTGCAGTAGGAGATCCTGTAATAATAGGTATATCCACTGCAGCTGTAAGTGATGTAACAAATGGACAGTTTAATATGTTGAAGTGGGACAAACGTGAATACCGATACTATCCACTTGAAGTAGATATGTATCAGAAAGGATAATAATGAGTAAAGACAAAGTAAAAATATTTAAAGGTGATGGAACTTTTAATATAAGAGACGAAATGGTAAAAGATTCTAAGGATCTTTTAGACAGCGTAGAGGTAACAAACTTAGCTGATGAATGTCAAAAGTTGAAAGATACTGAAGATATGATTAAATCAGCAGAAAAACATTTAAAGGATCTGAAAGCTAAAGCTGATGATATTGGATCAAGAGTGATTCCAGAATTATTAGCGGAGCAAGGTTTAACTTCGATTAAACTTGCTGATGGTTCTTCAGTATCCGTTAAAAAAGAATATAGATGTACTCTTCCTAAAGATGATTCAAGAAGAGAACAATGCTATAAATGGCTTCGAGACAACCAGTTAGGAGATATTATTAAAAATAATGTTTCTGTAACTTTTGGTCGTGGAGAAGATGACAAGGCGAAGCAATTGCTGGACCTTGCGGTAGCTAATGGTTTTGATCCACAGCAGAAATCTGATGTGTCTTGGAATACATTAACTGCCCTATTCAGAGAGCGTATCGAGTCCGGGCTCGATATGCCTTCTGAAGTCTTTAGTACTTGGATTAAAGACAAAACTAAAATCACCCGGAAATAACTAATGGAGAATGTATAATGGCTAATGACATAAAAGCTAAAACAAATGGATCAGTTTCGTTATTCGGAAATGATCTCTCCAAAGGTTTTGAGAATATGACGCAGGATGATCTTGCGTTACCATTCATCAGAATCTTAGGACAGCTATCACCTCAAGTAACACAAGGTGATGCAAAGTTTATAGAGAGTGCCAGACCAGGTATGATCTATAATACTGTTACCAACGACTTGTTCGATGGTAAGAAAGGTATCAAGGTTATTCCTTGTTACTATAAGAAAGATTATCCAGAATGGTCGGATAGAGGGGATGGTCCAGGTGCGCCTGTGGCAATTCATTTACCGAACAGTCCGGTAATCGCTACTGGTAAGAGAGATGGTTCTAAAATTAGATTACCAAATGGTAATTATTTAGAAGAAACAGCATCTTACTATGTAATGGTTCAGTCAAAAACAGGAGCTTATACTCCTGCGTTGATTACAATGAAATCAACTCAACTGAACGTCAGCAAAAAATGGAATTCTATGATGAAAACCATTCAAATGGCTGATGGAAAAGGAGGATTTGCAATCCCTCCTATGCACGGGGTTGTTTATAATCTAGCATCTACACTACAAAAGAACGATAAAGGTTCTTGGTATGGCTGGGTTGTGACAATGGACAGAATATTAGATCAAGCTGATAAAACTTTGTACTTAAGTGCAAAGGATTTTAGAGGTAATGTATCTAAAGGAAATGTGCAAACAAAGGCAGATGTAGAAGAGAAATCTAATACGGCAACACCGTATTAAATTCTTTAAAGGGCCCAATGGAATAATGTGGGCAGTTATGAAGTAGGGCCCTTTACTTTTAGAAGGAAGAAATATATATGGAGAAGTTTAAAAAAATATTCAGCGGATTAACAATAGCATATGGACAGTATCAAAAAGGTGATAGAGGCACCAATGGAAAACTTAAAGGTAAAGCTTTTATCGTCCGTAAAAATGTTACTGACAAGCTCTGGGAAGATCATCTTGCCGGCACTCCACCAGCTTTGGGAATTATTCCGATACGAGAGGATAATAGCTGTTGTTGGGGGTGTATTGATATTGACGTTTATAATCTTAAACATCATTCTCTTATTCAGACTATTAGGAAGTTAAAACTTCCACTCATTGTATGCCGTTCTAAATCCGGCGGTGCTCACGTATTTTTATTTACCAAAGAATTTATTCCTGCATCATTGATGCAAAAAACTTTAAAGAAAATTTCAAAAACTTTAGGATATGAAGGTTGTGAAATCTTCCCTAAACAAACAGAAATACTTGTGGAACGTGGGGACACAGGTAATTTCTTAAACTTACCCTACTTTAATGGAATGGAAGGACTGCGATATGCTTTCAACGATAATGGCTCCGCTGCTTCACTTGAGGAATTTTATAAGCTCTATGATCTTCTGGCGTGCAGAAGGGAAGAGGTGGAGAAAATTGAAGTCGAAGAGAAAAAGATAGAAGAAGCGTTTCCTCTAGGACCTCCTTGTCTAAATCAATTAGCTAAGGAAGGTTTTGGGGAAGGAGCAAGAAACAATGCATTATTTAATATAGCTGTTTATTATAAACAAGCAAAACCCGATTCTTGGGAAGATGATTTAGTAAAAGCCAATCAAGAATATATGGAACCACCATTAAGTAATAGTGAGGTTCAGCAATTAATTAAATCAGTAAACAGAAAAGGTTATGACAAGTACAGATGTAAAGACGCACCTATTAACGCGGTCTGTCAATCACGACTGTGTAGAACAAAACGATTTGGTGTAGGATTTGGTGAAGAACAAATGCCAATGTTAGGAAACTTAACGAAGTACACATCAACGCCACCACAATGGTTTTTAGATGTAGGTGAAGCGCGGATCGAATTAAAAACAGAACAACTTTATAGTTCACCTTTATTTGCTTTAGCGTGTTTAGATCAAGCAAACCTAGTAGTACCAGTTCCAAAACCAAAAGATTGGAAAGAATTATTTTTAAAACCTTTGATGCAAAATTTACAAGAAATAGAACCACTTAAATCTTTAGATCCAACAAATGAATTAACCTCTTTACTACAAGATTGGACAACCAATAGACAATCAGCAAGAACAATGGATGATATATTTAATAAACTTCCATACACAGATGACAAAAGAGAATTTACTTATTTTAGAATGGAAGACTTTTATAATTTCTGTAAACGAAATCATTGGGATATGGATAAAGTTAAGACAGGAAACTTATTAAAAAGATTAGAAGATATATTTGTAGAGGAAGAAAGAGTTAGAGTGAAGAACCAACAACCAAGATTAATTAAAATTAAAGCAATGAAAAAAATAGAAGCAAGTGTTTCTAAAACTAAATATCAAGAAGAGGATTTTTAATGGCAATTTATGCAGATTGTGAAAGCAAAAGAAGGGCTCGATTAAAATGGAGAAAGAGTAGAAAAGGACAGTGGTGGGACTATAAATATAGTCAACGTCCAGAAGTTAAAGCAAGACGTCACGAACAATATATAAAAAGATTAATTAAGGAAGCAAATGAAAACAATAATACTAGGACCACCGGGGACAGGTAAGACTACTACTTTATTAAATTTGGTTGATGAATTTATTAAAGATGGAGTAAGACCTAAACAAATTGGATACTTTTCTTTTACCAAAAAAGCAGCTAATGAAGCTGCAACAAGAGCTGCGGATAAATTTAATTTAGATAAAGAAACTGATTTAGAAAACTTTAGAACTCTTCATTCTTTTGCATTTCATAAACTAGGAATGGTTAAAGAAAAAATGATGCAGCCAGAAGATTACAAAGAGTTTGGAGAAAAATGTGGAATACCTATTAAGACAGCAAAATTTTCTACAGATGATGGTACTTTTAACTCTGATAATGAATATCTAACAATTATAAATACAGCACGAGTTAAACGTATGGATCTCTTAGAATATTATGATTCAAGGCAAAACATATTAGATATTGAACGAAGTACTTTATATTTACTAGCAGACGAATTAAAAAAATTTAAAAAAGAAAAAGGTTTAAAAGATTTTACGGATCTTTTAGAAGATTTTATTGAAAAAGATATTCAACCTAAGTTTGAGGTTTTATTTATAGATGAAGCACAAGACTTATCTAAAATTCAATGGGAAATGGTTAGAGTTTTATGGTCTAATGCTAATAAAACATATATTGCTGGTGATGATGACCAAGCTATATTTAAATGGGCTGGTGCTGATGTAGATCACTTCATCGCTTTAAAAGAAGAAGTAGATAATATTAAAACTTTAGATCAATCTTATAGAATACCTGGTGGACCCATTCACGAGTTATCACAAAAAATAATTAGAAAAGTACAAAATAGATTTGATAAAGATTATAAACCAAGATTAGAAGCAGGGATTTTAAAACGTTATTCTGACATTACACAGGTAGATATGTCTCAAGGTAATTGGTTAATTTTATCGACAGCCAATTATTTTTTAGATGATGCTAAAGATTTATGTGAGATACAAGGATGGTATTACCAATATAGAGGAATCAATTCTGTCCCTTTAAAATTATTATTGGCTTTAAATAATTGGGAAGCTTGGCGTAAAGGGGCCCATTTAAATCATTTAGAAATAAGAAACATTTATGAATATTTAGGGTCTAATGTATTGCCTGGATTTAAAAAAGGTAAAACATTACAATCTGAAGACAAATATACTTTAAAACAATGTCAAGAAAAACACGGTTTAACTACAGAAAAAGTTTGGTATGAAGCCTTTGAAGGTTTAGATACTATTACAGAAAATTACATTCGTAATATGAGGGCGAATGGAGAAAAGATAAATAAAAATCCTCGTATAATAATGTCAACAATACACGGAGCGAAAGGAGGTGAAGCAGATAAAGTTTTATTAATGCAGGATTTAACAAACGCAGCATTGGAAACGTTTAGTCACGACCCGGATGAATTACATCGATTATTTTATACCGGAGCGACGCGCGCGAAGCGTGAATTGCACGTTTTAGATCCTAAAGATTTTGATAGAGCTTATATATTATGAGTAAATTTAAAGAAAAATTTGAAATATGGTCCTTATATTACCGACAAGAAATTGTTTGGTCTATTATAGGATTTATTATTGGATTTACATTAGGCGCCATTATTTTATGAGTAAAGTTTGGGATAAACAAATCGGTGGAAAACATTATCAGAAATTTTCCATTCAGCCAAGTAAATTTGTTGTAGAGAATAAGTTGCTTTTTCCTGAAGGGTCGGCTATAAAATATATATGTCGTCATCCTTATAAAAATGGAAAAGAAGATTTATTAAAGGCAATCCATTTTATAGAGATGATAATTGAAAGGGATTATAAGTGAGAACGATTCAAACGCCTTTATTCACTCCAGAAACTGAGTGGGTAATGCCAGAAGAAATAAAAAATTTAAAAGGTGCAAAAGAAATTGCAGTTGATTTAGAAACTTATGACCCAGATCTGAAAGAATTAGGATCTGGAAATGTTATTGGTAAAGGACATATTGCAGGTGTAGCTGTAGCAGTTGAAGGATGGTCTGGTTATTATCCTATTCAACACGAACAAGGCGGTAATATGGATAAAGCTTTAATTCTTAAATGGTTAAAGAATTTATTTAGTCAAGAAGATACTACCTTTATTTTTCATAATGCAATGTACGACGTATGTTGGTTAAGGTCATATGGTATTGATATTAAAGGGAAAATTGCAGATACAATGATAGCTGCATCTTTAATTGATGAGAATAGATTATCTTACAGACTGGATACCCTTGCAAAACATTATGTGGGTTTAGGTAAGGATGAAAAAATTTTGATAGAAGCTGCTAAGGATTATGGTTTGGATGCTAAAAAAGATTTATGGAGATTACCCGCAATGTATGTGGGTCAATATGCAGAACGTGATGCAGAATCAACATTAAAACTTTGGCAAAGACTTCATCGAGAATTACACGATCAAGAACTTATTGATATTTTTAGATTAGAAACACAATTATTCCCCTGTTTAGTTGATATGAGATTTAAAGGAGTAAGAGTAGATTTAGAAAGAGCAGATAATATTAAAAAAGATTTAATTCAAAGAGAAAATAAAATTTTAAAAAAAATGAAAGACCTTACAGGCATAGATATAGAAATTATGGCTGCAAGATCTATTGCTACAGCTTTTGATAAGTTAAAACTTCCTTATGATAGAACAGAAAAAACAGGAGCTCCTAGTTTTACTAAAAACTTTTTACAAAATCATCCACACGAATTAGGAAGAGCTATTGCAGAAGCAAGAGAATTAAATAAAGCTCATAGCACATTTATAGATTCAATAACTAAACACGAACATAAAGGTAGAATACACGCAGACATAAATCAAATTAGATCAGACCAAGGTGGTACAGTTACTGGAAGATTCTCAATGAGTAATCCAAATTTACAACAGATTCCTGCAAGACATCCTGAACTTGGACCAATGATAAGATCTATTTTTATTCCTGAAGAAAAATGTAAATGGGGGTCATTTGACTACTCCCAACAGGAACCTAGAATTTTAGTACATTACGCAAAACTGCAGAATTTGCCTGGAGTGCACGAAATTGCAGACGCATACAAGGCCGGAGACGCTGATTTCCACCAGGTCGTGGCCGATATGGCAGGCATAAAACGAAAGCAAGCCAAGACAATTAATTTAGGACTTATGTATGGAATGGGTAAAAATAAATTGATGGCTGAATTAGGATTGATGAAAGAGTCAGCTGAAAAATTAATTAAACAATATCACTTAAGAGCACCTTTTGTAAAACAGTTAATGGATAATGTATCGCGTAAAGCAAACGACAGAGGAAAGATCAGAACACTTCTAGGTAGAGCGTGTCATTTTGATTTATGGCAGCCTACACAATTTGGAATTTTTAAACCACTACCTTTAGAACAAGCACGCAAAGAATATGATGAACCTTTAAAGAGAGCATTTACTTACAAAGCTTTAAATAAATTAATTCAAGGGTCAGCTGCAGATATGACAAAAAAATCTATGATTGCGCTTTATGAAAATAATATATTACCCCACATACAGATACACGATGAAGTAGATATATCTGTAGAATCACCAGAAAAAGCTGAAGACATTGTTAAAATTATGGAAGAAGCTGTACAATTACAGGTTCCAAATAAAGTTGATTATGAATCTGGACCTAACTGGGGCTCTATTAAATAATCTTGAAATTAAGTTTTAACTCCTATATAATTCTGCCTAAATAACGCTTTTCAAGCGCGACTATAACAGTCCATAACAATCAAAAAAGAGGATAAAATGATAAATATTTGGAATAAAGTAAAAGAACTATCTATTAAAATAAAAGAATATTTTAAAAAAATAGGTGATTGGATAGTTAAACAATATAGTAAATTTTCACCAAAGTAATTATGAACGACAAAACGTGTAAAAAATGCGGACACTTGTGTCACTGTATGGAAGGAAATCATCAGGAGTGCAAATGTACAGACTGTAGGTGTAGTCCTGCAGAACCCAAAGGTGTGGTAGTGGATGACACTAACGAATGTGAGTGGTGTCAATGATAACTAAAATAGGGGATATGGATTATGGAGTTCCATATATTAAAAGCATTGAGACGCAGACAGTATGCGAGACAAATACTGGAAAAACGAGAGCGATTGGAGCTTAAGTGGATGCGTAATATAATTGTAATTTTAAGTTTATTAGCACTTATTACATTTTTAAATGGATGTGTAGGTTTCAGTGGTTAAAAAAACAAAACAAAGTAAACTGGAATGGTTTAAAAAAAATATTGTAATTGTTCCTGTTATAGCAGCCATCCTAGCCGGAACATTTACATCCATTAGATATGTATTAAGTTTAACAGACACTATCGAAGCAAATAAATCAACACTTACAGAAATGCACAGAGACATTAAAGATCTTAAAGAAAAAGTAACAGGAATACAAACAAGATTATCAGCTGCCGAAGCAACTTGGGAGATGGCTGAAAATCTATATAGACAACTAGCAGACCAAGTAAGGGAGCATTCATATGATATTAAGGACCTTAACCGTTAATTTATTATGGGTATTATTCTTTTTGTTTGTAGTCACAACTTCAGCAAAAGCTAGAAACGAATATCTAAACAACGGAACGAATACCTGTGCTCAAGGAAGCTTTGATGTTTCTATTGAACAAAGAGATGATCAATATAACTACAATCATAATAGTCCTAGTAATAATTATGAAGGAACTGATGATGATAGATTGTTAAGGTTTACATACAGAAAGTATTTAGGTACCGCGTGTACAGATGAATTTATTGCTGAACAAGAAAAGCAAATGAAGATTAAAACACAATTAGAAGTTATTAAAGAATGTAAAAGAGTACCTAGAATCAACCCTCCACCACTAGAATTTGCTGAATTAATCAATATGTGTATGAAAGTAGGGGTTATGTCTTCTGGTAATTTTGTCAATGGAGACAGGGATTTTGATCCTAAAGTGAGCTACTGGACTGTACTTAAAAAGCAGTATTTGAAAGATAATCCAAATGTGGTAATAATGAATGACCCAAGATTAAAAAATGCCAAATAAACCTTTAAAAATTTCCGAAGAGGCCGCTGTGCAGATGCCTATGAAGACGGTTGCTAGTTTGATTTGTATGGTGGCGATTGGGACCTGGGCTTACTTTGGTATTAATGAGAAGCTTAACCAGCACTCCACACAATTAGAATTAATGGGTAAAGATCTAGAAGCTAACTCTGAATTTAGGATAAAATACCCACGGGGCCAATTAGGCAAATCTTCTGGGGAAGCAGAGCTCTATATGTTGGTGGAAGATTTATACAAGTCTGTGGATCGTTTAAATAAAGCTATTGAGGATGGAATGCATAATAAAGTTAATATAGAATTTTTACAGAAACAAGTAGAAAAAGCTACTGTAGATATTGAAAAATTAAAAGATAGACAAAGAGAATTTGCTAACGGAAATGGAGTATATAAATGATTGAAGCTGCGGTTGCACTCTTAATGTTTATTAACGGGGAAATTAAGGAAGCACGTATTCAAGAGAATATGGCCCTATGTTTACGCCATAAGCGTGAGGCAGAAAGACAGTACAGTCCATCTGTTACTTACAAATGTTGGAAGGGTAAAGCAGAGTTAGAGGACAACATTGATGGTAGCAAAAGTATTAAAAAAATTATCCTCGAATAAAAATCCTGTGGCTAAACAGCTCAGGACTCCCAAATACAAACCTAAAGTTATACCAAATAAAAAATTGTATGATAGAAAGAAAGTCTATATACCTTTGATATGAATAAAAAAATGATATTCCAAACAGAAATTGTAACAGGTAAATGCCCTGAGTGTGTTTGTAATACCATTCTTATAGGATTTGATAATAGTTTTTATCGTTGTACTAACTGTGGTAGTGATTTAGAGCAAAAAGTAAACGGCCATATTAAGTATATGCCAATTAAAGATCGAGATACTCGAATGACTTTGAGAGTCGATGATTGGGACGACGATGGCCAAAAAGTCTAAATTCGGAATTAACACCTACATTAAAAAAAGTAAGCCTAAAATTGGCAGGCACAAGAAACGTATGAATAAATCAGAGAAACGAAATTATAAGCCCAACCGAGGCCAGGGGAAACGATGAAATTTGTTTTATATATGATTATGTGTAGTGGTTTATATGGAGAGTGTCTTCAACCTCATCGTATGCCTACTCATTATGACTCACATTACGATTGTATGATGGCTGGATATGAAGAAGCTATTAAAAAACAAAAAGAAATAGGAAGACAAGAAAGTAATCAATATCAAACTTTTATAAAGTTTATGTGTTCTTATGAAAAAGGAAAACAACCTAAAGTTGAATTAGATACTTAGTGTGGCATTTATGCAACACTATATGTCTGCCGTGAGTATGATACCCACGGCAAACAAAGGTGTGAGAAGAGATGACCAGAATACATTAAAAATTATTTTCTTGCAAGTATTGATTTGTTAGTGTAGATTCCCATATTCAATGATAAAAAAAGATAATAACAGAAAGGATAATAATGCGTTATACATATAAAGTAAGAGAACTAACTCCAATACCTCAAGAAGACCATTTTGAAGTTGGAGAGGCAAAACAAATGGAAGCTATGTCTTTAAAAAAATTAAGACGTAAACTTGATGCTAAAAAAGAGTATCATATAGAATATACCAACAAGAAAGGTAATTTTATATCTGCAACAGTAAAAGGAAAGGAGAGTAATTAATGGCTGATCCAGCTAAATTTAAGTCTTTGTCAGTACCTAGAAAAGAGTGGGAAGAACTTGGTGTAATTGCAATTAGAACCAATAGAACGCGCTCTAAAATGATTGCAAGACTAATTCGATTTTATAAAGAAAATAAAGGAGAGAAGAAAAATGGTAAACCAAATGGCAACAAGTCAAGCTAGTTGTATTGAGTGTGGTGGTAATGGGTGGATAAGAGTACCTTACTCGCAAACAAAAGAAGAAATCCACGCAATGTGTCCAACGTGTGCTTATACGGGAACCGTGGATCCAAAAACCGAAGAACATTATAAAAATATTATTCGTGAGAAGGAAGAAAGAATAGAAGAACTTCTTAGAGATAATAAAAAATTAGCTAATGAATATAATGACCAAGTAGAAAGATTAAGAAAAGCGGGAGTTATCTAGTGTTAGGCACAGATCATATTGCCTATATTGCAGGTCTTTTTGATGGTGAGGGAAGTCTTCATATTAAAAGATCTCCAGAAAAGAAAAAAACACATAATGGTAATGGCTACCGAATGTCTAATTCAATGCGCATTAGTATGGAAATAGCGATGACTGATGAGTATACCATTCGGTGGATTCACGAAGTTTTAAAAGTAGGAAGTGTTATTAGAAGAAATATTAAAGGTTTAAATAAAGCCGGTAGACCTTTTAAAACACAATGGCGCTGGCGATGTACGTTTCGTGATGCTTTATATGTTTGTAAATTAATTTGGCCTTACGTTCAAGTTAAACTACAAAAAGTAGAAAAAGTTATAGATCATTACGATGCTAATAAACCCGATAGAAAGAATGTTGTAGATTTTGATACTTATAGGAGGACGAATGCGAGACCCAAGAGATAAAATTTTTATGTTTATATTTAGTTTGTTAGCGTTAATGACTCTTGTATCTATATTAATGATAGGAGTTATATGATTACTATTCCTGATTTTATAGATTTAATTAAATTAAAATATAAACAATTTATAGATTATCCTCTAAGTTGGATGGAGTCCTTTGGAAGTAAACTCAATGGATATGCTTGGAGAAAACGATGGAGTAATAGAGAAAATGGAACAGGATACAAAAGAAAAAATTAAAAAACCTAGTGTCTACATAGCAATGCCTTGTTATGACACAGTTAAAATTAATACAATGATATCAATGGTTAAGTTGATTGCAGCGTTAACTAAAGCTGGAATTAATGTTGATGTTAATACTATGAAATCACCCTACGTCGCATATGCGAGAAACATTCTAACGGCGAGGTTTATGCAGTCCGATAAGGACTATCTCCTTTTTGTTGATGCCGACGTGGAATTTGAACCCGAATGTCCGTTAAGAATGTTGGTAGCACAGAAGGATATTGTTTGTACTCCTTATAGGATAAAAACAAATGATCCTTCGGTTGTTAAGTACACCACAACAGTACGTGACAATTCTAATGTTCCTATCTTACCGGGTGGCTTGATTGAAATACATCAAGGTCCAGCCGGTATGATGTTAATACATAGAAAAGTTTTTGAAAAGTTAATGAAAGATAGACCCGATCTTGAGATTGATGTACATCAGCACAAGGATCTCTTTCCGAAAGATATTAAAATATTTTCGTTTTGGGATTGTACCTTTAACAAAGGAAAGTGGACCGGGGATGATATCGCGTTCTGTGATCTTGCAAGAGAGAATGGATTTAAATTATACGCTAATATAGAATCAACAATGGTCCATCACGGTGGCTACGGATACAAAGGAAGATATGGAGACGGATTCAAAATTAAAAAAAAAGAAGATGACGCAAGTCATTGATTTTATTGGATATTTTCTGTTTTACGTTGTGTTCATAATGGGTTGCGCGGTTGTTTTAACTGTGATTGGGATTATGTGGCTCATTGATCAAGTGATAGGAAAGTGGGAAAAATGATGAGTGATAAAGATGCCAAAAAATTTTGGAGAGATATGGAAAAATTAGAAAAGCGAAATAAATGTATGATTCCTAAAGTGACGTTTCGAATGAGACATAACGATCACGTTCAACTCGGTGGTGCGTGTTCTATTGGTGGAGTATGGAAAGATGTAACGACTTCTCAACTGTTTGATAATAAAAAAATAGTTCTCTTTGCTTTACCTGGTGCTTTTACTTCAACGTGTTCTTCTAAACAACTTCCGGGTTATGAGAGTCGATACGAGCAACTTAAAAAATTTGTTGACGATGTTTATTGTATGTCTGTTAATGATGCCTTTGTAATGAATGCTTGGTTTAAAGATTTAAATATTAAAAAAGTTAAAGCCATCGGTGATGGGGAAGGAACCTTTACCGCTGGTATGGGTATGTTAGTGAGTAAACCTCGACAAGGATTCGGTTTACGTTCTTGGAGATATTCGGCTTACATTGATAATGGAGAAATTAAAGTTATGTTTGTTGAACCGGGAAAAAATAATTTAAGTGAAGATAATGATCCGTTCCACGTGAGCGGCGTTGAAACAATGATTAAATATTTTGAAGATGAAAATAAATAGAAAATTTAGATATCCGAGAACCAAACGAGAGCTTATTGATGGCCTTCGTCATTATAATATTAATGAAGGACAATGGAAATTACCGAGCGTCACGACGATTTTGGATAAAACTCAGCCGGCCGAGAAGCGCGAAGCGTTGAGGAAATGGAGAGAAGCGAAGGGAGAGGAGGAAGCAACGCGGATCGTGGATGAGAGCGCCTCTAGAGGCACAGCAATGCACAAAATATTAGAGAAATACATTATCGAGGATGGTTATTTAGATTTAACGGAAAATGGAATTCAAGCACATAATATGGCTAAACAAGTTATTGAACGAGGGTTATGTAATATGACTGAATATTATGGATCAGAAGTGACATTATATTATCCAGGCCTATACGCAGGGCAAACTGATTTGGTTGGAATACATAAAGGAGAAGACGCTATTGTAGATTTTAAACAAACTAATAAGCCAAAGAAAAGAGAATGGATTCAAGATTACTTTTTACAATTAGGGGGTTATGGTATGGCTCACGATTATGTATATAAAACAACTATTAATAAAGCTGTTATTATGATGTGCAGTAAAGATAATTACTATCAAGAATTTGTAATAGAGGGATCAGAATTTAGAGAAGCTAAACATAACTTTTTAAAAAGAGTTACAGAATATTACGAAATAAAACAAGAACCTAAAGTAGAAGTAAAAGAACAAGACTTTTTAGAAAGAGCAGAAGAGGAGAAAAAAGAATTAGAAGAATCCTATAGAGAATCATTAAGACAGGCTAACGAAAGGAAATTTCACGATGAGACTTAGAGATATACAAATGTATTTAGATAAGTTTACTGATGGTAATAAAGGGACAGCTATTTCAGACTGTCAAGTATTTATTGAGATGCAAGATGGATCTTTGCAAGAAATTAAAAAAATGGAATTGCAAGAAAGTCGATTGGTTGGTAAGATAAACAGCAGTTTAGCCTGGAGAGTGGTAATGAAAGGGGAACCTAGAAGTAAAGCTCCTCAGTCATTAACATTTAAAATTTAAGTTTCCCTCGCGGGTTGGCTGTGGAAGCTAGCGTGGAAGCAGCCGTAAAACCTGCAGGTAATTAACAAGAAGTCAACATAATGACAGGAAGGAGATATAATGGCTAAAAAGAAAAAGAATAAAAAAAATAAGAAAAAGAAGAAAAATAAAAAGAAAAAGAGAAAATAGTGTGACATTTATGCAACACTGTTGCATAAAAGCAACAGTGTGCCAACATAAGTGGAGATTTAGGGGCATTGATTTTTTTTTTCTATCAAAAAAAAGTCGGTGGCACAGTGGCACAAACCGTAATTTTGGCTTAAAAGTGTTGGTATTATTGACTAATAGCTGTGCCAGAGGGTCTGTTTTCGGTGGCACAGGGTGGCACAAATGGCGTCAATACTAGCTTTTTTGACTTTTTACGGTGGCACAAAATCAAAAAGTGTACGATGAATTCAGATTTTGTACTCGGCGCGCGCGACCCTTTTGGTTTTTTTGAAAAACTTTATAGGGGTCAAATCTCCACTTATATGCTAAAAGGACTTTATGCCTAAAACTAGACGAACTAAAAAATCAAAGTATAAACATATAATAATTAAGAATAAAAAGTATTATTTTTATAAAATTAATTGGGTTGACATTACCGGTGATTCAGGGCACGCTACTCCAGATGAATTTGAAAAATTTATGCCAAATAAAATGTTAACTTTTGCGTATGTTTTTAAGAAGAATAATAAATATGTTTGGACATTTAGTAGCTATGATACGACTGATGTATCCTTCTCGGACAGGAACGTCTTCCCAATCGGTTGTATTAAGAAAATGGAGAAAATGTCTATATGACAAACAAAACTCTTGTGAAAAATATGCCAAATGTGAAATGGCAGGCGATACCTCCTGTGAAAGGGCCTAACCCGCAAGGTCTTATAGATAAAAGTGTGATAAGTACTAAAGTTAAGTTAAAGGACTTAAAAAATTTAGTGAAGAGATTCAAAAAATAAAATCAATTAATCAATCAAATAACCAAAGGACTATATGAAGTATTATAACTTAATAAATGGTTTTTTTAACAGGCACCAAGGAATAGTATTGTTTCTTATGCTTGTGGTGATTTATCTAGACTGTTCTTTTCGTCACTAGATTCCACAACCACACCCTCAATTAAACTTTTGTGATCATCTAGAATCTGTTTCATTTTAGATTCTATTTCTGATTCTGAAAGCTTATCTATATTGCCAGTCATAATTAATTTCTGGTCAACATAGAGTCCTGCCGCTTTACCTCTAGCAACTTCTGCATTGGTAGCTGCAGACCACGCTCCCTTTGCTCTAGCTTCATCTCTGATTCTAGCTAATTCTGTGATATGTCTTTCAAAGTTAACACCATATTTTTCTTGAATCTCTGCTCTCAACTCTCCAATATATTTGACAACTAAAGGTGAGTATTTAGGATTTCTTAATTCAGATGCAGCTTGTCTAGGTCTAGACTTATACCCTGCTTCATATGCACATTCACTTGGACTTTTACGTCCTTCATTGAATACTAGTAATTCTGCGAATTTAATCTGTCTTTCACTAAGTTTTGCTGGTAATCCCATACCTTGACTTATATCGTACATTGTCGTACAAGTCAAATTATGAAAACTTTATTAATGATATTAGGATTACTTGGTGCATCTACAGAGAGCCCTGTTCCAGATGGAACTAGCCTAATTGTAAAACAAGTTTACAACAAGGTGTACGATGAAAAGAGAGTCGAAACTGTGGCAACTTTTAAAGAAAAATACCCCCCAAATTTCTTGGACTAGACTAGAGTCTTGGAGTAGCTTCGGCACTCCAGATTGCTTAGGATACAATGATTTATGTGGTTTTTTTATGTGTGAGCTTAAGATAGCTGATGGTAAAAAAATACACTTTTCCCCCCATCAAAAACTATTTCATATGACTAGAACCAAGCGTAATTTTATACTTGTTCAACAAGCCGCGAAAGGCTCCCAGCCTTCCGTAAAACTTTATGGATCAGCCTCGATCCACGGTCTTCTAGAAGATCATAGAGATACGCCGCCCCTAGCTCAGGATGATTGGGCCGCGATTCAACGGGCACTCTTAGGCTTGCGCCCTAACTGAGCTTGAGCTCCCTCCACGAACCGCGATGAGTTGACCGCGTTCAGCTTGTCCGCTTGACAGCTCGTGGGCCCACCCTCCCGCTTGCTCGCTCGCTTGCTCGCTCGCCAGCTTGTAGACCTTCCCTCCTTCAAACACCATTCGTAATGATTTTGTAATATTTTTTCGCTTTCAGTGTTTGCCATATACTACTCTCTTAACGTTGGTATCCCAACAGGCCCTGCAGCTCTGGCACTCGTTGCCCTGCTTAGGGGCCGGGCAAGTGATCTGGGCCGCGGCTGTCGTCACGCCTGAGGTGAAGGGCCACCAGCTGGCCGGCTTCTCCTGGTCCACCATATGATCTGATAAAACTATTTTTATATTAGATGGAACCTCTTCAGGGGTGATTAACTTAAGGAACCGCGCTTCACGCGTCGGCAGCCAGTGGGACGTCTCCGGCGTCCGCTTGCACACTTCAAAAATATTTAATAGATGTTTTTCGCTCTGGATGTCTCCGCTGTCGTGCCACCTGAAGTGACTGTGACCTGTGACCAGCGTCACCATTGCGTCGACCCATCGTGGGTCTTCTAAAGATTTCAACCTGCGGTTGAGCGCGTCCTGTACATTCTTAAACCTGTACCGGCCCTTCAGGGCATAGCAGCCAGCGCACACTGAGCCCGGGACCTTCACCAGCTTCGCGCCTGTTATGCAGCGCTGCGCGGGCAGGTTATAAGCCGGGCCTGGCATCTTCGATGGTTTACTCAGGCCGCCTGTAATTTTTTTAGCTTCTTTTTTTAACATATATCCTTTCTTATAAATTCCCATACTACCAGATCAGGGGCTCGCTGTCAAGCTCGCTCGCTAGCTTGTTAGCTTGCGGGCCCACCCTCCCTTTTTTTACCACTTCGTAATACTACGCTTGTGGCTTGTAAGCTTGGGCTCCTGAAGCTTGCCCGCTTGCACTTCAATCACAGGACCAAACTTCTTCCAGCTGTTAGCCATCACGCGCAGCTCTCCGCGCAGCGTGAGCATCTGGCCCGCGCTTGCGTTCTTGATATTTAATTTAATTGTTTTCATCATTCCTTTCTTTTTTACTAGGGGTAAAACCGGTTAATTAAGTCCTCTGGACCCCGCTAACAATTGCCTTCGCAATTGAGATTACTTCAAACCCCTAATGGCCAAGCAATGCGTTTTACCTTATCGCGCGACATTACTTGACCCCAGGTCCTGCCCGTTAGGGTAATAGGAGCGACCTATCATTTCAGGACCAGGGCTCAAGTGCTTGACTCCAGATCCATCCGAAGATGTTTGTCCTCCAGACGATGGATCAGGGCTCAAGTTTGGCCAAGCTAAAAGCAAAAGTAACGTATGTCTCTTTATTGCATTTAGCTATAGCAACTTCTTTAGCTTGACCCCAGATCCCACGAGATACTCTAGAAGATACCTCATTGTGAGATCTGGGCTCAAGTTTGATCAAGCGCAATAGACTACTCGCTAGCTAGAACGCCCTACGCTTGACCCCTGACCGGCGGTGCACACTCCCTTCCATCCCACTCTAATAGCTTGCGCTCTTCAAGTTGGGACTTGGTTGTTCTTGTCGCCGATCAGGGCTCAAGGCTGGCGCTTTCGCGCCAGCGTAATTTTTACCAACTACAACTATACTCTATAACTTCTCCTCTTTTTAATGCTTCTTTACACCATTTCACAAATTGCAAGTCCATTTTTTTATATTCTTTGGCTTGCTCTTCTTGAAATTGTTGTCCCCAGAAAAAACCATCAGTTGCAAAATAATCATAATAATTTGATTTAATTGCTTCTTCTAATCTCTTCAAGACATCTTTAGTAATGATTACTTTATGATCACCACCATTAAAGCCCAACCCATTTAAACCACTATGTTTATCAGTATCTTCCTTTGGGTTTTGCTTTGCATATTCACGCGCCATAAAAACTTGAAGTCTTGCGTGTTTTCTCCAGACAAAACCATCTTCGGCTGGATTGTATTTATCAGAATAAACTTTTTTAAAGTTAATTTTCTGATTTCTTTTTTGTGCGTATTGATCTAGTCCCATACCTTACCCCTTATTATAAACAATCAACGCAGTATCTAGTATCTTTAGAACTACGATGATCATTAGTTATTATTGTTTTACAAGAACGACAATTTAAAAATATATCTCCATTTTTAGAATTATCTTTTTTCTTTCTTGCTTTCTTCTTTTTCATATATGGGAATATATATTATTTAAAATAGATGTCAATAATTATTTTTCACGATTCGCGCACAGGTTGCATTTGCTTGTGACCTACGGGCCCACCCTCCCTAAAAAAATAAAAAAAGATTTGACAAAGAATTTCAATATGATATTTTCCCACATAGAAAGGAACTAATATGCAAAAAATAAGAATGAATACCGAATTCAGAAATAAGATTTTGAATAGGTATGTTGATAGTGCAGAAAAAGAAAACACTCAAGAGAAAGAGGCATTTCTACAAGCAAGAGAAGATGTAGATAAGGCGTATCAAGTTGCGTTTCCAGTTGCTAAACAAGTGTTGGCTAAACATTTTCCAAAAGAAGATGTTGATACTTGTAGAGCATTAAAGAAAAAATATGGAAGTCCTCTTGATGTTGTTGCCAAAGACAAGTGTTTTCATTTTGCTTATGTAGAAAATAGACCACTTGAAGAAGATGAAGATGAAAGTGATTTGAAACAAGAGGAACACTTTGATTTTGGTCTGTATGGTAATGTTGGCGAGGGCAGATATGATGATAGAACTGGCGAACAATTCGCTAATGCTTATTATCGTGATGAACTTAAAGCCAATGGGAATAACCCAGACATTTTTCCACAGATGAAAGACAAAGAGGACAATCCACATTTAACAAAACATAGAGACGAAAATAAAAAGTTTCTCGGTTATAGTGGTTATTCTTCTTATAATTCTGATAATGATAATACTACTGGTATGACGCAGAAATTTGATAGCCAATGGTATTTGGATATTATTGGAACATCACATTGTCGTTCAAGAACTATGACTTGTAATAAAGACGAGTTTTTAATATTTCAAATGTTGAAAACAGCAAAGTCTAACTTAATCACTTGCCACGAAAAGTGGATTGAAAGTATTGAGAAACAAAAACAAGCTATGAAAACTGGCTTAAAAGCATATAGATATTTAAGCGAGGGTGTTGAGTTGATGAAAGAACTTAACATTGACATTGACGAGGCAGAACTCGTTAGAACAAACTCTACTGGCTTAACAATCTACAATCCAGTAAATCTTGCTCAAATGATTAAAGGTATGAAGAATACCACACAAACAAGAGAGCAAAAAATAGCAGAACGACTGCTATACGAAAAACAAAATCAAGCCACAAATTAATTAATCTAGTGTGTAGCGAGAAATCGCTACACGCACAAGTTGTATTGCTTGTGTCCTACGGGCCCACCCACCCTAAAAAAAATAAATTTTTATTTGACATTTATTTTGATTGATGTATATTCCCATATATAAACAAGAAATAAGAAAGAGGTAAGTATGGAAAAAGACAAGTTAAAAGAGTTTCAATTAAATCCACATTACGAAGTGGAGTTGAAACCAAATACTAAAATTGCAGTTGGTTGGTATATGAATAAATACCAAGCCTTTGATAAGCGAGTTGGTATTTTCGGAAAACAAGGCGAAGAACATAAATCAAGACAATATGTTTCAAAGAGTGGTGTGAGATGTATTACTTTTTGGGACACTTTAAGAAATAGATATACGACAGCGACAAACTATATCTTAAATATAATAGGCGAGGTGGAAAATGAGTAAAGAAGATAAAGTAATACTTGTTGTTAGAAAAACTCAATTTGGTAATTGTAAAGCAGATTATTATGTTGAAAAATGGGCAACGAGTTTAGACGAGGCAAGTCGATACCAAGTATCACTTGAAACTCTTAACGATGATAAAGAAAATGTATCTTATCATTTATTTAATGGTTTCGGTGTGATGTATGAAGTTAAAAAACCAACCGAGCAAGAAGATGATAGAATCCCTTTTTAATAAAGAACTATTATTAATTGTTATTGGTTGTTTAGCAATAGGTGTTGGTATGTACATCAACGATTGGCGTTCCAAAAAAAGAGAGGAACGTCAAGCGAGGTTAAACTCAATTAGGTTTCCTAAATGAGTTATAATAATTGTCAAAATCCTAAATGTCATTATTACAACACTCAAGATAGGATAAGAGGAAGTAAAGGCAACAAGGTTTATACTACTCGGAAATCAACAATCTATTTTGGTATTGCGTGTACTTTGGGTTGTCTTAATGAATTTTGGGAACACCACAAAGAACAAATACAAAGAGCAATTCCAGAAATGCCAATTCAATCAAGACCGATTGATACATATTATAATTGGCGAACTAACGAACTAGAGAACTCTCAATCATAACTTACCGAGAGGCGAGACGAGGCGACGAAAGTCGCCTCGTCTTTTTTTTATTTCTTTCAAAACATACTATATATTGTGTCAAGTAAAAAATTATACACAAGCTTGTGAACTACGGGCCCACCCACCCTATTTCTTAAAGGCCCACCCGGGTGGGATGTCAATTGTTAATAATTATTCTCTTGACTCTAATAAACTATTCCTTTAAATTCCCATACATCAACAATAAACAAGAGGTGGTTATGACAAAAGCTAAATACAAAGTCCACGTTTGGAAAGCCGATGAGGATAATACTGAATTAGTATTTGAAGCACCTGCGAAACCTACACTGGAGCAGTTATATAAACTGATTGGATGCAGAACAGTTGAGCGTCAATCGGGTTATGACAAAGATGTATCAAACAGGACATTTGATATGTGGATGGATGAAGAATCTAAACTTAAAGGCGTTGAGTTCATTAAGAAGAATTTAAGGGCAACTAATGCCTGGTTTAGATGGATGATGAGAACAGGACATATAAATATTCCTGGCGACTTCATCGCTGGTACTGTTGTAGTATATAAAAAGATATAAACTCTAATAGTGGTTGTATGCATTCTATGCATACGACCACAAGTTGTATTAAGCTTGTATCCTAAGGGCCCACCCACCCTAAGTAGGACCCATTCCGAATCTCGAATTCGAATGTTTGAAGGACCCCATCCCCCTTTTACGCAAAAAGGGGTCCCAAAGTTTTACCTTTAGAGTTTGATTTAGACGTAGACATAGGATAAAACCATTATTGGTGCCATATGACTCTGAATAATATAGATATTACAAAATTACCTCCTGACGCGAAGAAA
>VTLG01002474.1_pt1 | contig 29680 bp, 14 predicted proteins | sample 4694571 | NCBI WGS metagenome assembly VTLG01 (sample SAMN12604809, study PRJNA352737) | marine metagenome | biome: ENVO:00000447; feature: ENVO:00000209|ENVO:00000569|ENVO:01000036; material: ENVO:00002151; isolation source: viral sequences binned using virsorter ...
AATACCAGTAGGTCCTGAATATCCACTTCCACCAGTTTGAATATCTACAAAATTTAATACACCAGCTTGTCCTAGAACTGTGCTTGCAGCACCACCACCAACTCCAGCTATGGTGACTGTAGGTGCTATTGTATAGTTACTTCCTCTATTTGTTAATGTAAACGATTTTAGAGCACCGTTTGTATCAAGAGTTGCAGTCGCAGTTGCAATTTGAAATGGATTAGATGTAACATCAATTGGTTGAGATCCACCAACATATCCTGATCCTTCACCTGTTATGTTAACACTTCCTAAACCATTTTTAAGAACAACGAATGATCTTGTAGAGAAGTTAGATGCTTCAGATGATCCAAATACTGTAGATCCACCAAATCCTGCAATTTTTAGAGCACCTTTAGTTGTGCTACCAAATGATATAGACTTATCAACATCAAAATAAATTGCTTCTTTAACGATTGTCTCAGCGTTAACAACAAAGTCTTCCTCACCAGAGGGGTCAACGATTACCTGACCAGTAGTAGAAGTTAAACTGTTACCTGCAATTCTTAAATTACCAGTCTCAATATATGCAGGGAATATATTAGTTGTTCCAGTAGCATCGCTTAATGTGATATTTGCAGCTGACTGAGCTGTAGATGTTGCTTGGAAAGATACGTTACCAGTCTCTTGATCTACAGAGAATGCATCACCGACACGGAAATCACCATCTTGGTCTGTAGAAGAAAATAGAACTTTACCACCATTTAGTTCTTCTACCTCATTATTCTGAATAGCAAGAGATGGGTCATTAGTATAGTCTTGACCAGATCCAACATAACCGAAGTTATGTGCAGTCAATATAAGTTTTACACCAGAACCATCAGCTTGTGCTCCCTTCTGTCCATATACACATGCAGATGCAACTGAACGCATCTCAGCACCAAATGCTGAGTAGTCAGCAGTGATAACAGATGTAGCAGAATCTCCACCACTAGATCTAATGTCAGATGTACCACCAGATACGTCTGTAAAGGTCGTAGAAGCGTCTGTACCGTTAGCATGAAGCAATAGCACTGTATTCAAGTCAGCACTATATTCGCTTGTTGTAGGAGTAAATCCTGCAGTGAAACGAGCAGCACCTTTACTAATCCTTACTTCATCAACGTGTCCATTAAATGCTTCTGTAGGAGATGCCTGATAGTCTGAACCAATAACAACAGGAGTTGTAGTTCCATAATCATTAGCATCTGTATATGTTCCTAATTCAGTTCCATCTAAGAATAATTTTGTGGTTCCTCCACTTCTTGCTACTGCAACGTGATACCATGTATTAGTTGCTAAAGTTCCACCATTGATCTGTGATGTATTTCCTACTGCGTAATGTAATGCAGTTCCATTAAGATACATTGTAGGTGCTGTATCTGTAGCAGAACCATCTCTAAGGTCAAATATTCTTTGTATGCCTGATACACTGCCAGGTCTTATGAATGCTTCTAGACACCAGTTTGCTGTACCAAATCCAAAGTCTTCATCATCAGGAACCTTAAGGTTATCTTCAGTTCCGTCTAATAATATTGATGCTGTTCCAAATTTCTTTTGTGCTGTATCTAACTGTGAGTCACCAAATCTACTTAATGTTTTTGCAGATTTATTTACAGTTGTAAATGCTCCAGTTCCCTTACCAGTAATGAATACGTATGTACCGTCGTTACTAGAAACAACACCTCTTGCAACTGCCTTCTTGTAAGTTACAAGACTAGATGATATAGTTCCAGATCCACTAGTGTAAGTTACATTATTAGCATCTACTAAAGTAACTTGATAAAATCCATCTGTAGCACCACCACTGATATGATCTGCATAGATGTAATCACCTGTCACTAAACCATGTCCAGTTCTTGTCAAAGTTACTGTAGATCCAGATCTAGCATATGATCCTGACTGGAAACCATCTTCTAACTGATATGCAACTTCTGATGTATTAAATGTTCCTGATGTTCCACCAAATTTTAATCTTGTTTGTCCTGTTCCAGATTTACCAGTTGCACCTTGAATACCTTGTATACCAATGGATGCAAAATAGTTAAAGCAATTTAACCACTCAACTCTGATACCGTTAGTTGCTTTAACACCAATCTGATTAGGTGTGATAAATGTACACTCATTGAATAATACAGAACTATGTTGTGATGCAGCTGCAATATTTGCACCATCCAACTTAGCACCACGTCCTGCATCTCCCTGTGCATACCCATAAGGATCTGAACCAGATACTACACTACCTTTAGTTGTAACTGTAACTCTTTCAATATATGGACTTTGTGTAGAGTTTAATGAAGAGATAAGTTCAAATGCGTATCCATCATCATTAACACTATCATAATAAAATTCTTTGATTGTTAAATCGGAAACGTGACAGTCTCCTGATAGTTTAAATGCTGTATTAGAGTTTGTGACAGATGTTGGTTTTACAGATGTAGATCTTAGGTTAGTTCCACGTAATGTCACACCATCCCCAACAGTCATTGGGAATGCTTCCTGATACTCACCTGGTGCAACTATAATAGTATCTCCCGAAGTTGCAGTTGAGAGTGCTTTTGTAATAGTAAGAAAAGGTGTGTCTGGATGCTTACCACCAGCTCCACCATTAGCAAGAGTTGTATTATCTGAACCTACTGTAGCAACATAGTAAGTATTTCCCTGACCATTCGTGATGTCAGTAGAAAGCATGGTAGTAACCACTTCACCCGTATTAGGTTTCTGGTTTGCTACCTCTATTATATTAGATCCGTTTCTAGCGTATAATTTTTTATCCGCTATATTAAGAGCGACCTCACCGTCTTCTAAATTAGAAGTCGTCGGGACTGCTGCTACTGTCGTCGATCTCTTTAGTTTGATTCTCGTTGCCATCTAAAGCATTCTCAGTTATTTGATCAGTTTTCATACTATTTAACTGACTTTGTAAGTCTTGGATTTGAGCCTCCATCATTACATTTATCAGTGTCAATTCAGAAATTTTCTTTTGTAATGTAGAAATAACAATTTTTGCGTCCATGTTTTAAAAAGTTCCACCGTCGATTGTGTCAGTCCATACAGGTACGCCAGCTGATGTTACTGTAAGGATTTGATATGATTCTGACACATCATCTCCTGTACCAGGACTTGCCATGTTTGCAGCTGCAGTTACTTGTAACTCACCAGCAGCATTACCATATATGATACCATTTGTAGTGAATGTGCTTGCACCAGTACCACCATACTGAACTGCAAGGTCTTGATCTAGTTCTAGATCACCTAATACAACTGTACCACGATCACCTGTTATACCAAATACGGTATTATTATCTGTTGCATTTTCAATAAATGTCCATGCACCGTTTCCGTCAGCACCACCTGTACGGTCATAACCAAAGAAACCAAATTGATTGGTTCCAGATGCATTGTAGTGAACCTTAACACCACGATCTAATGCATCATCAGCACCACTCACAGTAACAAGAACAGAGTCATCTGCCATTGTTTGTGAGAGGTTATTACTTAAAGTAAGTGTTTTTGTACCTACGTTAATAGCATTAATAACTGTACTGTTAGGAATACCAGCTACTGAGGAAGTAACTGCGTCACCAACTTGTAGTTGATCTACAGCATCTACAACAACTTGATTCTGTCCACCAGCTGCAGCTGCAGTCAATGTAACAGGAGTTGTAGGATCACCTAATTCGATTGTAGGATCGTTAACTGACATTGAAGCAGAGTTCACTGTAGTTGTAGTTCCATCAATCTGTAGGTCACCTTTAATGATAACAAGACCACCCGCATCCGTTGTAGGATCAGGGTCAAGTATCAATTCCTGTACAGCATTGATTGTTGTGATTGAGTTACCATCTAACTTAAGGTTATCAATCTCAATAGAACCAGTTTGAGATGTAGTTCCAGAAATAGTTGTCTGACCATTAAATGTTACACCATTCTGGAAAGTGGTTGTTGAGTTAACATTTAGAGAATCTCCAGAGTTAGTTCCAAGTGTTACATTATCATCTACATATAAATCTTTGATCCATGCAGTTGCTGCTACACCAATACCACCTGCAAATGTAACACCTGCTGTGGCAACGTTAGAAGCGTCTGTAGTATCAGCAAAGTTGACTAGTACACCTGTACCATAGTTCCAGTCTGCACCTTCTACTTGGATTTTGTCAGTAGTTGTCTCGTCATATCTGATAGAAGCATCCTTTGTGTTACCAAAGTTTAGTTTCATATCATCAGCGATACGCAAGTCGGGGGTTGTTGCTCCTACACGCTTGATGTCTAAAACTGCATCTGAGTCATTGAATGAGAGTTCTACATCTCCTGTAGTTCCAAACTCTAGTTCCTGACCATCTTCGATTACTAACTTACCTGTGCCATTTGCACGGAAGATAAGGTCAGCATCTGTTGTGGAAGTTGTAATGACGTTTGCATCGAGGGTGATGTCATCAACGTTCCATGTGTCAATCTTTGAATTACTATCTACGATAACAGATGAACTAGCAGTCAGTGTTCCATGAACATGATCTAACATGTCCATAAAATATCTACCACCTACAATCTGTGCAGCACCATTGTTGTCTCCAACGAATAGTCTATCTCCTGCGTTTGCTTGAGTACCGTTTGCTCCTGTAGTAATGGCGAGTTCACCAAAAGTAATACTACCAGGTGCGGTTGAACCAGTACTCCTTTTAATTAGAATATTGGATGCCATTAGAAGCTACCTCCATTAATAGTTACGTGATTTAATACGTTTGTGGCGACAAATCTTGTTTGTGCTGAGTCGTATACCAATACTGACCCTTCTGCTAGTCCTCCTTGTGATACGTCTGTCAAATCTACGTCTGACATAGCACCAATCGTGCCACCGCCACCACCTGTGGCGACACGAGTTACCCTTGGAACTGATTGATCTCCAAATCTTAGTCTTGCCATTTAAAGTGTTACCCCCTCAAGTACGCTTACTGAACCCTCTAACACTCTGGACTTGATACCAGATGCTGAAGTTATGACGACATCATACACATACCGTCCACTCTTCATAGCAGCGGTCTGGGAATTTGTTAGAGATAATTGTATTCTTCCACTTGTCGCAGGAGATAAAACTGCAGCTGTTACAGTTTGAGAGGTACTACTTGTGTAGTGTTTCTTTATCAAACTTGCTACTGTATATCCTGTAAGGTTAAATTCTGTGCCATTATCGTTCTCAACTGTAAAGTCGATGATAAAGTCAGAACCTTGATATATTAGTAGATTGGATACAGCACTTGCCATTCTCTAAGAATTCCATATAATATTTAGCTTAACTTTATTTATCCTCTTTCTTTATTAAGTCTTTTATAAGGTTCTTAAGTTCGTCAACTTCGCTCTTTAAGTCTTCTAAAGTACGATCCTTTTTCTTTGCATCTTCTCTTGCCTTCTTATAAGCTTCGTATGCACTGTTGTCTGTATTTAATATTGCATTGGACTCTGCATCTCTGCCGAGGGAACTGTGCCCTTCGACAGGAATGAGGTCGATTGTCTTATCTTTCATTACGCTAAAGCTATTGCTCTTAAGTCTTTTACTCTTGGTATATATGGTTGATCATAAGCAAGTAAACTTACCTTAATCTGGAATCCATCAAAGTCTTCTGTATCATCTAATGTATATTCATAATCAGTAAATGTAAACAGATCGTTCTGAGGTGTGATTATACCGCTATCTGGAATACCTGTAGTATTGAAGAATTGGAAAGGTAGGTCATCAAGATTACCAACAAAACCAACTGGTACTAACTTATACATCAGTCTAATAGTAGACTGTGTAAATGTATTAGCAGAGAGCATAACTTTCAATCCAGTGGCACTCTTGTCCATTCTAGCAACCTTAGTGATGTAATTTGCTGCACATTCACTACCAATATCTGCAGAAGGTTCTATATTATTGACAACGTTTGCTGTTGTAATAATTGATACAGCAGATAGATCAACAACAGGAGATAGATGAGATACCTCTGATTCTAAATCCAACTCCATAGTAAAGGACTTCACATTATTCATACGATTGATTTCATTGAGTTGGTTGGCAATAATCTTAGTTTGAGGGAAGTAGTTCTCTTCTCCTATAACAACGTCAAGATAAGTACTATCCTTAACAAATGAAGTTTCTAGACCACTAGTGCCACCATCACTATCAGGACCGCATGAAGTACCACTTGTACCTAATACTCTTGGAATGATGCTAGTTTTTGGCTGTGTCTGGTTTAAAATTTGTGGTGTGAGTACATCCCATGGAATATTTTGAGAAGCAGTCATAAAGACACCACCACCCATCATAGAAGTATTTGCTGTCTTACCAGTTATTTTTAGATTATAACTATGAGGACTATGGATGCTAATGATTCCACCAGGTGCAGTATGAGTAGTATTGATTGATGTAAGTGGAATTCCATTTAAGTTAAAGCACTGTACTACCGCACCAGATACAAATGACTTACCAGTTGCACTACCTGCACTACCATTATGGTTACGTCCATTTGAAGCAATTGTTATAGTGTTTCCAGTTATATTATTATAAGCAATAATTTCATCTTCACTACCATCTTCTGCGTCTCCAAGAATTTTAACAAAACCAGGATTAGAATTACTTACTGTAGATCCACTCATATTAGTATGGAATAACGCTGCACTGCTAACTGTAAAGTTAGTTGCCTGACTAGCAATAGCAGATGTAAGAGTGGTATCTGGAACTTCAGATGTAACGCCACCAATCTGAACATAGTTAAGTGGTGACTGCATACCATGATTACCATGGAATACCCTAATCTCATCTTGACCTTGAGTCATTTGCATTGCGTTGGGTGCAAGGTTTAAGAAACCACCATTAGATTCACCAAGTTGTGCATTTTCTAGTACAAGTTTACTATTAGAAGCTGTAGATGGAAGTGTAAAGTCTGCTCTAAAGATCTTGAACATTAAGTCCTCATACTGTGATGGTGTCCAAGTAGATGCGTTTTGTGACTTGAATAAAACACCGATGTATGGTTGTTCAGAGATTTTTTCACCTGCATGTGCAGCATCAATAGCATCCTGACCAAGAATAGATATGAATACTTTATATTGATTAGAATCTGAAGTCAATACGATAGCATGTTCTTGTCTAAACGGTAGATATACTGGAGACTTGAATACAAATGAGGTTGGTGTGGAAGCATCAGTAGATGTAAATACATCAGCTGGTTCTTTGGTTACTTTAGATAATGGTACAATTATTTGAGTTGGATTACCATTAACTACTGTTCTAATATCTAATGATACTGGGATCTCTTCATCCTTAGTAAAGAAGAATATATCAACCTTAGTTAAGAATACACCACCTTCTAATGACTGGTCTTCAATAAGGAAAGTTTGTGCAAGTGGGTCACAGAATCTAACTTCGTTCCTTGAACTAGAGCTAGAACTCGTAACAGTTCTAGAATCAAACATGTCTTCTGAAGTTACTTTAGCATTTCTTACAGAAATAATTTGATCTTGCATTGTCTGTAAAATACCAGAAGCAGTAAATTCTACCTCAGCACTAGAGTCAGATACACCGATAACTTTACTATCTGTAGCATCGTCAGTAAGTCTGAATAATTTACTACCAGTCTTAAATTTAAGATTGTTTGCACCCTTAGGTGAATCTATAAAGAATGATCCTCTAAGTTTACCTTTCTTATCGGTTATCATATCTTTGTTAGTTACCTTAGCAATCGCACCAGAAGTTTCTCCAATAAGGTAATCATTTATTTTAGGTGAACCATAATAAGTTCCCTTTGCTTGATCCGCAAGGGATTTAGTGTCAATATTAACAAATCCCAAGTTTGCTGTATAGTCATTAGTATTTTGGATATCAGAACCGTCTAATGGATTGATTTCAAAACCTTCATTAGGTGCTGCAATTCTTCCTTTAAATCTAAATCCTTTTTGAGCTGAGAAACCAGCACTACCATCTTTTCTACAATATACTGTTTCACCAACTTGGAATGGAATATTATTTGTTTTAGGATCAGCTGATGTATCTTTAGTTACACCCATAATCTTAGGTGTAATTAATTTCTTAGGAAGTGCAATACCATCAAAGAATGCAAAGAACTTAGTTCTTGGTTTTAGTTTTTGACAATCAAACTCAATGTTTCTAGAACGCATAAACTGAATATGCTCCACTGAAACAACTTTGTTACCTAGAGACTTCTGTTCAATAACAGGAGTAACTCTATATCTAATACCTGTCCTTGTTTGCTTTCTAGTAGTTGTTTTAGTAGTAGTGATAGTTCTAACTCTAGATCTCTTTGTTCTTCTTCTCCAACCACCTACTTTTGTAGTCGTGCTAGTTCCAGTCCATGTAGTTTTCCATGAGTTCCACTGAACTGGAGAAAAACCATTTTGATCAGCGTTATATTCTCTAACTGTAGTTAAGAAGTTACCCTCTACGACAGGACCTTTAACAGGATTAATAGTTTTAGTATCCACCCAATTATCTTTTTCTGGATATAACTCAATATCACCAACATATGTGAATACGTTAAATGGGTTAACGTTTTCAACACCAGAAGCATATGCCTGATCTAAAAGAACTGTATCTGTATATGGAAGCGTTACAAGATCTCCAGTCTGTTGCACATTAGTAGATGCTGTAGAGAATGTAAGAGGTACTTGAGTAGTATAGTGAGATGGTCTCATTTGACCTTCTTCAAAGTCAAGAGATACTCTATAATCAGTATGTAAAGTGTCACTTGTTGCAAGACTTGCAAAGTTATCTACGACAAATCCATTTTTAAATCTGCTAAGACCACTAGTGTCTCTAATTTCCATACTTGCAGTTTCACCTTCAAGTAATGACAGCTGTGTATAAAATTCTAATGTTTTAATTCTATCTTCTAGAACTTGAATATCTCTGAATGTATATCTCTTAAAGTTAGTCTCTCTAATACTAACATCTTCATCAACATCAAATACGTATGGATTATAGTTGATTGTTGCCAATAACATTGCATCTTCAATGTCCTCTGGTTCAACTGGATTGGTGCTAGGTGCTCCTTTTACTACCTGAATTACGTTGTCTTTGTTCATAAAGACTTTATCAACTCTAGCTAGATAATGTTCTAAACTAACAATAGTGGTTTCGCCAGGACCAGGTAAACCAGTTTCATTACCAGTGAATGTTCTGGTACCAAAATCAAAGAACTGTTTGTTTGACCCAAAAGTAAAAGGACTACCAACTGATCCTGTATTTGCTAGTTTCTCAGGAACGATTGGTCTAAAGTCAATAACATCTCTAAGTTCTTGTCCATCATAATTTGGAATAATCTTATAATCTGCAGTAGGGTAAGAATCTACTGTATATGGGCTGATACCAGTAGTAGTAAGGAAACGATCAAATATAACTAGAACTTGGTGTGTTGGTGCAGCATAACCAGATTTTCTAACGATAGATGAATAATCATAGAACTGATCTCTCTGTCCATCATCCAATTCAAAACTATCTGTTATATTTTTTCCACCAGATATGATAGTGCCAGCAGTTAATTTGAAAGTTCCATTAGGTGCAGTTACCGTTTCACCATCAGTAAATTTATCATCCTCCACTGGGATGAAATACATTTTATCATTATTACCACCAATAGCGACTATTCTTGCTCTTGCTCCAGACGCATCTCCAGTTACAACCTCATCAGTACCAAGAGTACCAACTAAGTTAGCAAACATTACGTTAGGAATAGTACTATCTGCGGATGCAGCACTGCCATTAGCTTCATATATTGCTTTTATCTTAAATACATCTCCACAACCAAGTGATATTCTTGCATCATCTACTCTATATCCATACCCATCCCCTACAGAGTTTTGTTGTGTTACTCCATTAGCAGAAGCAGCTACACTTTTGTCAAGTTTGAGAATTTTCATTCTCTCTGTAGTTTTTCCCTTAGCAGTTCTATCTGAAGCACTAACTGTAGCAATTAGAGAGTAATTATTAGTGCCTGACAAACTACTAACAGTTACAATTTGTCCACTAGCTACGTCTGTTTGAGGTGCTTCTATTATATCACCATTAGTATTATTAATGAGTAAGAATGTATCATTGTTATTTGAGTTTGTAAACACAAGACCAGATCCTGCATTAAAAGCAAGAACTCCACCTGAAGCAGCACCACCTGCAAAATACTTTCTAAATGATCCTGATGGATTCTGTGTATTGTTCTTATTGGTATTCTTTATAGCATCGTATCCAAGATAAGTAAGTAACTTATTCTTTTGTGCTTCTTTAATTTCAGCACGAGATCTAACTATCTGACCAGTAATAGCACTATTGTTCATATTACCAGCACCAGCTTCTACTTTCTGTACATTGAAGTTGAATGCATCAGTGACAGCAGTAACTTTGACTTTGTGTATTACGTTATTATTTGTAAATTGAACGATATCACCCACTTTTAACTGAACATTAAAGTTAGACAATGTTGCAGTTACAGTCGCAGTTTGAGACGTACCAGACCCACTTTGAGACGATACAATAGGACCTGAACCAGGTAATGCTACATTGACATCTAATACTACGTCACCAGTTCCCGTATCAACTTGTGAACCACTATTATATGAGAATGAATATGATTTTACATCAGTAAAGTTATAAGATTTAACAGCATTAGAGTTATTAACTAACTGTCCAAGTGGAGTACCACCTGCTACGTTTAAAACTAATTGTTCGTTTTGTGTAAATGTTCCTACAACATCAGTGAGATATCCAGTAGTACTACTACCAGTAATGGCTACAAATCCAGTAGCACCACTAGTAGCACCTACTACATAGTCGCCTAACGTCCAATTAGAGCTAGACTGAGTAGTAAGTTTAGTGTAGAACTTAGTATCAGCAAGATATGTACGGTAAACCGTACTTTGGGTATTTACCGTACCTGATTCATAAGCAAAGTTAAGAACTCTAGTTTCGCCAACAACATCACCTGCAGGTGTGCCAGGTGTAGCAGTTATTGTATCTCTTAAATTAATAACTTCATATACGAAAGGTGCTTTGTGGAGATTTGTCATAAAGACATAATTTCCAACATCAGTAGCAACATACTTATTGTTCTCCCCAACAAATGTTCTTGGTTTGTCTACATCCTTGTATGTTGTAGATAAACGTTCTGTCCTAAATCCAGAAATGTAAGCAGCTCCACTGGATAACTGTATAGCTATGTTTTCTTCTGTAGGTGCGTTACCATCCCCAGTTGTAGAACCTGCTTCATAAACACCATTATTAAATCCGTCGTCAAGATTTTCTCTAGCATCTACCTCAAATTTTTTGACATAATAGTCACCAGACTCTTCTTTAGTTCTAGTTGCTAATATTTCATTAATAAATCCTAAGTCACTACGCTCTACTTTCTTCTCAATCTCTCCAACATTAGTTCTAAGTAGTTCAATAAAATCAGCAGAGTTTGGATCTGCAAGATTTTTCTTGACTAATGTTAAGGTAATTTTAAATCTATCTGCACCTGGTGCGGAGAAGTTTGTACTTCCTATTGCATTATCATATAAACTTTCATCTTCATCAGCTGTTATAATTTTCTCTTCTACCTTAAGACCAACTTTATATGTTGGATCAATACCATACTGATCTAATATAAGAGTTTGTTCTGTTACAGGAGCAAAATAACCTCTAACATAATAAACACCTGCACCAACGTTAGCAGTGGAACCCTTAGAATTTGCATTAGCATTTAAGAGCTGAGCAAGAGGTGTACCAGCAGCAATAGTTGTAGTCGAGTAAGTAATGTCGCTTTCGCAGGTGAGTGTTTCTCCATCTGTAAAAGTAGTAGTAACGTTATCGTCTGCTTTTTGTAGATAATTTATGTAAAAAGTTATATTGTTTCTAGTAGATGTAGTAGAACTAATAGAAAATAAAACACGAGCACGAACACCAGAGGTAGAACCTTTAAGAACTAAGTTATCAAGTTGGGTACGATATAATTCAACGTCAAGATTAAGATAATTGTTTTGAATAATTACGCATGCAACATCCTTATTCAAAGTAATACCGCCAGGAATTACCTGAGCACCTTCTTTGTAAACACCTTGTCCAAAGGAATCAATTTGATTCTGCAATAAACTTTGCAGCGTAGTAAGTTCCCTAGCCTGTACTGGATAGCCAGGTTTGAAAAGTACTTTTAGGAATCCCTTACTAGAGTCAAAGTCGTCGAAGTAAGGAGCTATATTCAGGTTAGTATTCTGTGCCATTTAGAATTCAATTACTACTTTGAGCTCTTCGTTTTGATCCGCAGATCTTGTTATTGGGTTTCTATTGTCTATGTAGAGAACTTCTCCAGAGTTATTTTGTATCTCTTGATTAGCATATCCACTTACAAAGGAAAGACCTAATTCATACACAGAAACACCAATTTGAATCTGTGTTGCAGCATTAGTTGATCCAAACGATGTGTCTGGAGTTGCTGTAAAGGAATTTTGAGATGATGTAATTTGGTTACCACCAGAAAAAGGAATCACGTTTCCATTTTGTGTACCATCAACTGAGTCTTGATAATATTTCAATACCTTAGTTATAGAATTATATGAAACAACAAATCCTTTTGCATTAGTGCTTGCTTGAGTGATAGTCTCGCCAGGTGCAAAATTACCAGTAGGTGCTAGTGTACCTGTTTGTGGGAATATCATTGCTTTTACAGCTGATCTAGTATTTTGACTACAAACAGTAGTAGTATTGAAATCGAAAGGATTTAATACCAAACCAACTCTTCTATATGTCAAATCATTTGGAAAATCAACAAATGCACTACTAGTTTCTAATTTACTAGCAAACATTAACCTGTATGCACCTAGTTCTCTAATTGCATCTGAACCATGTCCTTTATTAGGAGGAATAATAACATCTAATGATGCGTTTGTACCATTTCCAATATTAGGAATGAGTGCAACATCAATAGTACCAAAAGTATACTTAGAACCAGCAGTTGTAATAGTAACAGATTCAATAGAACCAGAAGTTACCTTTACGGTGCACTTAGCTTGAGTACCACCATTAACTTCATAGTCTCCACGAATAGGAACATCAGTATATTCTTTGTTGTTATAACCAGTACCTGCATTCTCAATAACAACAGTATCAACAGCACCATCTCCTGCAGCAGCTAGAACAAGAGAGTTTGATAGCACGGGAATAAATTCAGAAGTAACAAATTTTAGGATATTATCCGCATCAATAGTATACATGTACTTCCAACGGTAGGAGTAAGAACCAGCAACATCTCCAGTTTCAATAATAGTAGTTGAAGTACCAGTTGGTTCTACTAGAGAAGGTCTACCCCTTGGGAACTGCGGAGTTTGTCCATTATAAAGACACTTATATACATTGAAGTCACTATTCATAACATAAAAATTACTGTCATAGAGTCTAGATGACCCATTAGCAGTAGTTTTTGATGGAGCATAATCTGGTTTGTACATGGAATATGTGCGTCCAACACCACCTGTGGTTTGAGCTGGATCAATCCAATCAACTCTTGGTATTACAAGAGCAGTGTCGGAAATATCTACACGTTTGAATCCAACGGAGTCAGCATAGACACCTGACTGATAGGAAAAACTATCAATAGGTTCACCTGCAGGTGGTACATCTGTACTACCCCAAGACTTAGCTCTACCGACAAACATATAGACTTTATTTTGAGTCAACAATGTATCTCTAAAGCTTTCCGCAGCGTATATTCTAAATTTATCAGTAACTAATGCCATGCCATTAAGCTTTTGTTGTTATTTATAATGATCTTAGACGAACTTCTGGGAGAAGACTTACGTTTCCAGTAAGTAACGCGGGATATCCCGTATCCAAATAAAGTTGATCAAAAGAAGTTATTGTAGTCTCATTAGGATGAGGATTGTTTCTACGCAATTCTTCCGCAATTGTAATTGTGAAAGTTTGTGCTCCAGTTACAGTTACATCATACACTCCGTCTTTTGGAAGATAAGTCATGTAACCTTGAGTATTTGGAAAATCAACTCCATCAAAATCAATTTGATTTACATTTGTTCCAGAGGTGAAATCTAAGAATACTCTATTTTCACCTGTGGTGAAATAATGATTAGAGGAAGTTGTAACAGTTACTATTGTAGAATCTTGTCTTACTGCGTAAGTTGCAGTAATTACATTGTGAGCTGCAGCAGTTGTTAATCTATATCCTCTACCACCTGTTGCAACAGTTAGAGTATTGCCAGAGGTATCTTTAGCACCATATAATATCCTTTCTACATTCCATCTGTTTGGAGTTACAGATGTATCATAGAATGGTATTAATACTTCACCTTCATCGGGGAAACCAATTTTTTGACTAGTATCGTAGTATATATTCCTACACTGTAAGGTAGTATCTGTATCATTAATAGATGTAGTTAGATAGGTAGTTCCTAAAGCAAGTGAATTAGAAACAATTCTATCTCTAGAAGTTCTCTCTAAGCTAACTGGATGAACAGGCACCACATTAGGTGTGGTTAAATATCCAGTTCCTTGGTTTGTAATATCAATGCCAATTACTTTACCACTTCCTCTTTGAATAGTAGTAGTTGCACTAGCACCAATTCCACCACCTCCTTCAATTAGAAGAATTGGGGGATCTTCGTAATTGCTACCTGCATTATCAATAATAATTCCGATTACTCTACCGCCAGCAATTTGTGCTGAGAATGATGCAGTTTGTGGTCTAAGTCCAACGTATTCATAAGTGTCAACAGAGGAAGCACTAGAAATCGTTGCAATTGAACGATCAGATCCTTCACTAGCAACCTGCATTCTATCTGTGGGATCAATTGAGTTAAATGTATTGGAAATGAATATATCTTCATCAGAACCTGTATAGATGAACAATGAGCAAGTAGAGTTTGCTCTTGGAGCTTCATTGAACTTAATTATTGATCCATTAAGAGTATATGAAATGCCAGGTTCTTGGAAGATACCATTAATGAATATCATTAGGTTATTTGCTGGTATTACATTTGGATTATCACTTTCCAATGAGAATGGTTCATTTTGCAATTTCATAGTAAAGGTCGCTTTGGTATTATCAAAGAATGGAGCAATATCATCTAAAAGAACCAATTTACCAAAGTAGAAACCATAGAAGTCCATACCAGCTAAAGGTGCTTCTGTAAATGTAATCTCACTACCAGTATATGTGTATGCCTCAGTAGTTCCTTTAAGTTGCAATGTGCTGTTTAAGAATATTAAGAAATTATCACTTGGTGGTAGTATTTGTGTACTACCTCCAGATGTCATTGTAAATGTTGTGTCAATACCATCAAATGTAACATCAGCTACACCAACTTGGAAGTATGGTGATCTTGATGCAGTTCTAGTGATGCCATTTAAGTTTCCAAGATTAGTTCCAACATTTAATGTAATTGTAGTTGCGGTTACTGCATCAATGTTAATTGCAGTATCATAGTAAGGATCTGATGGACGTGGATAAGTCTTAACTGATGTGTTATTATCGTTCTCACATGTAAATGATAATGATCCATTTGCTATCTTAACACTTGTTCCAGTTGTTAAACTATGAGATCCTATTGTTAAGACTAGTACACCTGTACTATTGTCATATGTAGCATTTGTTACATCATGATTTACTATTGGAGATGCTCCAACATTTACTGTAATAGTATTAGTTGTTGTATTCGTAATAGATATAGTTTGTCCAGATACAGGATCAGTAGATCTTGGATATGTCTTTGTCGCTGTATTTCCGTCCATTGTGCATGTGAAGGACAATGCGTTATCAGCTATGGTAAGTGTATTAGATGTTGTTAAGTTATGAGCATTAGAGGTAATTACCATATTACCTGTGTTAGGAGTGTATGCTACGTTCGTTACTGGATTTGGTAAGTTACCAACATTACTTGTAACACCATTTGCTACAGCAGATACAAATGTATGTGTATAGTTACCACCTGACTGGACTGCGTTACTTGCTGTTCCTCCAGCCCATGTATGTGCACCAGTTCCTACTGCCTGTGTAACGATACCCCATAATGTTGATATGGTAGATGCTACGTCAATACAGCATGTCTCTGAGTAAGTTGTAGATCCATTATCAATACTGATTGTATTGTCAGTGATTTGTGTTCCTACAGTATCTGAATTTGTAGTGACTGTAAGGTTACGCATAACCTGACGACAAATATCTCTAGCATGGTTGAATACTTGAACTGACTGTCCCTCTTCTCCAGCTAGGTGAACAGTTCCAACATAGAACTGTGCAGCATCATAGGTTCCATCATTACCACCAAACTCTACATTGTTTGCAACTGCATCTACTATTAGTTCTGTATCACGAACACACTTGGTCTTATAGATGCCAGAGAATGATGGATTATCTGCTTGCATTCTACCATAGGCAGTTGTTGCAATAAACTTTTTATTTGATCTGAGTAGGTTACCTGCGTCTGCACCTTTGCTATACTTGTAAACACCATAACTGACAACTGCCCTTGTGACAGCTGTAGAAGTGGCACTCACAAATGTATGTGTAGATGTATCAGATGATACACCAACGTTAACTGTAAATGTATTTGCAGTTACTGCGTCAATAGTATGCCATGCACCTTCTGATGGATCTCCAACTCTAGGATATGTGTGTTGTGTCTGATTATTATCCTTAGCACATGTAAATGTAAGAGAGTTATTAGCAAAGAATATTCTATCACCTTTAATTAGTGGATGACTATTAACTGTCAATATCATCCTACCTGTGCTAGGTGTGTAAGCAATATTTGTTGGTTGGAATTGATATGTTGACAACCCTTGCCATGTATGAGCATCAGTATTTGTAGGTGCTGTTCCATTCAGTGCGTTGACTGTTATAGTTGTTGATGCCACTGCTTCAACTGGTACATCTTTCATCTTACCTTGTGTACCAATAGGATCTGTAGGACGTGGATATGATGCAGTTCCACCGCCACCATAACTACAGCTAAACCTCAATGATTCATTAGCAATCCTAACTGTGGATATTGCTTTCTTAACACCATTTGTTACTGCTGATACAAAAGTATGTGCATCTGTATTTGTAGAAGGAATAGTATCAAGAACCTGAACAGTGTATGTGTTTGCAGTTACATCAAATATCTGTAACCACCTATCTGATGCATAGTCAGTAGACCTTGGATATGACTTCTGAGCAGCTGCCCCTGAAGCACCACCAAATGCACAACTGAATGTTATAGAGTTATCTGCAAATTTAACAAACTCTCCATTTACAAATCCATGGTTAGCAAGTGTTATAACCATGAGACCTGTAACAGGATCATATGTTGCACTTGTAGGTGTATGTGTGCTAGGTGCAGATAAACCATGACCAGATCCAATAGTCAATACCATTTCACCTGTAGATGGATCGTATGTTCCGTTTGTAGGAATAAAGTGCTTAACTAATTGTTCACCAACACGAGGGTCAGAGATACTTAGTACATCTGTATTATTATATCCATTTCCTGCAGTATTAAGTTTTACGTTTGTGACACTTCCATTGGTTACTGTAATGTCAGCAGTTGCACCAGATCCAGATCCAAGTTTATTCTTAAGTGGAATATTACTGTATACTCCATCACTGTATCCTGTACCACCGTCTAACTCTGCAGGTTCATTGTTTGATATACCAACATTAACAGTAATTGTAGTTCCTGTAACTGCAGTGATAGCAAGCTGTTTGCCAGATGCAGGATCTCCTGATCTTGGGTATGCATGTGTAGAAGCATGATTGTCAGCATCGCAAGTAAAGGTTATTCCACCGTCTGCGATAGTAACCCAATTGCTTGTGGTCAAACTATGAGAACCTATCTCAATAACTAGTACACCTGTACTAGGTGTGTATCCAGTTCCAGACGCTGCAGTATATGTTCCTGATCCTCCACCACCAGCTGTAATAGCATTAGTGACACCGCTAACAAATGTATGGGTTCCTAATCCAGATAAACCAGTTCCAAAGGTTTTAATCTCATCTCCTATTTGATCTAGTTGGAAACTAGAAGTATATGATGAACGATCATAATACATTATCAAACAAGTAGAAGTTGCCTTAGGTGCGTCTGAGAATGTTATGACATCACTAGCAATAGTATAGTTATTAGGATTTTGAACAATACCATTCACTATAACTAAGAATTGTTCTTTTATAGAAGTCTTTCCAATTTTAGTAGATACTGGAAGAGTGTTTACTCTTAAGTTGAAAGCAATTGTGCTTCCATCAAATCCAGTAGCAATATCATCAATCTTATGTGCAATGCAACTTAAGATTTTTTGAACATCTAATAACTGTCTTCCAAATATTTGTACTTCTGTAGGAACTGATGCTGTATAGTCTGGATCACCTAATCCAAAGTTTTTAATCGTTGCAAACTTACCAGTTGATTTAGCAGAAGGTTTAGGGAAAACATATGTGGTTCCATTAAATGTTTGTAACGTTGATTGTGGTGAAGACACCCACCATGCCCAAGGTTCATTTAATGAGTAGTTTGGATTTAAGGTAGATTTGGATCTGTATACCTTAGCACTAGATTCTAAAACTACTTGTGTACCAACTACTTTAAATCCTGCAGGATGTGTTGCAAATTTTAATGGGTTTTTCCACTTACTAATATTAATAGGTGAAGAAATCTCATATGAGTATTCTTGGAATCTATCACTGTCATATATTCTCTGTTCGTTAACATCTAAGAAACCAGTAGTGCGTGACCAACCTTCAGCAGAAGTACTGATTGGAGATACATTAAATGTAGCCTCTGCTCTGTCAAATGCATGTATTTGACCAAACGCTTCTGACTCTTCGCCAAATACAGGTTCGCCAGCTACAAAATCACCTTCTATAATTTCTACACTAAGAACACGTCCACGACTATCCCAACCTTTAATAATTCCATACGCAGTGAAGCTTGTAGTAGATGTACCTTGATATACTCTTTCTCCAACTAAGAAACTAGCAGGTCTCATGTATGCAGTAATAATATCACCAAGATCAGTGCTAGAAAGAGTAAATGAGGTCAATCCATTGGCATCTCCAATAGGATCAGAAGTAAAGATAATATAAGTTCCACCAATCGCATTTGCTTCAGTTGTTGCTAACCTAATCTGATTATTAGCTAATCCGTTTGATGTAGTTGCTGCAATAACGTAATATGGTGTATTCTCTACTAATGGATTTGGAAATGTTCCAATATTCTCATTTAATGTAACTTTTGTGCCTGTAGGTAGTTTTGCATTGTATGGGAAGTTTAAAGTGCTACTAGATTTCAATGCAACCCAATTATGTGTTATTTTTGCATTTACAGTCGGAGCTGATAAGAAACCTCTACCTGCATTACGAACTTCAACACTTTGTATAACTTCATTCTCAATAATTGGTTCTAGGACAAAAAGTGATCCACTTCCACCTGTAAGAACAATTTCAGGAATAGCAACAAAGTTTGAACCACCATCAGTAACATCAAGGTAATCAATAACCTGAGTTCTTGTTAATTGTAAATTAAAGGTTGTATTTAACTCTGGTTTTAAAGTTCTATCGTGACTGTAGTTAAATGTAATATTATCGCCACCAATTTTTAATATTTGACCTAAATCACTAGATTTCAATAATACAGAAGCACCTTGTCCAGTTCTTTGTAAAATATTAACTACAGGAGCATTTTGGAATAATTGTCCACCAGATTCAATATTGATTGCAGATATTCCTTGATTTTTAATAGATGCGTTAAATTTAGCATCAATTCCACTACCACCACTAACAAGAACTTCAGGTGCAGACAAATAACCAGATCCAGTGTTAGTAATTGTTATACTATCAACAGCTCCGTTAAGAACACATAATGTAGCTGCAGGATCAACGTGTGTCAATTCTGTAACATTAAAGACTGCGTTATTAGATGAGGATCCACCTATTTTATCTCCAGCTACAGTAATCAAACTACCAAGTTGATAATTACTACCACCATCAGTAACTTTAACTGTATCAATGGTTCCACCAGATTCAATAACAACTTCAAACTGCACATTAATACCACCAGTAGGGTTTGCTACATTTTGTGTAACACCAGTATAAGTGCCAGGTGTATGTCCAGTAACATTAGTTTGAATTGTTACTGTTTTTGCTAATCCATAATAAGGAGCGTCAAAAATAATATCTGGTTTTAATCTATAGTTAGAACCAGGACCTACAATAGTAACTTCCGACAACCTACCCACATCAGGACCTGAACCAGGTACAACAGCGAGAACAGCTGCTTGTGTTCCACTTACTGCAGAAATAGTTGCTTGAGATTCTGAACTATAAACTTTACCTCTATCAGCATTAACAGCAAGAGTAGTAAACATAATATAACCCTTGTTTGCAGCACCGTTTCTTGTATTCTGAAGAGGTTCTACTCTCAAGGTTGATGCTTGTGGTTCCCAACTTATAACTCTACCTCTAGCAGTTTGTGTTCCTTGAACATCTTGAGATATAACAATTTCATTTACTGCGAATGAACCAGAACCAAGAACGTTTGTTAGTGTTAAATCAACAAAGTCAGGTAATGTACAAACACCTGTTGGTAAACTATTTGCATTGTAACCAGAACCTTTGTTAACTATAGAAACACCAGATAATACACCAGAGATGGTTGCTACAGCAGTTGCACCTGCACCAGCTCTACTAGACCCTGTTAGTTGTGGTAAAGATTCATAATTACGTCCACTGTCTCCAATTGAGATTGTTGAGACTCCTCCAGTTGGATATATTGAGTTTGTACTGTATATGACACTATTAGAACTGTTATAGCCTACCTCTGGTTCTAATGCTGTCACATAAGATACAGTGAAATCAGTCTTAGACGTTAGTACATTTGTACCACTCAAAGGTTCATTCATTAATGTAAAATAACTTCCAGCTGAAGCGTATGTACCTGAGAGATCAAAGTAATAGAATATGCCAGGTAGATCTTCCATCTTAACAGTGATAGAGGTTTGTTGACCAGTTTGACTATCAATAATTTCTTCAGTAATATTCTTGTAAGTAAAGATATCTGTATTTGATGGATCAAGTGAAAATGCTAATCTAGTATTATTAAGGGTTGCACTTGAGGTATCAAATTTATAAGAGTGTCCAGTGATAAACTGGAACTGAGGTTCCCTTACACTAGGGACTGCACTTGTAATAATAGGATCAGGTGTAGCTGAAACATAGTTATTAATTGAAATAGTAAATCTTCTAGCAGTATCAGTTCTCACTACTGTAAAATCACCAAGGTAAGCTGAATCATTCATACCTGAGAACCAAACAATATCATTAGACCTAACTTGATGTGCAAGATTACTGCGACATACAGCTTCTAATGTAATTTGAGATACAGTAAGTTGGAAACCAGATCCAGATCCACCAACGTTTACATTATCAACAGTAATAGTATCGCCAATCTTAAATGCAGTACCTCTAGTTTTAACAGCAGTAACTGTTACACCACCACCTTGAACACTAACATTCAGATCTAATAAAAGATCTTTTCCATTCCCATTAGTTACCATTGGGACATCAGTGTATATGCCTTGGTTGTAACCAGTTCCTAAAGAATTTGTAGTAGTCGCCATAACTGCACCATCTGTGCGTCTACGTATGTACGTCCATGTCATTGAACCATCAGTGACTGTGCCAGTTAGGTGAGATGGGGCGTTATTAGCATCAGAGTCTGATGTTCCAGTTACATTTGCTTGATAAACTCTGTCTGCAACAAAAACCAAATCATATTTGTTGTATGCAGTGCTAGTTGACCAAGCAGTAAGTAAATCCATACTTACTAAGTCAAAATACTTGAAGTAGAATTTATTATAATATTGTAATACCGTAATTTCTCTTTCGTAAGCATTGTTGCCTATTGAAACAACAATTGCATCACCAGCAACCAAATAATGTTTATTGCTAGTAGATAATGTAGCTGTTGTTACATCATCATCTCCTACAACGTAACTTAAGTTAGTAACAGGTTCACCTGTGACAGTTGAAACAGTGGCACTTACTCCATCACCTCTAGTATCAGTATTATCGAATAATAATCTATCATTTACTTTATATCCAGTTCCACCACCCTCAACAAGATAATCATTAATATTACTTGAGGAATATCTATTAGTAGCAGACACTGATAGTGATTCTGCTATACCACCACGAATTGTTGGATAATAGCTAAAGTAACCAATACCATCTTCAATGTATTGAAGCACCTCTCCAGTTTCTAGTGTTATTAGAGTTGTACTATCTTCCATTGCTAGTACAAAGTCAATCCTAGCATCTAGTGATTTTCTCTTGGCAGTGACGTTATCAGTTCCGATATATGGAGCTCTAAAACGAATAGCATCTTCTGTAAAGTTTTTCTGTAAACCATTTCCGTCCCAGTTAACCTCATCTGCTTCTGAGTAAAAATTATCTCCCACAAAGTATGGAAATTTAGGTTCACCGCTAACACCGTCAATTGTTGTAAAGTAAGCATACACTCCATCTGGATATTCTGGAGTAACGCAATATCTACCGTTATATTCGTCTAAACCTCCCAAACCTTGTACATATTCATAATCTTCAATATACGTTCCCATAGGGTCAGAGAGACCGCTTAGAATGGACGCTCTAGATGCTTTTATCCTATAACTACTAGCTGGTTGAACATAAGAATTATATGGGTTCTGATTTTGTGGATCTTCAAATCCATAAGGTCCGTATATGGGGTGTCCATCATATGCCCAACCTATAATTGGAGAATGTCCTGTTGGAGTTTGTTCTATCCATGGAGATGGATCTTGAGTTGTTGGAACTTTAGTCTCAACACTATCTCCTAAGTAATATCTAAGATTATTTGGATTGTAGAAGTATCCATATTCACCACCGTATATTCCTATATTTTCACCTGTAACAATTGTGCCACTTGCATCATCTACAGTTTTTCTATCTACAAAATTAGCAGTAGGATTGTTTTTTACAATCTCTCTTCTAGTCGCTGCTTCGTTATAAGTTAATATAGTTAAGTTAGTTCTAAAGTTAGCACCTGTGCCAGGATACACAATACTAATTTGAGTATTACCTGTAGTATATCCAATTCCTTTATTTGTTACAGTAACAGAAGTAACTTGATTGCTTGATGAATCTACAACAGCAAATGCTGTAGCACCAACTCCGTCTCCAGTAATAATAACGTCTGGAGCACCAAAATAATCAGCACCACCGAATGTAACAATAATACTTTCTATTTTACCGTTTAGTATAGATGCATAACCTACAGCACCACTACCAGATTTTAAAGTAATAGATGGTTCGTAAGTATACTGAGTTCCTGCATCTGTTATGTTTATTGCATCAATAGGTCCTCTAACAACAGCTGTAGCAGTCGCACCTGCACCTCCCCCACCACTAATTGTAATAGTAGGTAAACCTGCAACTTTTGTATATCCGCTACCACCAGAGGTTACATTTATCCCAGTTACCCTACCATCAGTAATTTGTGCAACTGCAGTTGCCTGTGTGCTGTTTGGAGCACCTCCACCAGTGATGGAAACAAGAGGTTGAGTAGTATATCCACCTCCTCCACTAGTTACGTTGATTGCAATGACTTGACCATCAATAACAGCTGTTGCTGTGGCTGATAAACCCAAAAACTCCCAAATGATAGTTCCGTGTTGTATTGTACCAGTTGTGTGAGTTGGATATGTAGTTTTACTACTTACGCCAGGATTTGATGCTCTATACCTTCTTATAGTTCCATTATCATCGTATTTTACAATAGCACCACTAGCATAACTTGTATCTAACTTATAATCGGGTTCAAACTCGACTGTAGGTGGGTTTTCAATGTCATATCCACTTCCACCACTAATTTTAGTGATACCAGTAATTCCACCGTATTTTTTTGTCTCTAATCCTTTATATGAGTAAAATGGAACTCCATTTACACCAATTCCAACTTGTCCAACAGGAGTAGGTGTTTTTGTACTTTTTGTCGATGGTTTTAGCGGTATTCTTTTTAAATATCTTTGATTTCCGATATCTGGTGCATCAGTAGCAAAAGGACCTATTCTATGTGATGGTATACCTGTACTAGCGACTATTGCGTCAGTATTTGACTTATAAACGTTTTGAACATCAGCTGTAAACTTAGAAACTAAAGCATTGATGGATGTATAGACACTTGTACCAAATGCAAACTCTCTAGAGATGAAAAACTCAGGATCTGTTGATAATATTGGAGCTGAGGGTGCAGATGACAGAATAAACTCAAATTTAAACTCATTTATGATACCAACAACATCATGCTCGTTATTATAGATGTCTTCTGCAGCATTTAAGATTCTAACCTTATCATCTCTTCTTAAACGATGTTTTTCCAGAGTAGTAACTGTCACACGAACAGAACCATCAGCTGCAGGTGTTGCTAACTCTGCTGTGACCCCTCTAAGTGCTTTTCTAACGTTATATTCAAAGGAATCCCATATTGGGTCAAGACTATCAAAACCAGGTGCTAGAGGGGTTGTAACCTTGCTCTGAGGGATGTAATACTTACCACCATTAGTTAAATTAACTCCCCTTGTTCCACCAAAAACTTTTATTTGAATATCAGACCCATCTACGTTACTTTTACCATAAATTCGGAATGCAGCAAACGCTTCTTGACCTGCAATGTGCTCATCTGCAAGTGTGTTCTCTCTAGCACGAGTACATCCAAGAAATTGGTTAACAGTCTTGTCTGTATAGCTTATTATTTCATCTTGAATCCTAAATCTACCATTTTGCTCTGGCCAACCTAAAGTAGAGTCAACTGTAATGGTTGTAAAGTCTAATGAGTTACTTACATCAGATGCAACAGTAGTTTTGTAAGGTGTAACGAAGGTTCCTGAGGAATTATTAGTATCTACGTCAATTTCAAAGATTTCTCCCGAAGAAGTAAAAACTTTTTGAACACCTTTAACATAAATGCGTGCTGAATTAACATATGGGTCGGTAGTATCATCTTCTTGGTACAAAACCTCCCCAACTAGCTCCATAGGGTTACCAGAAACAGCTGTAGCACGAATTACTTCTCTAGAAGTGTAATATGCATCCGATGGTTTGAAGATTCTGTCTCTTGGGTATGAAACTTCTGACTCTACGCCAAAAAGTGTTCTTAAAACGAACTGGAAAGACCTAGTTGTGCCTTTTGACGCATAAAAGTCCTTAATTCTCTTAATTACAGTAGATTCAGTAACTCCGTCTGCAAAATTCTTTGGATAAGTGGACAAATACTGATCTTTGAACTGTCCCAACATAAAAAATGGGAAAATATTGTTCAAATTGATAACTTTTGTCCCTACAGTGTGTTCTGCAGTGTCTGTATTGGCAAAAACGTACTGACTGGCATCTCCAACTGACTTTATTGCGTCAATACCTCTTGCACAATCGTTAAAAATGGTCTGTCCTTTGTTTTTATAATAAATGATCTCATCATCTATCATCAAAAGACCTTCTTTTGGAAAATCACGAGTTGAAGTAACGTCAACTGTTGTAGAAGTAGTTGACATTGAAGAAATTAACTCAGTTTCAGCAACTAAGTCTCCATAATTATCAATATTATAATAATCACCCCAGTTGTTGATAATATCAAAACAATATCCTCTTAATTCCTGTGATTTATAGTATGCTTTTACAAATTCTACAAATGTAGGAAATTCATCCTGAATGAATGCTGCAAACTGACCAGGAATATTGTGAGATATCTGTGATTTGGATTCAGCAGTAACCTCAGACGGTACGGGTTGTGTTGTAACCGTAGTCTGGGGCGTAGTCCACTGACCGACCTTCCACGATGATTGATTAGTTGCCATTCTTGTTAACTATAGCTGGACTCTGGTACAACCCCAGTACCAGAAAGATTTGAACCACTACTGATAGTGTCTTCTACAACATTTACAGTTGTATTATCTATACCTATTGTCAAATAGGTTTCTCGTAAAGATATTAAATCATTTGATTCTGGAACTGCACTAATTTGTAACACATTACCAGAAGAAATTGTAGATGTAATAACAAGATCGTTAATTACAATCTCTCCCATAGTATAATCAACATTTCCCCAAGAACCACCGATATATTCTTTTTCACCAGTTCCTTTAATATAGAAAAGTCTTAACAAACCTGCTCCGTCATCATTGAGGAAGTAAGTATTAACTGTATCACCAGTAAGAGCAAATCCTGTAGAAGAAATTGTAGGTTGTGTGGACGTTCCTTGGTTAATGCGGTTACCATAACATATTTTATAGTTCACTCGTGCGTTCAGAGTCACTATGACGTTCTTTCTCATCTTGAGACGAGTGATATTTGAAGTAATTGAGATGTCTGAACTATCAATTATACCTTGAAGCTTAGAATATTTGAACTTTCCACCAAATTTATTAAATTCAGATCCAGTATTCAGTGCAGTTAGGGTAGAAATTATCGCATTATTGATTTGATCTGAAGTTTTGCGTGTAATGTTAGGATTAAAATACGCAAAAGTATCAATATCAATGTATAATATGGACGGATCAATGATTTCTGGCTGAACAGCTGCTACAGAATACTCTCTAAGCTTCTTTAATACAACATTTTTTTCAGAAAGAGATAATTTATCTGCATTTTTTGGTTTAATCGCCAAAAATACTTTACCAAATTGAGGAGGATCCGCTTCTTCACCACCATAACAAGCGATTGACGCTACATTTGGGTAAATATTTGGAATAATTGCTTCATAATCTTGCGTAGAAACTGCTCTACCGAACGCAGAATAGAATTTTGGTGCGGAAAACTTGATTGCTTCGGTAGTTTCTGCGTCTTTTCCTCCTTCTGGACGCTCAATTAGTGAAATTGTGATCCCAGAAGTTACGGATTGAGCTTCATCGTTAATAAATGTCGCAATATTTTCAAATTGAAGCAATCCATTTGCTCCAGAACCGCTAGAAGTAGTGTAAGTAGCACTAACTACGTCTCCATTTAACAAATCTCTACCAACAATCCCGTCTCCAAACATAATTTCGGGTCTTCCATACTCAGATTCTTCTAAAAAGAATACTTTTGATGTAGAATCTATCTTTGTAATATCTGTTGCTTGTAAATAACGCTCTGTGACAGTTCCAGAAGTGACCTCAACACGTAAAGTTGATGTATCTGCCTGTTCATTTTGTAATATAAAACGTTGTCTCTCTGCAGTATTACGTACAAATGTGTCTGTAAGGAAATTTCCTTCGTATAATTCAAGTCCAGTAAACGTTGCAATGCCCGTTGTGCTGTCTACAGTTTGAATTACATCTTGTCCTACTGAGAAAACGAAGTTATTATTATCTAAACCTGTAAAGTTTACTACCAATCCTTTCTGTAAAGTAATTCTATTTGGATATCCTTTAGTAATTACGCCTTGTGCGTTAGTTGTAACCTGTGTTTGTACGGTAATATTAACTGTACACTTACTTGAACGTGCAGAACGAGGTGTGTAACCAAGCATTCTAGCTAATTTTACAACATTTTCACGTAGAACTGCCGTTTCTAGGAAACCTTCATTGACTGCAAGGTTAGCATTTACGCTTGTGTAGTAAGTATTATACGCAAGAGTATCTAAAAGCACCGTCATTGACGATCCCTCAAAGTCATAATCGCTAAATTGTGACTGTGATTTTAGATAATCTTTTATTTGTGCCTTAATTTGGTTAAATTCTAAGGCATTGACCTGTTGAAATGACATTATGGTTTCAATGCAAGTTCTATTGAATCGACTTTAGGAGGTATTCCTAAGATTACATAACGAATTGATACATCTAGCTGGTTACGATCCTCTGTCCATAAAGCTTTAGTCTCTAAATGAGCAACTCTTGGTTCGTGTATATTAATTGCATCTGCAATTCTAGACTCCAAATCAGCAGCTTGGGTTGGACTTGCATTCTCAAATAACAATCCAACTACGTTACCACCGAACATAGGGTCGAATGGTTTCTCAAAAAAGTTATACATTATGATATTTTTCACAGATGCCTTTATGGCTGCTTCATTCTTCAATGACAAAACATCATTTGTCACTGCATTCTTTTCAAAAGTCAATGAGAAGTCACGAAATGACTTCGATTGTATCGACATTTATATCAAAAGTTAACCTTCAGATATATTTATACTTCTTTTTTAACATTCTTTACCTTCCTATCTGATCGAGGATCGGTAATTAAATATCTACAGTACTCATTTCCATGATCGTAGAAGTGATCAGACATATCTACAGGAATATTTGCATTCCTTTTTCCGTCTACAATCCTATTTGCCTTGGCCACGATACCTCTTTCTTGCTTTGTTACGAGAGGTAGCACTATACTTAGTATGTTGTCCTCTACCTTGTCTTGTTTTCTTTGGGGTTGCTTCGATTGTTGGAATACCCATTGCATATCTAGTTGCCATAATTTAACCTGCGAATACGTTTGATGAACCTGCTGCAACACTTGTACATGTTGCATCTCCTACTCTACCACATCCTTTGCCATTTACAAAGACTGTGCTACTACCACTTGATATAGCTGCACTGTGAGGAGGACACGGTGAGCCTGGTAATAAGTGTACAGTATTACTATCTCCTTGTCTAGAGATGGGAATACCATTACAGAAGACGTTACCGCTACCCTGTGCTCTGGACATTCCAGTACAATGGGTTACATCTGCGTCTCCTACTCGTGTTACTGCTGGCATATTAATAATAGTTTGAAATAAAGGAACGTATACCTTCCCACTCATTATATATCTTCAATTCAAGTGTAAAGGTTGCGGGTGTCTGGGCAGTCAAATTACCTGCAAGACCTGCTTCCCATTGTACAGTTACGGTAAAAGTTTCAGTTACGTACGACGTACCATCCTGTTGGAGGTCAAACATTACCTTATCTGGGGGCATGTTAACCAGTCGCTCAACTGTCACAGGGGTAGATGTCTTATCTGATTGTCCTTGTTCTACGTACTTGAATACGTCTAAGAAAGGATCCTCTATAGATCCAGTGATTGATACAGATGTACTACCAGGTGTAATTACTAGGTCAGGTTGTGTTCCAGCTACAGTCGCTGTAACATTAGTTACATTTGCTACTTGACCAGCTGGTGCTGTAGCAGATGCACTCACTGTCTGGTTCATTGCAAAGTTGGGTCTGGTTATATCCGTAAGGAACGTTGCTGTTCCGTCAGGAGTTATGGTGACTGCCATATGCTTCTGTTAATAATCCGTTTTTTACTGCTATCTCGTACATTATACTATGTAAGGTCATATCGTATGCATTCGTCCATGGTTGCGTCTTCTCATTCTCTATCCAACACTGAAGACTTCCATATTGTGCCTTTGGTATATCGTCTCTAAACCATGAATCGTACTCGAATTCGTATTTGCTCATTTGCGTTCTCTTTTCATTAACTCCTGCAAGTACTCGCTATATCTACTCATCTCCACATGATCGTTTACGGTATGAGGTGGTTCTGGAGGAGTAGGAGCAAACTTAATAAGATGGTCGAAAGAGGGAGGTATATCCCTTACCCTCGATAGTCTTATGATTTCATCGTTATCTCTGATAACGAATTCTCCTTCTAGTGCTTCCAGTCCTAACATGGTTTGTACTTCC
>VTLG01004240.1_pt1 | contig 29680 bp, 48 predicted proteins | sample 4694571 | NCBI WGS metagenome assembly VTLG01 (sample SAMN12604809, study PRJNA352737) | marine metagenome | biome: ENVO:00000447; feature: ENVO:00000209|ENVO:00000569|ENVO:01000036; material: ENVO:00002151; isolation source: viral sequences binned using virsorter ...
ATCCATAAACAACGTTCTTTGTAACGTGTCTATCAACTGCTCTTCGTGCTTCGTTCAAAGCCATTTCTACTTCGTTGAATCTTGAGTCTTCTATCATTCTTCGGGTTACACCTACTGCAAGTCCCCACTCATCAACGGACACTCTCTCGGAGCGTAAGTTGGTGTGTTGGTACTTAGGAGTGTTTCCTTCGTTGATTTCTTCCATACCCATTGAGGGTTTTGCGAAGGTGATATCAATATCACCGCCGGTGTCTGTAGTCATAGGGTCGCAGAACATTGACAATGCAGGTAGGTCTACAACTTTGTAGTCCTGAATTGCATCTTTATAGTCAATAAGTACACGTTCGCCCACTCCGCCATCTGCCGCTCCTGTATTTAGGGTCGTCAGTACACCGGGTGCTAAATTTGAGTTTAATGCTGCCATGTTTTATGTTCTCCTTATAGCCCCTGATACAGTATACGTTGTAATGTAGCTGCACCTGAGTGCGCACCACTTGGGTCAATATAATAACCGATTGCGTTTGCTGCTGAGGAAGCTTGTCCTAGGTTACCGTCAGCTAATGTAGCTACACCGTCTCCTCGTCCAATCGTTCCAGAACAGTACGCATTGATTATAATACCGTGACCTGTTATGATACTTGCTATATTTCCACTGGTTACCGTGGTCAGAGCAAAACCTAGTGGTTTTGAGTTTGCTGCTGCGAAAGTATCTATTTCTGCATCGGCTCCCATCTGAACAGGGTATCCTGCGGTAATTGTGCTGCCAGCTGTGAATGGTAAAATTCTTGCTGGTGCACCACCGTCATTTACTAATATTTCTGTTGCCATATTTAATTACCTCTTAGTAATTCTTTGTTGAGCCTTATTTGCCCATCTTTTATTAATTCTACACTAAATTGCCTTTCTGTCTCTTCAGCAGCTGGAGCTTCTCCGTCATTGGATTTTCCTTTTCCGAATTGTCTCTCTGTGTCTACTTCTGGGACCGGCATTGCATTTAATGCATCGCTGAATCCAGTCAGCCTTGGTTCATCCCAAGCAGATAGTTCCTCAACGCGTGCATCCTTCTTTTCCTCTTCGACTGTGCCGAAAAGAACTTCCTTGGATATAATCGTTTCAATAGTCTCTAGCTTTCTTGCTTCAGCTTCCTTTGCGGCTCTCTCTTCCTCAGCGAGCTTAAATGCTTCAATTTGTTTTAAAGCATCAGCATACTGGGATTCGACTTCCGTTTTAGAAGCATTCAACTCTTCCAGCTGAGCACGTAGTGAAGCGAATTCGCGTTCAACAATGTTCTCTGCATCGGATTTCACATTGGTTTCTACTTTTTCTTCTGTCATAGTTTTGACCTCTGTCTTCCCGTCTTCACATTCACATGAACCTTCAGTGCCACCACAACCACAGTCGTGGTCGTCACTAGCCTCATGTAAACTACATTCCTTTCCTATCGTACATTCCTTACAGACGGGGTCCATTTTTTCATTGTCAATGAAACTTACCTCTGTGGGACGTAACTTGGTGGCGTATGTGTCACCCATAACGTCAATATCATTGGAGAACCAATCAATACTAACGTGAGTCATATCCCCGTCCTTGACCTTATTCATCACTTCTTGTCCGTGTCCTGTCTTGTTACTAACAGTAGCTTTCATTTGCATTCCATATTTTCCATCTTTCAATTCTATTACCTCAGGGTCAGTAGCCATGCCGATTAAATCCTCAGGCGTTCGTTGATGATTAATATATATAGGAAGCTCTGAGAACTTCTCTATACTATCTTTTAAGATGGTCGGTTCTATATAAACCTTTTTGTTTATCTCGTCTTCCATATACTTATGGAGACCAGAAGTAATAGCTATCACAGGGAAAGTTACAGAATCAACCCCCTCATCGCTATTAAATGTCATGTCGGAATTTCCCTCAAGGGAAATAGCGAATGTACGTTGAGTAGCAACTCTGTCGGTTTCTCCTGCAAATTCCCGCTCGACACCATTCTCCTCAGCCCACATGGAACACATGCTAGCTGCCATATTGCTGTGGTTATCAAAACCACGCTTTTTTAGTGTTGCACTTACGGTTGTCTTACATTTTTCGTACGTCATTTTCTATCTCCTGTCGCGTTAGCGGAGGGTTTGTTTCCCCTATTTGGTGCTCTCGCACTCTCTTCTTTTTTATCTGTATCTTTTCCTCCAGATATGTTAGCGTTCTTACTGCTCTCCTTTTTACCGGGTCCACCTTCGAGTGGTGATGCTTTAACATCTTCAGAAGTTTCCATATCTAATTCTACAACTCCTTCAGGGTCAAGACCACGTTCTTCTCTAACTTCGCCGGGTGAGAGTACGCCTTCAGATAAATATATCATGTCTGTCTTAGCTTTAGTAAATGCATCATCTATATTAACGGCTCGGAATCTAAATTTAGCTTCGCCGGATTCTAATTGAGGCATCAACTGTGCATTTAATGCACCTTCTATCGCAGACTGTAAATAATTAACATATGGCTCAAATATGGGACGAGCCTTTTCAGGGTCGCTCCACATAGTTAAAGGAACCTTTAAAGCCATGTGTATTTTAGCCAGTAAATCGTCAGTATATTTTCCATACTCAAATGCTCTCTGTGTTCCACCTAATTCTTTAATAGCTATATCATTGCCGTGAATTATATCTTCACCGGGTGCTAAATTATTAAAAGCGTCTACAACCTCATTAATCTTATCAGGGCCATAGGGCATATCAGGTAGACCGCAAGATATATCAAATCTTGATATCGCATATTTATTAAGTGCGGCTCCTATATCCCTTTCTGCATAATCTTTTAAGTCTATCAGATACATTATAGGGTGTATATCAGATAAACCATATGCATAATCGTCAAAGGGATTATTTTTAAGTTCTATTATCTCATCTTCTTCAAATCTGATATTTTCTTTATCATCTCCGACATCTTGATAATAATACATTATTTGTCCATGCTCGTTTCTCTTAACGTACATGTTTTGGCTAGAACGAAGAACTAAGTTGTCTCCAGTCCACTCCAGATAACCCGTACCAAAAACACGGGCGTTTCTTACCCAACCATATATAGTTTGTTCAATATTTATATCTCTGAACATCTCTTCGATAGTATCTCGGACACCATCATCTTCTGTTACTATATCAAAGTTATCTTTTACAGCATAAAAGCATGGAAGGTCTATTAATGTTCTTACAACAGGGTCTTGTAAATAAACATTCATATAAGTACGTGGAGCACCTATATGTGGTTCAAAATCTCCTTTTCCTCTTACATTGTAACCGTTATTTTGAAGTTTGAGTCTTTTAATGACACCTGCTCCGAAATCTCGTGGGTCGTTCTCTTTGAAAGGGGGATTAGCCCCCACATTTGCGAACCTTCTTCGCACTCTATCAATTATTGACATGGCTAGTCACATATATATAAACCGAAAGGAGTATATAAAGATTGTGCTAAAAGCGTATACCTTTATTAAGGCGATGAGAGCGAGCAGCTGTGGTTAAAACAGACTTTCCACTCCAATTTTGTTGTCTAGTGGGTGCTCTTCGTATTCTATCGCTAGTACTTCCGCCTCTATTAGATGAGGCCACTCCTGCACCAGCAGGAAGCATAGATAAGGTAGCATGTAGCGCCATTACCGAACTATCACAATAATCATCGTGTTTTCCGGAAGGAGCTGCTATCTTTTCGGTCTTATTGGCTGCATCCATAGTATATTCAAGGTCTCTATGTTCTGCATACCATTTTAAAATTAATCTCTTTATATGAGGTTCTTGGCTTTCTGGATTAGGTACCTTTACTAGTTTTTGTTGGATATAAGAAACGTAATCTCTATATATCTGGGTCTTCGTCCCTCTCGGACCACCCGTAAAAATGAAAGGTAGGAAATGTATCTGGGGACTACTATTTATACACTCTACCCTTAAGTCTTGTTCAATCGCACCACCAATACCAGTACAATCAACGATAAGACGCTTAGCGTGCAAACGATTACAGACGTCAATGATACGCTGACGCTGGTATGGAATATCGTGTCCACCACTTCTAGGATTGATTTCTTCCACGTATATAAGACGGGCAATATCATGTCCACCGTCCTCAGTAGTAAGTTTTTCCCTTGCCCATCCGGTAATAACAGTAGAGTTAATAGATTTCCCAACATCAACACCGACAGAAATTTCATTAGGAAGATTTCCTCGCTCGTCATCGAGAGTCTCTCTGGTCCACGGTTCGTATTCATCAAAACAGTCCCTTAATTTTTCTGGATTGAATATTTGCGATACACTCTCTACAAACTCACATTCGTATTCTGTCCTCCAGTAGATAGAATCTTCCCCCCATTCCGTCATCTTATCTAACATTTCTAATTCAGTATAAGGAGGTGAATAAGCATCTCCTTGTTTAATTGCGTCTTTCCATGAAAACACCAATCTCGTGAAACTACTTTCATAAGCTTCTGAGTAGAGATATCGGTACATGTGATTCTCTTTTGACTTTGGTGTACCTAAATTTATGAACGGGGCCTTATTTGAAACTATCGCTGGTTCTACGTTATCTACAAATAAATGGTCATCAATTAGAGGACTTTCGTCCACAATACATAAAGTAGGATGTTGTCCTCGTATAGCTTGCCCTTGATTACTAGGCGCTAATGGAGCTCTACGCATCATTGTGCCCCCCTTCATGCGTATATGGGGCTTATTGTGAAATTTATAATTATCTACTAAGCTATCTAAAAATCTATTATCCTTAAAGTTTCTATAAACATAACCAAAGATTAATGCTGCTTGGTCCTCTGATGGAGCCAATACAAATATTAAATCTCGAAATCTTTTAAAGAACATATAGATAGTCACAGCTACAGCTAAGGCATAAGATTTACCACTGCCTCGTGGAGCTAAGATAGCTAATTTACGTTGACCACCATCTTCACGGTGAGTTAATGATTTAACTATTATCTCTTCTTGGAGTGGTCTTAATTTTAAAGCGCGCTGTTTATTATCAATTAAATAGGTTTCACAAAAAGCTCTAACCAATTTAAGCATTTTGTCTTCATCATATCTACAGCTTTCAAATATCTCTTCTAATTCTCTTGAATCATGTGCGCTCTTACCTGTCAGTGTCGCTTTCAGTTTCTTTGTCTCGTTTCTTATCGCTTTCGTCATCTGTTAAATCCTCCAAGAAACTAGCAAACCCTTCCGTCCGCTGTTCCACTACAGTAGGTATCTCTATGTTTAATGCTCTGAATTCCGTATGTATGTCACGAACGATTGAATTTCTTTGGCGCAAGAGCTCTGTTCGTAAGTTAACATCCCGAATATGTAAAGAAATTTCTTCCCACAATATGTCTTCAAGAGCAAGATTGCGAGCCAGCAAGCGTACAAGTTCTTTATGACGTTCATATTCTCCTTCACCTACTCGCTGGCGTAACCGCTGCTCATACTCGTGTTCGTTCAAAGAGTCTTTGCGCTAGCAAAAGCTGCTTTGGTTTCTGCTTTGACCGCGGCAACAAATTTGTCGTCGTTCTGGTCCCATACAGATAGTATTACGTTTTTGAGCATTGCATCTTTAACATGCTTTTGTGCTAGAACATCTAGCTTCTCATAAGCTTTCAACTGGGCAGACGTTAAATGTACCTCGATTAATTTATCTATCTCGGCTTCGTGGTTCTTCAAATAAGAGCCTCCGAATTTATATATTAACGTTTTTACAGCTGGCTGTGTGTATGCAATATAAGCAACAAGTGCTCCTATAACTGCTACGGCGAGCATGAGCTCAGGTGAGTCAGTTAATGCATCCAATATACCATCTATCATTCCAGATTCGCTTACTTCGTCAGCAGTAACGTTATCTAGAGTCTCGTTAGTTGCTGGTTCGTTTGTCGTATTATTTGACATATTTTTTCCTTTTTTGGGGCTCCCACCGTGACGCTTGCGTTTAAGTGTCCTGTGGTGCCTTGGCCCTTCTGTGAGAGCCTATACATAGTAGGACCCCCTACTATATAAAGCTTACTTAGAGGTTATCCGTTACCCACGTTTTTGTATCATTGAGGAGGGTACATCTGCCTATATAATTAGCTACCTTACTTTCATCCTCACTCATACTTCCTGTAGACATAAGAGAACTTAACTTGGTTTCAGCGTCAGCTAAGTCTGCCTCTATTGTGGCGATAATTTCTTCTTTTGTGATACTCATCTCTTTTTCTTCCTGAGTTTACCATCTTTACCACGATAAGCTTTCTCGCCCTTTTTAACTCTACGTTTCTTGGGCTTCTTACGTGGAACTCCGTTCTTATTTTTTCTTACCATTCTTTTTCTTCTTTAAAGAAGGATACGCTTTGTATACTGCCTTTTTGATACCAGCTGGGTTTGGCGCATTATGTGCCAGCTTAAGAGCTGATTTAGCTCTCTTCTTAGTATTAATAGGATAGCTACCTTTAGGTGCTCCTCCTGATGGGCCAGCAAATTTACTAACGTTAGGATAATCTCCTACGTTTGAGCCTCCCGGCTTCTTTCTTGCTGCCGCTTCACGACGTTTTTTAGATTTACTGTTGTAAGCCATATCTAACCATGATGGGTGTATTTGGTTTTGGAATGTTGTCTCTTACCAATATGATGACCATGATGTTCACGGCGTGCTATCTCTGATTCAGTTACATCTCTAATTTGTTTAAGAGCTGTCTCTTTAGATATAGCATGATGTTCAAGGGCATGAGTTTTACCACCAACGTGGCTGTAAACCTTTTCACCTTGTCCGCTCTTCCTCATTGTAAGAGTTTTATCTATGTTGTATTTTTTATTTTGATTTTCTGCCATATTAATCCTCTTTATTTAATAATTTAAGTATTTCGTCTACCTTACCTATTAGAGTAGTAAAACTATTATCATTTTCACCTTGATAGTTCATATTAATAAAGTTCTCCTTATCTATTTTAGCTAAGATTGTTTTGGTGCAACAACAGTCGCAACATGTTTTTTCTTCTGAGGGCTCAGCCCCGTCGTCCACAATATCGTCAGCCATGATTACTCATCTCCTTTCCTATCATACTTTGCAGTATAAACATCCATTGGGTCACTCTCTTCGTTCTGGGCACCGTATTCACGGTCTCCTCGTTCGTGACTCTCTTTCATATCTTCTAGATATTCTTGAGTAGGAATGTAGGCTAAGCTATAAGTTGTACCATCATATACTTCTCTAATTGCGGGCTTATCTTTAATATCTTCGGGCATTTTATCCATACAGGTAATAGCTTTATGAGAAGCGTGAGCCATCTCATTTATTTCTGCTTGTGATGGGTGTTCCCAGTCTAGAGTCTTTGCGTACTCTTCTGACCAGTGTTCTCCTTTAAACAATCCTCCTGCGGATGACTCCACAGGTTTCTTATCTGATTGGTTACCTTGATATTTTTCATATAGTTCTTTCGTTGGCATTATTCTTCTCCTTTTAGCCTAGCTAATCTCTCTAGGCCAAGTCTGTCGAGGCAATCGTTCAATACTACCTCTAATGCTTTCATTTTCACTTCCATCTGTTGTACTTGTTCATACATCGCTCTTATTTCAAAATCGTTCATTTCTTTATCTCCTCTTCGTGTTCGTGTTCGTCTCCATTACGAAACGTACCTTTTCTTGTTTGTTCTATCTGACTGTTCTGTTGAGCAGTCCATAACTCTAATACCTTATATATAATTACTAGCGCAGGTGAACCTATAATCAGTAATACTGATTTATATGACTCTATATCTTGTACTATTGTGGGTTCTCTGAACGCCATAGTAACTAAAAATATAGATAGTCCTACCCATGCCATAACTACTGGTGCTGCTACTAACATCATCATAAAGTTAGCAAAGTTCCCATCAGGGGATGCTGCATCTTTTTTATGATTACTCATTCTTCCTCCATACTTCTTTTATATTCGTCTGCTGTAGACTTTATAACTAATGTTCTCAAGTCGTCCAGTTCTGACAATATCATATCTAATTTATCTGTTAACTGCATCATATCTTTGGCCTTCATGGCTCCTCCACTCTTATCATTGGTATATCAAACTGTTGTTGAAAGATATATTCTTCATCTACATCGTCCCATACGAGTAATGCTACCCACATGGACCATGTACCTTCTGTATTATTAAGTTCTTCAAAAGTGAAATTAAACCAATGGTCGTCCCAATCATTACCATTAACTGTAAAATATAAATCGGTCCAGTTATAATCACCAGATTCCTCATGCCATACATCCACATAAACTAATACAGACGTACTATAATCATAACAATCTGTATCTATATCTGTTAATACGGAAATACCGTCAGCATCTGGGTCTACCCAGAAGACAGACATATTATCGGTCTCTTCGTTATACCAACCGGGATAAAAGTGTACCGATGTGTGGTTCCCGTGTTCTTCTTCATATTCATCCTCGTAATCACATGAACCATCATCTTCAGTAGCTTTATCATCATAATTATTGGCTTCTATATCTGTACAACCATAGATGGCAGCGGTTTCATTACCATTACCATTGGTGCCATTGGGATTATCATTTATAACTACACAACGACCATCGTCATGCGTAGCATTAGGTTGATAGTTCTCAGCTTGAGAATTCGTACAACCATATATAATAATCAAGAAGTTACAACTTCCATCGTCGAAAGTAGCTTGTGGGTTATAATTGGTAGCATCTGTCTGTAAACAGCCCCCGACAGGACCAATTTCTTCATCACCGTTTAAATAATCGTGAATGATAGACATATTGGCCCCTCCACTCAAGAGAGCTAGCAATACTATAGTTATTATTGTTCCTATCTTCTTGCCTACTTGGGTTTCCCCTATCTTATCAGCAGCTTTACCAATAGTCTCGAACAATTTCTCATCGTCATCATCAGGTTTCTTGGAGCCTCCTATGCCTAGGATTTCGCGTTCCTCATCAGAAATCACGTTTATGGCTCCATAATCGTCGCGCGCCATAGATATTTTCTACACCGCGCAAGTATATAAAGATTGCCCTAATCAAACTCAGGAAACTGTTCTTGGTTTTCCAATTCAATGAGGAGTTTGGACTGCTTAGAGATATCTTCATAGTTTTCCTTCTTTTTCTTGTATTTAGGTTCCCACTTTGGTATTACCACGTCACATGGCCCACCGTTGTGTTCTTTATTGAATGAACACCACTTACAGAGATTCTGAGGCACTTGTTCATATCGGTCCTCATATTCTTCACGTTCCTTTATGCAATCATGTACCATCTTGATTATATCTTTAGCTTCATCAAGCACTTGTTGATTAACCTTAACAAAGAATGTATCATCAAAGCGTAGATAATTAACGCCTACAAAATTAGGCATCTCACCCATCTCTAATGTATACAAAAATGCATAGATAATTAATTGGCGATAATATTCCTCTGGAAGGTATGCACCATAACGCTTACTGGTCTTGTAGTCCAGCAAAGTTGTACCACCATCGAAATCATTACATACTACGTCAACAACTCCTACTATAGCATACTCTGAAGACTTAACCCATTTTTCAGCATACTTAGGAGCTACTGCATTCCAAGCTTGATACTTATTTTTGAATATTTTCCATTTTACCATTTCTGTTAATTTTTTATCAACGGACTTAACAAAATTCTGTAATAAGTCCTCAGTCTCAACATACATAGCATCCATCTCTTCTTTGGTGTGTATTTCCCACAGCCATTTATGTTTACCTATCTTTTCTTCCCAGCCTGTTTCAAACTGTTCTTGAACCCATTCAGAGGGTCCACCCTTCTCCCATTGGGGTAAGGTTTTAAATTTATTTTTAAATAAGTTCTCTAATACTTTGTGTACTAATGTACCACGAAACAAGTGAATTGTTTTCTTCTCAGGTATCTTCGCTATATATTTATAATAAAATTCCCTAGGGCATTTCATATACGTATTTATTTTACTAGGGCTCAACCTCATATGACTTGCGGTCCATTTAGTTTCCATATGCGTTCTTCTCCATTTCCTTCATATCCATTCCATGTACTCTTATACCTTCTGCATTCTTTGTGTTAAAAAAGAATATCTGGAAGAGTCTATCATTATCTATATCATTTCCAAAATATTGTGCTGCTGCATGTATATTCCTTGCATCGAACAATACCATTCTATTATATCTATTTCCTATTCTATCTACTACTTCAAAGGGAGTTTCATCATAAAAGTTCCCTGCGAACATATTCCAATCACTATCATTCTCTATTGAGAACTTGCCTGTAGCTTTATGTCTATATAAATTGGTTCCACATTGAGGAGGAGGGTCTGGAGTAAGATACACCATAGCTGCCCAACGTTGAGTATCTGCGTGTATGACGAAGGGGTCCTCTGCCATACAGTGTTGGAAGACGCCATTAGTAGCATAGTCCCATCCACCAAGCTCCGTTCCTTTAACGGTCTTATCACCAATTAAAGTTTCAAACTTTTCTTTAGTTCCTTTGAATATCTTTTTTGTGTGAGTTCGATGACCTACAGCCCCATGTTCTCCACGAGGTACATAATCACGTGTCAAAGCATATTCCCTTACAATATCTGGGTCGTTATAAAAGTCATCCACTACTATATACGACAGGTAGTTATCTGTGGGTCTTATATCCTCAACATACTCTTCCATAAGTTCTTCTGTAGATAGTCCTTTTAGTCTTTCGTATTCTTTTGGGTCGTTCATACCTAATGACCTCATATGCTCAAAATCGTCCGAGGATATCCACCCATCTGGTTTAGGGCCGGGCATCACTACAGGGGATTTTGAACTGTCCTTCATTTCTTTGACTCCGTAAGCATTTTCTTTATTATGTCATCTTTATTAGTAATGCTCTTCTTTTTATGCTTTTTTATTCCTGCTAAAGCATCAGCGTCTCTACCTTCTAGATTATCAATATTCCACTTAACGTGGCCTGTATATGCTACGTCTAACTCCATTTCCTGTACTTCTTTGAATTTTTCTATACATTCTTTAAATCGCCCAATCCACCACAAAGCTACTGCTTCTTGGAAAGGTAACGCGAAAGGGCCCGGATAATCTAAATCCATCCCATCTATATCAAACATTAATGGGTCACGTTCTGCGTTTAAGCGTTGACCTGCTCTAGCCACCATATGGGATTCTACCCAACGGGCCGAATACTCCAAAGACTGGCTTAAGTAATGATAAGCTTCAGGTCTTCCGGGTAGCAGTGATATCGCCATCTGACAACAGTTCTGTACGTGGTGTTCTCTTCCTCCCAACCTTCTAAAGCATATAGCTTTGCGCATTAAGCACTCATATGCTAAAAGGTCGTTATCTGTTAACTCTGCACATTTAAGGTAATAACCCATGGCAGATGCGTATTGCCCTATGAGTTCATACTCCCACCCGCATTCAAATGAATGTTCGGGGACATCAGGGGCTTCGATGTATTGTTCTAATTTTGCTTGTAGTTCGTTCATAATTTTTCCTTCTTTGCTAAAAATATCTCAGGATGTGCTGTGTGTTCAATAGCATATCCTATTTCATATAAATGATTAAACAACTCCGTTCTTAAATCTCCTATTAGAGGTTGGTCGGGAACTGGTTCCCAACTCTCAAAGAGTATAGGAGGGTAATCATTATTCTTAAGGGTTTCAGAAGCTCCTTTAATAACTTCGAGCTCGTGACCCTCTACATCTATCTTAATTAAACTTATATCTTTTATATCAAACTCGTCCATCTTGAGAACAGGAAGTTCATAAGATATGTCTTCCTTCCAACCAATATGAGTGAAGCCATTAGTTCCACCATCAGGTTGTCTTTCATAGAATGGTAACTTACCATTCACATCAGATAATCCTATATTATAAGTTTCTACTTTATCAGAAAGGTCCTTGAGTAAAACATTAGCACATAAATGGTTATAGATACGACGCGTAGGTTCAAAAGCATAAACCTCTTTAGCATAAGGACCTAATAACCATGTATATGTTCCTATATGCGCGCCTACATCCACAAACGTTCCACTAGGGTTTATATATTCCCTCATGCTTTGGATGATGTCTGATTCGGGTATACGTCTATCAGGATTTATATCAAATCCTAAATATTGTATCATCTCATCAGGTGCTACGAAGTAGTCGCAGGACAAAGCATCTGCTTGCCCATACTCTTTAACCATACTAGAATTACTAGTGATGGGGTCTACTCCATTCTCACACCTTCGACACATGTCATAACATGTTTGTGGTTTAGGCATTATGTCATCATATTCTTGTGTGTATAGATTACCTATTATTTCTTCTAGGTTATAGTCCATACAACATAATGATACTTCACCATTAGGGAGGAGTATGTTATGATATAAACCTTCTATGCAACCACAAGTCTTATCTCCTTCGTGGTATACAGATTTAAATCTATCCCATACTTCCTTTACTTCTGGCTTCAGTTGAGCTTCACCTAATAGGTTACCTGCTCTATGCCACATCTCATAATGATTAACCGTATGGTCGGGATATATATGTTCCACTTCTTCATGGACCTCTCCCATTGACATGGTTTGGAAGTTTGTAATGTCAGCGTCCTTTAACGCTTGTACTACTTTAATATATGTTTTAGTTACTGGGTGTTTAGCCAGTCTTTCTTTATCAGGTAGATGTAATGTAAATCCACCATTGGGTCCTCCACAGAAAGGTATATGCGAAATCATTTTAACATCTTTAAGACTCATACCTACGGCTGTAGTGAATACAGATACAGGGTGTCCCTTGAGATGTGCATATTGCACCATCGTTGAACAATCTTTGTTTAACCAAGGTTCAGTAAAACCAGAGAAGGTTATTCTAACTTCTTTAGGTAATTTATCAACTACCATCTTGAAGTCTTCTAACCTCATGATTCTAGCTTTTTCTGTAGTGAAGTGTTCGCTATCCCACACCTTTTGTAAAACTCGTTGTGGGCAAAAGACACAATCAACTACACACCCTGCTTTAGGTATAGATGTTGTTATTTCTAGCGTAGGCCAGTCTGTGGTTCTCCAATAGTCGTTCTTCATTCTTTCTTAGGGAACTCCAACATAGTGTTTAAGTGTTCAGCAGGTATATGTAGTTTGTATGCAGAATTATCTTGGAACCCAAAGGTAACATAAACGTCATCTCCATCTGGGTGCACAGCCATTCCACAACAGAACTCTATACGTCCATCCATAAACTTGAATGGGTCTGAATAAGTCACTACGTTCCACTTTTTATCCCATACCATAAATCTATGGTAATAATGTGAATCTCTATCGTTCTTATCATTGTGCCAGTAATCACACTCGTGTACGATAGCCATGTAATAACCATGATAAGGTATTACCTGAGAGCTACCACGTGGGTCTAACTGGAAGGGTAGTTTCTTCTTAGGGTCTCCTTTGAATACGTAACTACTTGGACATCGATATTTCTTAGGGTTGTTCTTCCACTTTTTATTTATATCCACTTTAATAACCTCTATAGGATTAGACCATTTCACGAAGTGAAACGGCTTATCTAATATAGGCATCCAATTCTTCTCACAGTAATTCTCTTCACCTTCTGGGGGTAACATGACATAACGTCCTATCTCCTTCACACCTTTTGGTGTAATATCAATTTCGGACAATACCATCCTTCCCTTTCCATCCGGCGCGTAGCGCCGAACGCCAGTTACGTACATCTTTCCTTCCCACTCGACAATCCTAGCGTCCTCTAGTCCCACAAAGTCCCATTCAGGTTCTTTGGTAAACTTGTTAGTGTTTATCTTTCGGGGGTTAGTTAATTTCATATTCCTTAAATTAAAGTCACAGATAAAATTATCTGTTCTTAAATAAGGGTCATCGTCGGGGCGAACATAATTCAGGGGGCCCCAAGGGGTCTGATACTTCTGTTCTCCTTCACAGTGGTGTAAGTAATAAGAAACTTTCCTTACATTAACTAAGTACTTGGTTGTACCTTCTTTATGCCAAATTGACGGGTTGCATAATCCCAACCCATCTGACTTACTGTTCTCTACTATAAGAGGCTCAATTCTGCCTCCCTTCTCTAGTAACTGTGCTACCAGAGAAGTCTCCATTAGGTCTTTCATCTCTATCATTTAATCAACTCTACTTTTGATTATAAGCTCCATTAAGCATTGCTCGTAAATACTCTCACTTCCTTCGGAACTTCGTGGCTCCATGGTGGAGCATATCCATCCTCTTCATTGCATACGCATTCACATGTCGGTCCACATACTGTACACCCATGTACACAATTACACGTGGTAAATACAGTCACATTAGCTGCCGCGTCGCTCCTCGCGATTTTGAGCAGGATAAGATATCCTATCAAATCGTCCAAAGTATCTTCAGTTGCATCATCGAGCCCAATGTTCGCAATACGACTGAGTTTATCATCGATACGTGCACAGATGGCCTGTGCTGAATCGAGCTTACTAAAAATATTTTCTGGACTTAACGCTGAATCACCATAAGCTTCATTCTTGCTTAATAGTAAATCACGTATTTCATTACATGTCCACTTGATATTATTGCGTGTTTTTTTCGTCATAATTTTTTCACTGAAACTACTAAGACCACATTAGTATATAAAACTTTCTGTTAACATGACATATAGACACTAATGCCTGTCCTGAAATGCTTACTCTATATAATATATCTATATAGCTCTTACTATGTAGAACTACTACTTTCAAAATTCAGACGATTTGTTTGTACCCCTACACGACGTTAAGCACAGGTGGGCATGCGATTTTTTAGACCGGGGGCCATCCGCGCAGCAAGATAAAAATATAATAAAAATAGTGAGCGGACGCTATATTGCACTATATATACTTCCTCCTTCCTTATATACTAAAACCAGCGATAGCCTTATATACTTGGTTGCTATAAGTAATATAGAGGTAAAAGAAATGACAACTACACCAACACAACAGCAAGTAGATAACCACAACAGGGCCCTTATAGCTCGCATCGTGGCAACCCAAATCTGGAAGCAGACCAGCCGTAGGGACACACCTACCCGATACTCCACTTGGAATAAGAGGTAATCAATGCGTTTAATAGAGGTAGGGGGGGTATACCCCACCGCAGACCCAATGGAAATTTTAGAAAAATTGGAAAAGATGCTCGATAAACAAATAAAAAAATCAAAAAAACAACTAAGGGGTGACACTAAGTAATGGACGAATACCAAAAATATTTAACAGAAGTAATGGTAATACTAAGTAGACTTTCTATTTAATATTATAATGTTAATCATCAGCCAATCCCAAAACCGGGACATGTCTAATCATGTACATGTCAACACATGCATGGGGGGGTGGCACTTGTCTTATATACCCCCTATATATAAATGACCCCCCACCCTTATATACCCACTATATATAGCTATCCTCTCTAGAAGAGATACCCCCATGGGGTAGGGGGGGTATACCCAGACATGCAAATTTTTAAAAAAACGTTAGCGGGACGTATATCGCACTATATATACTCCCTCGTGCCTTATATACTAAAATGACCCAAACCCTTAAATACTCTCTCGCTACAGTAATAATAGAGGTAAAAGAATGAATAAAACAACTTATACAACAAATAAAACTGGCTTCGTCGACTGGGATGGTCGATTGATGAGTATCCACAATTTTTGGGTGGAACTAATGGGTTCCCGAATGGAGGGGCCAAACTCTACCTATTGCCACACAATAGGCTGGGTTAATCTCCACTCTTTTGGAACTAAACACGGTAGTCTTAACGACGCTGAAGTTTGGGACGTTATTAATAGCGTAGGGGCCAGATTCGTGGCCTATCCTAACAAAGAAATTTATAAGAGAGGTGCTTAAATGGCTTTCACTACAACAGAGCTATTGGTAGCGATAGACTCCTTAAGATACGATATTAGTAAACTTAATACGTGGAACGTCCGCAGTCCTAACGATGTGGAATATTACGACGACGTATTAGCAGAACTGTTTAGTATAATACGAGGTAAAGAATGAGCAACCACAATAATTTAAATTGGACTGATTTCATCCTATCCTTAGCGATGGAGGTTTATTTTGGTAACTGTCCAATTAGAGAGCAACAGGTAGCGGATGCCATTGGTCTATCAGACCAAGAGGCACCAGAAAGCTGGGACGCCAAAGATTTTATATTTAATTTTTAAAATCGACATGTCCAAATTTTTTCAAAAACAGTGAGCGGAACCCAAAACGCACTATATAAGTCTCCTCGTGTCTTATATACTATTTTGAGGCAAAGCTTTAAATACTCTCTCGCTACAAGTAAGTTAGAGGTAAAAGAACAATGAAACTAACACGAATTCAGAAGCTTTGGCTTAAGATTGGACGTATTCCAACTTCGACAAAGTCAAGCCGATGGTCAAAGTAAGCAAACAGAATTAAACTGTAATTAAAAATACAATATCCCGTGTTGGGTTTCAGGGGCCGAATCCCGACCCAACACCTTATATTAATGGGAGATATCCCGTTATCGTGAGTGGCTGAATAACCCCTTCCCAAAGGGGGTAAGGCACACAAACCTGCCTCAATGCGCAAATGCGTGAGAGGGTGGTGAGTGGTAAGTGCGGACAATACTTAGGTATTTGGGCCGGTAGTCTTTGGAGGTTAACCTTGAATCCTCCCTCACACCTTATACTTATTAATGAGTAGGAAGTTCACAGACGCTAAGACGTATACTTTAGCGTTGTCGTTCTGATATTTGTTTTAAGACTGGATTAATACCCCAGTATAAAAATAGGGGCGCTTGACAAGAATGGCGAAGCACAAAATTTATAGGCCTTCCGGAGGCACGCGGTTGTAATCCCGTGGTTAGTGCGAGTGGGTTCTCACGACCTACACCCCTAAACCTTATACTCAAGGCCTAAGCTCAGTCATTAATGTGGCGCTCTTAGGCCAGCGGTATTAAAAACTTTGGACATGTGCAAACCTTTATAACCTCCCTCGTTATAGGTAATATAAGGTAAAATATGAAACACGGACGATATAAGAATTGCCAAGAATGTAAAAGAGAATTAGTAGACGGTTACCAAAAGGATAACCCATTTACAAAACTACCAGACGCACAGTTTTGTTTTGACTGTGAGATTGTATATTCCTTTTAAGGACATGCGCGAAAAAGTGCGAGCGGAACCTAAAACGGACTATATATACCCCCTCGATACTTATATACTAAAATGACCCAAACCCTTAAATACTCTCTCGTTAGAGTAGAATTAGAGAGAAAAAATGAGCTTCAAAGAAAACATTTTAAGAAACGAATTCCGTTTCAGGAAAGCCAGCCGTCGGTTTAAATTACCGATGAGTCACACCCTCGAAATTTACGAGGCAATAGAGGCCCAAAAGTTGGGACTTGATAAAGAGGTCGCAAAATGAGAAAAACCTTATTACAAAATCTAACAGATGAAATGGCCTTTCAATACGAAAACAGCGGAGCAACGCACGAAGAAAACCAACACGCAGACGGTTGCGATTGGATTTACGATAATTGCACCTGTGGACAGAATGAAAAATTCGAGTTAAATTACGATTGGGAAGATAATGGAGAATACTAAAAATGGAAACGATAAGAAGAAATTTAAAAAGAGCAAGGGAAGCCGACGCTTTAAGCAAAGAACAATATTCTATTGAATCTTGGATTCTTGGAACTGTAAGAGGAATGGTTAGCTTTTGGGCTGACGAATACACCTTAAGAGGTGACAAGCTAAAAGGTCAGGATTTAGTAAGATGGAAAAAAGAAGTCTACGCAAGGATTCAGGAATTAGACGCAATCTTTAAAGAAGACGAACAAATAAGAGGTTTAGAATGAGTGAAATAATATTAACAGCAGACGAAATGAAAGTTTTAAAAAATCATTATTATAATGATAAGCCGTTTACCACAGACCAAATGCTTGACTTGTGGCACGATATAGTAGAACAGATATTAGGTGAATCAAAATGAGACAGGACGAAATCATTTACGGTCTTGACTCTATCCGTCAGGTATTGGTAGAGGTTGGAGATGAAAACCTTTCAGAATATCATTCAGTGATAGACAACGCACAACAATTTATATTGGAGAGTGAACAATGCCTAATGTAGACGACCTATACGACGAAAACGTAGAGTTTGAGATAGAACGCAAAAAGATAGAAGACCACAATCTTAAATGTAGTGGAGATAAATACACTTGCCTTTGTTGTGGTGTCTTCGATGAGGAAACAGGGGAATGTTAAATCCCTCTTGTTTCCCATTTGAAAAGTTTGGGAGCTTCTTAATTTTAATGTGGAGCCTTACAGTTTAGGGCTCCCTAATTTTAGACATGTGCAAAAGCTTAAATAGGACCTAACCCTTGGTATATTAGAGGTCAAACAATGACAGAATCACAAAAGAAGACAAGAGAAATAGCGAAGCCCTACGAAATTTGGGTGGATAAACACGGTGCAGGATTTGAATGGCGAGTCCTGAAGAAATACCAAAAGCCAGAACTGGAAGCTAAGAACAAATACGCCAGATGGTTTTGTGGTGTGAAATCACCGATGACTTACGGAGAATTCGAGCTCGGAGACGTTTACGTATCTGAGATTAAAGAAAACGCTCACAGAGTATTATAAAGAAGTCAACCTCGAAAGGACCCCCTACAAGTTTCTGGGGGTCCCCATTCGGACATGCGCAAATTGTTCATTTCGGGAGGGCACTATATAAGGTTATAGTTTTGGGCGTCCCGCTTTTAAGCCCTCCCTGTTTAGAACAGGTGTCATTATAAGGTTGGACGGGAGAAACTACAAACGGTTAACCCGTCAGGTGAGTTTCTGCGCAAGTGAGAAAAGCTTGACAATTCAGTTTTAGAAGTTGTGCTCGGTATTAGGGAATGTGATAAAGAATTTCTCGTTATTAATCTATTTGAGAGTAAGCGCAAGTCTGCTTTAATAAGTAACTTAAACAAGTGATAGGTATATTTTCCGGAGTGATTTGTCTACAATTTAAATTGGCTTCAATCTGCTAAAAGTCGAGAAGCGTCTTAAATGCTCCCGTCCTTATTATCGACGTCAGATAAATATAAGTGCGAATGGTTTGGGGGGGAATCGCCCCCCCTACGTTTTATCTCAGGTGAGATATTTTATTTAAGACTCCATTGCTTCGAGCTTCGCTTGAAGTTCGGTCAATGAAATACGACCCGACTTAATTGCACTGATTATACTTTCCGGTGTTGCGGAAACTTTTCCAGTGCTTAAACGTCGTGACGCTTGTAGCTCAACAATCCTACTTGTAATCATCGAAGTCGTTTCAGCACTTATTTCAGCGCTTAATACGTCGTTCATTGCTACAAGTGTATCGTATTTTACTCCAACAGGCAATCGACCACCCTTTGGGGCTTGGAATCCTAAAAGAGCCATTAGGTTCTTTACAATTCCTTCACCACGTGGGGCCGCCAAATAATCCATTGCAGTAGATTTTTGCGTTTCAGTTGTTTTAGGCATTTTTCCTCCTTTTTCTCTATAATACAGATGGTTTGAAAGTATATAAAGCTTTCCCTATAAATCGTATATAAAACCCCTCGACCCTTATATACCCTTGTTTAAGGCCCGCTCACTACTTTTCGTTCTATCCGTTCAGACATGTCCATTTACACATGCTGGGATAGGAAGTTTATATCTCTTATATTTCAACAAGGCTCTATAAAAGCACTACGCTATCGTCGTGACGTCGAGGTGAGATTCATTTGTATCCAACTGTGTGCACAATGGAGCTTATAAACTCTATAATAGACTTTGAGAGCTTTATATCGCTCATTAGTAGGCCCTACTACGCACTGCGCAGGTGAGAAACTGAGAGGCTCAATGAGAAAATGCGGTATAGAGCTTTTTTATTCTATACGTGTAAGAAGAAAAAAATACTATAAACAATACGTTGCTCTAATATTATAATTAAGCTCTATTAAGATATTAATAGGCTCTATTAAGCAATATATCTTTGCTCTATTAAGATATATAATTATAGAACTATATAAAGCTTGCGTCTATATAGCACTTAATAGAGCCTTATCTTAATATAGTATAATATAGTAACCCCGATTTTCTGCGGATGATGAGCGGGATTCTATACTTTTAGAGTTGAGCACGAGTCTATACGCTTAGACCCCCAAAACCGCCGACACCTTTAAATACTTTGAAACGTTCTAATATTTAGGTTAAAAATGAGTTCAATCGAAGAAATGCTTAAAGATATAACACCCGAACAAGTCCTATCAATAATGAAGGATATTAAAACAGGTGTTAGAAGAATAGACACAGGCCACAGGATGCGTAGGAATAAGATGAATGACCTATACTTTTCTGTTGCCCCACTACCTCACAAAACAACTTACGAAGAATATAAGTTGCACGCTGAAGGTATAAGACAGCAAGTAATATCAGGAGTAGATTTATAATGTTATACGATAGTCCACACGGAACCTATACGGCAGACGAGCTAACTACAATGGTAGAAGATAGACTAAGAGTTATAGGGATAGGATGGAAATGCAATGGTAGAGAAACTAACTCAACGATAGAAGCAATGAAGCTAATGGGAGAAGTTCCAGATGAGTGATATAACATTAGATGACATCCGCACGATGATGAAGGGAAGATATAACTATCCTCTCTTAAGTGTAGCGAATGATAAAGATAGTGACTATAAGACTTGGGCTACGCTTGTAAAGAAAGTCTATCCTGAATCAGGTGAAAACCTATACGAAACAAGTATAGGACTGAAGCGTATTAGAGATACGCTGAGTATAATGGAACCAAATGATTTCTTAAAGATAGTGAATACTATACGTAAATACGAAGTGAAAGGTAGTGTCCGACCAGTTAGTGGTAGGAAAACCTACGGCTACGATAAGAGTAGATTAGATAGGTCAATGTATAAACGTAAGCGAAGTAATTAAAATGAGTAGTATAGACGACAATCCATTTAGAAAGATGGACATTGAATGGCTTATATTATTAGCCACGTTGCTTAAAGATATAGAGATGAGTATTAGTAATGACCAATCAAACGTAGAGGTCGATGAAGCTGAGATTAAGAAAGCGGAGGAGATGTATGAGTAGCGGAGAAAAGATAAGATACGCAGAAGCCTATGATAAAGCTAACCTGATGTGGCATAGAATATGCGATATAGGAGATGAACATCAAGGAACAATGATAACAGGTTCGATGCGTAGGTGTGAAGAGATGATAGGAGATATAGATATACTAACCACCAACGGATGGAAGAAAGTCTTTGACTATCTTGCTACAACAGGTGATGACAGATATGACATCCTTAGTGCAGGTTCAAAGAGAATTATATTTAAAGATAGTGAAGGAATGTTATATAATATATTCTTCACAGAACACGATAGCTGGGGGACAGCAATGATGTATACGACTGGACCTCAAAGATATAACATCCGTAAGAGATATCTTGTTAAAAGAATGGGATATAAACTAAATCAATACGGATTATATAATAAAGAAGGCGAAAAGATAGCAGGACCAACTGAGACAGGGATATACGAAGCACTCGGATGGGAATGGTGTGAGCCGGAGGATAGAGAATGAATAAAGATATAGAACCTTTAAGGATAGATGAGATGGGTATAGAAGTATGTATAGTATGCGACTGTGCAGTAGAACATAATAAATGCCTATGTGATATGAGAGGTTGGTAGATGAGTAGTAGAAGTGAGAAGTTCGCTAAATTAGGTGAACTAACAACTAAGCAAGTAAAAGTAGAAGATAAGCTACGTTTCATGAATGAATGCAAAGATAAAGTTATGGGAGAGCCTGTGATAGACCACGAAGCTCTCGAAGAATACAACAAAATGATATCAAGATTAGAGGTAGAACTCGAAGATATACATAAAGAGGTAAAAAAAATGAAGTCAGAAGAGACATATAGAGATGACGTAGGAGGATATCCTGAGTCATCCGAGCCAGCAGAAGATGCCATAGGGCATGAGACTCCGATAGAAGATATAGGAGATAGTCCAGACCATTCAGTATTGGATGAGGATATAGAAAGCGGTGACGCTATGCGAGATGATAGGGAGACAGCCGTAGATGATTTTATGGCTGAAGCAATAAAAGAAGAACCTATTATACCTGTTATTGATGACAGTGTGATAGGAAAGCTTAAGTCAAGCGTAGCTATACCTGAAGAGTTTAAGTTCGCAGATAGTATGACATTTTATACTATGCTACGCAACATCTTTAGGAATAAGTATATACTTGTGACAGGGCCATCCGGTTGCGGTAAGTCATCTTTAGGTAAGATATTGGCAGAGATAACTAACAAACCATTCCATCAGTTCAATTTTGGGGATACTATGAATCCGGCGGCAAAGCTATTAGGAGACACAAAGTATAATCAAGAGGATGGAACGTGGTTTAAGCCATCTCGTTTCGTATCAGCCTTAGAAGATAACAGTGGAGCATTCATTATGCTTGACGAAGTGACAAGAGATAGGACAGGCGACTTAGGTAATATACTTATGCCTGTGTTAGATGGTCAAAGATACTTAGCGTTAGACGAAAGTGATGACGCAGACATAGTTAAGTTAGATACTAACGTATTCTTCTTCGCTACTGCTAACATAGGTAGAGAATATCTTGGGGCGGCCAACGACTTAGATAGAGCTTGGAAGGATAGATTCACTGGAGGTATATACGAATTAGATTACCTACCACAGAATAAAGAACAGGAACTATTACAGAATCGTGTTCCACATCTCGAAGATGATGACGCAAGGCGTATAACTGAATTTGCTAAGAAGATTAGAGATTTATATAAAGCAGAAGAGTTAAACGTAGCTGTTTCTACTCGTATGTGTTTGTCAGTAGGTGAATTAGTAGTAGATGGTATGACTTTGCTTGATGCACTTAAGCATACTTGCTTACCATTCTATCCTATAACTGCTGGTGACGACACTGATAGAGTTAAAGTTATTCAAGCAATACAATCAATGGGTGATTAAGTATGGCAAAAGTAAGAAGTAAGAAACATATGTATTGGCATACTCCAGCAAAAATTTTATTAGAGCATGGAATGAAGCCAGCAATGGTAGCCAAAGCCCTGAAGATAGCATACCCACAGGGTGAAATCACAGGTAGGCACGTTGGAGGATATAGTCGTAGACTTAAGAATGATAATATGTTAGAGACTAACCTACCACAAACGATAGACATACAAGATGCATATGCTATGATAGAAGGTATGATTACTGACGATGATAGATTTGTATATAAATGTGCAGTAGGGTCAGCTAAACGAACCTTAAAATGTTTTGAATATAAGATGATAGCAGAAGCTATGCAACCGGAAGAGGATATAGAAAAATGGTTATTAAACACGAACCACACCACACCGATATAGATAAGTGGACAGGCGTATCAGATGATGATTACTGCTATGATTGTAGTAAATGGATAGAAGCTACGCATGAGGATAAATGTCCTATATGTGAAACTCCATTAGATTATGATGATAGATTCACTACTGCTTCAACAGCAAAAGTTGCGATAAAAGATTCACCCGTTATATCTTCCACCGGAGATATGTGGAACCGTAGTAGTTCCTATACTTGGGGTGGTGGTGGCTGGTGGCAAGGACAATCCACAGGCTCTACGTCAAGTATGTGGGGTAGTTGGGGTAGTTCCCACGCTGATAAAGATGATGCGACCAGATTACTGAAACATAAGAGACATTTAGATTCTCTATGTAAAGTTGTAGACCCAACAGTATCGCATAAGTTAGATTACAATTATGAAGGTCAGAACTATTCTGATTTAGAAAGAGGACTCATACGCATAGATGGGTCTCTACTAAAGAAGAGTGATGACAATTTAGATATAACAGCAGGATTAGCTATACACGAAAAGTTACACCTCATTCATAGTAAACCATTATATAGATGGGAAAAGAGGAAAGCAACAGAATTAGTAAAAGATACATATGAAGGAACATTACTACATACTATCGCTAATTCAGTAGAAGATGAATACATAGAAAAGCAGTTAGCTAAAGATAACGCTGGGTTTGTGACATATATTTCTGAAGTTAAGAAACACTTTTTCAAGGAGAAGATGGAAACTAAATTAGAAATGATAGAAGATAATCCATTTATGGATATACTGAATACTCTATTAGCTTTCATTAGATGGCCGGAACATATGGGCGACACTCGCAGAAAGCGTCACGGAAAGCATATAAGATTTTTTGCACGTGCGTTAAAGAATGGATTGGATAGTAGAGAAAATACCTTTGAATGTATAGAAGCACTATTCCATTATCTTAAAGCAGTAGCCGAAAAGATGGTTAAAGATAAAGGCTCCGGCGAGGATATGAAGAAAGATATCGAGAAAGAGATGGACAAACTCAAAAAGTCTATGACTGATGGTGATTTATTAACTGATGAACAGTGGGAATCCATAAAGGATTCAATTAAGAAAGACATAGAACGTAAAAGAAGTCGTATGTCTGATGTTCGTAAGCTAATGAAAGACTCAGATGGGATGAGGGAACTTGAAGAAGCAGTAGACTATACGTTAGATGCTAAGAGTAGTGCATTAGCCGATGAAATATCAAAAGAGATAGAAGAACTTGAAGATAGTGACTATATGGAAACTGAGATGACTGAGGTTGGTCTTATATACAAGAACCAAAAGAAAATCACTTGGCGTAAAGCTCGACCTACTGAAGGTCAAAGAGTTAAATATAAGGCAGAATCTAAAAATATGAAGAAGATAAGTAATTCACTCAAGCGTAAGATAGATTTATATGGTAATACACAAAAACATACTATCCGTAATCAGAAGCGTGGTAAGATAGATAAGCGTATGCTTCACAGAATACCATTAGGTCGTAAGGATTTGTTTAAGAATGATATAATTGAAGATGATAAACCATTAGACATTTGTATATTGGTAGATGAATCAGGTAGTATGGGTTCGTGGAAGATGGAGATGGCTCGACAGTCAGCTATCGCTACGAAAGAAGCTTTACAGGATAATCCCAAATTAGACTTATGGGTATTTGGTCATACTGCTGATGGTGAAGCTGGATGGCATACAGATTGTGGTTCGACCAATATGACTGAATATTGGGGGCCGAATATGAAAGATAGACCTATGGCTATGGGAGCTATGATAGCTCGATATGAAAATAGAGATGGTATGGCTATATGGGCGGCGGCTGAAAGAGTTAGTAAAGAATCTTCACAGCCTATGTCTAACAAGCTTATGATTATATACTCCGACGGTCAGCCGGCTGCGTCTGGATATGGTGGTTATGATGGTATGAGTCACGTGCGAAAGGTAGTAAATCATTTAGAAGGTAAAGGATGGTCAATTATTCAAGTAGGAATAAGCGGAGCAGATAAGTATGCACAACAAAAGATGTTTAACAACCATATAATGGTTAGTAATATAGATAACCTTGCGCCAGCAGTATCAAAGATAATCAGGAGGGTTATAAAAGTATGAAGGATTATAAGCAAAAGATTATATCTTATAAGATAGTCTTCTATGATGAAGATGATAATGAAGTTGATGTCCCTATGCCTAAAGAAGTTTGGAGTGAGATAGACCAAGCAATATATGACTGGGAATGCGAAGAGATGGAGATGACGGATGAGTAATTGTAATACGTGTAAATGTAGATTAGCATTAGAGTATATCAGGTATAGAGATACAAGCGGAAACCCCTATTGTCAGATTTGCTACGTGAGAATAGGAGGGACGGCATAGTGAGATTAATTAAACGTATGAAAGAGATATGGTCAAACCCAAGAGATATAGAGGAAGCCGAATGGTATCTACTATTGGCTTTCTTTATAATGATATGGATGTGGCAGTTTCTTAAATATAGTTCTTAAACCTAAAGGTGATAGGATAGGAGTTTCAAACCTTATTTCTTAACAGTTGTTTGGCTCATTTTACCTCTCGAAGCTCCTATCCCACTAAATGTGGTAGAGACCTGAATCATACGCCCAAAAGTCGCTGAGATACATAGTGATAACAAAGCCCATACGCTTAATCATAATAGCGTCATTACCCTAAGCGGGGAGTTAGGACAGAAACACTATGAGATAGGTGTGGTAGCAGTTATGGTGCTACACATAAGAGAACCAAGTATAGGAGTGCGTCCATCTTGAGAGATGGCATGCCTATACGTCAAGCGAGACCTATCAAAGCGTTCACGACAGAAGAAGTAGAGTCACTGAGTCATGTGGTAGTTCACTGTCCGTTAGAAGGACATAATGAGCATGAACATATATGCTTACCAACTGTGAACGCAGGTATATAAGGATGAAAGACATAGACCGATTTTAGTTCGTGAGAAGCATATGTCACTGTTGAACTATATACTGAGAACATTATACCTCTGCACAACAGCCGATGCGGTAGTTAAGATAAGTATAGTGTGATATATAACTACACAAGGAGTAAGCTCATTGCGAGTGATAAACAAGGATGACGGTTTTATATCTTTCAGTTTTGTTTTGGGTTCATATCTCTCTCTACCACAACCTTTAAATAGATATTTGATATATATTGAAATATCATTATGGAGAAATGAAAAATGATAAGAGAAATAGTAGTATGGATAGACACTAAATTTGGATTTAGTAAAAAGAAATTAACATTAAGACCAAGAAAATATAAACAGGAGTAATAATGACATATAAAACAGAATACACTGACGGTAGAACGTATGAGAAAAACCAGATGGTTACCCCTATCGCAGAAGGTAGTGGTGAGAATGAAGAGACACGCTTAGTCAAAACATATAAAGAATATGAGGAATGTATCAGCACTATAGCTGAGATTATATATATGGAGATGCCACTAAGGTATCAAGATGAATGGCTGAAAGATATAATGGCTAAAGGTATTTGGAAACCTGACCCAGAGATAGAAGAAGGCATGAGTAAAGAATGTTGCCGGAACGGATGTGAGAGGTGCGAACAATGAGAAGTCCTCTATACTATAAGAGATGTCAAAGAAAGACACTCGATGAGAGACCATGCAATACGCTTATGACTTCCCAAAGGAGACATGGATATGATAGTAGGTATATTGAACACTACTGTCCAGAATGTCAGATAGAAGGACACGAACAGACTGATAGTGAGTGGAGACCTTACGGAGAGAAATTAGACATAGGAGAAACGAATGGTCACCAATAGAGGAGAAGCCCTACATTTAGTGGGAGTAGTTCTTCGATACATGGATAGGAAGAAGGCATTACATATGTTATGTGATATGGATTTTGAAGTAGCTGAGACAACAGAAAATGAATCCCTTAAAGATAGCATAAAAATGGTAAGAAGATATTTAGAGGAATAATGAAAGATATAACAGGGTTTCCCGCACATGAGAAGTTTATAGATTCAGCAAGAGTAGATAGACCGAAGTTTAGAGAGTTAATCTATCGTAAGGATAGGGAGATTCCAATACAATACGATATGGTTCAAATGAAGATGGATGGTATCTGGGGTTGTCTTATAATAAATAATGGACGGTGGGCTATATACTCAAGAACAGGTAAGAAAAAGAGTGAGGGAGTTATATCAGATTCAACAATAGACTCTGTTCTGTTGGGAGAATATATGTATGGTTCCCATTGGGCGCACACAAGAGATATAGATGGTGAGTTTTATATATTCGATTGCTTGAGATTTGAAGGTAAAAACATTGAATCAAAAGAGTTAGCTGAAAGAACTTTATGTTCGGAATGGGCTTGGGAACAATGTAAACAAGAATTAGAATGGCTCGACATTTTAGAGACATATGAGACTTATCAGTGGCCTGAGTTATGGGACCACTATGTTATAGGTGAAGCATATGAAGGGCTTGTGTTTAAAGATAGCACGAGTGAGTATCAACACCGAAACGCATGGGCGAGAATGAAAGCAGTAGTTGAAGTAGAATATGTATGTCATTCCTTTAGGATGGCAGACGAAGGAACAAAGTATGAGGGACAAGTAGGGGGAGTAATTGGAACATTTTATGATAAAGAAGTATATGTTACCTGTGGGGGTCTCACTGAGGCCATGCGACAGGATTTTACTGAGAACCCAGAAGTTTATATTGGTCAGGTCTTTAAGGCTAAAGGTAATACATGGTATCCATCAGGGAGTATAAGACACCCTAAGTTTTTACATTGGAGAGACGATAAGGACGTAGAAGATTGCACATATGACCAAATACCTAAGAGTGTGAGGGAACGTGCAATACAGTGATAAATGGTGTAAAAGATGCAGGAAGCGTATGTCATCAGCAGAATCAGACTTATTCGGAGGATATTGTTCTGACTGCACATTGAAATGGATTAACAATAAAGACCCATATGACTTCTATGGCGACCATCAAACTTACTTTAGACATAAGGAATAAGCCCTATTTAGCAAAGCTTTATATAACTCCTTATAGTATTACTATATAGAGCACTGTTCTATAATGACTGTGTTCTACTATAATAGCGTAGTGATGCTGTATGGGAAAGAAAGACACAGGAAAGAACTTTGAAAATGAAATCAGACGTAGCCTAAAGTCGTCAAGACATATATGGTGGTTCAGGATACAAGATACCAATGACATTAATAGATTCGTTAAACAAGCTGTTGCTGAGAAACAACCAGCAGACTTCTTTACGGTATACAGAAGTAGACCTATTATGCTTGAGGCTAAAACAAGTAGGAATCTTACTTCTTTTCCTCTATATTATGGTAGTGGGCGTGCTATCGCTAAACACCAAATAGATGAGGGCAACAAGTTAGTAAGGAAGGGCGGAATATCGCTTATCCTAATTAGAAGAGAAGAGTATAGAAATAAAAAATGTTATGCTATAACACCAAGTCAGGCGTTATATCTATACAGCAAGAAGTATAAAAGTAAATCAGTGAAGTGGGCATGGTTCGAGGAACATGCATATAAAGTGGAACGATTGAAAGCACCATTGAGATGGAACTTACATAAGTTATATGAAGAGATACTATGAGAAAGAAAGCAAGCAAGCAACCATATGAAGGATATACCCTCCCGCCAAGTTCGGAGAAGGGTGGACAGTTTATAGACTTTAACGAACCTTATAAGAGTAAAGTCCCTATAAAGAGAGTAGTAAAGACCAAGAGGAGATAAGATGCCTAAGATAAATGACTGCGTATACTGTAGAAGAGTAAGCGTAGTGAGTAAACATATTCAAACATATGTATGTGATGACTGCTATGTAAAGATGCAAGCAGAAAAAAAGATATTACATCCGGAGCTATATGAGACTGAATGAAGCACAACGAAATGAGTTAGCCAAATTAACTAAATGGAATTATTTTACATTGTTAATAGCTCTACTCTACGCAGGACTAATATTTACTAATTATTTTTTATGAGCTTAGAAGAATTTAGCTATGGTTGGATGCAGTTGTTCATACTGCTGAGTATTTGGGGGATAGATGTCTAGACCTCCATACTATGAGGCTTTATGGCATAACTGTCATAAATGTAGGATACATTATATGTCTGAACAACCTCACATTAGAGCATATCTTTGTGATGAATGTTGGAACAGTATGCCCCATTATAAGGTAGACCATATTAAATCGCAAAAAGTAAAGAAAGGGCCAACACATAAGTTGCCTCATATATT
>VTLG01013942.1_pt1 | contig 29673 bp, 46 predicted proteins | sample 4694571 | NCBI WGS metagenome assembly VTLG01 (sample SAMN12604809, study PRJNA352737) | marine metagenome | biome: ENVO:00000447; feature: ENVO:00000209|ENVO:00000569|ENVO:01000036; material: ENVO:00002151; isolation source: viral sequences binned using virsorter ...
TGCTGCGAAAAAAACTAAAGATGCTGAAGATTTGGCAGCAGCTAAAAAATTAGCAGAAGTTAAAAAAGCAATTAGAGAAGCTACTGCTACAAGTGAACAGGAAAAAAGAGATTTAGAATTAATAAAATTAGATGAACATTTTGCAGCATTAATACTTAAAGCAAAAGAACAAAATATAGTAACTGATGAATTGGATACAGCTCTTAAAGAAGCAAAACAAGCAAAAGAAGCGGAATGGGATGCTATTGATTTAGCAAGAAAACAAGCTCAAACCGACAAAGAAAATGCCTTAGAAGCTGAAAAAACAGCAGCCTTAAAAAAAGAAAATGCTGATAGACTATTATTAATAGAAGCAGAAGTACAAGCTAGGAGAGCAGGAATAGCTCAAATTGCAGGTTTATTAGGACAATTATCTGGACTTTTAGAACAAGGCACAGCAGCTTCAAAAGCAGCAGCCTTAGCTGAAATATTAATTAATACTGGTTTAGGTTTTGCTCAAGGTTTAACTATTGCTCAGGCATCCGCAGCAGGTACAGGACCAGCAGCAGCTTTTGCTTTTCCAGTATTTTATGCAACTCAAATTATAGCAGTTATGGCGGCTATTGGTAATGCAAAAAGAATTTTATCTCAAGTTAAAGGAGGAGGTTCAGCAAGTGGAGGTTCTAGTAGAGGACCGACAATGGCAGCACCCCCTACATCTATTGCTACTCCTCCAGACGTTACTTCTGTTGGAGGTACAGGAATGAATCAATTAGCTGATGCAATAGGTAGTCAAAATCAACAGCCTATTCAGGCTTTTGTGGTAAGTAATGATGTTACTACAGCTCAAAGCCTTGAAAGAAATATTGTAGATGGTGCTTCAATAGGGTAAATACAAAATTTAAAATTAAAAACGTTATAATGTTATGAAGATCATAGAACTCATTTTAGATGAAGCTCAACAAATGATGGGCATAGATGCAATAAGTTTGGTAAACGCACCAGCTATCGAAGAAAATTTCTTAGCTTTAAAATCTGATGAAATTAAACTAGCTGAAGTTTCAAAGGATAAAAAAATATTAATGGGTGCTTTATTAATTCCAAACCGACCCATATTAAGAACGAATGGAGAAGAAGAATATTATATTTATTTTTCAAAAGATACAGTTCAAAAAGCAAGTCAGTTATATTTAAAAAATGGCAATCAGAATAATTCAACTTTAGAACATAATCACGAACTTAGTGGACTTACTTTAGTAGAAAGCTGGATAGTGGAAGATGAAAAGTATGATAAATCCAGAAAGTATGGCTTGAATGTACCAGTTGGAACTTGGATGGGAACTTTAAAAGTCAATAATGATGATGTCTGGAATGACTATGTTAAGACTGGAAAGGTAAAAGGATTTTCTATTGAAGGATACTTTGCTGATAAGATGCAAAAACCTAAAGTAGATATGGAAGAAGAAAAAGCAAAGAAATTATTGTCTGATATAAAAAATATCTTAATAAAAAAAAGAGGTAAAAAAACAAAAATAGATTTTTACGGAGATTATCCTAAGTCAGTAAGAAACAATGCTAAAAAAGGATTAGAGTTAAATAAAAAATTAGATAGTAAATGTGGTTCTGTAATAAATCAATCCAGAGCTAAAAGATTAATGAAAGGTCATCCAATTTCAATTCATACTATAAAACAAATGAATAATAATTTAAATAAATCAGCAGAATATTTTGATGTTAAGAAGCAGTTGTCTTGTGAGAATGTTAATTTTTTATTATGGGGTGGTCTTGCTGCAAAAAAATGGTCAGAATCAAAATTGAAAAAATATAAAAATTGAAAAAAAAAACTTATATACCAAGTAGAACAAGTCCTAAAGGTGGTGGCAGGGGTTGTCTATGTAAAGATACTAATACTTATTCCAGAGGATGCTGTGATGGAGACATCTGGTCACAGGGAATTGGAGTAATAAGTAGAACTGCATAATGAATATGCAAAATTAAATTTAATAACCGTTATACAATTATGAAATCAAGTGATATGATAAATAAAATTAAAACACTCCTTGATATTCCAGTAAAACTGGAAGAAAGGAAATTAGAAAATGGAACTGTTGTGGAAGCAGAGGCATTTGAAAAAGGTAGAGAAATTTTTATCAAAACAGATGATGAAAAAGTTGCTATGCCAGTTGGCGAATACATCTTAGAATCAGGCGAATTAATCGTTATTGAAGAAGAAGGAGTAATTGCCGATGTAAGAGAAGTTAGTGATGACGTACCTGCTAAAGAAGAAACATCTGATTTAGCTGAGTTTGATCCAGACAGATATGTAACAGTAGAAGATTGGAGAGGTATGGAAGAAAGAATTGCTAATTTAGAAGATGCTATTGCTGATCTTAAAGGAGACAAGCAACCAAAGTCTGAAAAGGTAGTAGAAGCTGAAGAACAAATTGAAGATGAAGCTAGACAACCAAAGTCCAGAACCATCAAAGAGGAGTTCACAGAAAAAAATAAAGAAGAAAATCTTAACGAACAACTAAAGGAGGAGCTTTCCGAACCTGCTGCTGATCCAATTAAGCACAGTCCAGAAAGTACATCTACTAAAGGTAATAAGGTAAGATATTCTGAAAAAAGACGAAAATCTGTAATGGATAACGTCTTGGAAAAATTAATAAACAATTAAATAAATAAATTAATATGGCTTTATCAATTACATCAACCTATGCTGGAGAATTTGCAGGAAAATATATTGCTGCTGCACTATTGTCTGGCAATACTATCTCCAAAGGTGGGATAGAGGTTAGACCTAACATTAAGTATAAAGAAGTTGTTAAAAAAGTAGTGACTTCTGGACTTATTGTAGATGCAACTTGCGACTTTACAAGTGCAGGAGACATCACGCTGACTGAAAGAATAATTCAGCCAGAAGAATTTCAAGTAAACAATGAATTTTGTCTTACTCCATTCGTATCAGATTGGGAAGCAACTTCAATGGGCTATTCAGCTTATGAAAAGTTACCTCCTAAATTCTCAGATTTTATAATTGCTCACGTGGCTGCTGAAGTAGCACAAAAAACTGAGCAAAATATCTGGCAAGGAGTTAATGCAACTGCTGGAGAGTTTGATGGTTTAGTTACCTTAGCTGCTGCTGATGGTAGTACAGTTCAAGTTACTGGAACAACCGTTACAAATGCAAACGTAGTAGCTGAAATGGCGAAAGTTATAGATGCTGCACCTTCTGCTATTTATGGCAAGGATGATTTGAAACTTTACGTTTCTCAAAACATTGCTCAGGCTTATATTAGAGCTTTGGGTGGCTTTGCCAATGTAACAAATGGTATAGACAACAAATCGCAAATGTGGTATAGTAACCAAGAATTATCTTTTGACGGAGTACAAGTATTCCTAGCTCAAGGTATGGCTGACAATACTATGTTAATGGCTCAGAAATCAAACTTATGGTTTGGTACAGGATTACTAAATGACCAACAAGTTGTAAAAACCCTTGATATGGGCGACTTAGATGGCTCTCAAAATGTAAGAGTTATTATGAGGTTTACAGCTGGAGTTCAATATGGTATCTCAGGAGATATTGTAGTGTACTGTGGAACTTGCTAAGTAGAGTAAAATTTATATAAGGGTAGGATAGGATAACTCCTACCTTACCCTTTTTTTAACATTTTAAATTAAAAAATTATGGCTTGTGATACTTTAACAACTGGAAGGAAATTACCTTGTAAGACTGGTTTTGGTGGAATCAAAGGAGTGTATTTTTGTAACTTTGGAACTTTAGGAGCTGTTACATTTGATGCAGATAATAATATTACTGCATTTGCTGGAACACCTACTTGGTTTCAATTTGATATAAAAGGCAACAGTTCTTTAGAGAGTACGATTAATTCGAGTAGAGAGAATGGTACGACATTTTATACTCAGACTTTAAATCTTACTCTAACTTATTTGGATAATGATACAAAAGAGGAAATACAGCTTCTTGCTGTAGGCAGACCACATTTAGTGGTAGAAGATTATCTAGGGAATCAATTTTTATGTGGATATGAGAATGGTGTCGAGTGTACTGGTGGTACAGTCGTAACTGGAGCTGCTGCTGGAGATTTATCTGGCTTCACTTTGACTTTTGAAGGTCAAGAAGAAAAAGCTCCTTATTTTATAGATGCAGGAGTTGTATCAGCTTCAGCAACTCAGATCACACCGAACTAAGCTATCAATACTTAGTGATATTCTAAAAGAAAGGCATCCTTTTAAGGGTGCTTTTTTTTATTATACAAATTGAGGTAAGAAATTCGTTATATATTAAATGATAGTTTTAACTACAACTGCAACTCAGACTTTAACGATAATACCCAGAGAATATCTAGGGAGTTTTTATGTTAAATTTAGAGATACAAGTTTAAATAAGACGTTTAGTTATTTTGAAGATACCACCACGACAAGTGGAGATTATCTAAGTTTTACAGGAAATTATGTAGATGATGATGCTGATTCTATTTTTATAGAGGGTAGGTTTTATGATTTAGATGTTTATGCTGATTATAATTACTGGAATACCAATTTAAGTTTATGGGAAAACTATGATGAAAACTGGCAAACAGATTCAGACCAAGAATCAAGAGTTTATAAAGATAGAGTATTCTGTACTGACCAAGATATAGATCAGAATGATTTTGATATGTATAGTATAAATAAGGATCAATATGTAACAAATGATTCTTTCAATAATGAGTATATTGTAGTATGAAAAAAAGAAATAATATTGGACAGTTTATTAAAGGTTCTAAATCAGAAGTGAGCTTTGTTAATTTAAGTACCTATACAAGTCCAGAGGTTATAGAAAAACCAAACAAACAATGGGTAGAATACGGAGAAGATAATAATTATTTTCAATATTTAATTGACCGTTATAATGGCTCTGCAACAAATAATGCAGCTATCAATGGTGTATCACAACAAATTTACGGAAAAGGATTAAACGCAACTAATTCAAACAGAAAGCCTGAAGAATATGCAAAGATGATTTCTATGTTTAATAAAGATACCATTAGAAAGTTGTGTTATGATCTTAAATTAATGGGACAATGTGCTATTCAGGTTATCTATTCAAAAGATAGAAAGTCTATTGCAAAATTAGATCATTTTCCTATTGAAACTTTAAGGGCAGAAAAAGCAAATAAAGATGGAGAAGTAGAGGCTTATTATTATTATAAAGACTGGTCTAATATTAAACCTAGTGATGAACCTTTAAGAATACCAGCTTGGGGTTTTAGTAAAGAACCTATAGAGATTTATTATGTACAACCATATAAGGCTGGATTTTATTATTATTCTCCAGTAGATTATCAGGGAGGATTACAATATTGTTCTTTAGAAGAAGAAATTTCTAATTATCATTTAAATAATATAATGAATGGATTATCTCCTAGTATGTTAATTAACTTTAATAATGGAATACCGAACCAAGAAGAAAGACGACTATTAGAAGGTAAAATTGCTGAGAAATTTAGTGGTACAAGTAATTCAGGGAAATTTATATTGGCATTTAACGACAATAAAGATGCTCAAGCAGAAATTACTCCAGTACAATTAAGTGATGCACACCAGCAATATCAATTTTTAAGTGAAGAATCAACTAAAAAAATAATGTTAGCTCACAGGATAGTAAGTCCTATGCTTTTAGGTATAAAAGACAGCACAGGATTAGGTAACAATGCAGATGAGATCAAGACAGCTTCTCTTTTAATGGACAACACCGTTATAAGACCGTTTCAGGAACTTTTAATAGACTGCTTTGACAACCTACTAGCTTACAATAATATTGCCTTAAACCTTTACTTTACAACCTTACAACCTTTAGAGTTTACAGAAGTTGATCCTACAATTCAAGACGCTGAAGATATTGAAGAAGAAACAGGAGTAGAGATGTCACAGATTCCAGAGCTAAGTGATGAAGATGGTAAAAATATATTAGAACAGTTAGACGGAGAAACAATGTCTGATGAATGGGAAATTGTAGATGAAAGAGAATATGACAGCGAAAATCAAGATAAAGATGATTGGGCAAATATGTTAATTGAAGAAAAAAAATCTACTTTATCAAAAATTAAAAATTTAATAGGATTAAAAGATGAAATTTATGCAGCTCCTAATGGCTTTAGTATTTTAGATAAATCTTTTTATAAGGTTCGTTATAAATACTTTAAAAAATCTAGTAAGAGATTAAAAACTGGAAGTTCTAGGGAATTTTGTAAAAATATGATGAGACTAGCTGGAAAAAAAGTTGTCTATAGATTAGAGGACATTGATAGAGCTTCAAGAGATGGTATAAATAAACAATTAGGACATAAAGGTAAATCGTATGACTTATTTAAGTTCAAAGGAGGCATTTATTGCAGACACGCTTGGATGGAAGTTTTATACAGATTAAAGGTAAACACGAAACCTTCAAAATATTTAGATGATTATAAAAAAGCAAGGGAAATTCCTACATCTTATATGCCCAGACCATTTGGACATAAAAAGGCAAAGGAAGCTCCAGTAAATATGCCCAATAGAGGAGCATATCCTAAATAAAATATTATGGCAACAGCGTTATTTATAAATAGAACCGATTTAGTACGTAATTCCATTATTGATGGAAATGTGGATACGGATAAGTTTATTCAATTTATCAAGATGGCTCAAGTTTTAGAAATTCAAAATTTGATGGGAACGGAGTTATATAACCAGATAGGTACTATGATTAGTGATGGTAGTATTGATGATGTAGGAAATGCTAAATTTAAAACATTGTTAAATGATTACATTGCTCCTTGTTTGATTTGGTATGCTCAAGAATCCTATTTGCCTTGGGCGAGTTTTCAAATAAGAAATGGTGGCGTTTATAAACATTCTTCAGAAAATTCTGAAGCAGTTTCTAAAAATGAAATTGATTTTTTAACTGAGAAAGCTAGAACAAATGCTACTTATTATGGAAGAAGGTTTATTGATTATATGAGTTTTAATCAAAGTGATTTTCCTAATTATACAAGCAATAGTAATGAAGATATATCTCCGACTTCCGATTCACTTTTTAATGGGTGGGTTTTATGAGGTATAAACCGAAAAAATATAATATAGAAAAATTAAAAACTTTTTTAAAAAAAATAATAAATAAAAACACAAAAAATGGCAAGTTTATTTAATACAAAAATCAGTAACACTTACGTTGGATTAATTAAAACACTTGATTCAGCAGTTATTACAGCTTCTTTAAAAGAACTTTCTGATGGATCAGGAAACGCAACAGGGCTGTATATCAATACAGGAGGAGATTTTAAAGCAAGTGGAATTTTAGAGTGGGGTACACTTAAGGATACAGGAGAAAGTATTTCAATAACTAAGTTTGTCGATGAAGCAGATGGCATAGCCTCAAATGATGATGATACAAGTATTCCAACAAGTGCTGCGATAGTGGATTATGTAGCTGCAAGAATAACTTTAGAGGATTTAGATTTTAGTGGAACTACAGGAACAGGAAGTATAGATTTAGATAGTCAAGTTTTTGCTATTACAGGAACAGCTAATCAAATAGAAACTACTGCTTCAAGTCAAAGTTTGACTTTGTCTTTTCCAGTTGCAGGAATTACTTTACCAGATGGCTCAGTTGCTACAACTCAAAGTGCTGGAGATAATTCTACAAAAGTAGCGACCACAGCTTACGTTGAAACAGCAGTTGATACGGTAGATACTTTAGCTGAAATCCTAGTAATTGGAAACACGACAGGAGCAACTAAAATTTCAGTTGATAATACGTCTAGTGGAATTGACTTAATTGACGATGCAAAAATAAGACTAGGTACAGGAAATGATTTTGAAATCTATCACGAAGCCTCTACAGATAAATCTATAATAAAAGAAACAGGTGCTTCTAATTTAGAAATACAAGCAGGAAATTTAATAATTAAAGATACAAGCGACAATACTTTGTCAGCATTTTATGCAGGAGGAAAAAATGAGTTCTACTTTAATTCTTCAAAAAAGCTAGAGACAACTTCAGATGGTGCTACTGTTACAGGAGGACTAACAGCAACAGGGAGTTCTGTATTTACTGCTGCAAGTTTTAGTGGAACAATTACAGGAGATGTTACAGGCGATTTAACTGGAGATGTTACTGGTAATTTAACAGGAGATTCAACTGGAAATGTAACTGCAACTTCTGTTTTAGCAGATGGGGTTACTGCTACAACTCAATCATCAAGTAATAATTCAACAAAAGTAGCTACAACTGCTTATGTAGATACTCAAGCAGGTTTAAGTGATACTCTTTCAGAAGTTCTTGCAATAGGCAATACTACAGGTGCTACAAAAATAGAAGTTGATAACACTTCAAGTGGAGTGGATTTTATTGATGATGCAAAGGCTAGATTTGGTACAGGAAACGACCTAGAAATCTATCACGATGGTTCAAACTCATATATTAAAGATACTGGTACAGGGGATTTAATTATTGAATCTTCAGATTTAAAATTAAGAGTTAATGGAACTGAAAATGGTATCCTTTTGGATGCAAATGCAGGAGTTACTTTATACTACGATAGTTCTGCTCGTATTTCATCAACAAGTGCTGGTGCAACAATTATTGGAACTTTAACAGTTGATAAAGTAGCTTTAGGAGATAACGAAAAAATTGTGTGGGGTGGTGGCTCAGATTTACAAATATATCACGATGCTTCTCACAATCAAATATTAGCAAATACTGCTGCTCAAGACATAGTTTTTAAAACAACTGTTTCATCTTCTGGAGATACAACAGCTTTAACTATTGCAAGTAATGGAGATTTATCTACAGGTAGAGATGTAACCATTGCTGGAGACTTAACTGTTAATGGTACTACGACCACAGTAAACACAGACCATTTTAACGTTGAAGACCCTTTAATTTCAATGGCAAAAGACAATTCTGCTAACTCTGTTGATATTGGATATTATGGAAGGTATAATGATGGAACACAAAGATATTTAGGTTTATTTTCTGATGCTTCAGATTCTAATACTTGGAAACTCTTTAAAGGTCTTACAGTTGAACCTACAACAACAGTAGATACAGCAGCTACAGGATATGCTCTAGCAAATTTAGATGTTGCTGCATTATCAATAACAGGAGGAACTTCAAGTGGTATTTTAACTTTTGATGTAGGTTCAGAATTACGATTTGGTGCTGGTAATGAGTTTGGAATGTTTTATTCGTCAGGTGTTAGTAATATTAGAGTTAATTCAGGTGTTTTAGCAATAAGAGCTGATGATTTGAGGCTTACTAATCAAGCTAATACTGAATATTATATGAAAGGAATATCTGATGGAGCAGTAGAACTATATTACGACAATGTAAAAAAATTCGAGACTACAACAGATGGCGTAGAAATTACAGGAACAATAAAATCTTCTTATAATGGAGGAGGTGCAATTTTTACAGCTAATAATGGTTATTTTACAAGTTATACGACAGGAGGAAGTGCTGTTAAATTATTGGGAATAAGTAATGGAGATGCAATTTATATAGGTTCAATAGATGCAGGAATAAATACTGTTACTATTAGAACCAATGGAACTGATGCTGTTGATATTGATTCTTCACAAAACACAACTTTTGCAGGAACAGTAAAATCAACAACTTTTTTAATTGGTAATACAACAGCAAAAGGAATTGGTGCAAGTTTAGGAGATATAAATGGTGTGGAACTTGGACCTGGATATTTAACTTTAGCAAGAGATGATACTGCTGATGCTAAACAAATAGTTTTTGAAAAAAATGATGTTGAACATAGTTTTATTCAAACAACAACTGATGGTCTTGAAATTGGTGGTAGTCAAATGGCTTTTAGTACAGATTCTACCTTCCTTTCAAATTATAGCTATACTTTTAGAGATGGTGTAGGAATCCTTAATCCTAATGGTACATCTGCTGCGACTGCAACAACTGTAATGTCTATTGGGTCTATGTCTAATGGCATATCTCTAATAACGACTGGAAGTGTAGGAATTGGAGTAACAGACCCAGAGAATACGCTTCAAATTAATCACGCAGCAAATCCTACAGCTATTAGAATAGGCGATAACACAACTGATGATTGCTTTATTATTTTTAATACTGATGGTAATGATTGGAGTATTGGAACAGACAGGAGTGATTCTAATACATTTAAAATATCTGATTATAGTGCTTTAGGAACAAATGACAGGTTTTCAATAGATACTTCAGGAGACGCAACTTTTTCAGGTGTACAAACCTATCATAAAATACAAACATATTATGATGGCGATTACATAAGTGGATTTAAATTTGCTGATTATAATGGTGGTATCTGGTATGATGCAGGAAATGATGATTTAATTCTTTATGGAGGACAGGCTAATAGTCAAGTGATTATTAAATCAGGTGGAGGTAATACTGCTTTAACATTAGATTCAGGATTAAATGCAACCTTTGCAGGTAATTTAATAATACACGATGGTTCAAATGCACCTTATATTGATTTTGTAGAAAGTGGTGCAATAACTGATTCAAAGGCAAGAATTACAATGGACCAAGTTGATACAGATAATGCTTCTTTACTCTTTAGCACAGAGGGAGCAGGTACACTTACAACTAGAATGACCATAAATAAAGATGGAAATGTAGGAATTGGAAATACTGCACCTGCTTATCCTTTACAAGTTGGTAAAAGTGGAGGAACTATTGCGATGGGGGATGCTACAACTGGAAATGGAAGTTCAAGATTCAAATTTATAGGTTCAAATTCAGTTAAAAATTGGCAAATATCTCAAAATGATACAATATCAGGTGCATTAGAAATTATGCCATCTACAGCAGGAGGGGGTTCAACTTTTACTACTCCAGCAATGTTAATTACAGATACAGGTAACTTAGGACTGGGTACATCTGGAGTTCCTACTGTTTTTAATACTGGAGCTAAAATATTACAAATTCATTCTCCAAGCACTTCTTATTCTGAATTAAGTCTTACTAATGGGGATACAGGAGCAACTGGTAGTGATGGATTGTTAATAACACAAGCAGGGGTAAATGCTTATATAAATAATAGAGAAACTGGAAGTATAAATTTTCAAACCACAGATAATACTGTTCGAGCCATTATAGATTCTTCTGGAAATCTTTTAGTTCACGCAACCACAAAAGAAACAAGAGGTCTTACATTCTATGGAGGTGGTGCAAATGGGTTTTATATATCAACAACTGATACTTGTGGTTATCTGAAAACCAACGAAGGAGGAGGAGGAACTGATACTTCAGGACAATTTATAACTTTTTACAATGATACTCAGGCTTGTGGTTCTATTAATATGGCTAATGCTACCACGATTAATTATAATACAACTTCAGATTATAGATTAAAAGAAGATTTACAAGATTTTACTGGACTTGATAAACTTTCTAAAATTAAAATGTATGACTTTAAATGGAAGGTAGATGGAAGTAGAAGTTATGGTGCTATTGCTCACGAATTGGAAGAAGTTTTACCTCAAGCAGTTTCAGGAGAAAAAGATGGAGAAGAAATGCAACAAGCAGATTATTCAAAAATCGTTCCATTGTTAGTGAAGTCAATACAAGAATTAAAATCAGAAGTTGATGAGCTAAAGAAAAATTGTAATTGTCAAAAATAATGGAAGAAGATATTGAAGATTTGAAAGTTAAAGTTGATGAGGAGTTATTGCCTGATGTGGAAACACTTAAACAGGAGGTTGAAACTTTAAAAAGAAATTGTACTTGTCAAAAGGATGAAAGAGAATATTAATTATATTTGTTATTATTAACTAAAAATTAAAAAAATGAGTAAAAAAATAGACGAAGAATCTTTAAAAGAATTACAAGAGCAAGAAAAAAAGAAAGCTGCTATCCTTCACGACTTAGGATTGCTAGATACACAGCGACACAGTTTGTTACATATTTACGGAGAGATAGTATCAAAACAAGAAGGTGCTAAAAAAGAGCTGGAAGAAAAATATGGAAAAATTAACATCGATTTAAAAGACGGAAGTTATGAACCTATAAAAGATGAACCTAAAAAATAATATATTTCCAATGAGTATAACTGATCTAAAAATTTATTGTCTGAATTTGACAACACTAGGAATCACTTTCACTCATATAGATATATTTTTAAAAGTTATTTTAGTAGCGATTACAATAGGGTATACAATTTATAAATGGTATTTATTATGGCAAAAACAAAAAATAAAATAAGTGAAAATATTTCTTTTAAGGAAGCGACATTTTCTAAAACTGCTAAGAGTTTAAAAATAAAAAACCAACCTTCAGAAACTCATATTAAAAATATGCAAATAATTGCTTCTAAGGTGTTCCAGCCTTTAAGGGAGTGGTGTGACCACCCTATAAGAGTTAATTCAATGTATAGGTCTCCAGACCTCTGTGTGGCAGTTGGTTCAACTAAAACATCTCAGCACACTAAAGGACAAGCACTTGATATATCTAGCTTAGGAGAAAAAACAAATGGAGAATTATTTGAATGGATAAAAGAGAATTTAGACTTTGACCAGATGATCTGGGAATTTGGAAATAATGATAATCCTAAATGGGTTCACGTATCTTATGTGAATAAAAAAAACAACAGAAATAGAACATTAAGAGCAAAATATAAAGGCAGTCTCGTTACATATCATATAATATGATACTAAATGCCAATACCTAAACCGAAGTCTGGAGAAAAACAATCTGATTTTATGCTTAGGTGTGTACCTCAGTTAATGAAGTACCATCCAAAAGATGAAGCTATGGCTATTTGCTATCAAACTTTTAAAGACAAATAATGGAAAAACTAGCAGAAAGAAAACTAAAAATAGATTTTAAAACTTTAATAATAGTTGGAGGATTAATTGTTTCCTTGACAATGACCTATGGGAAACTATCTCAGGAGATTGATGTGCTTACAACAAAAATAGAATATGTAGAGAAAGACCTTGTTGAAGCAAATAAAAAAATCAATGATCTTGAAAAAAAAGTATATAAGAAATGAAAACTAAAATTAATATTATAATTATAGTGATAGTTGTAATTATTTTAATGGCAATGCTAACAGGATGAATCAAAATAAACCTCCAGTACAATTAGATCAAAAAACTATTAAAGAACAAATAGCTACAGGACAAACTATACAGAAAATTTCTTCTCTTTTAGAAATAGCTGAAGGTCTTAATGGTGGTAACTGGGATGGAGTTCAAAGATTAAACTTAATTATAAGTATAGAAAATAAATTGTTTGACTTAATAAATGAATTATAAAATGTGTGAATGTGATAACTGTATTTGTACTTGCTGCAACAAATGATCTGGGAAGAATTATAAATTTTTCTTTAATTTTCGTTTGTTGTTTTTTAATTTTATTTGCTTTAATTTCTTATATTAAAAAAGATTAATGAACATCTTAGCTAAAATATTTGGAAATACTGGAGCTGGAATAGCTGATAAATTAGCTGGAATTGTAGATAAATTTGTCCACACCAAACAGGAGAAAGCAGAATTTAAAAAACAGATGGATCAGATTTGGATAAATGCCGAAGCTGATATGCAGAAGAACGTAACAGAAAGGTGGGCTTTAGATTCTCAATCTCATTCAAGTTTTCTTGCAAAAAATGTGAGACCTTTGGTTTTACTTATTACAATTTGTTTAACACTTGTTATGATTTTTATAGATTCAGGTTCTATCAGGTTTATAGTGGATGACGGATGGAAGGATTTACTAAAAATTGTTTTAATTACAATGATAGGTGCTTACTTTGGAGGAAGGAGTTACGAGAAAGTAAAGAATAATGGCTAAAAGATATTTTACTCCTGCTTATAAATATAAACCAAAAAAAAGCAGACCTAATGTACACAGCAAAAACAGAAATACAAATAATAAAAATGGCAAATACTACAAAGGATCAAAATATAGAGGACAAGGAAGATAATAGTTTCTTGGATTTTAACAACAGAAAAAAATTTATAGAAAAAGAAATATGTGATTTAGATAATGATGAATGTTTTAACTGTGGTAGTTAAATAAAAAATTATATATTTGTAAAACAGTCGCACATCTGTTTAAGGTGCTAAACTTTAGGTACTCACTCCTATTGGATCAGATACTTAGTTAAGTTCTTTTTAACTAGGGGGTTTTTCTTTCTTTTTTCTTTTTGTTGTTTTTCTTTTTTCTTTCTTTAATTAAAATTATTGTTAATAATCGTTATATTTATGAAACAATTTTTATTGTATATGGATTTTAATACAGAAACAATAGACAAAATAATAGATTTTAAGACCATTAAAGACCAAGAAAAAATAGATAGATTGTTAAGAATGGATCATTTAATGTATTGCAATCTAGGATTAGATTCTACTAAAAGACAAAAAAATAAAATCAAAAAAAACAGTAGATATATTTATAGAGCAATATCTAAAATCAATTATGAAATGGGCAGACGTTTTTTACGTCATCAAGACAAATAAATGCCTAAAAAACCATCACGAAAATCTCTAGTCAAAAAATTAGATAAAATATTCAGTATATATATTCGTTTAAGGGATTCAGATAATAACGGTTACTGTAAATGTATTAGTTGTAAAAAAAAATATCATTACAAAGAAGTAGATGCAGGACATTTTATAGGAAGAAGGCATTTAATTACAAGGTTTGAACCTAAGAATGTTTATGCTCAATGTCGCTATTGCAATAGGTATTTATCAGGAAACCAATATCTTTATTCTGTAGCTTTAGAAAAACTAGAAAAAAACCTACCAGCAAAACTTCTTAAAAAATCCAGAAAAACTATTAAGTTATCAAATAATGAGTTGATCTTGTTAATAAATAAATACAAAAAACTTACAGATAAACTAAATAAATAATTATTTTTGAAAAGTTCTGTTCATTTTGTCTTTGTAAGAAAGGGGATAAATTAAATTTTATCCTTTTTTTTTGTTCTTACCATAAAGTTATTAAATAAAATGTGTATATTGTAGAGTGAATACAAAACAAAAAGACAGACGACAATTTATCAAGGATAATATTGAAGTCCAATTAAATAATGATAAACTCATTAAGGAAGCCAAATGGAAAGTTCGCTTTAATGAGGGAGAAGTGATAAGGTGCTACCAAGAATTGGAACTGGCAAAATTAGCTCTTAAACAACTAGAGAATGGATTGGATTATGAACCACAACTATAATCAATCTTTAGTGGATTATTATAAGGTAAGAATAGAAGCCTTAGTAAAACGGATAGAAGAATTAGAAAAACAATTAAGAGAGAAAAATGGAACAAACATTAAATGACAAGTTGGGCATAATTCAAACAGAATTAAAGTCTAAAAAATCACGTTATAATTCTTTTGGCAAATACTATTTTAGAAGTGCCGAAGATATATTAGAAGCAATTAAACCCTTCTTAATCCCTATGAATTTAAGTATAAGGATCACAGAAGAATTAGTTGCTGAGACTACTTTAAAATCAACTGCTATTTTAACAGATGGATTAAGTAGGTATAAAGCTACTGCAATAGTTGGAGTAGATATGAGCCAGAAAGGTATGCAGACACCACAGAAATTTGGTACTGCATCTAGTTATGGTAAAAAGTATGCTTTAGGAAATTTATTTCTAATTGATGATACTCAGGATTCAGATGTTTTAAATACTCAGGGAGGTAAACCGAAATTATTGGCGAACACTCCTCAGCACAAAAAAGTATTAGAGGGTTTGAAAAAAGGATATAAATTAGATGATGTAAAGCAGAAGTATTTATTAACTCCAGAAATGGAAATAGAGTTAAGTAAAATTTTAGAAAATTTAAATATAAAATTATGAGTTTATTAATTACAGCAAATATGAATGTGGCAAAGTTGCCAAAAGAAAAATTTATAAAAGGTAAAAATGGAGTATGGTATAATATAACCATCTCTGTTAGTGATGAATCTAAATTTGGAAACAACGTATGGTTATATGATTCTCAAACTAAAGAAGAAAGAGAAGCTAAGAAAAACAAACACACAATCGGTAATGGTCGTGTGATTTGGGAAGATGGAAACGTTTGTCTGGCAGAAGAAGATAAAACAGAGCCAGTTCTTGAAAAAGAAAAAAAGGAGCTACCGTTTTAAAAATAGTTGAGTTTCTCAAAACTAAAATTAGGGGGTATAGGTCTAAGGAACTATCCCTCTTTTTTTTTATATTTATTCAATGACAAAAAATCTTATTAGACTAATGACAAAGCTGGAGAAGGAGTGTTTTGTAGACACCTCCGAAGAACTATCTTATCCTCCAGTTGCTTTATCTTTAGGAGAAAAATTACTCAGATCAAAACAAGGAGACCAGCTAGTTCCTATCCCTATTGGAACGTATGGAAATATCTCTGTTATTTTTGGAGAACCAAAAAGCAAGAAAACATTTTTTATTTCTCTACTAGGTTCTGTATATTTATCAGGACAGAATAATTTTGGAGGAGACATTAAAGGACATCGAAACGGAAGGTGTCTTTTACACATAGATACCGAGCAAGGGCGTTTCCACGCTTTAAGATCGTTTCGCAGGACAATAAGTATGAATAAGGATGTAGAGAATGGATGTTATTATACTTACGCTTTAAGATCACTTAATCCAAAGACAAGAATAGAATTTATTGAATATTGTTTAAAGACAAAAAAGAATTGTGGCTGTTTGATAATAGATGGTATTGCTGATCTTGTTTCAGATGTAAACAATATAGAAGAAACTAATACAGTAGTACAGAAATTAATGAGCTGGTCAACAGATTTTAATATTCATATTATTACTGTAATTCACAGTAACTGGGGATCAGAGAAAATGACAGGACATTTAGGATCTAGCCTAATGAAGAAAGTAGAGACTGAAATACAACTTGAACAAAACACGACAAAAGACTGGATTACCGTTAAATGCACACGAAGCAGAGGTTATTCCTTTGAGACATTTAGTTTTGAAGTAAATGCACACGAACTACCGAATGTGATTGGAGAAGAATTTCTTTACAATCCGTTAAAGGGTAGATATGGAAGTAAAAAAAACGATGGAAATGTTATTTCAGAAAAACAATAATTGGATAGATATATGCCAATCTTTTGGATTAGATAAAGAGACCTCACAAGACTTAACTCAGGAAATGTACATTAAGATTCAACTCAAACTAGAAGATGGTTTAGATATTTCGTATGAAGATTCCTTTAATTATTTTTATATCTTTAAAACTTTAAGAACTTTATTTCTTGATCTTAAACGTAAAGGAAAAAACATACATAAAATTGATTTGGATGTAGAAAATTCTTTAAATTTTATTTCTTTAGAAGATGTTAATTATTTAGAAAAATATAAATTAGTTCAAAAAGAACTTGATAAGATGTATTGGTATGACAAGAAAGTATTTGATATTATTAATACTGGAGAATCTATTGCCGAGTTATCCAGAAAATCTGGAATACGTTACTACTCTCTTTACAATACTTATAGGAAAGTAAAAGATAGATTAAAAAAATTACTTTGAATGATTAATTTAGAAGTTACAAAAAAAGATAAAGATTTTGCAAAAAAGCAAATAGAAGATTTTGAAAAAATTAAACAAGGAAAATGGAGATATGAGAATGTCGAAACGTGGAGGGGTGTTGTTTGTGAAATGGTAACAAGTAAATGGCTAGAACAAAATTTTAAAGTTGATAAACCTGCCAAAGGACTGGATAATTCTGGAGTATTTGATGATTGTGATATGATAATTAATTCCAAGAAAGTAGAAATTAAATCAGCAACAAAAAATTATTTTAGATACATTATGCCAAAGGTTTGGAATGTAACAAATTATCCAAAGGATATTTATTTAGGAGTTAAATACAATGAAACACTTGAGCCAAACGAAGTACAAATTTTAGGATATATAAAACATTCAGACATTTTAAAATATCCTATTAAAAAAAATAAAGGTGGTGCATATTATGAAGTTCCTTTAAAAAAATTAAAATCAATAAAATGAAACTAGGAAACATTATAGAAACAATTACTACTTACACAGGAATTAAATGGATAGTCAAAAAGATATGGAAAGAGGATTGTGGATGTGATGAACGTAAAGAAAACTTAAATAACATTAAGATAAAAAGATGGTAAAATTTAATAAACAAGATTATGAAAAATGGAAAGAATTTAGAATGGACAACAGATCAAACATATCCAGAGAAGAACTTGAAATGGTCAGTCAGTTTCACTCACGATATTTCAAGCATAAATATTACTTACCTTGCACTTGCTCTCCAAGAATAATAAACCAATGGATAACCGACTTAAACGAAATATATGGGAATTAAAAAAATACATAAACTTGAACAGGCTGTGGTTATGGTTTTAAATATAGATGGATGGGAGTTAGAACACTCTAAAGATAATTTTAAATTATACGATGCTTCAGGAAAAACTCCTAAAGGATTTGATTGTGTATTAGAGATGAAATTCAGAACGAAATACTATTCAGAAAAAATGATTGAAAAGGCAAAATACGATGCTCTGATGAAACTCCCTAAAGATGTAGTTAAGTTATATTTTGTTAATGATCCTAAAGGCAATTTTATGTTTTGGCTCAATAACATAGATTTACCAAAACCAGTAAAAATGTTTTGTCCTGATACTACAATGTGGAGTAATAAAAAATTAAAAAAGCCAGTCTATCTTTTAAAAGAAAATCAAGCCAGTATAATAAATCTTAATTTAAGTTATTAAACTTTGTTAATAATTATATATCTTTGCTCTATGGTTTTACTCATAGATGCAGATTCTCTGGTGTTCGCTAGTTGTTATAAAACACGAAATGAAGGAGAAGTATTAGAAGATATTTATTATAGAAACATTGAAGATTCTATTGCTAAATTTGATGAACAGTTTATGAAGATAGTAAACGATTTAGACGAAATTTATAATGTTAAAGAGGTTAAGACCTTTAATGGAAGTAAAGGAAACTTCAGGAAAAAATTAACTCCAACTTATAAAGCAAACAGAAAAAAACAAGAAATACCTCCACTCCTCCATCAGATGCACCAATACGTCAAAGACAATTATAATAGCATTTATGGATATGGACTTGAGACAGATGATTTAGTAGCTCAATACTGGTATAGACTAAAACACGACATAGGAAGGAATAATATTTGTATCGTTAGTTTAGACAAAGACTATAGGCAATTTCCAGCATTAATTTATAATTATCACTACAACCATAGAGAGATACTAGATATAACTCCAGAGGAAGCCTTATATAACTTCTATGAACAAATGATAATTGGCGATGTGTCAGATAATGTCAATTTCTTCTTTGGATGTGGGCGTGTATTTGCAAAGAAATATTTTAAAAACTGTCAAACAAAATATCAATACACAAAAAAAATGTTTCAACTATTTAAAGAAAAATACAAAAGCAAAGCAAGAGAAAAATACATAGAATGTTATAACCTTTTAAAACTTAGGACACAATGAATTTAAAACCCATACAGATAGCAAACAAGATCAAGGAACTATCTGGTATTAATATATTTGAGAACACAAGAAAAAGACCAGTAGTGGAGATGAGGTCTTTGCTTTGTTATTTGCTTAGAGAAAAACTAGGAATGAGATGGACTAATATCGCTTTATTTTTAAAGTCTCAGGGTAAACCAGTAAACCACGCTACAGTTATACACAGCAAAAAACTCTATAACTTATATAAACAGACAAACAAAAGATTAGGAGAAATAGAAAAAATGTTTTTCTTTAAAAGCAGTTTGTCAGTAGACGAAATAGATAGGGTTCACTACTTAGAAAATAAATGCAAAAACCTAGAAGAAAAAATAGAAAAACTAATCACTAAAAAAGTGAGACAAAAAGAGACAGATGAGACAAGAAGAATTTAAAAAATTAATACACGAATTAGATAAAATTGCTAAATCTACAATGGATTTAAAGCAACCAGAATACACAAATAATGATGAGGATATTTTATACAATTTTAAAACCACAGGAGAAAGGTTAAACATCTCAGCTCTTAAAGTCTGGGGTATTTTTATGGAGAAACAAATTTCTTCAATCAATGCACACATTAATAATTGTAATATTAATAGAGCTGAAAGTATAGAAAGTAGATTTGCTGATGTACTTAATTATGCTTATCTGGGATTGGCTTTGTTTAAAGAAAGAGAGAAATAATGATTTATAATAGTGATTGTTTGGAAGCTATGAAAGAAATGTCAGACAATCAATTTGACCTTGCTATTGTTGATCCCCCTTATGGGATCTGTTCCGAACAAGGTTATGGTCAATTCAATAATAAAAAAACACACAACACAAAAAAGAAATGGGATAAAGAAGTACCAACGCAAAAATACTTTACTGAACTTATGAGAGTTAGTAAAAACCAAATTATTTGGGGAGGAAATTATTTCCAATTACCTCCAACAAGATGTTTTATTGTTTGGGATAAATTGCAACAAGGAAAGAATTTTTCAGATTGTGAGTTAGCGTGGACTTCATTTGATAAAATTGCAAAAATACACAAACTCAGATATCTAGCACCTTATGAGTGTTCAGTAAACAATACTATTAAAAGAATCCACCCAACACAAAAAAGAGTTAAGTTGTATCAATGGCTTTTAATGAATTATGCTAAAGAAGGAGATAAAATATTAGATACCCATTTGGGTTCAGGGAGTATTGCAATAGCTTGTCACAATCTTGGATATGATTTAACAGGATATGAAATAGACAAAGAATATTTTGAAGCTGCAAAGAAACGAATTGAACAACACAAAATTCAATTAAGATTATTATGAAAATACTTAAATAATGTACTTATATTTTAAGACTTATATAAAACGTTTATTAAAACCTAAATGGATTTGGTTAAAACTACCTTCTGAATATAAATCATATAAAGAAAGAACAAAATGCCTTAAACAAACTAGAAAACATATATTAGACCGTACCAAAATAATTTCTTAACTTACGTTATATAATTGATTAATCAATCTTTTTTCAATTAATGTATGCTGATAAAACAAAAACATTTAAGCGATTTATTAAGAAAACTACCAACCTTAGTTTTAAAAAACTATTTAAATTAAAGGGTTATGGATGGAAGAAAAAAAAACGGAGGACTTAGAGCTGGATCAGGGAGACCAACTAAAGTAGATGAACATAAACTCATAGAAAAACTAGATAATTTAATTAACAACGAAGATGTAATTAAGAAGCTAGGAGAGCTTATAATGAAGGGAGACGGAAGGGCTTTAAATTTATACTTTGGGTATCGTTATGGTAAACCGAAAGAATCAGTAGACATTAATTCAAGTGAGGGTTTTAATATAAACTTTAAAGATTTGATTAAGTTTAAATGATTGATATAAACAAGAAGTATTCTCCTATTTCAAATGAGGATTCAAGATACTTCATTATTACAGGAGGTAGAGGATCAGGTAAATCTTTTTCAATTAATTTATTATTGGTCTTACTTACTTACGAAAAAGGGCATACGATTCTATTTACCAGATACACACTTGCCTCTGCTTATATTTCTATTATTCCAGAATTTATTGACAAGCTAGAACTCTTAGATATATTTGATGACTTCTATATAACAAAAGACGAAATTAAAAATAAGCGTTCTGGAAGCAAGATAGTCTTTAAAGGTATCAAGACCTCAAGTGGAGATCAAACAGCTAACCTAAAGTCTTTACAAGGCGTTACAACGTTTGTTTTAGATGAAGCAGAAGAACTCACAAATGAAAACACTTTTGACAAGATTGATTTAAGTGTTAGACAGCAAGGTGCTACCAATAGAGTAATACTAATTTTAAATCCTGCATCTAAAGAGCATTGGATATACAGAAGATACTTTGAAGATAAAGGAGTACAAACAGGTTCTAATATAACCAAAGGAAACACGACCTATATTCATACGACTTATATAGATAATAAAGAAAACCTCTCAGAGAGTTATTTGTCTCAAATAGAAAACATAAAGAAAAGACGACCTCAAAAATACAAACATCAAATGCTAGGAGGCTGGTTAGATAAAGCCGAAGGAGTAATATTCACTAATTGGGATATTGGAGAATTTAAAGAAGTAGGGGTTAGTGTATTTGGAGAAGATTTTGGTTGGAGTTCTGATCCTAGTTGTATGGTAGAAACCAGCATAGACAAAACAAATAAAAAGATATATCTAAAAGAATGTTTCTATAAACCGAGACTTACAACCAGTCAATTAATAACTCTCAATAAAAAGTTTGCAGGAGATTCTTTAATTGTAGCTGATTCAGCAGAGCCACGTCTGATCTCAGAAATGAAAGCTCATTGTAATATTATACCAAGTATAAAAGGACAGGGAAGTGTAACGTATGGTATAAGTTTATTACAGGACTTTGATTTAATTATTGATCCTCAGAGTATTAATCTTATAAAGGAATTAAATAACTATTCTTGGTTAGAGAGAAAATCCAATACTCCAATAGATAAGTTCAATCACTTACTTGATGCAACTCGTTACAGTATTTCATATCAGCTTCAAAACCCTTCTAGGGGTACTTATTATGTTTCTTAGACGATAGTTATTAAATTATTTGTTAATATCACAAACATTGTATATCTTCATATCGTCAATATGACACAGAACTTAAATTACTAAAGTGAAAAATTTTAAAACCAAATTAAGTAAAACAGATATTATCAATGTTATATGGAGTATAGATGGTAGAGATGAATATGGTAGAGGTATTGATGTAGATAGTATTGATTTTGAAGAAATTAAATCTAAAATTTCTTTATTAGAATTACAACAGAACTTTGTTAGCTCTTTAAGCTAGAATGGTTGTAGGGTGGTTCAATTCCACCCTTAGCTTCGCAATTTTGCACAGAACAAAAACTACTATAATGAAAAACATAATAGTTAGAGATGATGGAAAGGAAACCAATGGTAAGTTAGTTTGGAATAATAGCAAAGGGGGATGGGTAATACAGGGAAAAAAGCCAAAAAACAAACCAAGTTTTCAACAGAGGAGGCAATTATTTGATGATGAATTGATTTATGCTTCTGAGGTAGAGGAATATAACGAATGGATCAGACCATACGAAACCTCTAGGCGAGTAATAAGTCATATCTATACTTCTAAAAAGAAGTAGAACTAATGGGGGGAGCAATCCCCCCTTTTTAAAATAAAAATTATGAAAAAACAATTAATAGAAGGAATACTGTTTATGATATTATGGACAATATTTGCGTGGTTAAGTTTAACTGTTGCAGCGTTCCTATGATAAAAGCCACACTAAAATTCAGAGACAAACGAGCTAAAGACAAATACTTCAGCAGGGAATTTAAGGATAAAAAACATATAGATAATTTTATAAATTATGCTCATAGAGAGTGGGGTTATTATTTAGATGAAATCTGGTATGAATAAAATTAATTATCTTTGAAGATGAATGATCCTTTACGAGACTTAAAAGACTTACACTATCATAAAAATATTGCTAAAATTTTGAAAACTTTAGAGAAGTGGAATGATTTAAAACCTGATAATAAAGAATTACAAGAATTATCAATGGCATTTACAGATATAGTTATGCACACAGAAAAACTAAAACAGCAATTAAAAGAAAGATAGTTTTTTCATTTTGTTTTTTTTAAAACAAAGTAGTTTAGTTTGGAATAGGGTGGACAGACAGACATTTTACGTAGTGGTTTTATGTATGTTTTGTCTGCCTTTTTTTGTTAAAAAAAATGTTTAATTAAATACGTTATATAATTATGAAACTTAAATTACAAGTTCCAACAAGTTTAGATGATATTAGTTTAAGAAATTATAAACACTATCTAAAAATTCAAGACAAGAATAAGGATGATAAATTTCTTGCTGCTAAGATGATTGAAATTTTCTGTAATGCTCCTTTAAAAGAAGTGTTAAGAATGAAGTTAAAAGACACAGAAAAGATTTGTAAAATGCTAGAAAAAATTTTTAAATCTAAACCGAAATTAGTACAAAGATTTAAAATTGGAAAAATAGAGTATGGGTTTCAACCAGCTTTGGATGATTTAAGTTTAGGAGAGTATATTGATCTGGATACTTATTCTGGAGACTGGGAAAATATTGAGAAAGCTATGAATGTTTTATACAGACCAATAAAACATACGTTTCAGGACAAATATTCAATAAAAGAATATAAAGTTCAGGTTAATGATAGTTTATTGGATATGCCTATGAGTGCAGTAACAAGTTCTATTTTTTTTTTGTTGAATTTAGGGGTAGACTTGTCAAAGAATATGACGAATTATTTGGACAAAGACCAGAGCAAGGTCTTGACAGATTATCTAACTTCGCAGGAAAATGGGGTTGGTATCAATCAGTTTTCTCACTTGCTAAAGGAGACATTACAAGATTTGAAAATATCACAGAGTTAAATGTCCATAAATGTTTTATGATGTTAGCTTTTATGAAAGACAAAAATGAGTTAGAAGTAGCTCAAATAAAAAAAAGAATTAAATGAGTAATCAGGGAATAAGAGGATTTTATCAAATTACGCAAATAATTAAAGATCAGTTATTAGAAGATATAAATATTAAGACAGTTACAACTGGAGACATCTCAGATATTAACCTAAGAAAACAAGACATCTTTCCTTTGGCTCATATTCTTGTTAATAGTGCTACTATTGAACAGCAAGTTCTACGCTTTAATATAACAGTCTTAGTTATGGATATTGTAAACCGTTCAAAAGATCAGGTAACCGACCTTTTTACAGGAGATAATAATGACCAAGACATTTTAAATACTCAATTAGGGGTTATAAATAAACTTATTCAAGTTTTAGGTAGAGGCGATTTATATACAGCAGCTTCTACTTTAGATCCCAATAATCCATATCAATTAGATGGAGATGTAAGCTGTGAGCCTTTTTATGATAGGTTTGAAAATGAACTTGCTGGATGGTCTGCTAATATGGACATATTAATTTATAACGATATAACTATTTGCTAATGGATTTTAAAGAATCAAAAAAAGAACTTGAAAGATTTGCTAAATATGTTATTCAACAAGCAAGAAGTAATCTCACAAAAGAAGGAAAAAGTAATACAGGATCGTTATATAAGTCTTTAAAATATAAGCCAGAAGTAGAAAAAGGAGCTATGCTTGTTCAATTTTTTATGGAAGATTATGGAGAATTTGTAGATCAAGGAGTTAAAGGAAAAAGTCCTTCTAGTTTACCTGAAGGATCAAAGTGGTCTGGAATACAAAAAGCTCCTAGAAGTCCTTTTAAGTTTGGCACAAGATCAGGTAAAAAAGGTGGTTTAACAAAAGCAATAAATAAATGGACTAAACAAAAAGGGATAAAAGGTAGAGATAAAAAAACTGGCAAATTTATACCACAAAATACTATGAGATATTTAATAATAAGAAGTATTTATTTAGCAGGATTAAGAGCAACCCTATTCTTTTCAAAACCTTTTAATAGAGGACAAAAAAAATACTTTAATGCTTTCGCAAATGCTTTTGCTTTAGATATTGAAAACGGAATAATATTAGGAACTAAAAAATAAAAGATGGCAATAATACCTTTAAGAAGTCCAAGATTTGAAACACTAACAGCACCCAGCACGTCTGTTTCTGCTAAGTTAAATCTTACTATAGATGGAACTCTACGCTATACAATTATTAAAGATTGTACAGCAGGAGAAACAGTTACTTTTGAAATAGCTGAACTATGTAGAGATTATATTACTCCTGATATGTACGAAAATTCTATTGCTTTATCTACCCTTTCAACGGTAGCTATTTCCAGAGCAATTACTTTTTGGACAGTTGCAAATGCAGGAGGTGTTCTAGTTGATACGGATGTAGCAACCTATGATGGCTTTGATGGATACGGAGATTATATGGATGGAGCAAATTTTGAGATCCCTGAAGGAGCTGACAATGCTTTTTTATTAACTCAGAGTGGAACGTATGCAGGTCATTACGAAGTATTCGTTCCAACAAATACTGCTGGAGGAATTGTGGCTTTAGATGGAAGTGAAGAAAAGATAACTGTTTCTTTTTTAGCAGGAGATACAACTGAAACATATAGAAGTTCTACTTGTTATATTACCAGAGTAGATTGTTCTAAATATACTCCTACTAAAGTTTACTTTGTAAATAAATTTGGAGCTATTCAATTTCTATATTTTTTTACTAAAGAAGTAGAAGTTTTAAATACCAATAAAGAAACTTATCAAAGAAATACAATAGATACCAGCACCACTACTCCAAGTTATTTCAGACCAAAATTTTCTACTTTTGCGACATTTCCTCATCCCATTACAACCTTTACTAAAAATGGAGTTAAAAGCTATTCTTTAAGTTCTGGTTATTATCCTGAGTGGGCTAATGCTTATTTTGAACAGTTAATGTTATCAGAATATGTGTGGATTGAAAGAACTTTATACGATCCTCCATACCCTACTCCAGTAGCAGTTCACTTAAAGACAAGTACAATGAGTTTCAAAACACAACTTAATGATAGGCTCATAGAATACACTATGGACTTTGAAGAAGCATTTGATGGGATAAATGATGTTAGATAATGCAAAAACTACAACTTTATATAAGTGGAACGAGAGTAGATTTATTCAAAGATGAAAGCGTCTCATTAATTCAATCTATTCAAAATGTAAAAGACCTTTCTAAGATATTTACAGAGTTCACTCAATCTTTTACAATTCCAGCATCTAAAACAAATAATATTTTATTTAAACATTATTATAACTTCGATATAACAGGAGGATTTGATGCAAGGAGTAAAGTCTCAGGAGAAATACAATTAAATGATATTCCTTTTAAAACTGGTTATATAAAACTGGAAGGAGTAGAAATGAAAAAAAATAAAGCCTATGCTTATAAGATTACATTCTTTGGAAATACGGTAAACTTAAAAGACATCTTAGGAGACGATCAACTTTCTTCTTTAAGTTCTTTAAATGAAGAAAATTTAGATTATGATTATACAGCAGTAGCTTCAAAATTATTTAATGGAAATCCTGCAACTATGGTTGTCGTAGCTCCTCTGATAACTCACACTAGACAGCTCTATTATAACACCTCTACAACTGGAGAAGGTAATTTGTATAATGCAGGTACAACAAGTGATAATGGAGTTTGGTGGTCTGATCTTAAATATGCTCATAGACTTCACGAAATAATTGAAGCAATACAATCAAAATATTCACTTACATTTTCAGATGACTTTTTTAATGATGTTACCAATCAGGATTTTTATGGTTTGTTTATGTGGCTACATAGAAAAAAAGGAAGCGTTGAACCAGCTCAACAAGTGGATTTAACTTATCATCAAGTGAGTGATTTTGAAGATACAACCAGTCCAACTTTAACTCAGGTAAATGGTGCAATAATTATTTTAAGTTCTGTAGTAACATATCCAAATTATATTTCAGCAAATGAATTAAAATTTAGCCCTTCAGCTACAAATATTGGAGATGTTTATAGGATTAGAGTATTTAGAAATGGAAGTTTATTTTATCAAAGTGCTGATTTAACAGGAAACGTTATTTTAACAGATGCTCATTTAGGATTATTAGGAGCTGGAAATTATACTGTATCAGTAGCTTCTGAAACTACGTCTAGTTCATTTTTTGATGCTGGAGATATTGAATGGGATATTGAAGGATATGATGGATCGGCTTGGACAGATAATTGGTTAAGTAAATACGACACAGCAACTTCTACAACCTTTGAATTTGTGATAACAGAACAAATACCTAAAATAAAAATTATAGATTTTCTTGCTGGTTTGTTTAAGACGTTTAATTTAACTGCTTATGTCAATGAGGTTGGAACTATAGTGGTGCAAACTTTGGATTCTTATTATTTAGATTCTTCTGTAGTATGGGATATAAATAAATATGTAGATGTTAAAAAAGGTACAGTAGATGTAGCTTTACCTTTTAGAGAAATAACATTTTCTTATAAAGGATTGGGAACTTATTTAGCACAACAGTATAATCAATTAGAAAATTCAGGATGGGGTACTTTAAGTTATACTTTAGATGATGCAATTTATGATGCACCTGAAAAAACTTATAGCCTTCAAGTTCCTTTTGAACACCTCCAATACGAAAGACTGTATGATGAAAGTTCAAACTCTACTGATGTGCAATGGGGTTGGTTTGTTGATGATAATACAGATGCTTATTATGGAAGTCCTTTAATTTTTTATCCTATTAGAATAGTTGGTGGTACAACAATTTTAATTAAATCAGCTACAAATACAAATGCTGCTATTTCTAATTATGTAATTGCTTCCAATAGTCAGGCTATAGTTGCTGCAACCAGTACACAAAATATAAATTTTCAATTAGAATTTAATGAGTATACAGAAGATACAGATTTTACAGGAACTCTATTTGCAGATTATTACCAGAGTTATATTGAAAATATTTTTAATAACAAAAGGCGTTTAACGAAAGTTACAGCATACTTACCTTTAAAAATTATTTATGATTTAAAATTAAACGATAAAATTTCGTTAAATAATTATACATATAGAATTAACAGTATAAAAACTGATTTAATAACAGGAAAAAGTAGTTTAGAATTATTAAACGTAGTATGATAAAAAATATTATAGATTTATTACAAGTTTCTAAAGGAGAAACAGAAAATATTAGAATTGCTCAAGGCAAATATGCTTTGCCTTCAAGTTTTTCAAAAGCATTTAAACAAATTAAAAAAGAAATCCAATGGCTAAGGAAGTAGTAATTAATTTAAAAGCAAACACAGGTCAAGCTGAAAAAAACGTTCAAGGTCTTAATGAAGATTTACAACAAACTCAAGCAGACTTAGGTGGTATTGAGGATGCAGGAGATCAAATGACTGGAGGTATGATTTCTGGTTTCAAGGGAATGTTAGCATCTGTTAAAAGTGCTATTACTGGATTAAAAACTTTTAGAGGTGCTATGATTGCAACTGGAATAGGAGCATTTGTAATAGCTATTGCTGCTGTTGGTACTGCCTTATCTAATACCGAAGAAGGTCAAAACAAACTCAACAAATGGCTTACTCAAATTTCTGTAGTTATAGGAAATGTAACTGACATATTAGGAAATTTTGGTAATGCTTTAATGAATGTATTTACTCTTAATTTTAAAGAAGCCAAAAAAAATATTGATGCAGTTACTCAAGGAATTGTAAACTTTGGAGAAGAAACAAGAAAGGAATTAAAGATAGGAGCAGATATTGCTGATATGAGGGCAAAGGCTGATAAGCTAGAAAGACAATTACAAATAGATAGAGCTAAAGCCGATAGAGATAGAGCTGACTTATTAGACAAAGCAGTTCAAAAAGATACATACACAGCACAACAAAGAATTGCATTTTTAGAAGAAGCTGGTAAATTAGAAGAAGAAATAACAAATAAAGAAATTGAAGCAGTACAGTTAAGAGTAGATGCAAGAGTTGCTGAAAATGCTTTAGCTGGTTCTACAAAAGAGGACTTAGAAGAAGAAGCTACATTAAAAGCTCAATTAATACAATTAGAAGGAGCAAAATTAACGAAGGCAAAATTAGTTACAACTCAAATAATTGCAGCTAATGCACAGGTTAGAGCAGAAGAAAAAGCAGCTCAAGCCGAAATAGA
>VTLG01009509.1_pt1 | contig 29671 bp, 37 predicted proteins | sample 4694571 | NCBI WGS metagenome assembly VTLG01 (sample SAMN12604809, study PRJNA352737) | marine metagenome | biome: ENVO:00000447; feature: ENVO:00000209|ENVO:00000569|ENVO:01000036; material: ENVO:00002151; isolation source: viral sequences binned using virsorter ...
TTCACAATAAAAGATCAAAGTTACTCAGCTAAGTTTCCATATTATCGAATTGGTGAAGGGGTGGCACAAAATAACTTTGATAAGTTTTTTAGTAAGCAGTTTGTTTGGGCAACCAGAGGTATTAAATAAGATGGCTCTTAAACCCTTTATATATAGTGTATTTGAGACATCGGTTCGGATCGTAGGTTCTTTCTGGACAATACCAGTGCCATGGTTTCGAGGAGCAGTATCTGAATAGATACTGCGACAGTTCAAACCAATAACTGAACCTAAACTGGTTCTAGTTTGGATAAACCGGAACCGATAGTTCGGGTTCGAGTTTTAAATTAAAAAAAATTTTAAAAAAATAAAAAATGAGTGACATACCTAGCTACCCAAGTGCAACAATATCAAAGCTGCTCGACATAACTGACAGGCATTTGAGGCGATTGGTTACTGATGGAATACTGATCCGGGATGATGGCAAGCGTGGTCGCTACCCCATTACTAATGTAACTCTTTATATTAAGTATTTAAGAGAGCGTGCTTTTGGAAATGAGGCTAAAGAAACGGACTTACAGACCGAAAGAACACGATTAGCCAAGGCTCAAGCAGATCGAACCGAGATGGAAGTGGGTCAGCTGCAAGACTCGCTGATTAAGTCTGATGATGTTATTGATAAATGGTCAGAGTTGATTGGCAACTGTCGAGCCAAGCTGCTAAACACCCCAGCCAAGATTGCTCACATTGTTGTGGCTACTGAAACATATGCAGAGGTTGAAGAAATAATTAGAAACGAAATACATGAGGCACTAAATGAACTTGCAGAACAACCATTCACTTCAAACAGCGTGGACGCAGACACTAAAGATGTTCAAGCCACCAAAGAAGTTAAAGGTAAGTCAGTGGGCAGACGAAAATAGAGTCTTAACTTCTGAGGCATCTGCTGAACCGGGTAACTGGCGAACCAGTCGAGCACCGTATCAACGAGAGATCATGGATGTCATTGCAGATCGATCTATTGAAGTGGTTGTGTTTTCTAAATCATCTCAAGTTGGTGCTACTGAAATCATCAACAATGTGATTGGTTATTACATTGCTCAAGATCCATCACCAGTCTTGGTGTTGCAACCGACATTAGAGATGGCAAGAACGTGGTCAAAGGATCGTTTAGCACCCATGCTTAAATCAAGCCCAGCATTAGCGGGTAAGGTTAAAGAGCCGAGAAGCCGAGACAGTGAGAATACGGTGCTGCACAAGAAGTTCCCCGGTGGTAACTTATCGGTTGTCGGTGCCAACTCTGCATCCTCTCTTGCCTCAAGACCAGTTCGGATTTTATTGTGTGATGAGGTGGATCGTTATCCAGACTCGGCTGCAACCGAAGGTGATCCCATTCAGCTTGCAATCAAAAGAACTCAAACCTTTTGGAATCGTAAAATTCTAATGGCCTCAACACCGACCATTGATGGAGTGAGTCGCATTCAAGCAGCGTGGGAAACATCAGATAAGCGATTCTACTTTGTGCCATGTCCTCATTGTGAGGAAATGCAGAAACTAGAGTGGAAGCATGTGCATTGGGATGAGGATAAACCAGAGTCAGCCCACTATGCTTGCCAGCATTGTGGTGGCGTTATCGAAGAAACCGACAAGATTAAGATGCTCGATCAAGGTGAGTGGAGAGCGTCAGAAGAAACAAGTCGGATCGCTGGCTTTCATATATCAGAACTCTACTCACCTTGGTCAACTTGGCAGAGCATGGTTGAGACATTTCTTGAAGTGAAGAAACACCCAGAGCAGCTCAAGACATTTGTTAACACAGCCTTGGGTGAGGTGTGGAGAGATCAAGGCGTTGAGATTGAGACACATGAACTGATGTCAAGACGAGAGAACTATGATTCAAGTTTAATTCCTAACGATGTATTGGTGATCACTGCTGGATGTGATATTCAAAAAGACCGGATCGAAATACAAACAGTCGGTTGGGCTTTAGACTCTCAGAGTTATGTTATTGAATACAAGGTGCTGTGGGGTGAAACATCGCAATCGGGCGTGTGGTCTGATCTAGATGCTTACCTTAAAAAGAAGTTTAAAAAAGAGGATGGAACCTATATCAGTATAGCTTGCTCAACTGTTGACTCTGGTTATCAAACACAATCGGTCTATAACTTTTGCAAAGGTAAATCGGGCAGAAGAATCTTTGCCATTAAAGGTATGAGCACAGCTGGAAAGTTGATAGCGGGTAGACCAACACAAAGCGGTAAGCAGAGAATCCCACTGGTACCAGTTGGAACCGATACAGCTAAAGAAGTTTTATTCTCATGGCTGCAAGTTGAAGACGTGTCACCCGGTTACATCCACTTTCCATCTGATATGGATGAGGAATATTTCAAACAACTCACATCAGAAAAAAGGATGGTCAAATACTTTAAAGGACAAAAGAAGTTAGTTTTTAAACCTATTCGTGAAAGAAATGAGGCACTCGACACATTCGTTTATTGCTTGGCAGCATTCCATATCCTTCAACCTAACTTAGAACGTATTGCATCAAACGATCAAAAAGAATCAAAGCGCACTCCTCCACCTCAATCGCATGGTTTTAGAAGACCTCCTAAAAAATCCTTTGTGAATAGTTGGAAATAGATTTTAGAATCATTCTAACTAATCTGCGCATATTCAATAAAAAAAAAGAAGTCAAAAAAAATAAATATTTTGTAAGTTATTGATATATAAGAAAACACGCTCAGCTGAGCAAAAAATATATCTTGACTTAATAAAAATAGGTGATCTCAAAAAATAATACAACAATCAAAGGATAAGGGTTGACTTTTAAAAAATGGCTCATAGTCTTTTTATTAATTATGCAATGAGGTACTCCATTGGCAAACTTATTTGATTCCACCAATTATCCGAGCGTTGTTCCCGACACGTTATATGTTGGGGATCGTTGGGTGTGGAAACGATCAGTAATGGTTTCCGATTACCCGGTAGCAAGCTATCAATTAAAATACAGCTTTAGATTGCTCACCTCTGCTGCAACTGAGATTGCTATCACAGCATCAGAGTCAAGTAGCCCAGAAGAATATCAAGTTGAAGTTGCATCCAGCACCACAGCTACTTATACAGCTGGCGATTACACCTATCAAGAATATGTTATTCGATCATCAGACTCAGAGCGATTGGTGTATAGCACCGGGATTGTGACTGTTAAGCCAGATCTCGATACCAACACAGCTGATCCCAGATCCAATGCTCGAAAGATATTAGATGGACTGCAAGCCATGTTAGAGAATCGTGCCTCCATTGATCAAATGTCAATGAGCATTGCTGGTCGATCATTAAGCAGAATGACACCAGCTGAGATAAGAGATTGGGAAAGGCATTATAAATATTTAGTTAGCTTGGAGACTAAGAAAATGAGAATAGAAAAAGGACAACCAACAGGTTCAGAAGTTAAGGTGAAATTCTAATGGCTTGGTATGATCGTTTTTTAGGCAGAAGAAAAAAGACCAGTGGGTTCAAGCGAGGTTACACTGGTGCTAAAGGCGGTAGATTGTTTGCTGATTGGAATGCGCCTAATACTACTGCTGATGCAGAAATAGCAAGCGCATTACAAACCCTCAGAGATCGCAGCCGTGCATTAGCAAGAAACGATGGTTATATATCACGCTATCTAAAGATATTGGTTAACAATGTTGTTGGGCACCAAGGTATTCGTCTGTCATGCAAGGCTAGAAACGATGATGGATCTTTAGACGTGCAAGGCAATCAAGTTGTTGAAAGAGCATGGAATGATTGGAGCAGAAATGGTAATTGCACAGCTAACGGCAGACAGAGTTTCGTGGATTGCCAACAACTGTTTGTTGAGTCAGTAGCCAGAGATGGTGAAACTCTTATTAGGCATTTACGATCTGATGATAAGTTCGGCTACCGAGTTCAGTTCTTAGAGGCTGATCACTTAGATGAAAGTTATAACACGAAGAATCAAGAGTCGGGTAACAGCATCATCATGGGAGTTGAGGTTGATCAGTTTGGTAAGCCAGTAGCTTATTACATCCTTAAAGGTCACCCCGGTGCCATGACTAACTACAGTTATAGCAATAAGTATTTTAGAATCCCGGCTGACGAAATGATTCACGGTTATATGCCAAGCAGAGCCGAGCAAACCAGAGGCGTGCCGTGGACATCAAGTGTGTTGGCTCAAATGAAAATGTTGAACGGCTTTATGGAATCAGCTGTTGTTAACGCTAGAGTTGGTGCAAGCAAAATGGGATTTCTTGTTTCGCCAGACGGACAAGATTATTTAGGTGAGGAGACAGAAGACACCTACACTCCGATAATGAGTGCTGATCCGGGAACCATTGAACAACTACCAGCTGGCACAGAGTTTAGAAGTTGGGATCCCGATTATCCAAACACTACATTTGATCCATTTCAAAAAGCAATACTCAGAGGCATAGCATCAGGATTGAATGTGTCTTATGTGTCGCTCTCTAACAATCTGGAAGGTGTTAACTATTCATCCATCAGGCAAGGAGTAATGGAGGATCGAGATAACTTCAAAATATTACAAAGATTTTTAGTTGATCATTTTATTGATCCTGTTTTTAGACGTTGGCTTGAGTCTTCAATGACCAGAGGCGCTATTGATATTCCGATAACTAAGTATGAGAAGTTTGCTAACAGTGCAACCTTTATTCCACGAAGTTGGACGTATGTTAATCCACTCCAAGAGATACAAGCACAGATATTAGGTATGCAGAACGGTCAAGTAACTATGCAAGACGTTCAATCAAATTACGGTAGAGATGTTGAAGAACTTATGGAAACAATCAACAGAGAAAAAGCATTAGCAGAACAATATGGGATTGAGACTGCCTTTGAACCTTATGGGGTTCAGAAACAAGCAGTGCAACCCGATATAACAAGTGAGGATGATTAGTGACTGGTGGTGGGATCTTTGTGGGTGAAGACGGAAAAGAAGAGGCAGCAATCTCCACTGTCTTTGTGTGTGGGTGTCAGGGTTCTTTTCAAATAGTTGCAAATGTAATGAGTAAAGAGGAAGAAAAAAAAGAGACAGAAGGCGAGATCGTTATTGAGCCAGAAGACTTGAATATCGATCTTGGTGAAGATGTTGTGATTGTGTTTAAGCCCGATCAAGCATTTTTAGATTTAATTAAAGATAAGGATGATGATGAAACCGTCCACTAAAGAATTTGAATCGAGAGATTCAATGGGTGAGTCGAAAGACTTGAATAATAAACTTCATATCAAAGAGGAACTAATGATGAATGATGATAATGTTATTCCTTCTGAGAATGAGGGAACTGATACTCAACCTGAGTCTAATGACCGGGTGCTTGGTGAAGAAAAACTATTTAGATCAGCTGATCTATCAAGATCAGATTTTATCGATGAAGATAAACGTACTGTGAGAATAGCTTTAACCTCTGAGCAACCAGTTAGAAGGCCATTTGGTTGGGAAATCCTAGATCATAGCCAAGAGTCTATTGATACGGATTTTATAGGACAGGCAAGGTCGCCTCTCCTATTGGATCACGACATGACTAAACAGATCGGGATTATAGAAGATTTTCAATTAGATGAAAGCAGCAAGCGTACACTTGCTCAAGTGAGATTTGGTAAATCTGCACTCGCTGATGAAATTTGGCAAGACGTAAAAGATGGCATTCGAAACAATGTTTCGGTTGGCTATTCGATTACAAATATGGATAAAGATCGTGAAGCTGATGAGCCTACTTATCGCGTTGCTTGGCAACCACTAGAGGCATCCATCGTTTCTATACCAGCAGACCAAAGTGCGAATGTTGGTGTGGCTCGATCCGAACCATCTGAACTAAACCCAGCTGTTGAAACCAAGTCTGCAAATGACGAAGTTGAGGCTGCTGATGAATCTAACACTCAAACTAACGAGGTAAAACAAATGAGTGAAATAGAAACTAAAGACGTTGAAATAAATGTCGAAGACGTTCGAAACTCAGCTGTAAAAGAAACAAGAGCAACAATCGCCAGAGACAATGACGAAATACTTGAGCTTGGATCTCGCCACAATCAGTCTGAGTTAGCTAGAAAAGCAATCAGAGAAGGAATCTCGATTGAAGACTTCAGAGGGCAACTTCTGAACTCGCTTCCTTCTGATAAGCCATTAGAAACACAAGAGATCGGGTTAACTGAAAAAGAAACTCGCCAATTCTCAATTCTAAAGGCTGTACGCGCTATGGCTAATCCAGCTGACATTAGGGCACAAGAAGCAGCTAAGTTTGAATTTGAATGCTCTGCTGCTGCTAAAGACCAATTTAATAGAACTACTCCCGGTCTTACGCTACCAGTAGAGGTAATGAATAACTGGCACGCCAGAGATATAAATACCAGTGATGACAGTGGTGGGGTTGGACAACGATTCCTTCCCGGATCTTTCATTGATGCACTAAGAGATGCGTCTGGTGTTATAGCTGCTGGGGCTACACTTCTTCGTGATCTTGAAGATAACGTGAAGATCCCCAAGCAAACTGGTGTATCTACTGCTGCATGGATTTCTGCTGAAGGCGGGGCTGCTGCTGAGTCTGAACTCACTATGGGTTCAATCACTATGTCTCCAAACACAGCATCTATGTACACAGAAGTAACCAATCAAATGTTGCAACAATCAACTCTAGACATTGAAAGAATTATCAGAAATGATCTAGCTGCTGGTATTGCAAAATTGATTGACACTGGTGCTATGACTGGATCTGGTTCATCTGGACAACCAACAGGTATTGATAATGCAACTGGTGTGAATACACAAAGTTTCGCCACAGCTGCTACTCCTACATTTGCTGAAATTGTCAGCATGGAAGGGGCTGTACTAGGTGACAATGTTGTATTAAGCAATCCAGCTTATTTAACGACATCTGCTGTTGCAGCTAACATGAAATCAACCAGTAAAGATACTGGCTCTGGTACGTTCATTCTTGCTGACGGTTCAGCTAATGGACATCCAGTAGTGGTTTCAAATGCTGTTACTGCCGGGGTTGCTTATTTTGGTAACTGGGCTGATCTGTTGATTGGATTCTGGGGTGGCTTAGACATCCTAGTTGATCCTTATACTAACTCTGCTAATTCTGTGACTCGATTACGAGCCACTCAATTTGTTGATGTTGGTGTTCGACATGGACAGTCATTTTGTAAAGGAACTGCATAGTTCTAATTTGGTGAGCCAGCTAATAACTGGCTCACTATTTTTGTTATGAAAAAATACGTTGTATTAAAAGCATGTGGAATTTCTGGATCTTTTTATCAGCCGGGTGACACGGTTGAACTAGACAGTGATGAGGCTGGTGGGTTATTAGCTTGCCATCAAGTTGCTGAACATTCTGGTTCATCTAAACCAGCTGATCGATCAGTAAAGAAATCTGCTGTAAAGAAACGAAGTAAGAAGAAGTGACATGGCTCTCGAAGGTAGTGCTGATCTTGCTGGTTACTTTGACACAAATGCGAATGGTTCGGCTGCCACAATTACGATTGACGGCAGCGGATCAAGCATTGATGTAATCTTCAACAAGGAGTTTTTCGAGATTCCCGGTAATGAAGTTGGTGTCCAAAGTTCTCAGCCAGTGTTCTATTGTCGAAGTTCTGATGTAACTAATGTTGAACAAGGTGACACAATCCAAGTTGATTCGATCACTTATAACATTGTGTCAGTAGAACCAGATAACACCGGAGTGACTGTTTTAATTGGTGAGACACAGTAGTGGCTCATGTAAGACAGCAGATCCGAGAACGCATTGCCACGGAGGTCACTGGATTAAGTACCACTGGATCAAAGGTGTATCAGTCAAGGGTTTATCCTTTGCAAGCATCTAACCTTCCGGGGTTATTAATCTACACCACTTCTGAATCTTCCGAGCCTCTTGACATGGGCGGAACATCACGGCTGATGGGTAGATCCTTATCGGTCAATATTGATGCTTATGTCAAAGCAGTCTCAAATTTTGATGACACAGTAGACACTGTGTGCTCAGAAGTTGAGGTTGCATTAGGTGGCTCAACTGTCAATGGATTGGTGAAAGATATTTATCTTGAATCCACTGAAATTGATTACCAGAGTGAAGGTGATCAGCCCTTGGCTGTCGCTACTATGGTATGGGTGTGTGAGTATGAAACGGCTGCGAATGCGCCAGATACCGCACTATAAATTTAACTTTAAAATATAGAGGAAAATCAAATGGCACATAAAGGTAATGACGGTGTGGTAAAGGTTGGCTCTGACGCTGTGGGCAGTGTTAGAAGTTTTTCCATAGATTATCAGTCTGAAACAGCGGACACCACTAAGATGGGTGATGCTGCAAGGACGTTTACTAACACTCTCAAGGTTTGGACTGCATCTGTAGATTGTATCTGGTTGGAAGATACTGACGCTGGACAACAAGCACTGAATCCGGGTGATAGTGTAACTTTGAATCTGTACCCAGAGGGTGCTGATTCTGGTGATACTTATTATACTGGAACAGCGATTGTGACTGGTGTATCGGTTTCAACATCTTATGATGATTTAGTCATGGTTAGCTTTTCTGCTCAAGGCAGTGGCGATCTGACAATATCAACAGTATAAGATGGCTGGTGCAATAGATAATGTCAAAGCGCATTTTGCAGCTTTAGACATTAGAAAGCTGAGTGTTGAGGAATGGGGATCTGACGGTGAACCGTTGGTGATCTATGCAAAACCATTAACACTTGAGATTAGTAACAAGCTACAAAAGCTGGCACGAAACAATGACATGGAACTCATGGCATTAGTGATCATTCACTGTTCTTTGGATGGTGAGGGAAATCGTATATTCGATCTTACCGACAAAGTGACACTGATGAAGAAAGCTGATGTCAAAGTGATTAACCGAGTAGCAACTTGGTTATTTGAGTCTGATGAAACGGTAGAAGACACTGCAAAAAAATAGCAGCTGACACTGATTTACAGACTCTATATTCATTGGCTCAACATCTGCACAAGACGGTAGCAGAGATTGAACAAATGTCGGTGTCAGAGTTTAAGGGCTGGATTGCATATATGGAATGGCAAAACGAGAGAATGAAGGATGGCTAAAAATAAGAAGATAGGTTTTACACTTACTGCCAAGGACAACACGAAGGCAGCCTTCAATACTGTAACGAAGGGTTTAAGTAAACTAACCAGTGCTGCAAAAGCTGTTGGCAAGGGCATACTTGGCATGACGGCTGCTGTTGCTGCTGTTGGTGCTGCTTTTGGTGCGTTGGTTCTTAAACAAACTGAGTATATTGATAAGATCGGCAAGGTCAGCTCAGTTACAGGAGTCTCGACAGATTTATTGCAGAAATTCGGATTTGCAGCTGAACAGGCTGGCGTAACAGTCAAGAATGCTCAGCTCGGTTTAAGAAGATTCGCTCGGAGGGTTGGTGAGGTTGCCAATGGTACTGGTGAATTAAAACGTGCCTTGGATGCACTTGGGATTAGTGTTTTCAATGTCGATGGAACCGTTAAAAGTACAGAGAATGTCTTGTTTGAATTTGCCGATGGTATTGCTGCAACTGAGAATGCCAGTGAAAAATTAGCATTTGCATTTAAGGGATTTGATGCAGAGGGTTCTGAACTTGTAAACACGTTGCATAAAGGATCTGCTGGATTAAAAGAAATGTTTGAACAAGCAGAGAGACTTGGGTTTGTTTTAGATGTTGAGGCAATCAAGAACACGGAAATATTCAGAGATCGTTTAAATGAACTTAATCGATCAATTACTGGTTTCTCAAGACGAGTTGTTTCAGAGTTGACACCAGCATTTTCAGCAATGATCACTTCAATTACCGATCAACTTGTTGGTTTTGCTGAAGCATCAGGCGGATGGGACAAGTTAGGCCAAGCGTTTGCAAAAGGAATTATTGATGCTTTTATTATAGTTGTTCAAGTTTTAAAACAAGCTGGCGCAGCCATTGCTCATATTTTAGAGATGACTGGCTTTGAAACGGATGAAATGAAAGCCTTAAACGATGAGCTTTCGAAAGCTGAAAAAAACAGAAGGGGTTTAGCTCTGAGTGCTATACACAATGCGGAAGCTATTGAAGAAGAAACAAAAAATATCAATCGATTAAGGGCTGAATTAGAAAGATTAAAATCGGGCGGATCAAGCTCTTTTGATGTGCTTATTACCTCCTTAGAGGCATTCAAAATAAAGATTGGCGAAAGCAATGATGATGTCAAATCACTAATAGACGGCACTGGTGACGGTGCAAACGCTCTGGCAGATAATGTTGGTGAGGTTTTAGGCGCTATAAGGAACGCTGTTAAAGTCACATCAACAGCATTACAAGGTGCGTTCACAGAATTTTTTAATGTTACATCAGAGAAGTTTATGGATTTTAAAAACCTAATTAGTTCAATTCTAAAAACCATCATTACTGAAATGACAAAGGCATTTGTTCAAAACAAATTCATGAAATTTCTTGGTGGAACCAAATTTGGAACACTATTAGGGATGGCCAAAGGTGGAACCGTCACAGCGGGCAGACCTTATTTGGTTGGTGAAAAAGGTGCTGAATTATTTGTGCCTAATCAAACTGGCACCATTGTACCGAATGATAAAATGTCTGGTGGTGGCACCAATGTTAATGTTGCATTCAATATCACAGCTTGGGATTCAAGAGATGCAACTCAAGCAATAGCCCAACAAGCACCCAACATCGTAGCAATCGTGGAGAACAGTTTTAGAAGACGTGGCAAACTCTTAGGTGCGACCTAATGGCTGGCACGTTTCCATCATCCCCAGCTGCCTCTGATGTTAGCGTTCAATCTATTGAGCCGACATTGGTTAGTGTATCAATCAGCCTAAAACGACAAGTTAGATCAAGAGGCGGGCAACGCTGGTTATTGAATGTGTCATTTCCTCCAATGACCAGAGCTGAGTTTGCACCCATTTATGCTTTTGCTGTTAAACAAAAAGGACAATACGAAACATTCAGCTATGTGCCACCAACTATAAGCACCACCAGGGGATCAACAAGTGAAACGATTACTGTTAATGGTGCGGTATCATCGGGTGCAACATCAGCATCGATTGATGGGCTGACAGCATCAACATCTAATATTTTAAGATCGGGAGATTTCATTAAGTTCTCTGATCACACTAAAGTCTATATGGTCACTGATGACATGAGCAGTGATGGCAGTGGTACGGCTACACTTAACTTTCACCCAGCAGCCATTCAAGCGATTGCCGATGATTCAACTGTAACAACATCAAGCGTGCCTTTTACCGTGTCATTTCAAGATGATGCTCAAGAGTTTGGCACTAACTTTACCAACCTATATTCTTATGAAGTAGCACTAATAGAGGTGGCGTGATGGCAGATCGAGGGATGTCAGCAGCAGTTCTAACAGAAGTTGCTAAGTCACAAAACGAACCGTTCCATTTAGTTGAGATTTATTTCACCTCTGGCACTGCTTATTTAACCGATGCGTTTAAAGAAATAACATGGAACTCTAACACCTATCTTGCAGCTGGTTCATTTTTAACATTCTCTGATATTACAGAAGAAAACGCACTCACAGTTTCAGAGATAGAGGTTCAATTAACAGGTGTGGATCGAACTTATTTGGTCGATGTACTCAATGAAAGATTCATGGATCAAAACCTAATTATTCGTAAAGGTTTTTTTGATTCTTCCAATGCTGTTATTGTCGATCCCATTATTATCTATTCAGGCAAGATGGATGAACCCACCATTATTGAAAGCAGTGAAACGTGTACCGTATCAGTTAAAGTCGCTAATTTATTTGTTGATTTTCTTAAAACCACTGGTCGCTATACCAATGATGAATCACAAAAACTCTTTTTTCCGAATGACAACGGCTTTCAATATGCTCACCAGATCATCAAAGAGATTAATTGGGGCAAAGAAGGAACAAGCGGTGGCGGTGGCGGTGTGATTAATCCGCCTACAGTGCCCGGTTTTCCCGGCACTACACCATACACTCCCGGCAGACCGAACTATGTTATTCCACGAATGCAGCAAGCACAAAGCCAAGGTGGTGGCATTGAATTAATAGAAAACGGTGGTGGATTTACTTACGGAACTGTCAATGCTTTTGCTCATAATTTAACCACTGGTGACAGTGTTACCATTGCTGGTGCAGAGGCGGTGGGTGAATTGCCAGCTGCGAGCATTAATAAAGATCACACCATAACTGTTGTCGATGATGAAACTTTTACCTTCCCTTTTACCGACACCGTTACCACAGCTGTAGCTAATGGCGGTGGTAATGAATACACCATTAATGACGACAGATTAAATGTGCCACTAATCAAAACTCAAACAACAACCAATAATGAAAATGTTGTAACTGTTAATAGCCCAAACACAGAAGTCGCTGTTGGCGATATGGCTAAATTCAGTGATAGTGAGGCTGTTGGCGGAATCGCAGCTGACGATATAAACAACACTGAGCACTATATTAGTTCAGTTTCTACTAATTCCTTTGATGTTAAGGTCACAAGAACTGAGCCAGTTACCTCACCACCGATTAAAACAACCAGCAGTTCAACAACCGTAGAGGTTGAAATGGCTAATAACGATAAAAATGTTGGTGATACAGTGGTTATTGCTGGTGCAGCTGATACTGGTGGAATTGTAGCTGCTAACATTAATGGCACTCAAACAATTACAGCAGTAACAGAAAACACAGTCAGCTTTACATCTTCTGGTACTGCCTCATCAACTGCAAAAGGTGGTGGCAATTCAGTGACAATAGATGCTGCAACCCCGAAAACTCCACCTCTTGAAACCACCTCATCGAGCACCACAGTTAAACTCTATGATGGTGCACACGGATTAGCTGTTGGTGATACGTTCACTTTGTCTAATGTTATGCCAGTGGCTAATTTAACCCCGGAAGAAATCAACAAAGATCATACTGTTGTGAGCGTACCAGACAGCGATACAGTGACTTTTACAGTTAGCACAACAGCTAACTCATCAACCGTTGGTGGAGGCTCAGAATCGAAAGTAACGCTGCCAGTAAAAGCCACTTCTGCCGTTCTTGGTGGAGGTTTAACAGCTAAAGTTGGCTATCCATCGAGCGTGAGATCGTGATGGAATTAAAAGTTCATCAATTTGCAGAAAAACACTTGGGCAAACCGTTTCAGTGGGGAGTTATGGATTGCAATACGTTTATTTTAGAGTACATGGATCTGATGTTGGGCACCCAATTATTAAAAGAGGCGTTTAAGAAATACAACAGCAAGCTATCAGCTGCAAAATTTCAAAGAGAATATCCCTTCATGTTAAGAGATGCACTCTATGAATACGGTGCCAATGAGATAAATGTTAAAGCTGTTAATGTCGGAGATGTTTTGATTAAAGATTTAGGAATCTTTCAAGCTGCTCATTTGGTTTTAGGTAATCGAGTGATGAGCGTTGATGAAGAACATGGGGTGATCTCATTACCTTTGGATCATCTTAATTTTGATTACGCATTGAGGGTCAGATAATGCCTCAAGTTGTTTCAGCAGTTGTTTATACAATATCCAATGTTTTAATGACAGCGGGTGCTGGTGCAATGACAGCCCATGTTGTTGCCGGGATCATAACCATTGCTGCTGTTTCAGCTGGATCAAAAATGCTTGGAAAGATGTTGGCACCCAAAAGTTCTGATATTTTCCAAGAAGGCATGTCGATAAGAGACAACGCACCATCAAACTCAGCTGGTATTCCCGTTATCTATGGCAGACGGCAAGTGGGTGGAACCAGAGTCTTTATGACCACCACTGGCGATGACAATAAGTTTCTACATTATGTTTTGGCTATAGGTGAGGGTGAAGTCTCACAGCTGCACAACGTCTATATCAACAACGAGGCTTTATATAATGCTGACGGCACAATTAATTCTAAATTTAGAGGTGGGGATGGGAATGTTCGATCCTACATCAAAGTTAATTTTCACACAGGCACCGATGATCAAGTTGCAGACACAGATTTAGTCGCAGCAACATCCTTATGGGATTCAACTATGAAGTTATCCGGGATCTGTTATGCCTACATCCGATTAGAATACAACACAGAAATCTGGTCGAGTGGATTACCCATTATTAATTTTGATATTTCAGGCAAAAAAGTTAGAGATATTCGTAACACAACTGACGATGCTGATGGTTTGTTTAGATTTTCAGACAATCCAGCTTTATGTATTAGAGATTTCTTAACTAATTCTCGCTATGGTCGTGGCATTTCAACTTCTGAAATTGACGACACCAGTTTTATTACAGCTGCTAATTATTGTGATGAATCAGTCACGATAGATAATGTCAGTCAGATTCGATACAAGTTAAACGGTGTGGCGCATGTTAGTGAGAACTCTATTGATGTGGCAACAAAGATGCTTTCATCTTGTCGTGGTTTTTTAGTCTATACCGGAGGCAAGTATAAAATAGTATTAGACAAGATTGATTCAAGCACCTTTGCATTTACAGAAGACAACATGATTGGTGATGTTGCTGTATCAGTTGCCTCTAAATCTAGTTTATGGAACAGATGTAAAGCTATTTTCTTCAACAAAGACAAAGAGTGGGCAACCGATTATTCTATACAGGATTCTATTACCTACCGAGAGGCAGATAATGATCTGGTGTTAGAAGGCAGCATTGAATTACCGTTCACCAGTGAGAGTTCAACAGCATCAATGATTGCAAGACAATCCATGAATCAGTCTAGGGAATCCATGATGGTTGCATTCAAATCAACCATTGAATCATTACAGGTTGAGTGTGGCGATGTTGTGACCATTACCAGTGAATCAATGGGTTGGACAACTAAAAAGTTTAGAGTCTTACAAATAGCAATCGAGGCATTTGATGAAATTGCATTCACCGCCAGAGAATACAATGATGATGTGTATTCAATGGATGATATTAGTGTTGAATCATTAACGGCTAACAACACGGATCTCCCTGATGTGTCGGATGTATCAATGCCAACTAATCTTGCTGCAACTGAAACTCTACTGTTCAACTCCCCTACTCTGACCAATCGTGTCAAATTGACTTGGACTAGAGCAACAGCGAGTTATGCTCAAAAATATTTAATTAGTGTTAAAAAAGGAAACTGGACAACCACAGAGCAGTTAGGCACAACAAGATCACCTGAGTGGATCGTTGACAATTTAGAAAACGGTTATTACACCTTCTATGTGAGAACCGTCAATGCTGCGGGTGCTCAATCTGATGATGCTATATTGCAAAATGTTCAGGTTAAAGGCACTGATGTTTTACCAGCTGTTAATCCACCAGCAATTACCAACCTCACTGAATCTTTATATGTCACCACTTCAGGCACCGGGGTAAAAGCCAAAGCCACTTTAAACTTTGTTGGTAGCAGTGGCAATACAGCGTGGGAAGATTTGGGAGTTGGCATTGATGAATATGCGGTTGAGTTCCAAAACTTAGATAGGCTCGGTGTATCGGATAAGCCTTGGGCAAGACCGGGATCAACTGCTGCTAGTTTTTTTGATTTCAATGATCTAGCACCCGGAGAGTATGAGTTTAAAGTTAGAGCAAAAAACGATGCTAATGTGTATTCAGCGTGGGCATCTATTACTGCCGAAATTGCTGGCTTAACTGAACCACCAGCTGATGTTAATAACTTCTACATTAGAACAGATTCACAAGAGGCATTTCTTCGATGGGATTTGGTGAGTGATACTGACGTTAATATTGGTGGTCATTATGAGATTAGACATTCTTATCTAACCACTGGTGCTGCATGGGCGGATTCAAGAATACTGGCAGACTATGTTGCTGGGAATGAAAACGGTGCTGGGGTGCCGTTACTGGTTGGTACTTATTTAATTAAAGCAGTCGATTCCACAGGCCACAAATCTGACAATGCAACATCCGTGGTCAACAAAATATCACCAAGTTTGTTTGATAAATACAATGTTGCCACCCAGACTGAATCCAATTCAGCAACGGCTTGGGCTGGCACTAAGACCAATTTAATTATTGATGATGCAACCAACAACCTAAAGTTTGAATCAGCCATCTATATTGATGCTGTGACCGATGATATTGACGATTGGGCACTGTTTGATTCATTAGGCAATCTCTACACCACTGGATCTTATGAGTTCACTGATTATATTGATTTTGGACAAACAGCCTCATTGGGTTTACTGAGTGGTATTAAGTTCACAACCAGCGATATATCCGGTTTATTTGACACCAGAACTGAATACATCGACAGCTGGCAAAACTTTGACACTTTATCTGATTTTGATGATGTCACCATGAAGTTATTCTATGCTGCCACCGATGATGATCCATCGGGTACTCCAACGTGGGCAGATTGGCAAGAATTTACAGCTGGATCAGTTTATGGCAGAGCTTTTAAGTTTAAATTTGTTTGCACCACCGGGGATTCATCCCATCAGGTTTCAATTTCTGAAGCATCAGCAAAGCTAGAGGCTTGGTTTAGATTAAATGCAGATCGATTCACCTCAAGCACCGCTGCTTATCCAGTCACCTTTGATAGTGCTTTTAAATCAACACCAACGGTTGCTGTGGCTGCGCAAAATATGGCAACAGGAGATTATTTCACAATAAGTTCAGTGGCAAGCACTGGCTTTACAATACAATTTTTTAACAGTTCGGGTAGCGGTGTTGCCAGAACTTTTGATTATTTAGCAAGAGGATATTAATTATCTTTTTAAATTACAACAAACTAGGGTATAGTTTTAAAATTACGAGGTAAAACATGAGTCAAGCAACTGATTATGCGGTAGCCAATGCCAGCGGTGCATCGGTACGTGCAGATATAAATAGCATTTTTGCAGCTGTAGCAAGTTCCAATTCAGGTACAGCTGAACCATCAACCACCTATTCTTTCATGATATGGGTGGACACAACTAACAATGTCGTTAAATTAAGAAACGGTGCGAATGATGCTTGGCTAACCATGCCATTTTCAATGACTGCATCCAACACGGTTGATATTAACGGTGGAACCGTTGACGGTGCAACCATAGGTGCGAGTTCAGCAAGTAGCATTGTTGGCACCACCATAGTTGCTAACACTTCATTAAATATTGCCAGTGACGGTGCTACTGTTACCGGGATAAAAGATGAAGACAATATGTCATCGGACAGTGCGACCAAACTAGCTACCCAACAATCGATTAAGGCTTATGTTGATTCACAAGTGGGCACTGTTGACACTCTAGCTGAGATTTTAGCCAATGGTAATACCACTGGTGGAACGGATCTTGCTGTGTCAGCTGCTGATGACATTACTTTTACTGATAGTTCTAAAGCGATATTCGGAGATGGTTCTGATTTACAAATTTATCATGATGCTAGTGATAGTTATATTAAAGAAAACGGCACCGGAAATTTAATTATAGCTGCCGATGATTTTAGAGTGACAAATGTGGCGGTTAGTGAAAACATGATTGGTGCTGATACTGATGGCGTTGTCACTCTTTATCATAATGGTTCATCTAAATTAACGACAGCCAGTGGCGGAATTGATGTGACTGGTACAGTGACAGCGGACAATGAAGTGACGATTGGGAGTGCTAGCACTGATGCTGCTGGTGTTAAATTCGCAGTATCAGGCGCGAATAGATACATTGCTTCAAGTTGGGATGGCATTGTTAGCATCGGCACTGGTACGACACTCACAGGTGGGACGCAGTATTTAACGATTTCTTCAGACGGAAACTGTGGAATAAATACCACGAGTCCGACAGAAAAATTAACCGTCAATGGTGCATTAGCTATAACAGGAGCCTTATCAGACGACAGAACTTCTACAGGTGCTATGGACTTCTCAAGCGGTGTAACAAGATTTGTTTCTTATGGTGCTAGTGGAACAGGTGGTATTTTTGCATTTAGAACAGCAGAAGGTGGATCAAGCTCATCAGAACGCATGAGAATAGACTCATCGGGCAATGTGTTGGTTGGCGCAACATCATCTCAGGGTGGTGGAAAAATACAAATTCAAGATAGCACTGCTGGGGATTCTATTCTCAGGTTAGACTATTATCCGTCAGGCACTCCCGCTATTACAAGTGGTGATGTATTAGGTAAAATTTATTTTTCAGGAGTTGATAACGGATTAAATAGTGGTGATGCCAATCGTGTTGGCGCAATTATTCAAGGTGTTGCAGATGCAAATTGGGCTTGGACTTCAGGAGTTACGGATTCAGCTCCTACTGCACTAACTTTTCATACTCATCCCGCCTCTGATCTTGGTTCATCACTTGCGCCAGAAAGAATGAGAATAGACTCATCGGGCAATGTTGGAATCAATACCGATAGTCCTGATAACAAACTTCACGTTTATAAAGGCGATAGTGGTCATTCATGGAGTTTTGATGGTGATGATATATTGATTGTAGAGAATAGTGATTCACTTTCTCTGAACATAGCCACACCAAACTCAAATAGTGCCAACATTCTTTTCTCTGATGCTGACGCTAGAGGTCAAGGTCGTATTGTTTATGACCATTCTGGCGATTACATGGCTTTTATGACCGCTGGAATATCATCAGAACGCATGAGAATAGACTCAGCGGGTGATGTAAAGGTTGGCACAAGCAATGATTACAGCACTAAATTTTTATCTTATACCACTGATACAGCCGATAGAGTTATACAGGGAGAGGCAAATTCCACTTACACTGGGAGTATTCTAGGTCTCGGTTGCACTAGAAATACAACTGATGATTCTTACAACTTTATTTATGCTGAAAGGCGTGGCTATGCATCAACCTTTATTGTAAGAGATAATGGCGATTGTGAAAACTCGAATGGCACTTATGGCTCTATATCAGACGAGAGATTAAAGCACTCTATTGTTGATGCAACCTCACAATGGGATGACATTAAAGCCCTCAAGATTAGAAACTTCAAACTTAAAGCAGATGGTGATGATGCAAAAACTCAAATTGGTTTAATTGCTCAAGAGGTCGAGGAAATATCACCTAATTTAATCAAAGAAGTCAAATCCGATGAATACCATGTTGCTATTGATTCTGATTTTGAAACCGAAAAAGTGAAAGTAATGAAATACTCTATCTTATACACCAAAGCGGTGAAAGCACTACAAGAAGCCATGGACAGAATAGAAACGCTTGAGGTAAAAGTCGAAGCACTTGAAGGATAACTTTAAACAACCAATTAACTAAAAGAGGAAAATTAAATGGCAAATACTTACACTTGGCAAGCCAATCCAACAGTGGATGCTTACATTGAATATGAAGACTACAGCGATACAGTCTATTGTGTTCATTGGAGGCTGACTGGCACTTCATCAGAAACCGATCCAGAGGGTGAAAAATACACTGCATCAGTTTATGGAACTGTTAGTCTCGATCTCAGTGATATTGATCCCGATACTTACGTTGATAAAGACGATCTGACATCAACGATTGTGAATAATTGGGTGAAAGCTGCAATGGGTGATGATGAGGTAGCGTCTTTGAAAGCTGGACTGAAGGCTAATATAGATCAACAAATAACGCCAACCACAGAGACATTCGCGGTTTGAATATAGGTGAAAAATCACGGAGAGCAAGACGGATTTAACTACCAAAGAGGTTTTTGGATAGCCTTCCTTGGCCTTCTTGTGCAAACAATAACTTTCTATATTAACTAGGAGAAAAAAATGGAGAAAAAAGAAACAACCTTTAATTATGGTGATAAAGAATATGATTTAAAAAAAATCAGCCCAACGGCAAAAGCCTTGTATGAAGAAGTGCAAGAATTAAGCCCTCAATTAGAGGCAGCGATCAAGGCAGAAAAGCAAGCAGCAGAACTTAGAGTGGCAGCTGGTTTTTTAACACAACGGTTGGGTGTAGCATTAGGACATTTTGATGAACCAGAGGACGACAACAAATCAGAGGATTCAGGAAATTGATAAGAGACTAAGTTCTCATGAATCAGCTTGTGATATTCGGTGGAAAGAAAACTATCGAAGGCTACAATCTATTGAAACCCAACTCACCACATTAAACACACAAATCAGAGTCGCATTGGCAGCCCTAGTTTCTAGTATGGCTGCCTTGTTATTCACATATTTCACATGATCGAAGTTATCAAGCTAATCGGCAGATTAGGATCCACATTTTTAAAAGGCAAAATAGCCACTTCAGAGGCTAGAATGCAGAATGCTCAAGATTGGGACACGGTGGCTCAAAAGAATGCCGGGAACAGCTGGAAGGATGAGTGGTTGACGCTGCTTTTTAGCATCCCATTGATCATGTGTTTCATCCCAGCCCTTGTGCCCTATGTCAAAGAGGGTTTTGCAGTGCTGGAAACAATGCCCGGTTGGTATCAGTACCTATTAAGTGTGGTTGTCGCTGCATCTTTTGGTACTCGGTCAGTTATCGGGTTCATGAACAGAAAAAAATAAGGAAAAATAATGGAACAAATCATTGAAATAATAACCGGGGTTATATCGTGTGCATCAATTATATGTGCAATTACCCCAACACCGAAAGATAATGCGATTATGCACACTATCTATCGGTTCATCGAGATGTTGGCAATAAATATTGGTAAAGCTAAACAGTGAAATCTTTTAATAAAGTGATTTCACCTTTATCGTTTTTGGCAATATAACCAGCCTCAGATAATCGTTTAATGCGATCAAATGTGGACTTCTCTCCTCTCTTTAGCACCTTTGCTAACTGTCTAACTGAGGGGAGATGTCCATTCTCAACAAAATAGTTAGAGACAGCCACCAAAGTTTCAATCATCGTGTATTTTTTGTTGTAAGCTGATCTGCCATGTTCAGCACTATAGATAAGCTGCTCATCCCTACTCCAAAATTCATCAAATCTGATCCTCTTTTGGCTCTTAACACGCTTTAAGTAGAAGTCTTGCAAGTATATTTTAGTCATGTTGTGGTACCTCCAGAATTACATGTTTAGTGCGGATCGTTTTTGCTCGTTTAGTGATCTCCGGGGTGGCTGCAATTAGACGTTCTGGTGTGGCCTTACGAGTGTAAGTGCCCCATTTAACCACCACTTGATATTTGATCCCTTCGTTTTCGTAAAAGCCCTCTCCAATGATCTGATCACCCATCTCAGCTTTGATAATCATGTCGCATTGTTCGTCAATAGCGTCTAAATCCTTCCTAATTCTCTTATTAGACTCTTTGTCTTGAAGTGCTTTAATTGCATCAGGACTTAACTTCACTTTATCTTGCCGTTCTGACAGATCGGGATAAAGTTCATCAAGTGCAGCGGATGTATTGGGCGGATAAGGATCATTTTCTTTTACCCTTCGATAAAAATCAGTAATCACTTCGTTTAGTTCTTTTGGAAAATCAGGATCTTTTTCAAAAAAGTAAATATGAGGCTCGTTGCCATAAATGACTGATACGGCATACCAGTTAAAACTATCATCATTGGACTGCATCACCGAGAAGTTGAATTTTGCTTGGATTAAGTAGTATTCCGGGCAATCATCAGTCTCCCAGCTAGACGATGTTGTTTTATGCTCAATAACGCCCTTGCCTCTGAGGTAAATAGTCTCATTATTAGGTGTGTGGATGTTGTGTTTTGGATCAGTTCTCATGGCTAGTGGTTGATCACCAATATCATAAATACCATCGAGACTACACGCTATATCGAGATCAGCGTGGAAAAACGCTTGATCAAACTTCCATTGAAACATTGAATCATTAATCGGTAGCCCAGCCATTTCCAAACAAGTGGTCATTCCAGCAACCTCTGCATTGGTGCCATAGAGCATTCTTGGGTTAACCTCTATCGGTTCTGGATAGATTCCTTGTTTAGCATCCCTCATACGCCTTAAAAGCGTGTTTTTTGAGTCTGGATCCCAACCTTGCAATCCCCAGAGGGCACTTGCAGTTGAGCCAGAGAGCATATCATTAGGGGTTAGTTTTCCTTCTGCTTTATCCATTGGTATTACCTCTCAGTTTATTCAGTCGATTAGACCTAATGACAGAATTAACGATTTCATCTCTGGTTTCGAGCACTGCCACTCTAGTGAACAGGTCTGTCTGAGTCGGGTTGATGACTTCCAAGATATGATGTCTCGTTTCTTCGTCTTTGGTTATGTTAATGGTGATCCCTGTGGTCTTAATTTTTGCCCAACAAGCGTACTTGGCTGACCAAAAGCAAACATGGTCAGCGGTCACTGGACTATGCTTGTCTATTAGACTAATGTAAGGGTTGTTTGTGGTTTTGATGTCGTGCATGACAATCTCCTCTTTTTGAGAGAATTATCATTACAACTAACTTGGGTTCCGATTCTTGTAAGAACTACAAAAACAGTGGTTTTTATAAAACCTAACTGAATATATATTATACGCATATATATATCGTTCAACCAATGACTAGCTGAATGCTGATTCTCGTTGTTATTAAGGGTTTGGGTTGATTTAAAGCCAAAATGACAGCTGCTACAAAACTCACTCATAAAAAAACATGAATTTTGGGATATAGCCATCATTTTTGGGGTTTTAAATTCTTCTTTTGGTTGGTTAATTTGATTTCTCTTGATCTGGCACGTTCCGATAATTTCTGATTAAAGGCGTGAATCACCGATTGAAAGCTGGCGGATTTAACCGATGAATGCAACCGGGTTTCTTCTATGGCTTGCAAATTGGTGAGCAAAGTGGGTAAAAACTCAAGAACATCCCAACGATCCTCATTGTATAAGCATGGGAAATCAACTCTTTTGTATTGGTAATTGTAAGATGACAACCAATGAATTTGATCCTGAAATAGCAATGAACGATCAATATCATCTTGAATTTGGCTTAACTCCTCTCGTAAGCCACTGAGTTGTTTAATGAGTGTTTTACTGTTGTTTCTCATTTTAAAAATCAATATTACCTATAAATTAAAAAAAAATAAATTATTATTTAATGCCCTTCATTTTTATCAAAAGGTTCCTCACGCTGCTGGCATGCCATGAACGGTTGTAACGAGTCTGAATGCCTCTTTGGTTTAGTTCTTTTGCAATACCGGCCAAGGTGGTGATCCCAGCTTTTTGTAACTGCTTAATCTCTGGTATTAAAGACTCAACAAAGTGCTGATAATTCGCTTGATGGCTCTTGCCAGCCTTCTTGCCAGCTGCCACCGGATCGGGTGTGCCAAACGAATGTTTGGTCTCACCCTTTTTAGTGGTGTAGCCGTTTTTCTTCATCCGAGCCATCTTGTCTTTTACGGTCTCACTCAAGGCTACCCGGTAAGCCTTAGATTGCTGCTCTAAGGTCTTCATATTAATCAAATAGGCTTTGTTATCCCGATTATCAAAATGATAGAATCGCACCTTATGACGTTGAGCATGAACGAGCATTTCAATGGCTTTTAAATTCCTTAATCGTTTGCCCATGTTGCTGGATAATATGTAGGCGTTTTTATCCATTGCACACTGAATACAGGCTTGCAACATTGGCATAGAGTGAATGTTTCGTGTGGCTGGTTCAATAAAGTCTTTTAAATGCAGACCACCTCTTTTTGTAAGCACCTTCTCTAGTTGGGCTTTTTGGGTTTCAACGTCACCCTCTTGCATGTAGAAAACCCATCGCCTTTTGGCTCTGGGTTCTAATGCTCGTTTAATGGTTTTTGTCATATTGTTTCCCCTGTGTTGCATAAGTGTTTCCATGTTTCACATTCTAGGTAAATTAAAGTAAATTACAACAAATTAAGGTTTTTAATTAATTGGAGATGTAAGTGAACGACCAGAAGGAGACAAAATTAATCAGAATTGATGCTGAAATATGGGCGCAACTCAAGTGTTTATCGGATGTTGAGGAAAGAACGATGAAAGCTGTTTGTGAGAGATTTATCCGTCAAGGCTTGCATCAAGAGGCAACAAAAAATGAGTCAGACGATTAATTCCAGAGCCAAAGGTGCGCGAAATGAGCAATGGATAGTGAACGATATGAATAACTACTTTGATCTGCATCTATCCGATTGGGGCATTCAAATGAAACGAAATTTGGATCAAACCAGAGATGGCGGTTATGACATTCTTGGACTCGATGAGTTTGCTATTGAGGCAAAACATTATGCCAAAGGTTGTTATTACAAAGAGGATTGGTGGCAGCAAGTATGTAAGGCAGCCGGAGATCACCAGATTCCTGTTTTAATATTCAAATACAATCACCAACCTCAACGAGTGGTGGTGCCATTGGATTGGTTTTTTTCAGCCCAATTCCCAATCTCAAAAGACGATTTTAGAGAACACACTTGCGTCATGAGTTGGGAAGATTTTTTATGGTTTTTAGTGTGTTATTTAAAGGTGAGATATGAGTGAGAAATTGGTTCATCAATACGATGATTTTTTAGAGTTTGTAAGAGTGTATTACGATGCCTATATCAGCGAATGTAGTCACGGTGGTCATAAGGCAATGAGCCACGATAAATACATGAACAAGTATTTCTTTTGGTTGGTTGATCAATATAAAGAAAACAAAAGGTTAGCGCATTGATGAACCCTTTTACTAAAGAAGTTTTATGGATGGCAAGCACAGCTTTGCTCATCTATTTGTTTATTTTAATAATTAAATACTAAGGAGAGAACTATGGATTATCCAGATCTGACAATCGAATCCACTAATGCTAGTTGGATAGATTATAAAATAATGCTCAACACTTGGATGAGTGGAGAGGACGAAATTGTGTTTGATGATGTCTTATGGCACCCAGATAGCCTAAAAAGCGGTTGGCTTAAAATTGCCAAAGGCTTTTATGACTTTCAAGAGGATGAGGCTTTTGGAATAATCAGCAAAAGACCTAATTCCGACATGGATTATAAGCGTGCCTATCAAGCCACGTTGTTTATCAAAGAAACTGGCACTGTGACGTGGACGGTTAGCAATGTTGGTAATCGAAAAAGCTGGGAAAATGCTTATCACACCTTTAACCAAAGCATTAAAGATAACCCCGGTAAAGTCGCGTGGTTAAAAAAAGGTGAGTCTATCCCGGATGAGACTGGTAAAGGATTCACCCGATCAATCGAATGGGAACTATCCAAATGGGTTGATCCACCAGAAGACTTTATATTAAAACAAGACGAACCCGAAGAATCCCCCGATCTCAGCAATAATATAACTCCTATTGCTGAATCAGACGATATTCCTTTTTAGTCATATTTTGGGAATATCAATGCGTGGAGTGAGTTTTTCCAGAATTTCCACTCACTCCATTGCATCTAAGAAATGATTGATCTACAAAAACATTCAAGAACCATTGCGCTTGCCCTACTCGGTGAGCCTAACAAAAAGCTATCTACAGCTGATGAATTACGTTGGAACAAGAAGGGATCTCTGAGCATTAACATCAGAAAAGGTACGTTCACCAATTTTGAGGATGGTACATCAGGAGGGATGATCGATCTGATAAAAGAGTACCACGCTGATCCCATTTCGTTTTTAAATGCCCTGAATCTAGATGATGTCATAGTGCCAAAACAAAAAACAAATGGATCTGGGGCTAAATCTAGAGCCTATAATTCGGCAGAAATGCAAGAAATAACAAAAAACTGTGAATATCGAACCATTGATCCTTCAAATTCATTCTTTGTGGCTCGATGGAAGGATAAGAAAATAAGACCCTATTATAAGAAGAATAATTTGTGGTATTCAGGTCGTCCGGATGGACTTATGCCTATTTTTGAAAGCGAAGGCTCAGAGACATTAGATGCTCTCATTGTCGAGGGTGAAAAAACATTCACAGAGGTGGTCAATGCTAAGCTTTATCCGGGAAAAATTTACACATGGCACGGTGGTTCTCAGAGTTATGACAAAGCAGATTGGTCAGTGTTAAAACAAAAAAAGGCAATCATTTATCCCGATAATGATGATCCGGGCTACAAGACAGCACTTGGATTAAAGGCATTATTAGAGTCATTACACATCGATGTGGTCATTGCTAAAAATCCGGGTGGTTGGGAAGACAAAGATGATCTGGCTGATCATTTGGATTGGGATGTTAATCTTCTTGACTATGCTTATGAGAATCCATACACACCCGATGCACCACCTGTTGATCCCAGACGATTTAGATTGGTTCACGCAGCTGAGTCAATGAATAACATTGAACCACCCGATTGGGCAATCAAAAACGTGGTTGAGAAAGATTCTCTCACCCTACTCTATGGCTCAGCTAAAGCGGGCAAGTCATTTATTAGTATTAGTATGGCAGCATCAGTGTCGTTGGGCATACCTTGGTATGAGCATAAAACTAAATCGGGATTTGTTGTCTATCTAGCTGGTGAAGGTCAAAGAGGCATAGGCAGACGATTATTGGCTTATCAAAATCTACACGGCTACGATTTAAAGAAATCTAAGTTCCATTTTTCAACCAGAGGTGCCCAGCTGTTAAACGATGATGAATCTTTAATTCTTAGAGATGAAATATTAAAGCTACAAGATCACTATTCTGAGGCACCAAGAATGATTGTGATAGATACTCTGGCTCGTAACTTTGGTGCTGGTAATGAGAACAGTACAGAGGACATGAATCGATTTGTTGCGTCAATAGATCGGTATTTAAGAGAAGAATTTGGATCAGCTATCCTTTTGGTGCATCACACTGGTCATGATGCAGCATCCAGAGCCAGAGGATCATCAGTATTACCCGCAGCTGTCGATTGGTCATATCAAGTCACCAGAGAGGATGATGAAGATGTCACGATGTATCTCGATTTTGAGCAAACATTGATCAAAGACGGTAAGCCATTACCACCTAAACGATTCCAATTCCAAGAGGTTGAATTGCATGAGATGTTAGATGAGGATGGATTAGCCACAACATCAGGTGCTTTAAAAGAGGTGCAATATGTGTCTAAACAAAAATCGCGATCATTGGGCAAGAACCAGAAGATCGTTAAAGAGGCCATTGAAACGCTACACTTTAAGAAATCGGGTGAGGCTAGAAACAAAGGATTGGATGTGCATCAAGTCACCGTCACATCCGATGAGCTACAAAACTATTTAAAAGACAAACTCAAGGGCAACGTCTCTGATGTTAAGAAAAAAGCATTAGAGGCATTAATCAATAACGAACTAATTGGAGGCAATGATGAAATCGGTTACAAACCACTTGACGCACTCCCCTTTTAAGAAGAAATACTATTTTTTAAGGCTTATAAGGGTATATATAAAAATATATATAAAATATATAAAAAGTATAAAAAGCAAACCGCATTTTTGGCAAAAAGATATATAAAAGATATAAAAACCCTTTAGGGTTTATATCTTTATATATCGCCAAATGTATAAAAAGTATATTTATATAAAATGAGAAAAACGCCAAAAAAGAAGAATAAATTTCAAATTGAGGCAGAGAAGGAATACGCCAACGCTATTTTGATGAAACAAGACATCTCAAGACGATGGGGATTCAGCCGATTACTTGAATGTGTCTCAGTTAAAAACCTCAAGGCGTGGGTACAAATGAAGTTTTTGTTCTCACAGGCTATTACTTCATCAGATTACCCAAGACTCTATGAGGTTAGCTTGGGTTATATGAGAGGCTTAAAAGCATTAGAACAAGACGCACTTTCCAGAGGCTTTAAAGAACTTCCGAAAAACATTTGGTGCGTTGATAACCCAATCAAAGAATATGAAGACTGGAAGATATTTATATGTGAGTCTGATAAGGCTCTACCAACGGCATGTGCAATGAGTAATAATGAACCCAAGACATTGTATTACACAGCGAGAGAACTAATTGCCATGAATGCCGAGGCTATGAAAACAAAAATTAAGTTCAGAGAGTTAGGCCAAGTGACCATCACTGAAATGACACCCACCACCCAAAAAGATATAGACGGAGTAGCACTACATGACGAGATCCTCTGAGTGCCGATACAATCAACAAAACATTTTGTGGGTGGCTCTGGCGAACATCTTGTGGCTGCTTATTTTCTTAAACATAACATTGGTGTGTATATCCCAGCGCATGTTGATAAGAAAGATTTAGTGATCTATTTAGGCAACGAGTTAGGTTATTACGGTGTGCAAGTAAAGTCTGCATCTAGTCCTTTGCCAGAAGTAAGACGCACCACCCGGTATCGATTTAGCTTTCAAAAGGCAAAGAACTGGTACAACACTTATGAGATCCCTATTTTTTGCTGTGTCGCATTGGACAAGATGAGGATTCATTTCTTTATCAATGACGGCATAAAAGAACACTACACAGTTAACGAAAAACTCTTTAATAGAGTTGATGAAAAAAAATCATTTGATGACGTTATGAAACATTTGAATTATTATGATTAAAAATTACAAGAAACTAGGGATGTAATGCCTATTAAGTTTAAACCCACTGAGAAAAACTACGATAGACGATCTGGTAAATACAACATCGTTTATAACTACATGAAGGCTGCATCAAAGAAGGATTTATTTGATTATATAAATTCAACGAATGCCAAACCCAAGGTTGTTCAGAAATGTGTGAATGAATTGACGAGGCGTGGCATTAAAATTAAATGGAGAGAACAATGAGCAAGAGCACAGAAGACGTAATAACTGAACGTGGTGTTCAGTACGGTAGACCAGAAGACTTTTTTGAACAATTAAGTGATGTGTGGAGTGGTCTACTGCAACGAAAGTTTAGCAAAGGCAAAAGACTTAATAGATCAGAGTGTGTGGCTATGATGCAAGCGTTCAAGACAGTGAGATGTTTTAACAACATTAATCACACTGACTCTTGGGTTGATGCAGCTGGATATGCTTACATCGGTGAACTGTTCTCAGTAATGAGTGAGGGTGAGAAAATAAGATTAAAGAAATTAATAGAGGACATGGATTGCTGGGATGATCAAAGAAAAAAAGAAGATTGAAATCATTCTCATTGAGTCAGTCGAGTCCGGTAAGTCAAGCTATGATGCTGCTAATAAATTAAATGTATCACCATCAACAGCAAGACGTTGGGCGGATCGAATCGGCTTAAAGTTTAAAGCTAAATCAAAATATTATAGGAACAATGACAATGAAGGTTAGTGTAGAAGACAACATCAAAGAGGCAACAACGTGGCTAACTAGAAATCTCAAGGAGATTCCCAAGGTTACACGAAAGGCATTAAATGATACTGGGTTTCTAATTAATAAGGTTGAGAGAGTACAAATCACAAAGTATCTGAGCAACCCTACTCCATTCACAACCAAAGGATTTAGATTATCAAAGGCTAGTGATAACAACCTAAAGGTGTATATGTTTATTGCACCGATACAAGCGAACTATCTTTGGTATCAAATAGAGGGCGGAGTTCAACCAAAAACTGTTGTGCCTGTAATGACAAATGCAAAAGCAGCTGGTCGATTGAATAAGTTCGGTAACATTGTCGGCAAGAAGGGTGGTCTGTTAAAAACTAAAGGTGATAAGTTTGGTAAGGGATCTGGTGGAAGAACAAATGTTTATCGTACCAAGGGCAGAGTTGGACACAAAACAACCCAGACATTGTTCACAATAAAAGATCAAAGTTACTCAGCTAAGTTTCCATATTATCGAATTGGTGAAGGGGTGGCACAAAATAACTTTGATAAGTTTTTTAGTAAGCAGTTTGTTTGGGCAACCAGAGGTATTAAATGACATGGCTCTTAAACCCTTTATATATAGTGTATTTGAGACATCGGTTCGGATCGTAGGTTCTTTCTGGACAATACCAGTGCCATGGTTTCGAGG
>VTLG01013008.1_pt1 | contig 29665 bp, 42 predicted proteins | sample 4694571 | NCBI WGS metagenome assembly VTLG01 (sample SAMN12604809, study PRJNA352737) | marine metagenome | biome: ENVO:00000447; feature: ENVO:00000209|ENVO:00000569|ENVO:01000036; material: ENVO:00002151; isolation source: viral sequences binned using virsorter ...
AAAACAAGTATGGGGTGGTAAAGGATTGATTGCATTAACTCATAATTCTGCATTAGATACAGCAGGTTCATCTACTACTGATACTGCAACAGCAAGATCAATAGGAGTGCTTGGAAGTAAAGGTGAAGAAGCAATAAGTACAGGTTATGTTGGTACATTTGCAGGTTTCAGTGTCTATTGGAGTGACCAAATAGATGAAAATGTTTCATCAGGTGGTGATGCAGCAGGATTTGCATTTTCTAAAGGTGCTGTTGGACTTGGAATAGGTCCTGAAGGACTAATTAGAATAGAAACTGAAAGAAATGCCTCATTCAGATCAACAGAGTATGTTGCTGTTGGATTTTGGGGACAAACTGAGATAAAAGACGCCTTTGGTGTTTATATCTTATCTGATGTTTCTTAATAGTTAATCTATTGTTAATCATAAAGTGGGGTGGTATGTCGGATTACCACCCTACTTATAATCAGGAGAAGTTTATGAAATTTTTTAAAAAACCAAATGGAATGGTATATAAGGTAATGCCTAATCACGATTTAGAAAGTTTAAAAGCAAGATTTGAAGAATGTGATGCTAATGGTAATGCAATAAAAAAAGAAAAAGCAAAACCAAAAGCAAAAAAGAAAGCAGGTAAATAATGGCAATAACAGCAAAAACATTTATACATAATGACGATAAGTTATTAGGTGCAGATGGTAGTGCAGATGGCATACTTCCTGAAGATGTGCAAGATTGGATTACTACAAATGGTGGTACTATTGATGGTACATCTAACTTAAATATTACTTGTTGTCCTTATGGTAATAATCAAATATTTACATTAATAGTTTTAGATGACAATACTTAATAAATGTCCTTAATAGATGACATCAAGAAGCACGAAGGATTCAGTCCTGTTGTCTATAAATGCACAGCAGGATATGATACTATTGGTTATGGCAAACGGATCAAGTATCTAAAGGTTACTCAAGAACAATCAGAAGAATGGCTAAAGGAAGATTTAGAGAATCTTAAATATGTATTAGCAGATAAGTATGATTGGTTCTTACCAGCACCACAGGAAGTCAAAGATATAGTTATGAATATGGCATATCAATTAGGTCCAACATCTTTTAGTAAGTTTAAACGTACTATAAAATTACTTAAAAATAAAGATTATGAAGGTGCATCAATAGAGATGCTTGATAGTAAATGGGCAAGAGATGATACACCAGAACGTGCAAAAGAATTAAGTGAAAGGTTGGCTAGGGTTGAAGGATAAAGAATACAAATCGGTTATTATCACACATCTTGAATATATAAAAGAAAAAGTTGATGCAAATCACAAACACCTATTAAAACTAAACAATAGAGTATCTAAGAATGAAAGATCAATCACTAAGATATTTACGTTTGGAACTACCCTATCTGCACTATTCACATTGATATTAACTTACTTAGGAATCAGAAGATAGTAGATGTTTTGTCCAAATTGCCACAGCAGTCAGTTGTACAGATGTGGCTTTGATTGTGGGAAACAAAGATGGCAGTGTAAGATATGTAATAGGAAGTCAGTTAATCCTATTGAAAATCTTGAGTTAATACAAGAAAATGTTAAACTTGCAAAGCAGAAACAATCTGCTATGGACATCAACAGGATTGAACGTAAATCCTTTAGAGAATATGCAAGATTAGAAAATGCAGTTGCACAATATAGTAAGAAGTTAGTTCAGATTTTTGAAAGATACAGATTATCAGCTACCGTAAAAAAACATAAAGAAGATACAGCAAGTGTTGGTGTTATACAATTTTCTGATGTTCATTTTAACGAACTGGTAAATCTGGAACACAACAAGTATGATTTTACAGTAGCATCAGCCAGATGCAGAATGTTTGTTGATAGAGCCATTAAATATTTCAAGGCATTTGATGTAACAAATGTATTAATAGTACAATCAGGTGATTTGCTTAATAGTGATAGAAGATTAGATGAGTTATTATCAATGGCTACTAATAGAGCAAAGGCAACATTCTTGGCAGTTGATATATTTCAACAAGTAATACTTCATCTTAATAAAAACTTTAATATATCAGTATGTATGGTTACTGGTAATGAATCAAGAGTTAAAAAAGATTGGGGTTGGAGTACATTAATAGCAACAGATAATTACGATTATACAATATTTCAAACATTGAGATATATATTTAAAGATAGTGGCATAAATTTTATAGATGGTGATCCATCAGAAGTAATAGTAGAGGTAGCAGGACAGAATTTATTAGTATTGCACGGTAACGGTTCAATTAAAAAGACAAGTGTTGAATCTTCTGTTAATCAACTAATAGGGAGATACAGAATGAGAGGAACTGAAATAGATTATGTTATATTTGGACATATTCATTCTGCAAGGGTAGGTGATAACTATTCACGTTCTTCTTCAATGGTTGGTGCAAATGATTATTCAGAAAAGGCTTTAAACCTCGCAGGTAGAGCATCTCAGAATTGTTATATCTTCAATGACAATGGTAATAGAGATGGAATCAAAATTGACTTACAAAATTATGGAACAGGGTATGATATTGAAAAATCATTAGAATCATACAATGCAAAGAGTAGTGATAAAATTAACAAAGGAACAACAATATTTAAAATTGTTGTATAACTATGGGATAGATAAGAAACTAACGATTCTGATACTGCTATGGCTGTTAGATAAGGTTATTATGATGATTATGTTTTTACTTTTTAGATAATGGATTGGTTAGCAATATTAGATAGATATGGAATTGCTGTTTTGATGAGTATTGGTATGGCTTTATATATATGGAAAAGCACAAAATATATTCAAGATGATTTGACTAAAGATTTAAATAATCATTTTACTAATATACATAATGTGGTGGATAAAGATTTAAGAATGATACTTATAAAATTAATTGATCAACAAAAGAAAATGCAGATAGAACAAAAAGGATTAGAAAGAAGTCAAAGAGCCTTAGTTGAAATTATTGCAAAATTAAGTGGTAATGGATTAAGAGATAAATTTTTAAGAATGTTAAATGATGACAAATAAAGAATTATTACATAAATTAAATGAAGCAAAATTAACTATACACGAATTAGGAATAAGGGTAAACGATTTAGAAAAAAATTCACACCCTCCTATATTTAAGAAAGATACATACGAAGAAATAGATGCAAGATTACAAATAATGGAAGCATTTTATAATAATATTAAACTAATAACTACAAATGAAAAGGAGTTAGAATAATGGAATTTTTAACAAATAATTTAGGAATGTTCGTAGGTGGTGGATCATCAGCAATAGCATTATGGGTATTAAAATTAATACCTAATAAAGATATACAGGCTTGGGTAGGTACAGCTTGTTATTGGGCAGGTTCAGTTATGACATTAGGATTAAATAAATTTAAACTATGGAACAAGACGGTAGAACCATATGTAATTGATCTGGTAGATAATGTGGTATCTACTGGTATTAAGGAATTTATCAAAGGATTAAGAAGCGATAAATAATGAGATTATCTGATATTATTAGACACATTAGGGGTATCTTTGAAACAAAGAGAAAGAATCCAGTTCTATTAGAAAATGATAGTAACTTGGAATCAAGACTTAAATTTTTAAGAGTTGCAAAGAGTAATACCCCTATTCAAATATCAGATGATACTGTAAATATTCAGGGGAGTTTAAATGTAAATGGTACTTCTGTTCAAACAGGAGATGACGTTGGGGCAATTACTTCCCTGAATAGTGCAACAGAAAATGAACTTGTTACCGTGGGTGCTACTACAACAGAACTTGATGCAGAAGCTAATCTTACCTTTGATGGGGATACTTTAAAAATAACAAATACAGACGATGTCAAAACTCAGTTGTTTGTTCAATATGATGGAAGTAAATATTTTACTATCAATACTCTTGCTCTTGGTAATACAACACTTTATTCATCTCACGATATGACATTATCAACTGATGGAGATTGCATTAATTTTAGTGATAGTTCTAATGTTTTTGGAGAGATAAATGTAGATACAGCTTCACATTTAAAATTAATTGGAACAAGTAATTATGATGTATCAATAGTATCACAAGGAACAGGTGATATTAATTTAACATCTAATGATGATATAACTTTAGATTCTAATGATACTATACATTTAGATTCTGGTGATGGTACTTTTACTATGAAATATAATGGTACTCAGTTTTCTCCTCTTGGTTCTGCTTATGCAGGAATGATACTGGGATATACTTGTGTAGGTGCTGATGTTGCTGATGATTCTTATACTTTAACTCTAAATTATGTTTGCTTTGATGATTCAGGAGGAACTCCAATAAGGGTTATTTTTAACACACCTCCAAGTGAATATGTAGAAATTGAAGTAGAACTATATTTTAGTGCAGGTAGTAGTAATAAGAAATTACTATTATCACTATCTGATAATGCTACTTATGGTTCAAATTCATTAGCACACCCTGACCAATTTGAGAAGGTTGTTAGAACACCTGCTCGTGGGAATGGTGGAACTGTTACTCAAAAATGGCTTCTTCAGGCAGCCACTTTAGAAGCAATAGGTTCATCTAATAGTATATATATAGCAGCAGCAACAGATAGCACATCAGGAACTCCCATAATTAGATGGGGTGGTAATGCTTCAGGAGAATATACTAATTTAGTAATGAAGGCGACAGCATTACCTGCAAGTATAACAGAAGGAAGTTAAAATTATATGTTTAAAAGAATAAATATTATGTTATATTATATTGACAAATAAAGGGAAAATATATGAGTTTCACAGGTAAATCACCAGCAGATACATATAAGGATATTACATATTTAGATAACAGTAATAGTGGAGTTGATAGTACGGTGCGATCTATTAAAACTGGGAATGGTGCAGATACATCTTTAAGTGTTTCAGATAGAGCCTTAAAAATTAAATCTGCAACTAATAACACAACAGCATTAGATGTTCAAAATTCTTCAGGCACAAGTAAACTTCTAGTAGATACAACTAACAATATAGTTAAAGCTCTTGGAACTCACGTTAATACGCAGTATGCTTATTTTGGTATAACACACGAAGAAGCAAGTGGGTTTGATGTTAATACACATCACCCCATTCCCTTTATGGCAACAGATTCTGGTGTATCTGATGATGTTACTGGATTTGGTACAGGCACTGATCCTGCAACAACATTTACAACTGCTGATGGTGCTGCAACAGATGCTTCTGCTATTGTTCCAATGATGTGGTTTGTTCCAGATGGTATTTCAATAGATAGTGTTACATCAATAGAGGGTGCTGACGCAGCAACTGGTGATACAACTCGTATGCACCTGTTTAGTTATACTTTTACATCAGGAAGTACATCTTGTTTAACAGCAGGTACTTTACTTGCACATAATTCAGATGTTACAAATGCAGGTAGCGAACAAGCATATAAAACAACTTGGACTGTTGATAGTGCAAGTGTAGATGCTGATAAAGTAATTTTAGCATTTTTTAGATCAGATTCAGTTAATTCTGACTATTCAATAAATATAACAGTCAAATATCATTTGACATAATAGAGGGGATAAGATATGGCATATGGCTCATCAAGACGTGGTGGTTTAGCAAGAAATAATAGAGGAAATGTAGATCAAGGGCAAACTGGAAGAAATAAAAGTGCCACAATAAATTTAGAATTAAATGCAGATGCTTTATATCAATGCTCAAGTACAAAACAATACACAGATTCTTTTACTATAAGTCAAGAATTAGATAATTCTGATGGTTTTATTACATTAACCTCATTTTCTAAAGATGTTAGTTCATTAACAGTTAATAATGCTAAAGCTATTGTTATTAAGAATATAAGTAATATATGTGCTGAATTAGCGATTGTGGTAATAGATTGGAGAAATGATAGTGCATCAGGTAGTTATACAACAGCAGATGTAACTAATAGTATTGATTTAAATGAAGAAAATTCAACAGGGGAGGAAACAGCTACAAGGTGTTGGACAGCTATTCTTCCTAAAGGTGAATTTATTTATTTGCCAACAAGTAGAATAGTAAGTTATGCACCACTTGTAGCTGCAACATTAGAATCTGCTGCATTAGCACCTATTGGAACAATCGCTATTGAACCAAAAGATATTCATAGTGGAAATGAATTTAGTGATGTAAGGCTGATAAGTGGAACAGCTTATGGAACAGGAACAGAAGTATTAACTGATGAAGCTGTTGCTATTGGAGAAACAGCCATAGATGTAGATGATGGTGATTGGTTTAAAGTAGGTGATTTAATTATGATTGATCAAGAGGTAATGTCTATTGAATCTATATCAACAAACACTTTAACTGTTAAAAGAGGATTATTAGGTTCAACAGATGTTGCTCATACTGAAGATGATGAACTACATTATTTCTTTGGTAATGAATATTTACCTTTTGATAATGGTAAATGTATGACAGATCAAACTGGAAAATTTAAGCAAAGAGGTGCGTTCTTTGGATATGGCAGAACAGCAGATAAAATAGCATCAGGAATTGTTCCAGGGTCTATTGCAATAGGACCGTTTTATACACAAGGTGGGTATTTAGATTGGGGATTACAAAATATTAAAGCATCTGATAAAACAGGGTTAGCTGCATCAACTACATATACTTTTCATATAGTAGTAGATGAGTTTAATGTTGGTGGTATTGATTCTGTAAGTACAGAAACAGCTATTGCCTTTACAACTGATTCTTCAGATACAACATTTGCAGGTTCTGGTAATGCAGTATTGCCTAAGATACAGGCAAGATTTGATGCTTTGTTTTATGATGCTTCATCAGGGTTATTTAATAAGAGAGTAAGAATATCTCTTTTAAATGGTGATATTAGAGTAAGTTCAGGTTCAAATCATAGTGATACAAGAGTAGGGATTGCTAATGTATCTGGAACTACACCATTTGATGTTGGCAGATTTCCTTCATTAGCAAGTGGTGTTCCTTCCTTACAAGGTTCAGAACACGGTGGAGGTACTACCGATACAATAGTATTTGGTCCTACTTCTTCTTTAGCACCTGAAACCATTGATGATAGGGTTACAGGGAAAACAAACACAAATACATCTGCTTTTATATTTGATGATGGTAATGGAAATCTTTTATTTAATGGTGCAAATGTTGGTTGGATTGATTATGAAAAAGGACATTGTGAATTTAGACATTTACCAAATGCTGAGTTCAAGATATACGCAGAATCACATTCAGCACATTCTGGAGGTGCATCATATATTGTTAATGGATATAATACCATACAAGCTATTAAGGGCAGAAGTATGAACCCAAAAGAAAACACTAAATTACAAGTAATACTGTTAGGATAATAATATGCCTTATAATAAAAGAACAGCTAAGAAAAAATTATCAACTATGAATCAAAGAAAAAAAAGGTTGGCAAAAATTAAAAGAAGGAAAAGATAATGGCAACAAACTTTCAATATGCAAGTGTATCAGATTTAACAAAATACTTTAATAGGGTTGATGACTTTGATTCTAAAAGACAGATATTCCCAACTGAAACATCAGGTAATACTCATTTTTTTAGAAATGTTGGTCACGTAGATACACTTTTTGTAAATGGTTCAGAACAGGCTTCTGCTCAAGCAGATTTTGATAGTGTTACTGGTAATGGGCAATGGTGTTATCGTTCAGATAACAATGATTTAAAATATCAAAATTCTAATTTTACAACTACGGTTAACGAACAAGTGTTTGAAGCAGGGTACGATTTTACAGATTTTTTAAATTTAGTTTTAGAAGATGCTTCAAGTGAATTGCATAATTATATTGATGCAAGATATTCAACACCTATATTGAAAGCTAAATTGATAGACCATAGCACAGTTCCGACAGGCATAGGAGAAGAATACGACCCTATCATACTTAAATCAACTTGCTATATTGCAGCAGCTAATATGATAAGAGCAAAAGAGGGTGCATCAGAAGAAGCTGATTATTTTCATTCACTTGTTACTAATCCTGAAAGAACGGGGTTAATTGACAAACTAAATGATGGTATATATAAATTATCTTTTGAGGTAGATGCAAATGATAAAAATGGTAAGGTTGTTTATCAAAGTGTATCAGATGGAGGATTGGATATTGTTGAACTTGCAGGGGAGTATCGTGGTGAACATTATGATATGTTAAATGTTGATATTGATACTGCTGGTGCTTATGGTACTGCAACTTTTACTGTTAAATATTTATCTAATAATCAATTAGAAGGTGCTACATCAAGTGCAAAGATTATTACTGGTGGACTTCAAGAAATTCATAATGGTTTATATGGCAGATTTCAAGGGAATAGTGCTGTTGAAACTGATAATTGGAGAATAGAGGTGTATGGTAGCCACAGAAAACAAACTAATAAAAGTAATGCAACTATTGAGATGGTTAGATAATGGCAGTTACTTATACAAATAATTGGAAGAATATTTTAACAGCTTTTATGAGTAAGGTTAGAGCAGAAATGAAATGTCCAGTATATAGTGATTGGTTTGAAGATAGTAAGAGTAATCAATTTATAAGAATTATACCAACAGGATCAGTTCAGGGAGATGTAACTAAATTTTCTGAACATAGAACATTTAATATGGAAGTAAGCTATTACTTCTTAAATAGAAAAGATAAACAATTTCAGAATTATGTTTTAAATCAAGTAAGTATATTAGAAGCATTGGTACACGATAATCCTACATTATCATTAGCAAATTCAACAACTGCCTATAATGTTATGATAGGAGATTTAGAACTTAATGTAGAAAGTGATAATGAAGAATATGAAGATTATTTCATAGTAGGGTGGGATTTATCCTGTGAACATTTAAGTAACTTAGGTTAAGGAGTAATATGGCAAAATATAAAGCAAAAGAAAGTTATAAGGATTTAGATGATACTAAAAATTTTAATAGTTTATCATCTGCATCTACACATTTAAAACTGTTAGCAGGTTTGATAGTTGAAAAGAATGGCAGTATTCCAGAAGATTTAAAAAAACATTTAATAGAAATTAAAGATACAAATAAAGGAGGTAAAAAGTAATGGCTAAGAGTGTAACATTTCAAACTAAACAAGATGTAGCTGTTAGGATAATAACAGAAGCAACAATGGGAACTTCCCCTACTGATACAGCCTATACAACTATGGCTGTTACTGATTTTTCATTTTCAGAAACAAACGGACATACATTGGGTGTATCACCACCAAGAGTTGGTCCAGGAGGAATGGCTCAAAGTGATGATATGGTTAGATGGCAAAAACACGATACAATGTATGAAATATCAATGACATTCCACGCAACTGCTCAATCAGTAAATAGAGTTTGTTTAGCACTATATGGTGATGGTGATGGACAAAACGACTTGCTTGGTAATATGCCATCAGTAACAGCATTTACGCACGGAGCATCAAACGCAGTGCCTGTTACTATATCATTTGAAGGTGGAGCACACGATGGAGGAACGACTGATATGTACTTCACGTCTTGTTTATGCACTGGATTAACATTAGCAGGTGATATTTCAAGTAATGGTGGTGTGGTTCTAGGAACAGCGACATTTGTAACAGCATACGCACCAACAGAAGCAGCATTAACATTAAGTGGAACTGAAACTACGTTAGCAGCACAAATAACCCTATTTAATATACACGACTTACAAACTACTACATTAGATGGTGAAGATATATTATTATATAGTTTTGATGTTAATATATCACGTCCTGTTAATAGAATAGGTTTTGACCCTGATAATTCATACCGTCCAAACGGATATAGCATAGGTGGATATGAAGTTACAGGAAATTTAACTTGTAAAAGAGATGGTGAGGTAGATGATGCTATAAATAATGCAGCAGGTATGGCACTTGTTTTGGATACAGCTGTATTCCAAATAGCAGGTGATAAAGTTTATGTTGATAATGCAGGGATAAGTTTTGATGATGATGGCTGGAAACAAACCATTCCATTAAGATTTACTTATAATAAAGCAGCAGTAACAAATTCAGTTATAAGGATAGATACAGTGGCAGATTAAATTTGTGTAATTAAGTGGGGGGAGTATGAGCAAAATAAAGGTTGAGGGGAAGGGTATCAAAACCTTTGAAGTTGAATTTAAGGATTTGACACTAACAGAAAGAGCAGAAATAAACGATCTAATATTTGATGAAGATACTAAGAAGAATTTTAGTTTTTGGTTAGATATTATAAGACGTGGTACAACTCTTAAAGATGACGATATACACGAATATTCCAATGAGGAAATATATTCAATAGGTGGTAAAGTTATCTTAGAGATGAATAAAAAAAAATTGAAGAAATAGTTTTTTACATAAATGTTTGGGTTTCTATCAATGGATTAAAGGGTAATGGAAACAATGGATTTAATTATCCATATCAAGCAGTATCACCAGTAGATGGTAAACGGAAAGAATTTATTTCAATAGATGATGTATATGGAGAGTTATTGAACTGCTACCAAGAATTATTAGATAGAAATATTAAAAATATATCTGAAACAATATATACAGAACACTTCTTTTTCTGTAATACATCAGAACTTTTAGATAGCAAGATTCAACAACGCATCAAAGAATACAATTATTGTAAATCTTTTAATTGTCCTCCCTATCCTTCATTACAAGAAACTCCTGCAAAGGTTGTAGATGATTTCTTAGAAATTGAAAACATAATGCACAATATAACAAAAGAAAAAAATGGCTAAAAATACACATATAATAGAAGTAAAAACAACAGGTGCAACAAAATCCAAACAGCAGATTAATGGTATAAGCACTGGACTTAAAAGTATGGCTAAACAAGCAGCACTTGCTGCTGGTGCTTATTTTGGTGCAAGAGCATTATTGGGTGCAGTTCAATCATCAATAGATTTATTTGGTAAACAAGAACTTGCTGAGAAAAAATTAGAAACTGCTCTTGGAAGGACATCACAAGCATTACTAAATCAAGCAAAAGCATTACAACAAGTAACAATGTTTGGAGATGAAGCTATTATAGAAGCACAGGCATTAATCGGTGCATTTGTTGATGATGAAGAAGCTGTGGCAGCAGCAACAAAAGCGACACTTGACTTAGCAGCAGCAAAGGGATTTGACTTGGTTGCAGCAGCAGATTTGGTTTCTAAAACTTTAGGATCATCTACTAATGCTTTATCAAGATATGGTATAGAAGTGGTTGGTGCAGTTGGTTCAACAGAAAGATTGGAATCATTAACTGGTAATTTGGCGAGAGTGTTTGGTGGTCAAGCAACAGAACAGGCTAATACAATGACTGGTGCGATTGCACAGATGAACAATGCTTTAGGTGATGCTGGTGAAGTTATGGGTGAGGTATTAGCACCTATTGTAACAAATCTAGCAAAGTTTTTTAAGGTAACCTCAGAACGAGTTGGTGAATTTATGAGAGGTTTTACAGAAACTCCCCTTGAAAGAACCATAAGAGAAATGAAGGATATGGGCTTAGAAACAAAAGACCTTGAATTAACTTTAAACGCATTAGCAATATCTAAGGCTACTGATAATATTGCTGAAGGATTTGAAAATCAAAGGAATGTGGCAAATAAAATTAATGTGGCTTTGAATTGGAAAAGTCGCTTGTTAAAAGAAGAAGCAACTATTATGCAAGATATAACTGCTATAACCAATGATGAGGTATCAATACAATCACATATAAACCAATTAATCTCAGAAGGTACAGATTTTGAAAAAATAAATGCAGCACAAAGATTAGCAAATCAATTAAAAGAAAATGAAGAAAGACAGGCAGAAGCAGAAAGAAGAATAGCTTTCGGTGAAGAACAATTAGCAAATCAGACAGAATTAAATAGATTAGAAGCAGAAAGAAAAAAATTAACTGGTGATGATACCATAGAAGAAGAAACAAAGAATTTGAAGGATCAGACAGGTGCTGTTGAAGATTTAGATGCTATATGGGCAAAATTTATTGCAACCAGAAAAGCACAATTTAAACTTGAACAAAATGCAAGGGTTGCTGGGAAACAAGCATTAAGTGATTTACAAGAAATGGGTAAGGAGTTTAGTGCCTTTAGAAAGTTAGCACAAACAACTGCTATTGCTCAAACATTATATGATACTTATGAAGGTGCTCAAGCTGCATATTTATCTTTTTCAAAATCACCACAAGCAGAATTTCAGCCAATTTTATATCAAGCACTTGGTGTTGCAGCAGCCACAGCAGCAGTTGGTGCTGGACTTGCAAAGGTATCTGCTATAAGAAAAGCACAATATGGTGCAGATTTTGTTACAGATTCACCACAAATGATGATGGTGGGTGAGGGAGGTTTAAGAGAACACGTCCAAGTTACTCCACTTGAAGGTCCTAATTTGGAAGGTCCTCAATCACAAGGAATTGTATTAAACATATCAGGAAACGTATTACACGAATCATTTATTGAAGATAATGTGATACCACAGATAAGAGAAGGATTGCGTCTTGGTGAGAATATGGGTGTATAATGCTTACACTATCTAAATATTTCAAACAAGACATAGTTGATACAAACCAAACCCTAAAACCAATAATAGTAATAACTGATCCCAAAGATGAAGATCGTATTTTATATGTATTAACACAAGATCAAGATGAACTATTTGATCATAATGGGGAAACATTAAGTCAATCACGTTTATTCCAAGACGTAAATAACTATTATTGGCAACCAAATCAATATCCAAATGATTCTGGTAAAATAATAAACTGTATAAGCAAAGTATCTAATGTAAAAATATCTAATGATTATGATAGTAAAACATTAAAGATAAATAGATTGCGTTGCACACTATACAACTATTATGATATAAAAACTAAACTATCAGAATTACTTAACACCAGTATTATAAATAAGAATTTATATTTATTTTATAAATCTCCAACAACAAATGTAATTAACTATGGTTATGTTGGTGATCCCCCATCTTTGTATTACTTAACAGATTATGATTGTGCTTGGATATACAGTGGTGAGATTAGCAGAATAAAATTTAACAAAGATACAATAGACATAACTGCTGAAGATAAAACACAAATAAAAATAGCTGATAAGCAAGTACCTTATCAATCAATAGATAAGTTACCAGTTGAAACAAGAGATAGAATTTTAGATGGTTATAAAGATGATAATGGAACAGTACCAATGACTTATGGTAAAGTAGATAGAGCATATGTGTTACCTTATATATCACAAAATAATGATAGGGCGATGAATGTGTTGCTTGATACTCACCCAACAACAAGTTTTTTTAAAACAGCTAAAATACCATCACTCTTTGATAACAATCCATCAGAAAACAGTTATTATCTATATGTAAAACAAGAGAATGATTATGTTATATATGATCACTATGCTTATACATTTAATTACCAAACTTTATCATATTCCAGATTACAGATTACTGCAACAGGTTGGACTGGTGATTTATTACAAAAAATTGTACCTGAAGTTCAGCCAGAATATGATAATATACATTTTAGATTGTGGGATATTAAAGGATTTTATCAAAGACAAGTTGATTCAGTATATGCTTCTGCTGGTTCTATACTTGATATTCCAGACCTTGAGGTGGATAGTATAACAAATGAAGAATTTTCTAATATTGAACAACTTAATAACAATGGTGGATATGAAAAAAGGTGGTATAGAGCCGAAGATGATTTTTCAAGCACAAACACCTACTTTGATACAGGAAATTATTTTTACTATGCACCTTCAACAGCTTATAGTTCTGGTAGATGGATAATATTAAAATTAGACAAGGGCATATCAAATGTTTTAGCAAACTTATATCTTGCTAATGGTTGGGTAGGAAATACTTTTATGTTGTCTGATTATAGGATAAGTCAATCTGATAATAATTCTACTTATAATGATGACTTTCTTACTGATTATGCTGATGGCACTGGGTTTTTTGTTGCACCTATTTCAGTTAAAATATGGAAAGAATTACTCCCTCAAATTACCCCAACAGATAATACTAGAAGAAGATCAATATTAAATACAATATTATTAAAAACAGATGATGATATTAAAACAGCAGAAGATGCCATAGATGATGAAGATTTTAGCGACTTAGATACTTTGATATTACCAATGGGAAACGAATTTAGAGATGCTGCTATATTTTTACCAAGAGATGAAGCTAGTGTAACAGATAATAAATATTGGGGTTCAAATGGTTCATCAAATATATTCAATAACACACAAAATTGGATAAATATAAATGGATTATATTATGGTGCAGAGGGGTATGGTGATGAAGGTGGAATATTATCAGGTGAAGCAAATGAACACGAATCTATTGCTATCTTTGAGTTTTTCCCAGAGGGGTGGAATAGTGCTGGGAATAGTTTTTATCAAAGATTACAAATGAACAATATAGGATTTTTACAATCAGTAAAAGTAGAAAACTTATTAGATCAAGAAATATATACTTCCATAGTAGGTAGAAAAAATCATCTCTTTACAGAACAAGTAACAAATATTGATGATTATTTAATTGGGTTACAACCAGAGTTAGCAGAAATACCATTTTCTTATTATCTAGGTGGGAATAATGGTATTTTACCTGATTTTGATTCAATTTTAGGTGCATACCATCAGGTTCTTAATTATACTTTTTTGTCTGCGTTTGGTACAGTTTATGGTGAAGGTGCTGGTTCAGCAAATGTAACAGATGATTCTGAGATTGATGCCTTCATAGCTGGTGGTTCAAATACTATGTTGAGTTCATTTTTAGGACCAAATTATCATTTAGATGATTCTCCTTTTTGGATAACAGGTTCTCTGTTTAGCGAGATAATTTTTCAGTTACATTGTTTGCCATTAAGGTTATATCAGTCAGATAATGTTTTAGAAAGAACAATACTTTATAATCCAGCAGATGTTCACGAGGATTGGGCATCTCCCAATGATTATAATCATAGACAATTTTTTGAAGAAGCTTGGTGTAAATCTATTGGAAAAAACATATACGAATATATATATCAAACTGATATTGATTATGATGAAAGTTGGACATTTAATTTAAGATTCAGATCAGAACCAGCGAGTGATGACTATGATTCTGTTCCTGAAGGGTGGGAAGAACAATTTTTTACTACTGTTTCTTTAGACATAACACAAAGTGTTGCAAATTATAGAGATTTTAGTTGGGATTTGTCTGGACAAAATATTGATACTTTAGAAGATTGGGTATCTTATTTCTTTGTTTATATGGACGACTTAGCACAAGCAATAAACCATTCAATAATTGATGCAATAAATGATTTACCAGATGAGGTAACATTTGACTTGGACAATGATGGCTACAATTTTAATAATTTTTTTGTTACTCAATTCCCTCCTCAAATGACACCTTTTGAAAACTATAACCAGAACAATGGTAGCTTTGTATTTGGATTAGGTTCTATGGTAGGAGATGAAATTGATTTTGATGGAGTAATTACTAATATTGTAAGTACAGCACAAATAAACTATCTTGCACCAGAAGATGAAGGTGAGGAGGAACAACCAGAAGGACTAATAACTACTGGTATTATAGAAAAACCTTCTGATATAGTTATGAGTATTTTGTCAAATGAAATGGAATTTGCAAAATATTATGAAGAACAAACTGCTGGTAATAGTATTATTGCACCTGATTATAATAAGTTTGATATTGATTCTATTGAACTATCAAGAAGTGTCCATTCTACTTGGAAAATGGGTTTTTCTTTAGCATCTAAAACAAATGGAAAAAAATTAATAGAAGAAATTTTAAAAGAAAGCCAATCATATCCACGTTTTACAGGCAGTGGAGAGTTTGGTTTGATAACTATAAAAAACACATATGAATACGAAGATATTAACAAAATAATAAATGAAAAAGATGTTATCAAATATGTTTTTAGTCAAACAAAAAGAGAAGATATTATCACAAAAGTAAAAATGTTTTATAGATATGATTATGGATTAAAATCATACAGCCATTTTGTAGAAAAAAACATTAATGAAATATTAGTAAGCTATGATGAAACAGGATATGATTATTATAGTGTAGAGCCAATAGATGCACACCAAGACATTGAATTAAAATATCATACAGACACCCCAACCGTTAAAGAATTTGCAGATTATACACTTCTTAATAATTGTAATACTCATAATTTAGCAGATTTGTCCTTACCTTTAAATTACATAGATTTATCTGTGGGTGATATAATTCACATACCACTAATAAATAACGAGAAGGTGTTTAATGTAGATTATGGCAATATGTCTTATAGAAATGGACAATATATATATCCCTTATGGATCATAATGGAAACAAACATAACAACACAAGGCATACAAATAAAAGCATATCAACTACATCATCTTTCAGTAGAAGAACCTACGTTTGAATTTCCTGACGGAATAGAAGAATTTGAGATAGTAGGAAATATGGAAGAATTTAATACAAATGGTAATGATGGAAATCCATATACATTTACAAACGGTGAGCCAATCCCTAATTGGAACTTTAATCCTTTGGCAAATGTAGATAGTGGTGTTCAAATACCTTTTTTTGATGTAAATGCAGATGGTTTAATAAATGTTACTGATATGGTTGCTTTGGTAAATCATATTCTCGGTTCAGCAACTCTTACGGTAGAACAAATATATAGAATGAGCAAATATAAATCTGATGGTAGTTTGGAAGCTGATCCTTATGAACTAAACGTAACGGACTGTGTTGTTATGATAAGTATTATTTTACATCAGAATAATTAGAATTTAAAAGGAACTATGAATAAAGAAAAAACATATAATGGCAATCTCAATATTGGAGAAAAAATAGTATCAATAGAAACAGACATAGTATATCAAGGATTAGAAATTGATTTTGTAGGTACTATGAATATTACATCATTATTACCAGATACATATATAGCAAAAGCTGGAGTAAATAAGATTATAGTTCTAAAAATGGAATCAAATGATATTATACTTACGGACTTGTTTACATATAGAGGTATGGCTATGATTACAAGATGTAAACTAATAGATGCAAATTTAAACTCATATAATTTATATATTAATAAACCAAGCCTTATGGTCTGGAACGCACTTAGAAAAACAGTATCAACAGGATTAACTGCTGGAACACAACAAGATTGGGCATACTTGACATCTAATTGGGAGGATATGAGTTTTGATGGTAACAATAATAAGAGAGCATATATACATAGACAAACATCTTATGATAAGGAAACAAAAACATATACAACCACTAAAGAGATAAGGAAGAAATAATGGCTAACTCATTTTACCAAACACCGACAACACCAAAATTATATGTATCATATCCACTATGGCAATATGCAAATGGAAAGTTAGATGATCTTGCAGCAAACTTTGCAGGGTGGAGTGAGGACACAATGATTAAACTAATACAGCTTGATCCCTCAAATATATCAGCACTAGATGTAGTTGTGGCTCAACACAATGTTATGAGATATGGGACACTACCTGTTGAAGATATAACAACAGATATATTTGATTCTAATCTTTGGAATTTTGATTTTTGTGGCATACTTGGACATAATTTAGCATCTGTTGGTGCATATGTAAAAATACAATGTGCTTCAGTAGATGAAACAATATCAAATATTGACACATCTGGAATAGTAAATTATAGCCACGACACTGTGTCTGAATATGATGGTTGGAGTTTGTTTAATTTAGATAACTTACCAGCTAATGGTGATCAATCAAGGTTCAGATTTTGTATAAAATCACCTCAGGGAGTTCCTTATTGGAGTGATTCTCCTTTAAATGTTGGTAGTATTTTTTGGGGAAAATCTTTTACATTCCCTCAAAGCTGTAATCTCTCAACTTCATTAACGTATGACTATGGTGTTAAACAAAAACAAACAGTTGGAGGAAAGACAATATCCACAGCTAATTGGACAAAACCAAACAACTGGATAACAGAACCTTTTGGATTAACATCACCAAATAGTGAACCATTAAATAATTGGCAAAGAAGATCAGGCAGAAGAACTTGGAAAATAAGTTTTGATAGTTTACAGCCACAATATGTAATGAATCAAAATCCAATGTTAAACAGTAATGGTTGGGACTATAACTTTGATAATTATACAACACAAGCAGATGGAACAACAAGTGAGTATAATATTAATAATAGTACGGACTTTTTCACTTCTATCGTGCAACGCACAATGGGGGGTCACTTGCCTATGGTCCTACAAATAAACAAAGATGACAATTCACCACACAATTTTGCCATAGTCAGAATGGATAAAAACTATACAGTAACTCAAAAAAGTCCTAACCTCTATAACATAAAACTCACGTTGATAGAGCAAATTTAAACTTCCTCTCCTCCTCCCATACTCGCACACAAGCAGAGCCTTCATATAGGGGTTCTGCTATCCTATATATTAATTATTTAAAGTTTTTTTAAGTTTATGTTGTATTATATATATATTTATTTGTATATTCAGTTGTTAAAGGGAAAACAAAAAATAAACAAGGAGTAACTAAAATGGACTTAACAATAACTAATATAAACAATGTTTTTGATGGGATTTTAAATCCAAGACGTACTGATAATAACATTAGGTTGGTGCGAGATAGGTTTGGTGGTGTTGATATATTTGACACAAATAGAAACTGTCGTATAGTATCATTATCATCAGATTTAGTAAATGCAATATCAGATAATAGTTAAGGGAAAAACAAAAAATAAACAAGGAGTAACAATGAAAACAATGAAAACAATCAAAGTAACAAAAGAACAATGGGAAGTTCTTGAATTATTGGAGGGTAAGGTTAATGGATTGTGCAATGGATTAGGTGAGATAATTACAGAGGGTATGTTTGACGGTCCTGTATATGAGGTTAGTAGAGGTAGTGTAGATAATAATTTAAACCTTACAAAACAAAAAGAGTATTCAGTAGATATATATGATGATGAATTGTTTGGGAAATTTTTTAACAAAATAAAAAACATTTTATGGAATGTTTGTGTTTCTGAGGAGGTTAAATAATGGCAACAGAATTAGATAAATTCAAAAAGCCATATGGAGATTTAAAATACATTATGGAGAAAAAAGAGTTCTTTTCAAGAATATCTAAACTAGGCAGAAATGATAAGTGTTTTTGTGGTAGTGATAAAAAATTTAAAAAGTGTTGCTTGAAATCAATAAGGGAGAACAAATAATGAAATTCTTACCAAATACAAAACCTTCAATAGAAGATAAGGTAAAAGCATATTTAAAGAATCTAGGATTAGATATGAATGAATATAATGGATTTTTTACTACTGATATTATGATATATGCTAAAATAGACAACACAATGGTACATATTAGCCACGATTTTGATAGACATAGTGTGTTTGTATACCCATCTAAAAAAAAGAGGTTAATATGATAGATATTACAAATGATGATTTTATACCTTTTTTAGAATGGTTGCATAGAGTTAAGCAATTAGATACTATGGGAATTATCAGAGTTGTTGAAAAACCAAATCATTACGATAAATTGTATCAAAGATTTTTAGAAGAAAACTAGGAGAGAAAGAATGAAAATCCAAACAGGGGTTAAACTTAAAGACAAGATAAAAGCTAATGGTAAGTTTGAAGGTAAAAAGAAGAAAAAAGTTAGTTCTGAAGAAAAAATAAAGGCTATTGATTTTACCATAATAGACCTAAAGGCACACATTAAAAAAGTTGAAGAAAAACTTAAATTCTTTATTAATAAACAGACAGCAGAAATTAGGGTGCTTGAAAAAAATGGTAAGTGGGGTGGTTATACTGGTGTGTTTTATGTGGGTTCAGAAGATGAAAAAAAAATAATCACCACTAAGGCTATGAAGCATTATGTTGAATATTTCCAAGATGTTAGTTTTTATAAAAACAGAACTTTGGGGTTATTTGTTACAAACCCTGAAGGAAAAAAACTTATAAAAATTCTTCAGGAGGGAGAAAATCAAAATGAAATCAAAATTTAAATACTTATGTATTGGATTTATAATGGGATTCACGTTTTATGCTTGTGATGATGCTTTTTTACAAGCAGATGAAGATGACTATGGTGCGATAGGCACAGTAGAATGGAATCCTTTATATGTTAAAATAGTAAATGAATAAGGAGAGGGAAAAATGCCAGTAAATATACACGGAAAAGAATACTACACAGTAGTAGAAAGAATGAATATGCTTATAAAAGAGCATAAGGGTAAGTATAGCTTAAATACCGAACTTGTTAAGTTTGAAGGTGGTTGTGTTATTATAAAAGCAACATTAACAATAGATAAAAACACCTTTACAGGTATTGCTATGGAAGAAGTTGGATCAAGTCAAATAAATAAATTTTCAGCATTAGAAAATTGTGAAACAAGTGCGATTGGAAGATCACTTTCTAGTGCAGGATATTTTGGTAGTGAGTTTTGCAGTGCTAATGAACTTGAGGGTGCTTTAGATAAACAAAAAAGTGCTGCACCAAAAACTAAATACACAATGAAGGTTGATGACAATCTAAATGTTAATATTAAAGCTGTTGAAGATACTTTTGGCAAAGACAATATTGCTGAAGTAAAAAACCTCATCAGTTTTGGTAAGCATAATGGTAAAGAATGGAGTGAAGTACCTGATGGTTATCTTGATTGGGTAGTAAAGAACTGTGATGGCTATAAAAAAGAAGAAGCTGAAAAAGAACTAAGCATCAGAAATAAAGTTGATACTGTTCCAGCTAGAGAAAATAAAGCATCTCAGGGTATGAGTGATTTACATTATGAAGAAAATGAGGGGTTACCTCTTTAAGTGCAGATGAAAATAGGGGAGTGGAGGGTTCTCACGGCACACCGTAAGTTACTCACCCCCTCCACTTCCTTCCCTATATAAAAGGAGTGAAAATGATACAAGCTATGGTAGTTAAATTATTATTTAAGCAAATAATGAAAAGGATTGAAAAGGCATCTGATAAAAGGATTGCCAGTGATCGCGAGAAAAGAATTAAAGTGCTTGAAAAGAAGTTAAAGATTAAGGAGAGCAAGTAATATGCAAACAATAAATACTATCCCAAGACAATGGGGTTACATTAAAAGAGTAAGAAGATGGCTGAACAATGATGATAGGACTAAAAGTTGGTTAGCAAGAAAATGTAATGTATCACCAGCAGCAGTAACATATTGGTTTGATTTAAAAAATTATCCATCAAGAAAACATAGAGTTATTATCAAGGAAATTACTGGAATAGAAGAATGAAATGTAATAAATGTAAAAAACTCTTGACAGAAGAAACTTGGTACAAATACTTAGGTAAAATTCAAAGAGTGTGTAGAGAGTGTAGGACCAAGAATCTATCCAAGTATAATATTAAGAGGAAAAAAGCTAAAGAAAATTCAGCTTGGTTTAAACAATGAAAACAGTATATGATACAGAAACTAAAAGTTATATCAGGATCAGAAACTCTGAAGTATGGTTTTATAACTTACCAATCAAAGAACGTAATCAGCATCTAAAAGAGTATAAGAGATTTATTAGTAATATTTCATATGCTTTGACTAAAAGAATGAAGGGTGAGTTTAGTAAAGAAGATTATGATAGATATATGTCAGACGTAATGGCTAAAGGAGGAATAGAATGAATAGAGGTTGGATAAGTTTACACAGAAAGATACTAGATAATCCTATATTATCAAGATCAAAAACATATAGCAGATTTGAAGCATTTGTATATATGTTATTAAAAGCTAATCATAAGAACAATAAGGCTATAATAGGAAACCAGAAAATAGAGGTTAAAAAAGGTAGCTTTATTACATCACAAAAGCAGTTAATGGTTGAATTTAATTGGGGTTCTACGAAGCTTAGAGCCTTTTTAGATTTGTTAAAAAGTGATAGTATGGTTGAAATCAAAGCAAACTCAATATCAACGTACATAACTATATGTAATTATAGTGATTACCAGAATTTCCAAACTGAAAACAAATTGAAATCAAAACGCAAACAAAACGGAATCAAATCGCAATCAAAAACAAACAATAATGTAGTTAATAATGTTAATAAAGATAATAATGATAATAAAGAACAAAATTTTATCAATAAAGTTTTAGCTGAAGGATTAAAAAAAACACCAATGGTTAATCCTGAAATAATTGATGACTTCTGTAACTACTGGACTGAAAAGAATATGACAGGAAACAAAATGAAATTTCAGTTAGAAAAAACCTTTGATATTAAAAGAAGATTAAATAGGTGGTTAAAAAATCAAAAGGATTGGAACATCAAGGTTAAGAAACCTGCTGTTGGATTTAAGACAACATCATCAGGACACTATATTGGATATTGTGATAAGTGTAATGTGAGTAGCTTTTATAAAGAGTATGATCTTAGTGGTAGTAGTATTTGTTGTTCTGATAAAATAATGCCTGAAAGGAAAAAAAATGATTGATTTAATATTGGGAGATTGTATGCGTGTTATGAAAAAATTCAAAGACAAATCCTTTGATTTGGCTATAATAGATCCACCCTATGGAATAGATATGGGAAACTATGAAAGGTATGGCAAAAAACAAGAACACTTAAAAGGGAGATATAGCAAAAAAAATTGGGACACCAATATACCCACCGATGAATATTTTAAAGAGTTGTTTAGGGTAAGCAAAAATCAGATAATTTGGGGTGGTAATTATTTTCCTTATTTGTGGAAAAAGGGGTGTAAGGGTATTATTTTTTGGTATAAACACCAGCCTGTGAATAATTATAGTGATGGGGAGTTAGCTTATACAAGTTTTAATAAAGTTGCTAAGTGTTTTGATTTTGCATATTATGGAGGACTTGAGGGTTATACAAAAGCAGAAAAAAGAATACACCCCACACAAAAGCCAGTACAGTTATACAAGTGGTTGCTACACCACTACGCAGAAAAAGGACAAAAGATATTAGATACACACTTAGGTTCAGGTTCAATAGCAGTAGCAGCACATTACTTTGGTGTTGATTTGGTAGGTATAGAGATAGATGAAGAATATTTTAATAAGGCTAAACAGAGAATAGAAAATTTAACTAAACAGGAAGCTTTATTTTAACTATATGAAAAAACTTAATCTTGTAATTAATCAGCACCCTATTCCACAGAAAAGGCATAGACATTCTAAGTGGGGTACTTATGATCCAAACAGTAAGGATAAAGTGATAGTTAAAAACATAATCAAAACACAATCAAAAGGATTTTATACAGAAAAACCAGTATCAGTAATTATAGATTTTAATGTTCTGCGACCTAAATCACATTATAGAACAGGAAAGAATAGCCACCTATTAAAGAAAACATCTCCTCTTTTTTGTTTTAAATACGATCTGGATAATCTTGCAAAATTCATATTAGATTGTGGTACAGAAACACTATGGAAAGATGATAGCCAAGTAGTTAATCTATCATTATCTAAAAGGTGGGTTGATAGTGATCCCTCAACAAATATGACTATATATAAGATATGAAAGCCAAAGAGGTAATAAAAAAATATGCAAAAGGGGATAAAGATGCACCATTAAAGGTTATATCACTTGGTATGGGAGTGCAATCTACTGCATTATATTTAATGAGCAGTATGGGATATAAAGTACCAAGAGCAGATGTTGCTATATTCGCTGATCCACAAGCAGAACATTATAAAACTTACGATATGTTAGAGTGGTTATTAGATTGGAAAGAAAAAAACAATGGTATAAAAATAATTGTTAATAAAGATTTTAATCTATTAAGGGATATTTTGAAAGCACAAAATTCAAGAGGAGTAAGGTTTGCTTCAATTCCTGCTTTTACAGAAGGAGGTGGAATGGTTATGAGGCAATGCACAGGAGAGTATAAAATAAATCCTGTTAAACAATCTGTAAGGAAACTATACAATCTTGAAAAAGGGAAAAGAATGAAAAGAACAGAAATGTGGCTTGGAATATCATTAGATGAAATAGAAAGAATGAAAGAATCAAGAATGTATAATATAAAATATTTTTATCCATTAATATATCATTCAATATCAAGAAAGGGTTGTATTGATTTTTTTATAAACAACAACTTCCCAGTGCCTGTTAAATCTTCTTGTGTGTTTTGTCCTTATCATTCTAACAAATTTTGGAAAGAAATACAAAAAGAAAATGGTACAGCTTGGAAACAGTCAATAAAAGTAGATAAGGCAATAAGGGATTCATCTAAAAGAGGATTAAGGGATAGATTGTATTTACACAGGTCTTGCACACCACTAGAAGATATAGATTTTGATGATGGGCAATTAGAAATGTTTGAGGGGTTTGATTGTGAAGGACATTGTGGATTATAATGAAAGATAAAGAAAGAGAAATACTAGGTAAGCTAAACAATTTCTTTTTATCAGATTTATTAGAAGAATCAGAATATGAATATAACAGATATGATGCTGAAAACAATCACTATATAGTTGAGATAAAACACAGGACCAATCACTATAAAAACACTATGATTGAATTTGATAAGTTTAGCTACAATCTATTATATGCAGAAATGAACAATAAGAAATTTATATATGCAGTTCAAATGATAGATAAAATATATGTGTTTAACATCACATCACTAATGTCAAAAGGTTATTTCTTTAATTGGGAATGGAGATTGATGCCAAAACAAACAGAACACAAAGATAAGAGATTAATAAAAAAGTTAGTTGGTTATATAAACATTAGTAAAAGAGTAAAAGAAATTGATTGATATTTTAGTTATTGTTTTTTGATTATTCAAATATTTAGTTATATTACGTTACGATATTATGGCTAAAAATATACAAAATAAAGAAACCAATCGTACAATCCGTACAAAAAAAGACAAAAAGAGATTTTTAGAAGCATTTGAAAAGAAAGGGTGTCATATATCCAAAACTTGTAAAGATATAAATATAGGCAGACAAACATATTATGATTGGATAAACCTTGACAAAGATTTTAAAGAAGCTTGTAAAGATATAAAGGAATCTTTAAATGATGATACTGAAGATGCACTAATGAAGGCTGTTTATGATGGAAATGTTTCAGCAATAATATTTAGGTTAAAAACAAAAGTTAGGGATAGAGGATATGATGAAAGGCAATTAGTAGAACTTATTAAACCATTTGATAGGATTGATCTTGAAGGCATTTAAAAATCCAATACTAAAGAAAAAAAATTACTTCCCTCATCAATGGGATTTCCTTACTAAGGGTGGTAATACTGGTGCTCGTGTTTCAGCTATGGTTGGGGGTATGGGTTGTGGAAAAACACGTGTTGGACTTTCTAAGTGTCTGCTCTCGCTGGTGAATCTTCAAAACCCTGAACTTGGTAAGTCAAATGGATTAATTTTATACCCAACATATTCATTAGCAGAAGAAGTGTTTGTTGAACCCTTCTGTGAACTACTTGAGAAATCCAGTATCCCATATGATTATAATATATCACAACATAAGTTTAGAACATTGTTTGGTAATGTTAAAATATATGTAACCAATCAGGCACATAAGATTGTTGGTAGTAATTATACCTTTTGTTATATAGATGAGATTGATGTTGAATCTAAAAAAAATGCTGAGATAGCAGTTAATAAAGCATTAGGTAGATTAAGAGGTTGTGAAGATGCTGAATTGTTTATGACTACAACACCAGAGGGTTTCAAATTTGCACACGAATTTCTTGTTACCAAAGGATCACCAAGTAAATATTTAGTACACGGAAGAACAGTAGATAATCCCTATCTACCAAAGTCATATATAGAATCATTAAAAGAGAATTATGATGAGAATCTATTGAAGGCTTACCTTGAGGGAAAATTTGTCAATTTGCAAAAAGGAACAACTTATAATGGCTTCTCAAGAAAAAGAAACTTACAAGAATGTAAATACAACCCCAGCTTACCCATTCACGCAGGAATTGATTTTAATGTATCCCCAATGGCTTGTTGTATCATACAAGAGCAACCATATAGTCCTCACATACAAGTCATAGATGAGATACTATTATCACAAGATGGTAGTGGTGATCTATTAACTGAGAGAGTGATGAATACTATAAAGGCTAAATATCCTAATAGCAATTATAATGCCTATCCAGACGCAACAGGTGCTGCAAGACATTCATCATCAAGATATTCAGATATTCAAATTATACAGAAAGCTAATTTTTTAGTTCACGTTAGGCATATCAACCCATTAGTAATTAACAGGGTTAATAGTATGAATAACAATCTAAGCAAAGGAAATATAGTTATTGATCCTAAGTGTGAGATGTTAATAAGAGATTTAGAACAAGTAGTAAATAAAGAGGGTAGCAGGGATATAGACAAAACAAGTAATAGCGATCTTTCTCATATCTCTGATGCTTTAGGATATTATGTTGATTACAAATTCCCCACAATTAAACCAGCAATAGGAGTAAAAGATAGATGATACCAAACATAGGACAACTCAACGTGTTAGTGTCTAAATTTGACATTAAACAACAAAGAAAAAACAAGTGGAAACAATCAAGATATGAAGCACTTGATTATTACAATGGTAACACATTAGAATACACATCAAAATACTTTAGTGCATCAACACTAAGTAAGGTTGTTACTGGTAATATCAATATAGCTAAACGTATTATAGATAGAATTAGTTTAGTATATATGACACCTCCTATTAGAACATATACTAAAGAAGATATTGATACATACTTCATAGAGAAAGATTTAAAACTACAAAGATTAGAACGTGTTACTAACCTACTTGATGCAGTGCTTCTTAAACCTTGCTGGAGAACTAAAGAAGATGGCAGTGGTTGTATTGAGTATGATATTATAACAGATTATGAACCAATCTTTGGTGATGATCCATTAAAGCCTGAAGCAATAACATATCCTATAACATCTAAATCAACGGTATTAGATGGTACTCCTGAACTATGGGTGTATTGGGACAGGGATAATACCTTTACCTTTGATGAAGCAGGAAAGATGTATGCTGAAGATGATAACCCTGATATGATAAATCCTTATGGTGTATTACCTTTTATTGAATGTTTTAGAGAAGGCAAACCAGAATTTAGTTATATTGATACCAATGCTAGTAATGATTTAATCTCTACTAATCTTGGAATCAATGTAGCAGAAACTAATAAGAACGCAAACGTAATGTTCCAGTCATTCGGATATTTATTTGTTAATGGTGCTGGGATAGATAAAGATACTATGCAAATTGGACAAGACAAAATTAATTTCTTAGGGGTAGATGGTAGTATTAGTATCGTATCCCCTCCTAACGCAATACCAGCACTTGATGAATCTATACAATCATCATATAAAATGTTAGCACAAAACTATCATCTACCCATCAGCTTTGTTGAAGGTAGCACAGCAGCTTCAGGTGTTGCACTTAAACTCAGAAACATTGAACTCACTGATGAAAGAAAATCTGATGTAACACGTTGGAGAGATATTGAATTTAAGCTATTTGAATTAGAACGTCTTATGATAGCAGTAGAGTTAGGACAAGATGCTGGTGATTTAGAAGATGTTGATTTTAGTGAATCTGTTGAAGTTCTAAACGATCAGGAACAACGTGAGAAATGGGATTGGGAATTATCCAAAGGACTGATTGACTTAGCTGATATACTAATGGCTAAGAATCCTGATTTGAACAGAGAAGAAGCAGAAGAACTATTAGCTACAAAGAAAACTACATTTGGTGAAGAACCAGAAGCAGAAGCACCTGAGAATACATTATTAGCAGCACTTGCTAAACCAGTTGAATAATGGCAGATCAAAACGCAATAGATAGTGTATCACTACTAATATCTGACTTAATAGATAGAGCAAGAAAAGAATTAGTAGATGATTTAGTTACACTTGGTTATGATATTAGAAACAATGAAGCATTTGTTACTGCCTTAAATCAATTAGATATAGCAGACACATTAAGACAAAAGATAAGCAAGGCATCTAATTCATATGTTGCTGCACATAGACAAGTATTAGAATCTACCATAGGATTTGCAGAAGTTAAAGCATCTACACTAACCAGTTTTATATCTCTTAATCAACAAGTATTAGACAATACAGTTATTAATACTGTTGCTGCACATATTAGAAATGAAGTGGCTAAAGGTGTATTGGCAGGAATGTCAGCAGATGCTATTGCAGAATCAGTTGCATCATCATCAATATCTACATCACAAATAGAAACACTAATTAACACTACATTAAATTCATACTCCAGAACTATCACTAATTCAATGATGGAAGTAGCACCAAAAAATACTAAGTATGTTTATATAGGTCCAGTTGATTCTGTGACAAGAGATGAATGTTTAGATATGGCAAGTGCTGGTGAAATGACAAGAGATGAAATCACATCTAATTTTGGTGAAGCAGTATTGATGGACGGTGGTGGATTTAATTGCAGACATAAATGGGAGATAGCATCTACTGAGGGTAAGGGATTTAGTGAACAATCTAAAGTTGAAGGACAGAGGAAATCAAATGCTTGATGCTAAATTCTTTTTAGAAGTAGGACCTAATGTAAGAGATAGATATAGGGATCACATATTTAAAAAAGCTAAAGATGTATTTGGTAAATCATTTAAAGGCTATTCAAAAGAATATGGTATAGCTAAAAGAGCAAACAAATTTAAAAGACAAGCAAGATCATATTCTAATTCAACTGCACCAGTATTAACATCTGATTTATTAAAAGATTTTAGTTTAATAAGAACATCAAGTGGTGGATTTCAATTAGGTTGGACTACATTTGGTGCAAGAGTATCTCAATTAGCTAAACGTGGAAGGGTATTAACAACATCATCACAACCACTACCAAAAGCAGAACTTAGATTTTTAGAAGTAAAATCAGATAAATATATTAAGAAGGGATTAGGTCCTAATAAAACAACAAGACACAGAATTGGAAAATAAATAAATGTTTTTTATTGTTAAATATATTATATATTATAATTAAGATTTTTGAATAAATATCCACAGAAGGAGTAAAAATGTCAGAAGAAAATAAAGTAGAAACTCAAACTCAAGGTGATCAAAACACCGTAACAAATGACAGCACACAAGCTGAAACAAAAAATGTACCATATGATAGATTCCAAGAAGTTGTTCAATCTAAGAATGAGATGGCAGGACAAATTGGTAAACTTCAGGCACAGATAGATAAGATGAATAGTGATAATAAATCAAAGCAAGAAGCTAAGATGGTTGAAGATGGAAAGCTGAAAGAAGCACTTGATATTGTTACTAAAGAAAGAGATTCTTTTAAAACTCAATCAGATCAATGGAATACTTACCAATCTGATAAGAGAGAATCACTTATGTCTAAACTAACTAATGATGAAGATAAATCTATCGCAGAAGGTTTGAGTGATTTGAATAAATTAGAAACTTATGTTAATAAGGTTGTAAATGTTAATGCTCCCTCAACATCAAAAGCAAGAGCCACAACAGGTAAAGTAGGTGAAATGGGTGGTTATTCTTCTTATGCTGAATGGGCAGAAAAAGATCCAAAGGGTTACCAAGATGCAAATAATTCTGTCAAAGGAAGTGGGATTAA
>VTLG01017321.1_pt1 | contig 29653 bp, 43 predicted proteins | sample 4694571 | NCBI WGS metagenome assembly VTLG01 (sample SAMN12604809, study PRJNA352737) | marine metagenome | biome: ENVO:00000447; feature: ENVO:00000209|ENVO:00000569|ENVO:01000036; material: ENVO:00002151; isolation source: viral sequences binned using virsorter ...
TGGATGGTGGCACCGTCACATTCCAGCTCGACCGGCTCGACTATCGAAGCGTGGACAGTGGCGATCCATTGGTGGGCAAGGTGGACGGGCCTACGCTGGTGATTGACAGTCTCGTAACCGTGGCCGGCGTGGCCGGACTGCTACGCACCGCCGCTTCTGGGTGTGCCGAGGTGGACTGCTATCTGTGGCCCTTGGGCGGCTAATACTCGAACCAGTAACGGCCCATAGGCTCGAGTATGCCTACGCTGTGCTTAGCCCGCGTTAGCGCCACGTACGCGATCCGGTTTTCAGCTTCGAAGCTGCCGGCGCGCCTCTCCATTTCTACCACCTTCGGTAGCGACGGACACAAGATCACCCGATCGGCTTCGCGTCCCTTGACGCCGTGGACTGTGGATAACCTGACCTCTGGGCGCGGTAGCTTACCGTGACTTTTCCATAGGTCGCGGTAGTAGAGCCTATCCATGGGCGCCACCTTGGATAGCGGCTCGATGTGGTCTTGCGTCAACGCTTGCGCCAGCGAGTCAAGGCCGAGGCCTACCAAGTCGGAGCGGGTCACGTCTCCGGCGATGTCGTTAACGCGCGTCTTTACACCCCAAGGACACAGAGCGCCCGGCCGGCGTGAGCTGGGCAGCATGTCAAGCACCGCCGACAGCTCCGCGGCGTCCACCGCCTCACCTTGGGCAATGAGCGCCGCAGCTTCGATAGCGCGGATCGTCTTCGGCCGTCCGAGTGGATTGGGCCCACTGCCTCGCTCGGTGATGTACGGCGTCCGCGCGTCATGCAGCATGCCGGCGATGTGGCCCACCGCGTAGCGGGTACGGGCGACACAAAGGGTGCCGTCTTCGGCGTAGCGGCCTATCTCGGCGCGGCGCAGCCACCCGATCGAGCCCTCTTCGGCTGTGGGTCTATAGGTCTTAGATACCCGGTCGTGGTTTCGCTCGATGATGCGCTGGGCCCGCTTGTGGATGGCCTTGGGCACCCGCCAGCTCTGCTCCAGGATCTGCGTGTTCCACCTCTTCGCAAGCCACATCAGCCAGTCGGGAGAGCTCCCAGCGAAACCATAGATCGCTTGATCGTCGTCGCCGGCTACCACCACCTCCACCGTTCCCGGTGAGTCTATGGTGGGCGTCATGGCGGCGATCTGTAGCGGGCTAAGGTCTTGGGCCTCGTCGATTATCAGATGGGACACCGGAAGCCGTATCCGCTGCCGGATCGCCGTCTCGAGGATCGAGGTGTAGTCGTGTTTCTCGATGTCGGCGAGCCATGAGCGGTAACGCCTGGCAAAGACGATAAACGCGCGGCGATCGTGGTAGTGCTCGATCTGATCGGCGGTCTCTTCGTCCGTTTGGACCTTCGCGCGGCCCAGCTCGAGCCAAGCCAACAACCGGTTATCGTCGGCCGTTACGCGAGGGGCTGGGTCGTCGTCGAGGTCTACAGCTCCACTGGCAAGCTGGTAGCCGTAGGTCTTAGCGAAATCTGCCAAGTCTTTGTCTGTGACGTATTGCCCACGCGACAAGGACAGCGCGCGAGCCATGGCCGAGTGAATGGTCCGAAAGTGCACCAGCTCACCGGCCGGAATCCCGGCCTCGATAAAGCGCGAAACCGCAACGCGCCGGGCTTCCCTGGTGAAGGTGGCAAAGCCCAGGCGCCCAGGATCTACTCCTTGGGCTACCCATTCCTCTGCTATCTGAAGAAGGCGTGTCGTCTTGCCGGTTCCAGGTGGTCCAAGGATTAGGCGTCGTTGCATTTCTTATGGTCTCGCGTGTTGAGCTGCCGTTCAATAACGATATGCCCGTGGCCAGATTGCACAAGGCTGGAACGTGTCCCACCCCCCCGCACAATCTCCCCAAGTCGGCTACCCGTCTTTGCGGTGGTGGTCTCTTTTGTACGGCCCACGCTCAAGGCCGGACTTGCATCCGGGGCAAAGGATAGCGCTCCAGCCGCGCGACACTACCCGCTGGGTGTGGCCGCACAGTGAGCAGGTGATCAGCACCGTGTAGTGCCGGCCTTGTTTGATGCGGTTCGAGAGGGTGGCGCGGCCCACGATATCGGGTACCTCTCGATTGGCCTCGAGCGCCCGATTCAAGACCTCACGCAGCTCCAGCCGGAGCGCTTCGACCCTGGACCCGCGGCGCGGATCATCGAGTGGGATCACGATTTCGGCCAGGTGTTCTGTTCCGAAATTAATCGAGCGCCACAGGGCCCAGTCTTCTTTTCTTGCTTTCTTGGGGATGATCACTTGTCGTCCTCCAGAGCCGCACCCATCGCGTCGGCGATCTTGTTGGCGATGCCTGCCTCTTCGGGCTTGGTGTAGGCCACCAACTCGCCGATAGTGTTGTGGAATTGGCAGAACCGACCCCCCCGCCAGTCGCGGAACGATGAGGAGGTGTCCCAGTCCAGGCCGGCGTCATCGGCAAGGACACCCCAACACCCGACGCTGTCCATGGCTAGCTCGGCGCGGTCTGGGTGGCTGTGGCCCGCGTCATCGCGGGTGTAGTCAGCAAGGATCTCACGGTTGGTGTTGATGTAGATCACGGCGGTTGCTCCGTGGGGGCTGGGCCCCCGGTGGTGGTTAGGGGGTCTTGCCATATTTGTCTGCTACGCCCATTGGGGCGTGCTGGGCTTTGTCGTAATAATCGCCGTCCCCGGTGCGATAGCTCATTTTTGTGTGGGCGATATGTGCTGCACGCTTGTACGTCCCCTCGATCAATTGATCCGCTAGGACTTTGATTTCAGGTTTCAGGCGGGCCGTGAGCGTAGACGTGCACTTTTCTTCGGTGCCGACACCAAAATTACCGCACATCGCGTGGATGAATTCATGAACAATTGTGGTGGCCATCAGCTCCGGATCGTTGTCCTTGTCCAACAAGATGAGAGGCACCTTTATGCAGGTGTCGGGTCCGTTCGGCTCTCGGATGCATTGTCCTGCCCAGCCGCCCTCTGACAAATCGGCGACTCGCACTGTTTGGCCGAAGCATGACTCAGTCATCTTGTGGAATCCCAGAACGGCCCGCGCGGCCCAGGCCCATCCCCGTATAAACTCGCTGGATACGTGCTCGGCTTTGTTTAAATTTTTAAATGAGATCATTGTGCTGCCTTCTTGAGTGTGTCCAGCTCGCGGGCCATCGATAGGAGAAGCTGAAAAAGATCGTCTCCGTTCTCTCCAGCCCACTCGCTCTCTGGTATGGATGCGGATAGCACCCGCTGCTCATGGGTCGCGGCGTCCCACTTTTGCCTGGACTCGGCGGCCTCTTTGGCTTGCCGCTCTTCGCGCTCCCGCTGTTCGGTTGCGGCAGCGCCGGTCTCGGCCTTGATCGTTTGTGCTACAAGGTCTGCGGCTTCGCTAAGGCCGGCAGCTTTGAGCGTCTCGAGAATTGTTTGTGGTGTGGCGTTCATGTTGTGCTCCTTGGGGGCTTGCGCCCCCGTTGGTGGTTTAGGCGATGTCGGCGACCTTCCATGCGATCCCGTGAAGAGATCCGGCCCACTTGCCGGCAATGGTGCAACGATCGGCCGTTAAAAGGACCTCTTCGGTTCCCCACGGAAATTTGGCGGTGCCCTGGGCAATGACGATCTTGTCAAAGTGGGTCCCAGATCCAAGCACGACGGGTTCTGCGTGGATGATGAGGCCGCGTATAGTCCGCGTAAACTGGCGGCGGTGCCATGGGTCGGCGCCCTTGCAACCGCACCCACATTTTCGCTCGCTATTGATTATTTTCACGCGCTGGCCGCTCGTCAGGTCTGCGATCTTCTGGCTCGCGCGGCGGTCGGCTGCGTTCATGTTGTGCTCCTTGCTACCCCTTGAGAGTATAGGAGGGCGCGCAACGCGTCAATGCTCTTTGTTGCTTTTCCCGTTCTACTCGAGGGAAATAATCACGCCGTTGGGGGCGCGGCGTCCCAATCTGTTGTCCCATCGGCGGGCTTGGCGGGACTCAACCACACGCGGATTTGCTTTCCGTCAACGCGGATCGTTTTATCCTTCCAGCCCATGCGGGAGAGGTGGCGGGCCAGCTCGGGGCGAGTGATTTCGGAGTCAGACTGGCGCAAGCTGCGGAGTAGTGGCGTGAGGCGTACGGCTCGACGCTCGCCCACCTCGATAGCGCATCCGCGGGCTAGGTCGGCTTCGCAGTCGCCAAGCCGGAGGCCTTCGAGGCGTTCCGCCAGCTCTTCCCCTATGCCTCCCGCGCGGGAAGCCTCTGGGGGTTGCTCGTACACCTTTGCACCCTCCAACAGCTCATTTACCCACGCGTCGTAAGCGCCGCCGCGCACGCTAGGCACCGTGGGCAGGTGTTGCAAGATCTCCAGCAGCCGCCGGCGCATTTGGTGGCGCTGGACCACGTGGCCCGGCTGGATTTCATAGTCTTTGCCCTTAACGGTGAACACGTAGATCGGCGGATCGGTGAGATAGATCTGGACGCTATCCGGCCTCCAGGCTTCGGCTAACTCTTCGGACCGCTTGTCCTCGGCTTCGGCCTTCTTCAGAGCCCGCCGCGCGATGCGTTCGGTCGCATTTCTCATGGCGGTCTGGGTGTCTTGTCCGTCTCTATATTGTTTAACGGCCGATAGGGCGCGTCCTACGGTCCGCTCTATGTGTCTATGCCCCTTCGCCCTTGCGAGGCCTCCTGGGCGGCTTGCAACGGCACTAGCGGCGTCCTCCACTGTGCCGCCGTGCTTTAGGATGTCGTAGGCCAATGTCCAGTCGTAGCCGCTGGAGCTGGTGTCTCCTTTGCTCTTGCCTTCGCCCCGGAAATGCGCTCGCACTTGTTGGTTGCCCTCGATGATCGAGCGCGCGGTCTCTGTGAGGTCTCCTGGTATTGATACGTCAACATCAGAGGACAGCTTGAGCTGTGGGGTGGGGAGCTGTGGGATCCATTGGTCCAGCTCAACTGCGTGATAGCGCCGGCCCGGCTTGAAGGCTTCGATCTCCACCAACACCGGCCCGGCTGGGTCTTTGCAGTTGAAGCTGCCGGGGAGACGAAGAAGCCGCGCGGCGTCGTGGCAGGCGTCGGCACCCAGAAATGCCGCCAGGCGGCGCGAGAGCGCCGACAGGGCCCCAGGTGGGTTCGGCTCGCTTAGGAGCCAGTAGAGGTGCACTCCGTGGGCAGAGCGGACCACGATCGAGGGCGGATGCTCCAACGATGCGAATTGGGCCCGCGCGGCTTCCTCGCTTGGGTAGTCCTTCCAGTCAAGATCAGCCCACAGACAACAGCCCTCCGCGACGTCTTCGGCCTTGCTCCCTTCCGCGGTGAGCCTGGGCAAGACACCGAAGAAGACGGCACAGCGCCGGTCTCGGGCCCAGGGGATGATCCGGGGCAGCGCAGCTCCAAGCTCCGCGGGGCTGGACCATGCCCGCCTCACCCGCATGTCTCCCGGCTGTCTTGGCTCGCCCGTGGCGCGGTCAACGATACAGCGGGTCTCGATGTAGCCGGCCGTCTCCGCATAGAGGGTTTCAAGAAATGCCAAGGTCTGCGTGATGTCTGCTGCCACTTTCGATCCATGGGAAGGGGCCGCGGCCCGCCGTGGTTCATCGCAGATCCCCACTAGCGAGCCGGGCCCAGCAGGTCTTTGCCACTGCGCTGGCGATGTCCTCTAAACCTACCGCATTTGACCCAATGGCGCAAAGCGCACCCGTTACGTCTTATACGCGCGTAGAGTGAAAGTAATTTTAAAACTTTATTTATAAAGCCCAGTAAGAAAGCCCAGCAGATAGTGTCTACACTGCATCGCCTAAAAGTGACACCTCACGCGCGGGCGTTCTTGGGGGGAAACACAGAAGAACACTACTTGGTGGGCATTTCTACCCTTGCTATTCTGCCAACATTCTTGTCGATAGAATATAGTGATCAGAATTGCGTTCACTCCCACGCGTACAAGGGCCGTAACGAATGCCAGAACGCAGCAAGTAGTGTCTACTGTCACAGGGCGCCGGAGCCCCGCCGGGGTACAATGGGCGTAGGGAGGTGAGCGTGGGGCGGAAATTCACAAATGCAGAGGCGAAGGCTCGGCGGGACGTTGTGGCCTCACGGCTGGACTCCACAGCTCCGGGCTCAACGCTACCCCATGCGGTAGCTGTCGAGCTGGCCGCCGACTTCGGGGTGACGCCCGATCAGATCAAGAAAGACGTCCAGAAGGTCTTGAGGGAAGCCAAGACCGAGGCGATCATTCGCAAGTCTGGGCACCCAGCGGGGGACCTTGTCGTTCTACCGCCTGCAGAGGCCACGCCCACGTACGCTCTAATGGACGACGAGGCACGGCAGCTCATGCGGACCGCGGCTATCCGTTTGCTCCGCTGTGCCGCCGCCGTAGATGACCAGGGCATGCCGTACGCACTAAACCCCAAAGAATCCAAAGACGCCGCGCAAGCGCTGGCCATCCTCCTGGGCCAAGTGCCCGACGTCTTGTCTTTGCGGGCCAATCTGGACGACGAAGCCGCCACCGCTACCCTTGACCTGGGCGGCGACGCTGGAGGCCTTGTGGAGGCGCTCAAAGCGCTACCGCCGTCCTATCTCAAGCAGGCAATGGGGGAGTAAGTGGAGCTCCGCACAGCTCTCGAGCGGATAGCATCTGTTGTTGAGGCCTACTCTGCAGATCGGCTCATGCAGTACACCCATGACGAGGCCGGCGCGCGCGGTGGGATGTCACCCCCACAGCGCACGTTTCACCAGAGCCAAAGCCGTAAGCGGGCATTCATTGCGGCCAACAAGATTGGCAAGAGCTACGCCGGAGCTGCCGAGGCTTGGTATCACCTCTTGAGCCGACACCCGTTCCGCGAGACACCGCCGCCCGGATCGGAGGGGTGGCTGTTGTCGCCTGACCTAATCACGGGCTGGAGGACTGTTTCGAAAGCACTACATGAACTGGAGCCTCCCGACGTCTTAGACCCGGCGTGTCACTATGTTGACGGCGTGGGGTACCTCTACCGCGGACTCAAGATCTTGAAGGTGTCCGGCGCCCATGGCGGCGGTTTCATGGTTGGCAAGGGATGCGAGCAAACGACGCTGGCACTCGAAGGTGCGCGGATTCAGTGGGCATGGATCGACGAGCCGCCAAAGCAACAGCATTTCCACGGGTTGCGCGCGCGGCTCGCTATGGATCTGGGCCCGATTTGGATCACAGCTACACCGATCGGCCGCCCGGTTGAATACCTGCGGAACCTGCTAGACGGCAGTGAAGAGGAAAGCGTCGAGCCGGAGGCCGGCTGGGATGTCTGGCACGTGGAGCTGACGCCAGAGAATGCGCCGCACAGAACACCCGAAGACATCGAGGCGCAACGCACCGAGTGCAGCCCGTGGGAATACCGACAGCGCATCCTATCCGAGTGGGATGGGCTCACCGCCGATCGGTGGGTGTCCGGATTTTCAGAGGGGAACCTCTTCGACGACGCCGAAGCACCGATCAACGTCGAAGGAATAGGCCTTGGATTCGACCATGGCGAGCGCCCAGGCAAGTCGATCTGCCATCTAATAGCGTGGGACGGCTCGGCGGTGTGGGTCTTGGGCGAGTACAGCAACACCGAGCAAAGCACGCCGCGCGAAGAAGCTGCAGAGGTGATCGCTATGCTCAAGCGCTGGGGACTGTCGCCTTACGAGGTCTCCGAAGCGAGGGGCGACACGAACAGCGGCGGCCGGTTGGGCATGGGCTACACCATGAACGAGCTCTACATGCGGGCCTTCGCGGAGCTGGCCGGCTCGAGTCGTCCACCGTTCCGTATCGCAATCCCAAACAAGCGCCGCGGCTCGGTCAATGCGCGTGTGCGGATCATCAGTAACGCCTGCGTGGATGGGCGCCTGCGAGTCCACCGCCGATGCTCGCGTCTGATCCACAGCCTACGCCATTGGCGCGGGGCGAATGACGACCTAAAAGATCCATTTGATAGCATGGGCTACATTGCCGAGGTCTGGCTACATCCATCCATGCAGTCCGGTCCCGGCCGGCTTATTATTTCGTAGGGGCGGTCAGTGGCTACCATCCCACCGCAAATCCAACCGGCCGACGAAGACGATCGCAAGCGATGGGCCGACCAAGCCCAACGGATCCGCATTCTAGAGGGCGCGCACGAAGACGACGTCAGAGACGACATCCGCTCGATGTTCGCGTTGGAGATTGCGGTAGATCTCGAGATATCTCCGGACCTAAGCCGGAACACGTTTCTAATGGTGAGCCAACAGCTCAATACGGCCTACAGCACGCCTCCAGAGGTGCGGACATCAGAAGAGGCCGACCTTTCGCCCATCGTCACACCGCGGCTGTGGCCGCAACAGGCACAGACCGGACTCTACGTTCAGGCCTTAAATGAGACGCTGGTGCGCGTGGACTGGGCGTATTGGAACGACGCAACCGAGGCGACCTATCGAACCGTTCCGCCGGATACCGTTGTGCTCACCGCCGACCCAGCCCAGCCCGATCGGCCGGCGCGGGTCGAAGAGGTCAGGCCTCGACAACGTGGCGATGGAACCACGGCATGGACGTGGGATGTCTGGGACGTCTCCGATCCGGCGGCGCCCATCTACCGGATCGATGTGGTGGACGATCGCGGCGTGCGTCACGACGCAACCGCGCAGTTCTCGCCAGAGCTGGCGGGGTCGTATCCGTACCGGGACACAAGCGGCGCTCCGGTTCTGCCCTATGTCCTCTACCATCAGCGCGTGGGCTCTAAGCTGTGGTCATGGCGCCGCGGTGTGGAACTGGTACGCGGTACGCTTCGGCTCTGCTCGCTGTGGTCACATTGGACGGACGGCTTTAACTCTTGCGCGCACCCACAACGCTACGCGCTTGACGTGGGCTCGCAGGCCGGCATTACCAAGAACGTTAGCGGCGTACCGGTAGAGGTGATCCCCACCGATCGCAAGTCGATTTTGAAATTCACCTCGACCGGCGCAACTGGTGGCACACTGTCGCAATTCTCGGCGGCAATGGAGCCGCGATCCGCTGCAGAGGCTCTCAAGACGTATGAGCAAGGGCTGGCATGCTACGCCGGCCTAAACCCCAGCGACCTGCAAGTGACCGGCGCTCAATCTGGATACGCCATTGTCGTTAGTCGCGAAGGACAGCGCCGCAAACAGAGAGCGCTTGAGCCATCGCTCCGCATGGGTGATCAAGAGCTGTTGAGTAAGGCGGCCAAGCTGGCGAACGCCTACGGCTCGGGTGGGCTACCAGAAGAAGCCGCCGACTACGCGATCCAGTACCACGGCATTGGCGAAACGGAGGCCGAGCGCAAAGCCAAGATCGACACGGTGACGGCAGAGCTCCAGCTTGGGCTGATCAGCCAGATCGAAGCGCTACGCCGATTGCACCCGGAGATAACCAGCGACGAAGACGCGGTGGAGAGACTGCTAACCGTTGATCGCGTCGCCTCGATCCTTACTACCGCATCGCGCGGCGATACAGCGCGAGAGGAGAGTTGAACCATGGCCGACGACGAAACCAAAACCGAGAAGACGCCAGATAAGATCGAACAGGTGCCCTCGTTTCGATTGCGAGAAGAGACGGACCGGCGCAAGAAAGCCGAAGAGGCTACGGCCGCCGCGCTTCGACAGCTACAAGACCTCCAGGCGAAATACACGACGCTTGAAGAGACGCACACGGCCAGCTCGAAGACGCATGCGCAAGACCTGGCCTTGATTAGCGCTGGCGTTACCGATCCAGAGGTCCGCGAATTTGTGCGCTCCCGATGGAAACCCGAGAAGGATTCAGACACGTTTGAGGGATGGATCGACTCCCAACGCACCGAGCCGTCGCCACTGCTAAAGCCATTCTTGGGCAAGACAAGCGCCGAGCCGGCGCCAGCCCCAAAGGCCGAAGACGCAACCCCGGCCGCCGAAGCGAAGGCCCCTCCGGCGGGCAACCCCAACGCGGGAGCCGTGGCACCGGCCGAGCACAACGGGCAGCAATGGTCCAAGGCGGAGATCCAAGCCGCGCGCAGCAAGACCGGCGGCCGAGGTCTCGGGCCAAACAAAGAAGCGATCCTCGCCCAGCTCCGCGCGGAAGGTGCGATTCAGTAACGGATCGTGATAGTGTTTTAGCAACCCCGCCACGGTTCCGCTCACCGACACAGAGCGTATTGGGGATCGAAACCTCTACTAAATGGAGCCAATACCGTGGCCAACGAAATTACCTTTTCTGCTTTATCTTCGTCCGGTGGTCGGATTTCTGCCGTCCTGTCTGCACTCGTTGCCGAGCAGTTGTACGACCCCACCGATCTACGCGCGACCATGACGCGCTATGACTGGAACGCCTGGGGATCGTCCGCGATGGACATCACCCAAAACGCCGTACCCGGCGCTTTCGCCGCGGCCTCTTCGGAGACCTCCGGCGGTGCCTCCAATAGCGCCTATAGCACCAGCAAATTCACGTTGACGGTTGCGCGCTATCTGCGGATTTACCAGGTCACCGATCTGTTCGGCGTCTCCGGTGGGCCCATTGACGTCAACACCGTGGTGCAAAATCTCGTTGACGGCGTGGCGCTTACCATGACGGACCTCGTGACCACGCTCTATTCCAGCCTTGCAAACAACGTGGGCGACACCACAGTAAATCTGACCGTCGCTAATATTTACGAGGCCATGTTCCAGCTAAACAACTCGAGCGCGTCTCCGTCAAGCTGCGTACTTCACCCCGTGCAAATGAGCGACTTCATTAACGGGCTCCGCGCGGAGGCTGGGGCGATGCAGTATCAAGCGGCTACCGCTGAAATGTTGCGCGTTAAGGGCCCCGGTTTTCAGGGTACATGGAACGGGATCGACTTTTACCAGTCCGACTCCTGCCCAACTGCCAACGCTGGCGCCGACCGTGTCGGAGCTATGACCGCCGACGGCTGCTTTGCGTACACGCTTGCACCCGTCGCAGCTCTGCAAGGTCAAATCCCCGCCGATAGCATCTTGATTGACACCGGCGATCTGATCGTCGAGGCCGAGAGGGACGCGGCAAACGGTATGACCTCGTGCATTGCTAACCTCTACCCCGCAGTGGTTGAGGCCGAAGACTTGCGCGGAGTCGCCATTATCACCGACGCCTAACCGTGTTGGGGGTCCGCCACTCTCCCTTGGGCGGGCCCCCTTTTTTTAGAGAGGAACCATGCCACAGCCGATCGTTTTGTCCCAGCCTGCCCGCGACGTTTCAACCGTCGAGACGCCCGACGGGCTACCCGTTCCCCGTGGCAAGGTTCCGCCGCCGAAATTCGTCTATGTGACGTACCCGCGATCGTGGTCTTGGGCTGGGCCCGAGCATGGATTTCTGCCGGACCTCAAGCGAGTCGTAGCCAAGCCGGGCTGCAACGGCGTGGGCGAAGATCTGGACATGTCCCGCGTGCTGGCCGGCGTGTCTTCGAAGGGGGGCACATACATCCGGCCCGGCGATGAGCGGCTGGGAGAATTCGCGGACTATGTCCGGTACTACACGACGCGCGACGGCCGCCGCTGGTACGTCGACTTTTGCGAAGTGGCTACCGTATTGCCGAATGGTGAGGTCTTGTGGGACACCGGCGAAGAGGTGCAGGCCCAGTGGTTAGCGTTCCGCGCCGCCGTTCGGGATTCTGGGATCATTTCGCCCATGCTGGTCCAGGTGTACGAAGGCCTCCACGCCCGGCAGCGCAGGACCGTGGACGACTTAGGCGCCCGCATCCACAGCAACCCGCAGCTCACCCACAAATACGAAGAGGCTGTGCAGACATTGGCCGATATGGAGGCGGCTTGGTCCGCCAACAGCGCCGAGCTGGCGAAGAAGGCCAAAGCCAAGAAGCCGAAGGCCACCACAAAGAAGAAGAGGACCCGCAAGCCCAAGCCGAAGCTGACGCCCCCCGCGGCCGAAGAGGCGGCAGCCAATGGGTGAGACTAAAGGCCGGCGCGAGGCTATGAACCGATTTGTGGCCCAGCTTGTGAAGCATGGGAACCAAGCGGACTACGCAAAGAAGCTGGCCCGCGAGAATGCGATCAAGGCCGATCAGCGCGACGAGAAGAAACGCAGGAAGGGAAAATAGATGGGTGTCGAGGTTCGCTATTCGGCAAGATGGGACGGCCCCACGATCATCGAACGGGACGCCGCCCAGACCGTAGCCGTTGACCTCGAGCGCAATGGCTCCGACGCTACGATCAGCTCTGCGACGTTTAGCCTGTTTGATCCAAGCGGCTCGGTGAAGGTGGACGCACAGACCGCCACCGTATCGGGTGGCGAGGTGTCCTACGCCATTGGCTCAACGGTCCTCGAAGATGAGGCTTACGGCTCTGGATGGCTGGTCAAATTTGACGTGGTGATCGGCGCCCAGACTCACAGCTTTTACAATGACGCGGCGCTGTGTCTGGCGCGCGTCTACCCCCCCATTGGTCATACCGACTTGGTGGCTCGGCACAATGACATTGCGAACCTGCTGCCCTCTGGGATTACCTCAACCCAAGGCTACATTGACAGCGCCTGGGCTACGTTAACCGGGCGGATGTACAGCGAGGGCGTACCGTTTTGGCGGCTTCGTACGATGTCCGCACTACGCGACCCGCTGATCCTGTTGTCGCTGTCGTATGCGTTCCGGGACTTCTCGACGCTTCTTGATCCAGCCGATCGGTACGATGAGCTATCGACCCGCTACGGTGATCAGTTCGAGCGGGCCTTCTTGCAGATCCGCAGCCGTATCGACAACGACGAGGGCAACGCCGTAACCACGACGGCTAACCCCACGTCGGCCGTGATTATGCTGTCTTCAGGCCGCCGAAGCGGTAGGCGATAGCGTGACTCCGGCCGCCGCACTCACGGCGACGATCGCCCGGCTCAATGCGGTTAGCGGGTTAGTCGAAGCGCGATCGCCGATTGGGGTGCGCAACGAGTCCGCGCCCCGGATCAATCGCTCTTTTAGTGTCAAGGTTGAGGGCCTAAGCCCAGCTCCGGAGACAAGCCGCGGCCGGTCGGACACCTCTGGGCTTCGGATAGCGCAACGGCTACGCGTGGAGCTCTGCCACCAGCTCAAGCCTAACAGTGGGCAGGAGGCCCCGAGCCAAGCGCTTAGCGATCTTCACAGCGTCTTGAAGTCGATAAGCACGCCAGATACCACGCTAACCAGAGACGCTAATGTGGACGCGGGCAGTATCAGCGCCGACTATGCCGGTGGCGGTGCGTATCTTGTCCAGGCGTTTTCGTTAGACGTGATTTACGATCTGGACCTGACGCCCTAATGGCCGTTCTCGTTGACATACGCCTAAAGACGATCGAGGACTACATAACGAAGAAAAACGGCGGGCGGCCGCGGCCCACTACCCCAGACGAAGAGGACGTGGTCTATCGGTGGGTAGATCTTATGCTTGCGTATATCCGCAACAAGTGGCCGATCGATACCGGAACAAGCCGCGACCGGTGGTCGATTGTTTTTGACGGCTCCCCCGGCCGCATGGCTCTGTTTATCGAGAATCCCATGTACTACGCGGAGTATGTACACCTAGCTGGAACGCCACCAGATCCGCCACTGTGGGAAACGCTGATCCCGGAGGCGTGGGCATTTTTTGAGCTGCCCATGCGCGCCGCAGTCTTTAAGGCTGTGGACAGGACGGCCCGCAGGGTAGAGGAGCAACAAAGACAAGACCCGAGCCGCTCTGTTTTTGATTTGATTTTTGATCAATTTAGAAATCCAGAAGGCGGCACCTCTACTGACTTTTTGCTGGGTGGCGGCGGTGGCTAATCGAATGGCCGACGTAAAGATCGAGACGTCTATTGATTTGAGATTAGACGAGCGGATCGAGGGAGCCGCTTTAGATGCGTTTGATTCGTCGGCCAGCGAAATGAAACAAGCGATCTTGAATCAATGGAAAGGATGGAAATACAAGAACCGACGACTTGAAACGGTGGGCCGCAGCCGCCGAGCGTGGGACTACAAGCTCCAAGCAACTGAAGATCCGCGCCAGATCGTCTTCACCAACCATGCCCGCAGCTACTACGGAAACAAACCATACGCGGCGTATGTGGGCAGAACCAAGACCGCCCGCAAAGAGTGGTTGATCGTCCGCGACATGCTTGTGGATCGGCACCTACCCCGCCTCCGTGATAGGATGATCCAAGCGCTAAAAGACGCCCTCCGGACGCCCGGACGGCGGGTCAAGGTGCGAGAAAACAAGACAAGCTCATATAAGCGTTTTTCGCTTGAATCCTAGAGGGGCCCACAATGGCAGTTTCCACCGTTCCTAAGGTAAGGCGCGACGGCACGATCACACTGATCGACTCGGGCGCCTCAAACACCTACACCGTCGCATATGAGGACGGTGACTTCAGCTTCAGCCGCACCAAGGCCGCGCGGATCGTCGTGCGCGACCGCGGAACAATCGTAGGCGTTCGCAACGGCGACGATCCTGTGATGTCCCTATCGTTTACGGTCCACCTACGGGAGTTCACCAACAGCACCGCCGACGTGTTGATCGACGTGCTCGAGGACACCGGAAACGCCGCGGCGTATACCTCCGTTGGTACCGCTGCCTTCGAGCCGTACATGCTTGACTGCAAGCTGACGATTGAGGGCACAGACCACGGCGACCAAGCAGATGCGACTATCACGCTTTCTAAGTGCCTCTTCGAGTGGGATATTTCCGAAGGAGACCCAGACAAAGTGAGCGTCAAGGCCGAGGTCTATGGCGGATACAGCGTTACGGGTATTTCGGCTTGAGCCTAACGCTACCCGGATCTGTGGACCTTGGCGGCCAGCTCGGAACGGTTGAGATGTCACGGCCGCGGTCCTTTGTGGCGTGCAATGACGTCGTGGCAAGCTGGGGCGCCGGCCTATCCCGTGCGCACCTTGCCAGGATATGCGCGGCGGCGGTTGGGCTGTGCCTCGAAGAGGCCCCGGCCTACCGGGTGGAGGTGGGCGATCCGGTGGCGTACGGCGGGCTTGTCTTCGACTGGCTGGCGGCTCGAGGTGTAGCACCCACGCGGGTATACGAAGTGGGCCCCACGGTCATTGTGGCCTTGTCGGAATTCTTCCCTAAGGAGGTGGAGGTAACAGCCGCCGCGGATTTTTCCGATCCGGTCGTGGTTGCCTCGACCGGTTGATCCTTCAAGTCGAGAGGAGCTGGGGCATGGCACCGGGCGATTTTTACGACCTCGACGCCGACACACGAACGGCCCTCCTGGCCGATTGGCGACTGTCTCACGAGACGCCCGATGAAGCCAAGGCCGCCGACCGGGCGTCGAAGCGCCGCCGGCTTAGGAAACTCCAGCAGAGGCAGGCGAGCTAATGGCGATCAGCGGCGGCGATGTCAAATTTACCTTTACCGGTGACGCATCCGACCTCAATAAGGAACTGGGCAAGGTAAGCGGGAACCTCGACGGCGTAGTGGGCAGTGCCCAAGGGGCGGCCAACGACCTCGATCGCAAGCTGGGCCCAGCGGCAAAGAACGCCGGCAACCGGATCGAAGGTATGTCGGAGCAGTCCGGCGATGCCGACTCCATCCTACAGGGCTTGGCCGCCTCACTCGATATGGTCAACCCCGCATTGGGAGACGCCGCACGATTTGCCGGAGACGCTGCCGGAGGCCTCGAGGCCGTCGGGCGGGCCACCTTCTTGCTCAATCCTATGTTCTTGGCCGCCGCCGCCGCTGCTGCCGCCGTGGCGTTTGCCTTCGTCGAAGCTGCCGAAGCCGCCGAAGAGGCCGAGGCCGCCGTAGAGGCCGCCGCCGAGGCCGCGAGCAAGGCAGAGGCGGCCTATGGCTCCTTTAAAGACGCGATTAACGACACGGCCGACGCGTACCGGTTGCAGATTGGAGAGGTAACAGAGCTCGAGCTGGCCATCCGTGACGCTACCGGCGCCGTCGAAGAGCAGACCCGCGCGGGCGTTCTTGAGACGACCACAGCCATCGTCAACATGGAACGAAAGCTTGAGGCCATGCAAGCGGAGCGTAAGGCTCAGCGACTCAACGCCGAGGAAATAGAGAAGGCAATGGCCGCCGAACGGGCGCTGTTCTTGCAGATCGAGAAGAAGAAGGATCAGCAGGAAGCACTCGAGGCGCAAAGAGATACCGCCTTGCTGCAGGCAGAAGCTGCTCTGCTGATGGCCGATCAAGAAGAGAAGGATCGAGAAGAAGCCGCCGAAAACGCGAAGAGGCGAGCCGCCGCTAAGGCCGCCGCCGATAAGGCAGAACGGCAGAACCAGGCGGAGATCCTGAAGATCGAAAAAGAACGGGCGGCGATGAATGAGACGATCGCCAATGCCCAGAGGGCAGCCAACTCTGATCAGATGACGGACCAGGAGCGGATAGCCGAGGGCTATCGCAAGGAAATTGAAGCGCTAAACAAGATCCTTGAGTCTGAAGTGGCCACCGCTGAACAGAAGGCCGAGGCCCAGCGGGCGCTCGACGAGGTCGAGAAGAGGATTCAGCGTGAGCAGGCCGCGCGCGAAGCAGAGGTCGAGGCCGAGCGCACCGCAATGGAGAGGAAAGCGCTAGAAGAGTCGATAGCGCTAATGGAAGAGAAGAGGTCTCAAACACTAGGGGCCACCACAGCGCTTGTCGGTTCCATTGGCGACATCACGCAACAGGCTATCGAAAACCAAGGAGAGGCGGCCGGCGAGGGCGCTCAAGTCTTGTTCAGGATCAACCAGGCCGCGGCGCTGGCGGGAATAGCGATAAACACTGCCGAGGGTATCTCCAAGAGCATGACCCTACTTCCGCCGGCCAACGCGATCAACGCGGCCGCGGTCATAGCCGCCGGAGCTACCGCCGCTGCAACCATTGCCGCCGCACAGCCGCCGACGTTCCACAGCGGCGCAGCTCCGGACGAAGTCAACGCGCGGCTAATGCGCGGCGAGGCGGTATTGAACGCTTCGGCCGTTAGCGCGGTGGGCGGCGACGAGGGGGTGAGCGCCCTCAATGCGGGAACCGCCGCGCCAGGTGAGGCTATGGCGTTCATGTTCAAGCATCGCCTATTTGACGCCGTGGTCAAGGACAACGTGCGACGTACGGGCTCCCCACTTCGCAAAGCTATCCAGGGTGATAGGCTTGTGGGACAGGCGGCGAGGTAGGAATGGGGAACGACGTCACAGCAACACGGATGCGGGGACTGTTGATCCCCGATTCACGCGTAACGGTTGACGGCATTTGGGCGGCACAGTCCACTTATACCCAAGCGGGGCTGCGGCCGGACACACCAACGAAGACGTCGGCCGCCGATAGCCACCTCTCCATGGACGCCACCGGCACTGTAGCCACAGCGCAAGAGGGTAAGGATCTGCGGATCAAGTGCCAGCGTGCCGGCATGCCGTCTAATGAGCTGTCGCGCGGCGGGTTCATTTGGCAGAACGACGGAGACGCAAGCTGGCGGGGCTGGGACGCGCCAAACGTAATCACCGATTGGGAGGCTATCGCGTGGGTTGACGGCGTTTCACCGATCAATTCTGATTTCCACGCGATTACGCTTGCAGACGATACCGTTTTATCAGCTCAGGCCTATTTCTCTGGCGGTTCCTATTCGCTCTATGTGCGCAAGCGGGCCCCCGCAGATGGCGCGTGGAGCGTGGTTAGCGTCGCCAGCTATGGCGCCTCAAACAATCCCCACCCGTGTTTATTGTTGCTCCCCTCCGGCCGGGTCATGCTGTGGGCATGGTATCGGGACTCTGAAGGCGGCTTTGCTAACGTCCGCGCCTACTTTTCAGACAATGACGGGACCTCATTTACACTGGCAAGTGAGCGGGCATTGGCGGCCGACGTCAACATTGACACCGGCTCGACTGGCTACGAAGTGGGCCGGCTTCGCGCGGCGTACGCCAATGGCTCGATCTGTTTGGTTTCAGAAATCAAACAAAACGACACGACGCCCAAATATCGCGACGTCTTCCAACAGTGGGTCAGCACCGATCTGGGTGCGTCGTTTTCGGCAATCGGCAACACCTGGAACGGAGACAGCGCCATAGGGATCGGCGGTTCTGCCAATGACGGCGGCGGCAAATACCACGAGCTCGTGCCTGTGGGTGCGTCGTTCTTTATGTTCTACATCGATACTGACACAGACGCCGACGGAGACGGCGTGCCGCAGCTCAGCTACCGCAAGGTGGGATCAGCGTTTGAAGCATTCGAGGACGCCGACTCAACCGATACCGGGCTTGACTTGGCACAGGTGACGAAGACCGCCGGGACATCCAACACGGAGCTATCGGCGGGACAGCTTGCCGCCTATACCGACCCGAGCGGTAGGGTTTACCTGTTGGGCCGCGGCGGTCCCGACGCAATGAAGATCGGTGTCAGCTTCGATCACTGTGAAACGTTTACGGCGTTTGGCTCTGGGATCCAATCCGACACCTGGTATGAACAGTCGGTATCCGCGGGCAGCTCCACGTATCCCAACGAGATCACAGCTACCCACCAAGGCGGCCGGACGATCGTTGTACACAATCTGGTGAGTGCCGGCACGGTGGACAACAGCGCGGTGGCCACCTACCTCGGCGGCTGGTCAAGCGTCACCATGCCGAAGTTGTTCACAGCTCCAGCAGAACAGCACCAACTGGCCTTTGAAAATACCTATCTACCCTTCGACTTGCCGGCTGATGTGGGCTGGACGAAGAGCACCAGCGGAAGCCCTACGGAGTCGATAGCGGCGGCGTCTTTGGACTTGGCCACCACGGCGTCCACCTCTTCGATCTACTATCACCGGGACATCACCGGAGACGCCTACTCGATAGCGCGTGGCTTCGTCGTCAAGGTCTCGCTCAAGGTCAACACCGGGGCGTCAACAACCGCCGACTATGTGGCGGTGAAGATCAGAACAGCCGACAACACCAACCACTACGGGGTCTCTTTGAGGTTCAAGACGGCCGGCTGGCTGTTGGCTGACAACAACGCCTCACCCACGCCGTCAACGATCGGATCTGCTGTTGTTGACACCACCGACGGGATCGAAGTCCTCGTGGGCATAGCCGGCGACGAAGTGGTGACCTATTACCGCACGCATAGCATTCTGGGCGATCGGGTGTGGACGGCCGGGCCCGCCACCACTTCGCTAACGGATGGCGGCGCTGGAACGGCAAACAATCGGATTGAATTCGGGAGGATTGCCACCAGTGCCACCGCCGACGCCGAATTCTACTCTCTGCAATACACCGGCGGCGATGGCGCGTGGGTAGGCCCCACTGGACAGCGGCTGTCTGATTTGACCTACCCTGGGGATCTGTTCCCTCGGGACTATTCGGCGGCGCCTTCGTTGGTGACGGGTGGGATCAGCGTTTCCGCCATAGATGGCCCAGCGTTTGTGAATGACGAATTCTCGATCGTCAGCCGCTACGAATACGGGATCGGCCGGGCCGTAGTGGGCAGCGATGAGCCGCCCAGCCCGCGCGTTCGGTGGCGGTCGGCAGATGAGACGGAGCACACGATCGCTTTCGGACTGACCTCCACGCCGGCGGCTGATGAGGTCTACCCGTTCTGCGATGCAATCGGTGTTGCCCTCCTTGGGATTAATTTCCAGACCGCAACGCTGCAGGGCTACGACGTGGGAACGACCGCATGGGTTGACCTCGTGGTGATGGATAGCGCCACCGATATGTCCTCTCTGAACTGGACGCGGAAGGGCGACACCGTAGCCGCAACCAGCGCCAGCTCACACAGCGTCGAGCCCTTCTTCAATGCCGATGAGCTGGTGGGCGGAACGTTTGCACTCGATACCGACAAGAGAAAGATCGTGGGCAACAGCCCAGGAGCGTGGTCCGGCTCGCACAGCTCAAAGCGGCTGGCCACTGTGCAGGTGACGCTAAGTGGTAGCGAGGGGGCGTCGGGCACCTCCGGTGCAATCTGGGCACCGCAAATGGCCGGCACTGTACCGCTTCTGGGCAACACTTATAGCGCTTACCGGATCAAGATCGGCGCGGGCCAAGGAACGGTTGACGGCTATTACGAGATAGGCGCCATAGTTATCGGGCCCATGTTCATCTTCGCGGATAGCTACGCCTGGGGAAGGCAACAGGAAACCACCGTAAACACAGAGCTAACGGAGACGCGAGACTGGACAACGCTTTCAAGAGTGGTTGGACCCGCGCGGCGTACGCTTGAATTCGGCTGGACCGATCCCGTGGACCAGTACGCATTTGGTGACGCATCGCCCGATCCCAACTACGTCAAGACCACGACCACGGCGGGATCATTGCCCGCGGCGTCGAAAGGGGCGACTATCCGCCAAATGGAAGGCTATTTGCGCCAGCTCGACGGACCTCACACGCCGGTGGTCTACTTCCCGCGGATTGTGAAGAGCACCACGCAAGCTGACGATGACGCGGTCTATACCCGCCGTGGGCAATTCCTCTTCGGCCGGATTGTCTCCAGCGTGCGACGCTCTACCGTGCTTGGTGACGAAAACCAAGATGAGCTGGTGCGGCTGAACAAAGTCACGATTCAAGAAGAGGTCTAGGTGACACGGCCCCTCCGATACACCCGATCGGAGCTATCCGGCGCGTCCATGGTTTGGCTGCTGCGGGTGGATTACGCCTCGCGATCGTTCATGTTTTCATCGGCGTTTGTCCCGGCGGACAACTTGCCCACAGACGATGACGGGCGGCCTTACACGCTGGACGGCTCTTTAGGGGACATGCCCGAGATATCCGAGGCGTTCGACTTGTTGGCCTCGACGTCTTCGGCGCGGTCGTTGTCGTTCCGCGGGCTGGTGTTCCCGGTGGACATTGCCGCCCTAATCGAGGCTGGACACGACTTGGGAGCGGCTACCGGAGAGGTCTCCCTATGGCGCGTGGGCGACAGCTACAGCGACCGCCTGGTGTGGCTGACTGGGCCATTGTCGCAGCCCGAGTACGGAGCCCAAGGCGAGCCGGTAGCGTTTACGGTCGAAGAGAATCCATTCGACGATCTGGCGATCATCCCGAGTGGGCAGGCTCGCGCCTCCACCTCTTCGCTTGCCGCCGTCGAAGTTACCGAAGTCGGCGAGTATTACCCAACCGTATTTGGTACGCCAGGCCTCTACACAGATGAGGCGGGGGCTACAGAAAAGGTCCCCGGTACGATCGCTGTTGTTGTCGCTCGCACGGCCGGAGCATGCGACACGATTGTAATTGCAGGGCACCAGGTGGAGGCGTCAACGGTTCGGATCTGGTCCGGTGGAGCTCTCACCGAGGCCATGACCGTAAGCAACGCAAGCGACCTCTTGGGCAACACGATCGCCACGGTGGACCTGACGGCATCTACTGGGCCTATTGATCGCACGGCCGATGAATTCTTTGTGACTTGGGACAACGGCGGCGGTGCCGTTAACGACGTTGGCGGCCTCGTTACCGGCGGCGGCGATCTTCTGGAGTATTTCTTGTCCCGCTCGACGTTGCGGGTTGACTACGGACGGTTGACCGCGGCAAAGCCACACCTCAACCGGTACAAGTTTTCGGGCTACGTCAACGAAGCTGTCAGCCCTTGGGAGTGGTGCGAGATTAATCTCATGCCTCTATTGCCGGCGTCTGTGGTCGCTGGGCCCGACGGCGTCTATCCGGTGGTCTGGCGGTTCGATGCTATCGCAGAGGATGCGGTAGAGACGATCGACGCCGACAACGGGCTAGCCGTTCGCGCCGGCCCAGTGAGCTATGGGGCCGAGCCGATCGACGTTCGAAACGACTTTAGGATCGACTACGCGCCGGACGCTAACACTCAAAAGGCCCAGCGTTTCGTCCAGCTCCGCGCGGGCTACGACCGAAGCAATGTCAACGAGTTGGGCAGCTACTACGCCGAGGTGAGCGCCTCACGCTTCGGCAGTGCCACAAGCACAAAGACGGTTCCGATCATCTACGACGGCGCCACCGCTCGATCCATCGCGGCTTGGCAGGTTCGAGCGTATGGTCTCCTACACCGATCGGTGGCGTACACGGTGCCCAAGAGCTTTGGGTGGCTCACGCTGGGCTCTGTGGTCAAGCTGACGGACAGCGACTTGAGCCTATCGGAGAGGGTAGCGCTGGTTCAGGCTATCCGCTGGGAGACCGAAGAGGCGCTCTCTGTTACCTTGCTTCTCGTCGACGATCCCGTGCGCGATATATAATGGATACACCACAGGAGGTTTCCCCATGGCCACAGATCTAAGCGGTGTTGTTTTGCCGCATCTCAAGCGGATCACGCTCGGGGGTTCTGATGTTTTGACGGAGGTGAATCTGCCAGACACCGCCGCGACCGTCTCGTTTCGGTTCATCACGAATGCGGGCAAGGTCGCTGTAACGGGTAGTGATGCCGGCGCGATCGGCAGTGATTACGGAACGATCGACGCGGACACCTGGGTGGAAATGCAGTGGAGGGGCCGCGCCTCTTCGCGCTCCCAGCTCACCAGCGTTTACCTCGCGTCGGCTACCGGCTCTACGGTTGTTGAGGTCAGTCTCGAACCGTTCGGTGGGTAAGCATGATCTACAAGGCCAAGAAGGGCGCCGCCGCCGCTGCTGCTGACAACACCTGGACGCGGTGGACGCCTACCGGCGCTACCATTGACTACGGCTCGGCCGCCTCCAACACGCTCGACGCCGCCCACGTCAGCATCACAGACGATGGCACCGAGACGACCATCACGTGGGCAGGTGGAGAGACGTGGTCCACGTACAAGAACCCGGCCAAAATGGCGGTGTGGTGGATTGACACCGGCTACCAATGGCAAGACGTCACAGAGGTGGTGGCCTATTTCGTTATGAGCAGTGTCCCAAGCGATGCTCTCAAACCTATCTGGGGCGTTTGCATCGGAACTGGAACGGACGCCGACGCCGCCGGATGGCACGGTGGGCATGCGTGCATGGGCGGGACTTCGGACGGCGATCCAGGCGTCTCGGGTAGGACCAACATTAATAATGTGGCATTTGTGACCCCTGCAACGACATTTCTAACGGCTAAAGCGTGGTTTGATGTCTCGAAACAATCCGCCACCGAGTACCGGACTATGGCCGTCTCAACCTGGCCCTACAACGCCACCTCTGGCGCGTTTCACACGACGTACGGAAATGCGACGTCCTACGATGCCGCGCGGCTCGCATCGCCTACAGATACGCTATATCTCGGCGTTTGCCTTGGCACGTTTGCCAGCTCCGCGCCGGCCAGTGACATAACCGCGGTGGGCAAACTGCACTACACCGTCAACAATGCCGGGGACCCAGGATGAAACAGTACACCGGCGGCGGCGGTGGTGGTGGTTCGAGCTGGACTCCAGCCGCCGACAGTGGCTCTGGGTCTGCTGTTTCGACGGCCTTTACCGTCTCGGGTACGGCTAACGAGATAGCGACGAGCGTAAGCGGAACGACTGTCACGGTGGGCATGCCCAACGACGTCACGATCGCCGGCGTCTCGACATTGGCGGGGGCCGTCAAGATCAAGCGGACCGCGATTGATACGGCGAGCGACACCACGTATACCGTAGCCGCCGCAGATCACTACATCGGAGTGGACACCGGCACCGCATCGCTTACCATTACGCTACAGGCCGCCGCAACGGCCGGAGCTGGGCGCGTCGTCTATGTCAAAGACGAGAGCGGCGACGCCGGCTCGGGACAGCCGATCACCGTCTCCGGCGATGGGTCCGAAACGATCGACGGCTCGGCTTCGAAAATGATCAGCAGCGATTACGGTACGTTGTGCCTAATCTCAACCGGAGTGGGCTGGGCTATCTTATGAGTTATCGAGTTGAAACCCCACAGGATTTCATCCAAGGCCTCAGGCTGTCTTGGTCCAGCGTTACACAAGTCACGATCGGCGGCGGCCGTTGTGCCGACTCAACCGGCCGGCAGCTCATCCGAAACACCTCGACGCTTACGGTTGACATCACTGCAAGCGGAGCTGGTGGGCTGGACACCGGATCGGAGGCTAACTCGACGTGGTACGCCGTCTACCTGATCGCTGGGCCCAGTGGCATTGCCGGGTTGCTATCAACGTCTGCAACATCGCCAACGAAACCTGCGGGCTACCCGTTCGCACGCCGCGTAGGGTGGATCTACAACCACACCAACGACATTATGAATTTCATTCAATCTGGCCAACAGGCATTGCGCCGCATTTTCTGGGTGGAGACGCCCTCGGATTATCTGAATGTCCTGACTACAGGAAGCGACAACAGCGGCGCCAACGTAGATTGTTCTTCGAGAATTCCTACCACTGCCTCAACGGCATACTTCCGGTTCTACGCGGCAACGGGCCCAACCAGCAACATTTCCATACGGCCACAGGAGGGTGCAACCGTTACATGGATGGCTCTCAAGGGCGACGGTTCCAGGCAGGACTACTATACCGGCGAGCTACCCTGCGGCGTTAGCCGGGGGTTCTACTACAAAACTTGGGGAAGCGGCGTTAACCAGAGCCAACTAACCGCCGATGTTCTTGGCTGGACGGAGACACTCTGATGCAACTTCGAGAGGTTTTAGTGGAGACGGCAACGGGCGCGGTTTTGTCAATGGGCCTTGAGGACTTGGCTAGCGGATCTCAGTACGATCCGGCGATCCATACGATCGTGAAAAATGAAGATTTCATATTTGATCCGCCGCCCTACGATCCCGATACGGACGCGGCCACCCAATGGTACTGGGACGGGGCAACCTTCACCACCACAGCTCCATGAGGCTGGCGCCTAATTTCACATTGGCGGAGCTGACCAGGACCAGCCACCGCCGATTTTTGGGAGAAAACCGAAACCCACCGCCGGACGTTGTCGAGGCCTTGCGGGCTACGGCTGAAATGTTGCAAGTCGTACGGGATAGGTGGGGAGTCGTGACGGTGACCAGCGGCTACCGCTGTCCAGCTCTGAACACCGCGATCGGCTCGAACACGAAACGAAGCCAGCACCCCAGGGGGCAAGCCGCCGACTTTGTGGCCGGCGATGATCTTCAAGAGGTCTGGGAGTGGATCTGGAAGGAAAGCTCCATTCGGGAGACCTTCGGCCAGTGCATTCTTGAGGGCTGGTCGCAGGGACCGGGAGGCATGCCCACACCGGGCTGGATTCACCTAAGCCTGGGCCCGCCGTGGTGGTCTCACTCCGGCGAGGTCTTGACTTGGAACGGAGCGAAATACACAAGGATAGACACAGGTGGAGTCAAAGTGGTATGACTTCGCATTACTTGTGGGGGTAGTGGCGTTCTTTGCCGTTGTCCTCGCGCTATTTTTTGTGGAGGTGACGCAATGACGGACGCCATGAAGGGTGCGATCAAAACCGTTAGCCTACTTGCTGCCGGCTTCGTGGCCGGTGGTCTGGTATGCTCTAATGAAGAAGACACAGACGAAGGGGGCCCAGATGGGCTTGTTATTCAAGAGTCTCCAGATAAAGGGACTGTTTCGGAAGGTCCAAGCGCTGATAGTTGCGGCGGAACACCTGTACCCGAAGCTGCCGGGGAAGGGGACCACGGGCCCACAGAAGAAGGAGTGGGTGACGAAGCAGATCGCGGGGGCGATTGACATCAAGCTGCTCTCCGAGGCCCAAGAAATGGCTCTAGTTGGCTTGATCGTGGACGTCTGTGTGGACGCCTGGCAAGACGCGCGGGAGCGTCGGAGCGATGGATCCTAATGCAGCCGCCGCCTTCGTCGCTGGGCTTGCCCTCGTCAGCCAGATCGTCGGCTGGATTTGGGGGCGAGGGGCCCAGCGGCACCAACAGCTCCAGACCCAGCTCGACGCCTTACAGCGCGAGTGGGATCAGAGTGTGGGGGCCAGACTGCCGGAGCGTGTCGGAGCGCTCGAAGACGGCCGCCGAGCCGACTCCGAAAACATGGGACGACTTGCGGAACGCCTCCACGCGATCCGCGATCAGCTTGCAGTTCTACAGGCTGGGCTGTAAATGAATGAGATTCAACAAGCCTTGTTGCTGCAAGCATTGAGGGAAGCCGAAGAGGCGGCCGAAGATTTGCGGGAGCATTTGCAGCTCCACCACCCCGAGGTGGGGAAATGCCCACAGCGGCGCGCCGACGCCGAGGCGTGGGTATGCATGGCCGAAGTCGGCGAATGGACGGTGGAATAGATGGAAGAAGCACTAATCAACACTGTCCTGGACTATGGGGCGTTGGGCGTCTTTGCGATCTACCTGGGCTGGATTGGCAACCGCCAGAGCAAGCGGATCGAAGAGCTGCAGGAGAAATACGAAGATCTTCTCCGCGCATCCATCGAGGCCCAATCAGAGGTCAGCTCCAAGTTGGAGCAAGGCCTAACGGAAATGCGCCAGCACTACGCCGAAGAGGCGCTACGACACGAATAGGGCCCTGCCTCGTTCGGTTGGGAACAGCCGACCCACCGGGGCGATGAGCCCCAGGCGGGCTAACTTCCTGGTGACCTTACCAACGTCTCGCCGGCCGTGGCCCATCCGCGCGGCCAGCGGGGCATGCTTGATCGGTCCATGCTGGCGGATTGCGTCCAGGACCAGCCGATCGATGTCGAAGAACAGTGCCACCCGTGGCGGCGTGGGCATGGCGCGAAGCCCGGCCCGATCGTCCACCAGGCCGCCGCGCTTTAGCCGGCCCATGGCATGGACCACGGTGGACAGGCTGTAAGCAACCGGCCCGCCGAGGTCCTCCCATATAAGGGCGTTAGTCCACTCTCCCGGCTCACTCACGACATAGGCGAGGCAGGTGCGGTCCAGCTCCGGGATCAAAACGGCAGAGGGCGGCATTGTTCCAGGATGTCCGCAAGCGACTCACGGACGACGAGGCCGGCTTCCTGGTGGCGGTCAAGCCATAGCTCTGTGCCCCCCGTGCTGCCCAGCTCCGTTGCACTGTAGACGTGGTGCCAGTTCACCAGGATAGGCTCGCCAGTGGGCACTAAATGAAGCAAGATCATGATGCCCCCCAGCAAATAAGAGAGACGAAGTAAGCCGCGCCCAGTAGGGCCCAACAGACAAGAACAGTCAACGCGTAGTCAATCAGCATAGCGTCTCCCTAAAATGGCACGTCATCGTCAAAGTCAGGCGTGGGCGTAGGCGCTGGAGCCGTGGCCTCTGCCGGTGGCATGTCCTGCGGGCCAACGTAGTCGCGGAGCTCCCAGAACACGTGTTTTTCGTTGTTGCTGCATTTGAGCGCCGGGCCGGGGTTTCGGTCTCTTCTCCCGGCCGCCTTGTCGGCCTTCTGTTGTTCCCTCATCGCGCTGTTGTCGTACATGGGAACATTGCACTCGGCACAAATGTATTTGTCAGAGGGCGGCGTGTGGCCGTAGTTGCTCACCGATTTGGCTGGAGCTGTGCGCTGTTGGCCTTGCGGCTTGGCGTTGGTGGGCACCGACCATGCCCGCGCGGGCTCGCTTGCCGGCATTTCTTCAAACGTCGTGTGCCCCAGATTTGAGGCCTCTCTGTAGCATCTGTTGAGGGCGCGTGTCTCCGCCATTCGGAGCGTAGCCGTGGCAATATTGCGGCTGACGTTTTCGGGCGATGCGTCTCCAAGGCCGGTAAAAGTGGCGCCGGAGTCCAGCTCAATAGACGCCTTGACAACTGCCTCAGTGCCTACGCCGCCATAGCTGATGATCTCCGTGGAGACGGACTTGACTCCAAGCTGGTGGACGGCGTCGAGTAAGCCGGGATGGGTGATGTACGATTTGCCGTGTAGGTCTTGCAGATACTCTTTTTTAACCTTCACTGTTTCTCCCTTAGGTGTGAGGTCCCTAACCCCTACCATGGACGCGTACCGCGCGCAAGGTGTTTGCGTTTTGGCTCTCCGTCCCTTAACCTATCGGAGAGGTGAACATGGACAAAGTGGAAATCACGCCGCGTGCGTTACGCGACTTGAGAGGGGAGACTCAGCAGGGCATAGGTGAGGCATTGGGGGTGAGCCGCTCCACTGTGCGGGGCTGGGAGAGTGGGCGCCGCTTGCCGGACCTCCACCGTTTTGTGGCGCTGTCCGACCACTTCGGCCTAAGCCCGGCACGCATGGCCCAGCTTGCACGGTGGTTTGCTTCGAGGTCTCCCAATGGACAATGACCAATGGCTAACCATAGACGGATTCAAGGCGCTGCTGTCCACCATGGCCGGCGCGAAAGGAGAGGAGCTGTGGTCGCTACAGGCGCAGCTCTTAGACGATCGGGCGGCGCTGGTGGCGGAAATCGAAGAAGCCCACAAGTTGCTAGATTGGATGAATGCCCCGCGGGCATACTCCACCGGCGAAGTGTTGACCCTAGCCGCTCGGGTCGGCCGAGCCATTGAGCTGGCACAGAGGCCGTGGCATGTGGGTTGAGAGGCTCCGCTTTAACGTTCCCGGTGAGCCCAGAGGGAAAGGCCGGCCCCGCTTCTCGCGAGCCATGGGGAGGGCCTACACCGACACAGAAACGCGCCATTATGAGGATCGGATCTGTATTGCGGCGCGTGGGGCGTTTGAGGGCAAGCCGATCGCGCGGGACATGGAGGTGCGGCTTAGGATTCTGGCGACGTTCGCCCGGCCCGCTAACCGCTATCGCAAGAAGGACCCGACTCGAGCGGGCAAGACGACACGGTGTGATCTGGACAACATTATCAAGGCCGTAGCAGACGGTATCAACGCGGCGGCGATTTGGGGAGACGATAGCCAAGTGGTTGAGATTTCAGCGCGGAAGGAGTGGGCCGCCATTATTGACCGCAAAGACAAAACCTGCGAGGCACCGGGCCTCTCTGTGATCCTGGAGGTCTGGCAATGGGCTGGCAAGTGATGGAAGGCGATGCGCTGGAGACGTTAGCCGGCCTCGACGCTGGATCGGTGCAGTGCTGTGTAACCTCGCCCCCATATTGGGGATTGCGCGACTATGGGCAAGCCGGACAGCTCGGGCTTGAGCCCACACCGGGTGAGTATGTGGCCCGCATGGTTGCCGTGTTTGCCGAAGTGCGCCGGGTACTGCGGGACGACGGCACCCTGTGGCTCAACCTGGGCGACAGCTACGCTGGCGGCGGGACAATCGGGCGAAACGATACGGGCCCCGAGGCGCTTGCGAGGCGCGCGGCGAAGTACGGCACAGGCACCGGCCCGGGGTCCGCAGTCGGGCAGCAGGGAACCCGGCCACAATGTCCCGGCCTCAAACCTAAAGACTTGTGTGGTATCCCGTGGCGCGTGGCGTTCGCCCTACAGGAAGACGGCTGGTATCTGCGCTCGGACATCATTTGGGCAAAGCCTAATCCTATGCCAGAAAGCGTCACAGACCGGCCCACGAAGGCACACGAATACCTATTTTTACTGACAAAAAAGGCGCGGTATTACTACGACGCGGACGCGATTAGAGAGCCGAACGCGGCCGGCACAGAGCAGAGGTATACGGCTGGGTTTCGGGATCGTTACGCCGACGGAGCTGTAGACGCGAAGGGATATCGTGGACCTGTAGGGGGCAGCGCGGGCATGCAGCTAAACGAAAACGGGAGAAACAAGCGATCCGTCTGGACCGTCGCCACCGCGCCCTACAGCGGCGCGCACTTCGCCGTTATGCCACCAGCTCTGATCGAGCCCTGCATTAAGGCGGGCACAAAGCCGGGCGATCTTGTCCTTGACCCATTCAGCGGTGCGGGGACGGTGGGCATGGTGGCCCGACGCCTACAGCGGCTCTATGTGGGGATTGAGCTGAATCCAGAGTATGCCGATATGAGCCGGCGGCGGATAGACGGAGACGCTCCCCTATTCAACCGGGCGGGCCAATGAGCGCCCAGGCTTCTCTGTTTCCGGCTCGCGTGGTGGTAGTGCCCAGTCGAGACGAGTTGCCGTACCCGTGGCGGTTGTGGCCGGAGCCGGTCGCGGTCTGTTGTGGGTGTGGGGTACTTCACCCAGAATGGTCCATGCGG
>VTLG01002475.1_pt1 | contig 29646 bp, 41 predicted proteins | sample 4694571 | NCBI WGS metagenome assembly VTLG01 (sample SAMN12604809, study PRJNA352737) | marine metagenome | biome: ENVO:00000447; feature: ENVO:00000209|ENVO:00000569|ENVO:01000036; material: ENVO:00002151; isolation source: viral sequences binned using virsorter ...
TAAAGCCTTAAGGGAACTTATGGGGCAAGTGCATTCGATGGAAAGCATTCCAAAGGCATGAATTTTAAACAACGCAAACAAAAAAGGAGAACAATATGATTGTTCATGAAATCGAGTTAAGCCCGAAGTCTAAAATACGGGTGTCGAAGGACACCATAAACGACAAGACCTTTGGGCAAATCCGGGTGTGGGTAAAACCTAAAAATGCGGACGAATTTACACCGACGAAAAAAGGTGTAGCGTTCGATCTTTCTCGCACCAGAGAGTTGGTCGATGGATTGCTTTCTTTGGAGAAGCACGCTGAAGGCGGTGGCGAAGCTTAAGCTAGCGCACCCTTCATAACGAACGTTGGGGCGGTTTAATGGGTTTTTGGTATTCTCCCCTTGTCTTCCCGTCCCAACGCTCACATACCTTGGAGTGAAACAATGAAAACAAAACACACAAAAGTAAAATGGGAACGAATGGATTTTTGGTTTTCCTGTTACGTATGGGACGATGAACCAAATGACTTAGTGTATGTCATTACCAAACTTCATAAAAATGGACTCTGGAGAGCCGGTAAATACAATTGGTTTGGTAATGTAGATTATCAGCCACGTCCGTCAAGGGATGGATACATAAGTTCATTTTCAACCCTCAAGTCTGCTAAAAATTATTTAGAAAAAAGAGCAGGGGGTGAATAAGATGAGTAGAACAGGCGATTTTTTAATCGAACAAGCCAAGAAAGGCAATCATGACGATGCAGATTATTACTATTCGTCTCGGAAAAAAATAACGGACAACGTAAATGACTTGATCATAGCGTGTGAGTATGCCTTGGGTGTAATTGAGAGCATTCCAGATGCATGTGTGAATGCTCTTGAAGACGTTCTGGACGAAGACATCGACACGGCAATGATTGAGAAAGCCATCGAAAACGCAAAAAAAGGGGGAACCTAATGGAAATTGTAGCAATGGTTTTAATATTATCTCTCGTAATTATGTTGGTTCATACAAAGTCAGAACTAACTCGAGAGCGAAACAATGCGGATAGGTGGCGAGAAACCGCAATAATGTTAAACAGGCAAATAACAAAAGGAAAATAAGTAATGAAACGCATAATAAATGAAATAAAAGGAACCTTAAGCCAAGAAAAACAAACCTTTTCCGATGGTGGCGAAACAGATGGCGTTGTTAAGGGGTGGATAGAAGGATTGGAATATGTTTTAGGGTTACTGACAGACGAGAATAGTTTGTCTAAAAAAGAAGTGAAAAACATAAATGCCCGGTTGGATCAAATTGAAAAAGAGCAACTCGTAGCATGGGGGCTACATAGGATTAGTGGTGGGTTCGTAACGGCTGACCTTGATGACGTGGATGATGATAAAATAAACATTGTTATTACCGATGGGGTGCAAAGCGATTGCGAAAATCGTGTCAATAAAACGTTTTGCTCCCTATGGAGAGACACTTTAGAATACACCGATTAACACAAAGGGGAATGAACATGATAATCACAATAGCCACTTTAATCAGTAATTTTATGATTTTTGCCACAGGGGTGCTCTTGCTAGCGTTGTCTTTGCTGATATTCGTACTGTGTCTGGTCATAATAAAAGACTTTTGGAACTTCAGCAACAAGAGTATAGCGAATCGAAATCAGCACCCTTATTCTCGGGTGAAGGAGAATGAATAATGAAAAAAGACGTTGAAATGATAAAGGAAGACATGTTGAAGGTTTTCGACAAGTTGGACGATTTGGAGCAGGCAACTATCAATCTTAAACATCTCTTAAAAAAGAAAATATACCGAGATTTCGATGGTGTGCTTAAAATAGACGAAGGAAGAAAAAGAGAATAAGTAAGGGTTCTAGCATATATTACGAGAAAAGGGGGTAAAAGCCCCCCTTTTCTTTACAACAACCAACACGAGTCTAACTTTGTCCGTACGTCATCCATCGTATGGGTGAATTTAATTTATAAAACAATTATTCAGCCATGATTTTTTTGATGTCTTCTATTGTGGGGTAAATTTCATTGTCCGCATGCCCCTGAGTCAACACCAACTTCCCCTTTGTCTTTTTCTCCCTATCCCATCCAGTCTCACTATCCATTTCTCCAAGTGGTGAAAATGAATACGACATTGTAGCCGGGGTATCGTTCCAATATTTTAGCTCGTTTGCCATTTTTTCTATTTTCTTGAATGCGGTTCCTTTCCCGATCCTACCCCTACGCGCCTCTCTGCATATGCGAAGGATTCCGTCCGTAATGGAATACACTTTGGACGTTGTGTTTTTTAGGTGCGCTCCCAAGTGGTCGCGTTGCTCCTTGTAGTGTTTTTTCAGCATGTTTGTCCTCCAATTAATTTTCTAACTTATAGCTTGGTATCCTATTGTAACTGTCCCAATCCCTACTTTACCGGTCCGGCACTAAAGCTAGCGTTCGTCGACAAAACTGCGAATCAGGTCCGCCCGGTCCGGTCGACAGCTCAAGCTAGCGTTTTCCAGCCGCGACCCAGCCGCACGCTAGAATTCATAAACTTATAAAAAGGCGACTGCCTTTTTATAAACGCCCACCTATAGGTTAAGGTCGTCTATAATTTCATTCAGCGTCTCGCTAGCTTCGTCTTGTTTTGTTTCTATTCTATGCAGTCTCCATAGCATGCTCAACTGAAGACACACCATCATCAGCATGGTAAATTCCCAGTATGGAAAATATTCCGTGCTGAACAAAACTTCCCAATAATATCTCATTTCATTCTCCCTCTACGTATTCAACAAAATATAAAAAATCTTCCCATTGGGTAAGATGATATATGTTTTCATAAGCACCCCCCTCACTAAGTTCGTTTATTTGGTCAATTAACTCTTTGTCTGTGAGTTTATATAATTGCATCCTTGTTTTAACTTCATAAAATTCTATTAATTTTGAAACAGACATCGTATGGACAAGCATGTCTAAGTAACTTTTTTGAAATTTATGCCTTTGTTTAGAATGACGTTCTTTACTTTTTTTCATTTCATTGCCTCCTTGATTTTCTTCAAGATTAGATAAGCGCATTGCGGTACTATTGAATTCCCCAACGCCATCAGCTTCTCTCTTCGGTTCTTAACGTCGGTTGCGACTCTGGGGACTCCTTCCGGTTCTCTGTCCCAACGTCCAACCAATTCAGGGGATAGCCCATGAGCCAACTGACCCATTTTGGGTTCAAGTGCCCTTTCGTAACTCCCGTTACTTCCGGGTTTGCTAGCGAATAGTTCACCCCTCCCTTCTCCTTCCATGACTTGCTCGTCTTTTTCTGGATATGGTCGGATGCTTGCGGAGTTGGAAATTTCTTCGCTTCCCTGTATATTTCTTTCGCTCTCGGATTCACGTATTCTCTCAAATTCGCCGGGTTGTTTCGACCCTTCCTTGACGTTTTCGCTTGACGGAACAACGCTTCTTCCGACCTCTGTGGTAGCCAATCCATCGTGTTTGGCGTTGGAAACGTCTTTACTGCCTTCCAAAGTCCGGCTCCTCGTCCGGTTTTTGGATTTGTTCCACTCCGCTCCGTCGCAGTTGGGGTAGGCAACAATCCAGATTCGTTTTCTTCTGTGCCATGCCGGGGGGTTAAGGTTGTTAGCCCCAATAATTTGCCATTCCGCATCATAGCCGATCTGGGTAAGATCAGCAATGACTCTTGTTCCTCCCCGAAGAGTGAGCATTGGGACGTTTTCAATGAGTGCGAACTTTGGTCGTACCTCCCCAATAATCCTGTGCATTTCAAACCAAAGACCAGACCTTGTTCTCTCTCCCGTTTCTTCATCTACCAAGCCCTTCCCCTTACCGGCAACTGAAATATCGGTACATGGAAATCCACCGGTGATAAGATCGATATTGTTAAATTCTTCGCCATTCAGTTTTTTTATGTCTTCATAGATGGGTACGCCCGGGAAATTTTTACGCAACACTTTACGACAATATTCGTCGATTTCGCAAAACCCGGCAATTTCAAGTTCATCTCCCCATACCCAAGTTGATGCTAGCGAGAAACCGCCAATTCCGGAAAACAGATCAAGTATGCGCAAGTTTTAGCCACGTTATTGCGATGCGTACGTTCCCTAGCGAAGGAGAATGCAAGGTAGGATATAAGGTATACACCACACGTACGCACCGCTAATTTTGATTTTCGTTACTGCAATTTGGACAAATTTTCTTATTTTTTCCATATGTGGGAAAATCTTTATAATAGTTGGAGTGTTTGTATTTGCTTGGAATTATTTCCCAACATTTGTCGCATTTTACACAATGATTTATATTCTTGTCGGCGTTTCTTCCATCTGAATGCCCTCGTGGGGATTTCAACGTCAACCCCTAATCTGCTTCAATTTTTGTCTGTATTTTTTTCTCATGTAAGGAGTTTGGTATAGCTCGCTTTCCAAAACCTTAAGTCTCCCATGCGCTTGTCCGTTGTGGCTTATTTTCTCCGAAACTAACAACACTCTGTATATTTCCACAAGCTCTCTCGTGCTGATTCCGGGCTTTTTTTTCTTTTTTTCTTCTTCCTTCATGCTAAACCTCCATGTTTTTAACTAAACTGCCAAACAACTCGTTAAACACTTTTGCATCGTCGCTCTCTAGAACTTCTGGGTTACCTTCTGTGCTAGCTTTGTCGACGCTCTGCTTTTTTTCCGCCTTGATTACGGCTCGTTCGATTTCAAGTTCTTTTGGAGAACATAAAAAACCTTCGTTGCAGACCCCACAAAGTCTGTCGCTTGTCGTAAGCGTTTTATCGGAAGTGGTTCGCTCCCCACATTTGTCGCATTCCCAATTAAAGGTTTTCTTTAAGTCTAGGTTTTTTAACGTGTTTACGTTGCCTATGGATTCGTCGGCATACCTTTCCTGATTCAGCCACGTGCTAGCCATTGGAATGTATTCCGGCTCGGTTCCCGACGAGCGCCAATGCTTAATGTAATGCTTTAACCCGTTTATTATCAACGACTTATCGGTTCCGTTTTTTCTCAAATTCATATATTTTTCGCATGACCGCTTTTTGTTGTCTCGCCTAGGGTAGAGACTCCAGAATTCTTCTTCGAATTCTTTTTTATAAGAGTTTGTATGTTTTACTTCAACTTCTTTTTCATCTTCATCTTCTATATTGGATGGCTTTGCTATGGCTTTGCCATCCTTATTGTTCCATCGTATGTTTGCCCCCCTCCTCCCGTTTTTACTCATCCTTTCCCTGTAGCTCAGCATGTTTTGGCGTTCTTTTTCAAGCCTTTTGTTGTAGATTCTCCCGTCTTCCTCGTAGAAACATGCGCTTACGACGAGCCAATCCGAGTCAAAATCAACAGGATTGCCACACAATAACTTCAGCCTGTCCAAATCGGACGGCAACGACCCCTCTATCCATTCGTAAGCCAAAAGCGTTACGTATATTCCTCGTTGAGACATCGACATCATACTTACGTTTATGTCTGAAAGAAAATCGCTTGCGTAAAATTGAAAGGCAGGCGCTTTGTTTGGTTTGTACATGGTTCTCCCTCGTTTTAATCCACGTCGGAAATGACGTCTTCCGGTTTAATCGAATAGTGCTTCAGAACGGGAAATTTTCTTATCAAGAAAATCCTGTCTTTCGTAACGGACGTTACGCTTCCGGACACAAAAACGACGTTGCCTTCTTCGTCTTTGGTTTTGGCGGTCACTTCATCGCCTATTTTATATTTATTCACCAATAAGCTCAAGAAATTTTTCATATGGCAGTATGGCGTATATCTGTCCCCTGTCTTCCTTCACCACTTGCAAATCAACCACGCTAGTGTCCGGCTTGATCCAACTCGCCATTTTCTTTCTTACCTTGCATTGCACTCGCCAATCTTTGCCCGGAGCAACAAGGACAACGTCAACCTCTTCCGCATAGCCCAGAGACAATCCATTACTGGCATAGGCTCTTTTGGACGTTATTCCACGTTTACGAGCGATATTAACCGTTTCTCGCTCAAATCTGTTGCCCTTTTGCTTGCTCCTGTTGGTCATTGTTGAGTACTCCTGAATGGAATCTTGTAATTGGCTCCCAATCTGATGGGTTGAACGTATACGTATTTTGCATAGTGAGATACGTTTCCGTCGTTTGGGTTTCTGTGCTCAATCGTTATCGTCTCTATTCCGTATCCGTCCGTTCTCAGCTTGTGAATCACGGAAGAAAGCCTGTATATGCCGTAGCGTTCCCATGACTCTTTAGGCGTAATACTGCCAATCTTCCTCAAATGGTCGAGTATTTTTTTCTTCTGAGTCATCAGAACGGCAATTCAGGGTCGGAGTCGTTGGTTTTCCGGATCAACTCGTTCCTGCGGTCGACTTGCGCTAGCTCTGATTCCGCAATGTTACGTTTGAGATCTGGTTCCACGTTAGCGCAATGATCGGAATATTCCGAATATAACTTTTCGTATTGTTCAAGGCTCAGTTCGGAAGGTTTCCTTTCTCCTATTTTAGGAGAAGCGAACGCTTTGAACGAATCCATCCCGTGCTTGTTTATCAACTTCGTCATCATCACGTTTATCGTGTCGCGTCTATCGTTTTCATCTGTCTCGGCATCGTCCTTTTGTGCCCTCTCTCCGGCTCTGGCTATAATTTCCGCATGTGCCATCGTTTTCCAAGTATCGTTGTCCGAATTGTCGGTAATCCACCTCAAGTATCCTTCGGGGATTTCAGTCCATTTTGTACCCTTGTGCTTTCCCCACCCTATAGCGCCGTTGCGTTTCTCGTCAGACCATTCGAATGGTTCGGAGTCCGTGCTAGAATTCGTCGCTGCGGGTTCGCTGCCCGCATCTGAGCGGGAAGAAGTCATGTCTTTTTGTTGACTTATGGCGTTCGCCACTTCATCCGCAGATGCAATCTCCTCCCCACCAAGTCCGGCAAAAGCCAACGCTCGACCAATGGCTGACGTTTCAGCATTCTCAAGCGCAGACGTTTTGTTTATCATCGAGCTTCCGAAAACCTCCAGAGCGTGTCCCGTCCAAGTGTGCTCGCCGGATACTATGGTTGCCTTTATGACAACCCTTTCTTCGCCAAGTTGTTCGATTTCCGTAGTAATGGAAACGTTTCCGTCATACTGCTTGTGGATAAGGTCTATGCGCTCGGCAACCGTGCGGTATTCCTTTCCGTGTATGTTTACTGGCATATTCCCACCTATCTCTTGCGGTAGATTACAACGCCTTGATCGGTAGTCCTCATTCCAAGCTTTTTTACTTTGCTCCCGTCCTTGTTGAAAGCGTAAAGCCTGTTTACGATGTTTCTGTATTCCCGTTTGTCGAGTTTACCCAACATCGCATACTCATTCCAATCCACCATGCTTAGGAATGCGTACTTGTTGTTGGCTCGCTTCCTTTTCTTTTTTGCCGGGGGTACTGCGCCTTGTTTTATTATGACGTTTCTCATAGTGATTTTACTCCTGTTGTTGTTGGTTGTTCGTCAACCCGTTATTTTAGAATGACAGGTTGTTGTTTATTTTGTAAGAGAACTTGGTCTCTTCTTTTTCGTTATATCCGACGGGACAAATTCCCGTCTTCTTAACGTATTCGATAATTGCTTTCTTATCGGGATTTTCCGCCACCCGAGTCGGTATGTCGTTGTCATATGAAAACTTAACCAACTCATCGCTTTCCCCAAGGTTCCTAGTTGTCCTAGTGGTCATTTTTAGCGTTCCATTGGGCATTTTAGCGGTTTTTTCGCCATTTCGGAACCTACGTGCCATAAATGCGTTTAATAACGCTGAGCGGTAATCTATCTGCTTTAAAACGGAATCCACCTTTCTGTCGTAAAACTCCATCGCTTCCGCCTTTTTCTCCATTATTTTGTTTATTTCCGCCTCAAGACTACCAATCTTCCACAGGATTTGGTCGGCGTGTATGTCTTGCAAATCGCTTTCGTCCGCCGTCTTGCTGTCACCGTCAAGCTCGTCTAAGACTAAATTAAGCTCCTCACTCATCGTCTCCTCCGCTATTTTTAAGTATTTCTGTATTGTCGTTATGGGGAATAACGTTGAATCCAAGTCGCTCCGCTTCCTTGTAAATTCGGACGTAAAGCCTTTGAACCGTTCGGCGAGTCACTTTTTCAGTTCGCTCGATTCTAAGCTTTAGCGTTTCTTCTTGATTCTTCTTCAAGCGTTGTTTCTCCAAGTACTATTTGATTGAAATAATGGCATTCTCCAGAATCTGCTATACAGGGCTTTCCTGAAAAGCCATCGTCAATATAATACACCAACTTCCCGTCATGCCTCGCAAACATGACACCAGTACATGCTCCATTGAAATAGTTGGCGCATTCCCGTTGAGCTTTTGCTTCTTTTTTTTTCATTTCCCATAACTACCTTTTAAATAATTGTTCTTTCACTTAAGGTTCAAGAACAATTATTTAAAATGTTGTTATTGGTTTGTACTTGGAGCGCTTCAGATAATCAAGCACTTCATCCCTTTCTATCCTAAATTCAGTTCCATTGAGCTTGCACGCTTTCAGCTTGCCGGTTTTAATGTACTCTCGAATTGTATATTTCGACAATCTCAACTCTTTAGCCACCTCGGTGACGGTCATTAGTCCTTGCAATTTATACCCCTATGTTGTGATTTCGTTGCTTATATGATAGTGTATTAACATATAAAGCGATAAATTGTTATATATGAATATAGGTAGGGCTTAAACAGATGTCAAGCTGTTTATATACTTAAATTGTCTTTCAGCTTTTCAATTAGGGACCCTCTGTAACTCACTTCTTTTCCCTTATATAAAATCTTTCCGCCATGCACACTATGGGGAACTATTTGAAACAGCCCATTGCCGTCTTGATAGTTCACCATGGCGAATCCCTGTTGCCAATCATTCCTCCCCATAGCCGACGGAACTATATTCGGCTCTATTCTTGCTATGGTTCCGGGCGAGTATGCAACGTAGGTTCTAAGTCCACTTCTTGGGTGGACGGTTTTTTGAGCCATTTCATGCCTGTGAACGTGTCCCACAATTTCAGAATTTCTAGCTTGCGCTAGAATTGCCTTTACGGTATCTGCGCCACCCTTTCTAGCCAATGTCCCGTGAGAAATTCTTAGGTTGTCGTTAAGCCAATATTCGCCTACGGGATAAGGACCTCTATAATCGACACCCAAATCATCCAACGCCAATAACGTCGATATTGTCATTTGAACGTTTTTAGGTTGATTTGCAGGCTTTAAATTATACGCGGCAATAATATTTTTGGCGACTGCCTTGCTCATTCGCAGTTCATGGTTGCCCTCTATGTAAACCATCTTTGAACAGTTTTTGCGAAACTCCTTCAGCCACCAATGTAGTTCATTTATTGCCGGTTGTGTGGTAAAGAAAAACTCCGGAGAAATAAGAAACTTGTCCGTCCACTCGGGAAGGTCTAGCATGTCCCCCAATAGAACTATTACATCCGGCTTTTCTTTTTCGGCGACCTGTAATGCGCAATCCAACGCAAACCTGTCGTGAAACGGAGTAAGCTCGTTCGTGTCGAAGTCCCTTCTGAATCCAAATTGGGCATCTGGAATAATAAGAGCCTTCTTGGCGCAGTTTGCTTTCTTGCGCTTGAACTTTGGTTTTTTAAAGCTTACTGGAGCAACTGGCTTAACGTGTGGAAATTCAACCTCGACGGGCTTTATTCTAACCAACCACGCCTTAACCTGAAAAAGTGGACGATGAACTATAGCGTCTTTTGTTTTCATAGCGGTTTCCCACTTGTTGACGACGTATTTGTCCACTTTCCAAATATCCGTATCGACGTTACAGCTTTTTAAAAGCTCTTCTAGAGTCTTAGGGTTGTCTTCTCCCCTATAATCTAAAATTGCATAGTTGCCTATGACTTCAAAATTCTCACCAGTTTTATTCGACAACCCATCATCCAAATAAAACTTATCCATATTTGAGTTATGTTCTTCATTAAATTCCGAAACATAATTGTTTAAATGCTTTGCGGCATCTATGGAAAGATTGCCTTTCCTTTTTTGATGCCGTATTTTTTCAGCGGTGAACGTTTCGTTCGGATATTCTCTGGACAGAACGTCGGCAACTTTGCTATAAGTAAATCCCTGTATGAGTAATTTAGTTGCCCTGTCCAGTTTTTCTTGAGTCCAAGAAATGGAATATGACGACATTTGTTAGTCCAGTAGCTCTACGTGAACCAAATCATCAAAACTATTGTCCTTAATTTCTCCATCTCCATCCCAATCGCCTCCCCAACGGATTTTTATGCCCATTTTATGAGCAATTCCGCGAAGCATTCCTCCCATATAATGAAAATGTTCCCGATCATTCCAATTAATCGGATATGGAGCGAGGTCTACTGCTTTACCGTCCATATGTCTTGAATATTTAACCTTCGTCGCACCTTTTTCAAGGAGTTCCGCCTGTCTTTCGGCACTCCTCTTGCCCTCGATGATGGTGACGTCCATGATTTTTATCAGTTCGTTCAGAACGTTGACCAGTTTTGCATCCACACCCTTGAGTCGACTCCTCGACTTTCTTCCGTACCTTGGCATTACTTATTGCCAAATACTTTAGAGAAAAAACCCTTCTTCTTCTTTCCGCCTTTACCGCCTTTTGACTTCTTTCCTTTCTTCTTCTTCTTCTTCTTGATTTCTTCCATAACAATCACGGTTGTCGTTTGTACTGGTTGTGGTGGCGTATAGCCTTCAAGAAGAGAGATTAATAATATTGATACGATTAGTTTCATTTTATTTTCCTTTTAAAATTCTTGTTAAAACAACGGCGACAAGGTCTGTCCCTTTGTCGACCAATTCTTCAAAAACCTTCTGTTCTTGTTCTTCATTTAAAAGCGGTAAATTAACTTTGTCGTTAATGGCGGTTGCCCATTCTTTCTCAAATTCCTCTGATTGAATTTTTTCAATAATGAAACTCTCTATCCCGCTTTGTAACTGCGGAACGGTGGCTTCAACTTGTTTTGTTAATTCACTGAGAACTATTGACTTAATATCCATTTTACTTTTCCTTTATCTTTTTTATTTTGTACGAAAGATACACTACTTGCAATATGCCTATTATAACCATCAATGTCCAAGGTATAATGTCCATCATCAGAACACCCATTGATGCAAAACTTGTACTTGAAACTTTAAGACTGTCCATAATCATTTACCATTTATCCTTGATACCTGTCCTTTAATTTCCATAAGAACGTCAGACATATCATTGATTTCCGAAACTGTATTTTCATGCCTTCTGTCTCTCGTCTCATCTGAGCGATTCCACCTTTCAATCAATTTTATTATCATGCCTTCCATGTTTTCCAAGGTCTCTTCCTGACCTCTATTTACAATCTGCAGATCGCTAATTGCCTTTCCTTGCTCTTCAGCTCGTTTGGCATTCTGATAAACCATAAACACGAACATACAGGCGACCACACCAATCATCCCATATTCTGCGTACATAGCCAGAAAGTCTTCCATTATCTACTCCAAATGTAGTAATAATCGCACATTTATTTCTTCTTCCGCTTGCCCCATGAAAGGGGATTAATGTTAAATTCTTTTTCATAAAATTTTACTTTTTCTGCCAGCTCTTCTCGTTCAGCCCTTTCTTCCACGATATGTTTGCCAAGCAAATCCCCAATCTGCTCATCAGCATAAGCCATTTTATCTTCAAGTTCTCCCAGCCTACTCTCCATGCGCCAATAACCATAAACAAGCATAGCGACCAGACCGCATAGCTGAAGAAGCCATTTGATGTTAAGAGAAATAATAGCATTGTCATCGACAACGCTACCCCTATAACTTCGTGCAGTTTGAACCTCATCGCTCATTTAATCTCCAAACCACCGATCGACCAACCTCCGTCACAACCAATAAGATTAATCAAACACAACACTAACAACAGAATACCAATCCATGCAGTCAAAGTTTTAATTTCGTTTTTCGACATAAACGTACCTAACTGGAATGTCGTAACTAGTGCTGACGTTGACAACTGTCGTTACAAACCGATAATTTTTCATTATATGTCGTCTAAGATTGCGGCTACAATACACTGCACGGGTCCGTCGCCAACGGCGGATTCGTCTTCCTTTACGGAAATGGAAAATATATCGTCCATAGGGAGCCTTATAAATCTCCCAAACCACGACATGCCAGCCGGAATAACCACGCCGTCTATTTCATTGTAGGCAGTCGAGTTATTGTTGTCAAAAGTAAGAACAACACTGTCAGACGTTGTGCTTGACCCATTACTGGTTCCCGTATTTTTGACAAAAAGGAACCTAACCAAGTCATTCGCAACGACAGTTGTCGATGCGGCAACTCCGGTGGTGACGCCAGCGCTTTTAATAATGGATTCCGCCGACATAAGCTCGTCAGGCGAAGCCTTTACGTTGGTTAATTGATAATACCAGCCTTCCGAACCGTCTCTTGGGGTATATGAAAACGTCTCTCCAGACAAAGTTCTTCGAATCTCTTCCGGAAGAATTGATACCGTTAATGATATGCTTCCTGAATCAGCCATAACTGAATTCCTTTTTTATTTAATTAAATATTTTGCCTGAAACGAGCCGTCGGCAACAGTTATTCTCGACAGCAATTCAGCTTTTGTTTCGTCCGAGCCATACGAAACTCCACGATTGTCGTAAAAGTTCTTTATCTCGGACTTCGTATTCGAATCAGTTGGATAATCCGATTGTAAAGTAGCCACTCCATTAATTATGTGATGACCTCCCACTATCAATCTACCGTGTCCGTCACCATGTTTCTTCGCACATTCGGCAACGTAGAATTCTTCGGCAACCTTGAAACTATTCGTCTTCTTAGCCACAGAGCCGTCAACGTCCACAAAGTAATCATATGACGAAGGATAAGCCAGAGTCTCGGTAGACCCATCTGAATAAGTCTTTGTGCGAGTCGCACCCGGAGTTGTATTTCTATGAATCCTAACTCGATGACCCTGACTACACCTTCTAACAATCATGCTTCCGCTTCAGCCTCTTTGGATGCTCCATTCAGCGAATCACGAAGCATATTGATGAATGCTTCCTTGCCAACGGACAGCTGGTCAGCCATAAACTGATTCGTATTCTGTTTGTTCTGTAAATCGTTAATGTGATTCACCATCATTTTCTGTTCATCAGTCATATCTTCGATAACGTACTCTTTTTCATCGAGATTCAAGACTGGCTTTTCTTTTTTGTCTTTAGCCATTATTGACTCCTTGTGTTAGTTATTTTTTTGAATCTTCGTATGCTTTTTTAACTGCATCTGTCCACAGACTACTTGCCATAGCTTTTACTTCATCAGATTCACCACTTACATCAGCATCAGGCATGAATGAAGTACGATGATATGAGAATGATATTTCTACACCATCTTCTTCAATCGCTGTTTTTGCTCGTTGCTGAATACATTTAAACTCACCACGCACTTCATAGTCGTATGTTACTTTCTTTTCTAAAGCCATTATTTACTCCTTGTTATTATTCGTTTCCAACTATATATCTATATAGTATTGAATTATTATGCCCAATAAGTGATTGACATAACTACGGATAACCCAGAAACATCATCATTTTGGGCATCTCCACCATCTTCGAGTTTTATTAACTCTATATAACTCGCCCCAGCATTTGTTCTTATTCCAAATCCATCAGTAGTTCCAAGCTCACTATTGTTAGGTTTGTGGTATGTACCCGAATTATTTATATTATCACTCACCGCCGCATAAGGCAAACCACCAATTCTTGGAGTAGCTGTATTTGCAGTAGCTGGGTAAGTAAAAGTAAGTTTAGCATGGACTACATTACCTACCCTTGTATATTTACCATAAGCAGTCGCGGCGGCTGTTAAACTCGCCCCACTTACATCAGTAGGTGTCCAAGTCCCTTCTTCATAATCGTCTAAGCAATTTGATCCACCACTTGCAACTTGACTTGCTGGAAATGATATACCAGTAGTATGAACTAATGCTCCACTATCCGACCCCATAAACACATCAGTCACATCAGCATTTCCAAGTGTTACTGAGTGATTTTGTTGTCCTGTTACATCATAACCAATTACGGTTTGATTAACTGCTCCTGTGGCAGATACGTCTGCGTAGCCTCCAACGACTGTATTATTTCCTCCAGTTGTAAGATTTATATCATGATTTCCAGCATGAGCACCTATACAAACGTTTGAATCCCCAGTTGTTATCGTACTTGCCGCATTATACCCTAAAGCAGTATTATTTAATGCCCCAATCATAATAGCATCCATCGTATAATTGCCGACTGCTACGTTATATTTAGAAGCGGCAGTCGCCCAATCTCCACCACCAGAATCTACCCCAATGAAAAGATTACCGTCAGTAATAGCATCTTGAGTATCATCAATATATGATAAGTCCATCGCACCATAACCGATTGCAATATTGTTATCGCCTAATTTATTTGTAGCCATGGCATTGTATCCAACAGCAAGGTTTCCAACACCCGCTGTGAGGGCTGAAAGAGCGGAATAACCAATGCCAGTAGAACCACTCGCAGTAGCGTTATTAACGGCTCCAAGTGTTCCAAATCCTACTCCTACACAACTATGAACTGCGGCTCCTGCCGTATGGTCAAGTGCATAACTACCGATGGCGACATTGGTAACAGAAGCGGCATTAGCCATAGTACCCATAACGCCATATCCAATTCCAATATTATGGTCTTCACCGCCAGCCATAGCATCCATAGCTTCATGTCCAATAGCGATATTATACGTACCATCAGTTTGAGCCTTTAAAGCACTATGACCTATTGCAAGGTTCCCAACCCCCGTCGTGAGTGCTGTGAGTGCTGTATATCCAATGGCGATATTCCCGATACCCGTTTGCAAGGCATAGAGGGATGCAGAGCCAATGGCTATGCTCCCTCCTATGGTTGTATCATTGCTGGAATTTCCATATAATGCTGAAGCCCCGATAGCAATACAACCATCAGCCGGCACTTCATCCTTAACATTTTTCATCGACCACCTACCAATGGAAACACTATTTAATGCTGTCGTTGCAGTACTCATCGCTTCATGACCCACAGCCGTATTGTTAGCACCAGTCGTGAGGGCGGTGAGAGCAGATTTCCCGATAGCAACAGTTCCAGCTTGAGTGGCAGTACCTGCGTTCATAGCCAGAGTACCTATGGCTACACAATCAACTGCGGCTGAAGATGTCTGTAGTGCATATCTACCTACAGCAGTATTTCCATCTACACCTTCTAAGTTCCAACCAGCTAATGTTCCAACAAGTGTATTATTACTCGCTGTACCCGACAGTTCAAACCCTGCCTTAAAACCCACACAAGTATTATCTTCACCAGTAATAGCATTACCTGTTGCTTCCCCCATAGATTCAAAACCAAGTGCGACATTGCCAGTACCAGTAGTGATACTCAATCCCGATTGATACCCCACAGCCGTGTTACCATTATTGTCTGCTCCGTTACAAGCCATAAGCGATTGATACCCTACCGCTGTATTCCCATCTCCAGTATCTTCAGTTCCTAATGCACTATGTCCAATCGCAACGTTTCCAACACCAGCATTCAAAGCCGCTCCAGCACTCATTCCTATTCCTATTGTTGCAGAAGCGTGTTGTCCTCCACTCGTTGCGTTCAATGCTTTTAATGCTCCATAACCAATAGCTACGGAACCATCAACTTCATAAGCAGTAGTACTCATTAAGGCTCCACTACCTATTGCAATAGTATATGAACCCGTTGCGTTAAGTTGTAATGGGGCTTTATAAGTGCTGGTATGGTAACCGCCTATTGCAGTATTTGCAGCACCTTCAGTAAGAATCGCTGCTTGATTCCCAACTGCCGTATTACCATCTCCACAATTAGCGGACAAAGAATTATATCCAACGGCTGTATTATAATGTCCATCATTAGTAGCATCTAAAGAACCATAACCAACTGCCGTATTGCCAGTACCCGATGTGAGTGCAGTTAAGGCTAAATATCCTACTGCAGTTGTACCATCGGCTACTATATCTCCACCAGCACCAGCCCCAGCCCCAATTAAAACGTGATAATTGCTATCAACAGTTAAAATTCCAGCGGAAGCACCAACCATTACATTATCATCTCCCGTAGTAATAACAGTTCCAGCTTTATAACCAAAAAGAGTATTATTAATACCAGTATCTGCAATATCATCTCCAGCTAAATATCCAAATATTGTTGAACCAACTGCTCCACTACTATCATTATTCGACAGAGAGATTCGGGAGTTGTTGTCGAGAACAAGTCTTGTTCCAGAATTAGTAACAAAACCCATTGTATCAGCCGCTGATTCATAGAGAAAGGTATTAGAACCTCCATCAAGAAAAAATTTATCAGTTGCCTGTATAAAAATATGACCAGTTGCATCTTGACCAAATCCCAGATTACCGTTTGTATAGAATTGAATTTGATTTGCAGAGCCTTCAGTAATATAAGTATCATTACCCCCATCAAGATATATCTTGTCAGTAGCACCAACAGCTAAATTACCATTTACTATTTCATCAAAGTTACCAGTACCATTACCATTTACAGTTAAATCACCTGAAATGGTCAGGTCGCCAGTTATTGTACCGCCTGCACTTAAGTTTTTTGCTACGTTATTAGTTATTGAACGAAACATATTATACCTCGACTAATCTTAAATATTTAGTTCCAGAGCCAGTAACCGCTTTAAAGTGAACAGTTATTGCAGTCGTTGAGCTAGCATACAACCCATTGGGGACTCTGATGCTCATTAAAGTTTGAGCTGGAATTATTAAATCGTTATTAGCAACGATTGTATCACTGGTTAATTGGTCAAATCTTATGTAAGAATCTACGTCTGAATAAACCAATATCGAGTTTGTGCTAGCATCAAGTGTTTTAGAATCATGAGCAGGTGTGCTGCTTGAATCTATCGTAAGCCTAGCAGAAACGCTCCAATCCCCTGATACGTCGGCATTTAAAGATTCTACAACCGTTTTTTGGTGGGCTTTTGATGGCAAATAATTAGCCATGATATTCTCCTTGTGTGTTTGTGCGCCTTACCGTCCGAGAATGGCTGACATGGGCGCATCAATTAATTGTTTGTGCTAGCTTAATCTAGCACGGAATTACCATACGAAAAAACAATAATTTCGTAAAAATTAACGAGGAACGTTCATTTGCTCCAATCCTTCATAAGCTTCCATAGTAATTTTCCCTACCGGAGATGCAGATTTTGGATAATAAGTTGTTTTTATCCTAGCAACCAGCCTCTCTATGCGTTCCCAATATTCCTTGTCTCCAATTTCATCCAGACCATAATGTTGACGCCTTTCGTTTCTGTATGCCTGCCTTTGTTCTTCGTTTTTGAAATAATCTACGGACTCCAGTCGACCCATTTCTTCTTCAATTCCCGAATACTCTGGCAAATATAGCGTCGTTCTAAAAGCGTGAAACGCTCTCTCCCTTACTCTGTTTATAATTTTTCTTCTACCATAATCCGTCATGGAGCCTTTCCTTATTTCCCGCATTTGTGCGTCGTTAAGAATTAATTCACCATTTTGGTTTCTTTCCACGAATATTTCATCGCCTTTTGCCAAAAGGTCGCGATATTCCGTTTTGTTCTTTGCCAGCATGCTTGCGGCGGCTTCAACAGGGGTTGGTTTATTCCATTCTTCCCATTGTATCAGTCCGTTAACGACATTGTAAAGCCAATCTCCGGAATACTGTATAAGTCTATAGTGTTCTTCCTTCGATAGCTTCAATTTTGCCAACTCGTCCTTTGAAAACCAAGGAGTGGCTGGAGCAAACCCCTTTCCTTGGTCAAAATACAGTCTTTGTACTTCCTGATATACCGGGTCTGGCGCATTTTGCGTCTTTCTCCATGCGTACAGCGCACCAACGGGGTCTGCGTTTTTAATAACTCTTCCAAATGGATCAAGGGCTGGCATGTTCTTGTCGGTAAGCCAAGGAGCGGTTTGATAAACCTGACTCATAAACATATCGGAAAACGTCACTTCTTGGTTTAAAACGTCCGTCATAGTATACCTTTTCCGCCTAGTCTTGTCCAAAATCCCTCTCATCTGCCTTAGACCACCGGGCATAGCGGCGCCAGCCGCCAAATTGACAAAATAATGCACCACATCATCTCTGCGGTCAAAAACTTTAGCGATATTCCCAACGCCCATAACAAAAGGATTCTCTAAAAAAGACTGCACAAAAGCCTTGGTTACTCCATAAAGTTCTTCACCGGCTTTCTCATAATCTCCCTTTGTCGCATTCCTAAGTATATCTGTCCTTTGATACCTGTCGGCTAAAACCAAATAAGTGGATAGTGGTTCAAATCCTCGATAACTAACTATACTGCCGTCCCTGTTTTCAATAGAATATTCCTGCTTTCCTTGCTGAGTAAGCAAATCTCTCTCTTCAGGTCTCAATTCCGACCAGTCGCCCATTATTTTTCCTTCCTGTTCAAGACCGAAATACTCAGCCAGCATCCACATTGTTATTGCTCCAGTGGTAAGTTTCCCCATCTGCACGGCAAGTGGACTACTGCCGGAACCGGATGCGGAATAAGCGTCTCTAAATGCCCTCCCAAATGTCGGAGTGGCAAATTCCAATGGAGAATGTTCTAAAGACCATTTTAATAAATTTGTGGCTGTATTGAAAAATGGTACAACAATTTGAGCTGCCGCTGGACCCAAACCCGGACCCACTCGCTGTGCATTTACCCACTTCCCTATAACGCCAAGTTCCCTTTGGAACGTTGCATATTCACCAGATTCGCGAGCCAGTTTAATCATTTCCGGAGACAATTCCTCTAAACTGAGAATTTCTTGCGCTCTTGATAAAATTTCGGGATTTGTCTTATGACCTTCTTTTATTGCCTGACGAACCGCAAATCTATGCATATATGCTGAAGTCAAGGGAACTCGCCCCATTATGTCTACTGCACCCTGCACTCTTTGCGGGGTTCTAATTACAACTCCTTTTTTACCGGAAATTTCTTTATTGTGTAGCGATTCTCTATAATAAAAAGAAGACTCTTTTAACGCCTTGTCGTTCTCTAAAAGCATTTGCCACGCCAATTTTCCACCTTCCGGCATTCCAAGTCTAAATCCTTTCCATGCGGCGCCAATTTCCAACATGGACATTTGCGAACCATTTAAATTACCGATTTTTCCACCAGAGATATTATGAATGGCGGCACTCGACTGCCCGATGAGATAATCGAAACCTATTTCAAAAGGCATTCGCACCGTAGCATCAAGAACCCCAATGCTATTTCCAGCGGTACTCCTGACTACGCTGGAAAGCGTAGCCAATTTCGCATTTCTGGCATATTCAGCAACCTTATGCAACCAATGTCTCTTAACTTCCGTTCCTTCCAACAGCGCACGCATTGCCAGAACAACGTCTCCATGTAATTCACCAAGCTCACCTCTTTCGACCATCTTTTCAAAATAATTCCTTGCGTCTGCGGAAGACAGGTCTCTAAAATAACGAAAAGCCCTAGGTATCTCACTATAATAGTGAACAAGCATTTTTGTCGCTTCTATTGTCATGTCTCGATTAACCAGACTTTCAGGATTTTTTGCCCATTCTTCAATTAGTGAATTCCATAATTGACGAGTGCCTTCAACGCGTTCGGCTAATTTATCGACGCGAAATTTTCCAGACATAAGTTCTTCAGCCACCGAAGCCATCATCCTTTTGTCGGAACCGCCCCTTCTAATCTCTGGAATGGTTCTGGTTCCCCTAGCCGTCTCTATCCCTTCTCCGCCTATATTGTCAACTATACTGATAAGCAAATCGGCTTTGGCTTGATTCATAGGACTCGGATTTTCTCCGGCAACAGTTTCTAAGTTTATGTTGGCGCTATATTCGTCTGAAGATCGAGTTTTGGTTTCCGTGTCGCGAACTTTGCCAGACGTTTGCGATGCTTCCGCATCCAACTTTCTGGCAAGCGATTTTGCGCTCTGTATCTGAGTATCCGCTGAAATTTCTCCAATGTTTTTTACGGCATAAGCTATTGATTTCTTATCCCAGCCTTCCGCCTTCAAGGCGTTTCTGAGACCTTTTGCGGTCATTGCGACGCCAGTATGAGTTCTATTCCAAATTTCCTTGATGTTTTCCGCAACTTCCAATCGCAATTCAATCTGTTCTTTTGAAAGTTTTTTCTTTATGTTTTTACCGACAGCACCGAGAGAATTTATTCTACTGATTTTTTTGACGGTGTCCTTGACAAGTTCTATATTGCTCATTTCCAGCCTAAGCTGACTTTTGGATTTTCCCAACGAACTATTATACGAATCAATGGAACTTTCCATAACCTTAATTCTGTTCTCAAGACCGACGCCATGCTCCTGAACGTATTGCCGAGCCTTCATTCCTTCCGCAGTTGCCTTTCTATCCGCTATTTCGGCTTTCTTAACGTCCCCGTTTTTAGCGTGTTTTTGAGCTTGATTGGAATAATGTTCTTCTCGCCTTTTGAAATTATCGAGGTCTTTCTTGTAAATTTCCTGTTTCAATTTTAGGTCGACCAACTGACTTTCCGTTATTTCCCTGCCTCGCCTCAATTCCGAAACTTCTTCGGTATATTTCTCGACAAGAATCTTCCTGTCTACAATTCCGCGACTTCTTGGGTCTCTCATGGTTGAAACAATTTCTTGAGCATCGGTTTTAATTCTCAATGGCGGACGTTTTGTCGCCGTAGAGGGTAAAGGCTGTTCCTTTGTCTTCTTGAATATTTTGACTACAAAATCGCCTTTACTGGTTTCACCCCATCGCGCAATGACGTTTTGACCTATGTATTCGGATAATTTATTTTCTATATGTGAATCAAGCTTGTCGCGAGACTTGAAGCGTCGGGCTGTTTCTCCCTTAATTGGCTCAATGTTCTTTCCGACGTTCAGGTCGCTGGATTTTTCCAACTTGACTCTTTCCACCACTTCCGGCTTTGCTTCTACCGGTGCTTTTGGCTTTTTCCCCTTCTTTTTGACAATGCCGTGCGCAGCCTCCATCTCGGAAACCTTAGCTAAGGCATCAGCCTTGCTAACTTCGTATTCGACTTTGCCTATTTGATTTCCATTTGCGTCTCTTTTTGTTATAACGTGATTTTTTTTGCTGTTGTCCCACCACCTGTCTATGGACACAACCTGTTCCAACTGTGAAGGTTCTACCGGATCGGGCTTAACTTCCTTAGGTTTTTTAGCTCCTTTAGTTGGTTTTTTTCGCATGGTTTTGATAGTGGCGTCCGTCGCAACCTTTTCTGCGCTAGCAATAACTCTATCGGCTTTAGCTGGGTCCATAAAATCCAAAGTTAGCTGTTGGTCGACAACATTCTGCATTCTAGCCCTTAATTCGGGATTGTTTTTAATCGTTTCGGCGGCTTTAATCTTTTGCTCGGTTATTTCTCCAATAGGTGGACGGTCATGAACCATTTCCATAACGTCCACAGCATCCGACGCAAGTCTGCTTTTGTTTTTAATATGCGTACCAGCGTGCGCAAGTCCTGCAGCCATAAAATACGTATACACGCCACCATTGTCAAATATATGTTGAATGGCTTCATCTCTCATTTTTTTGGCTGAGGCATAATCGCCCTTATAATTGAAATATGTTTGTTTTGGATGAAGGTTTATGCTAGCCAAAAGAAACTCGCCTTCGTCCTTCATAAAATGAAACAACCCATTGACCGTTCCAATCGGGTCTTTCGATGCGGCTTGCGGCAAGTCAAACATCATTAAAAAGGGGGCTTCCGCAACGTGTGAAATAATATTTTTTGACAAAGTAGCCAAATCTCTCGTAAAAGGATCGAATTCTTTCGTATGCATCCATCCCCCAGCAGGGTCCAACCCAAGCATATCGGTAAGAGCGCCGTCGACAACCCACTTAACGGCTTCGCCATAGCCGGGATCAAAAGTAGGCACGTAAGGTTTTGTCGTAGAACCGGTGACGTAACCGACGTGCTGTGGTAAGGGAGTCGGCTCTATATGAGCTGGTGCACCCGGGTCTTGAACGCCAGAAAACATAGTCGTAGACGACGTAACGTCCGGGGGAGCAAAACCCTCTATTCCCCCGAACTCGTCCATGTAATTTACATCGGCAACTTGCGGAGCTTCTCCAACTCGTTCCGCCTGCTCCTGTTCCTGTTCCGGGTATGGATTGATTGGATGCAATAGCGGATCGTCTATTCTATCCTTTCCAGTATACGTCCTTTGCGATTCTTGACCATAAAGACCATCCAACGTGGTAAGAAGAGGTTCCAAGATTTTCGGTGCGGTTTCCCTATATTTTTCGTAAAACTCAGTGGTTTGTTTCGAATTAGCCAACTCAGGTCTGTCTTTTATGAGTTGATCCACGTATCTGAATGACGCAACGTGACCGCTATCATGCGGGTAACCCCAAAAGAAACCATGTTGTTTTGCGATGCCACCAAGAATTTGATATGGTTCGACACTATGCTCCAAAGCCTTCGACTTCTGAGTCGCATCGACAGACTTGCCATTTATAAATATTTGATAATCTGCGGCTTCACCATAATTGTGCAAGCTTAAAGACGTTCGCGACGCTCCGGATTTGAGATATGCGGCTTGGTCTTCCATACTCCTCATTCCGCTGTCGCCAAGAATAACTTGAACGTCGTCGGTGTTATAATATCTTTTAAGAACGGATTCCGTTTCGGATGCTATTTGATTGAAGCTTTCCAAACTTTTGTCTTCAACCGCTGTACCCGAAGCCAAGTCCGATATTATTTTGCCAGTGTCTTCTCCCGCCATGCTTTTGCGTAAAATTCCAGTTGGAGAAGCGTCTATTAATTCTGGCGGAGGAATAAGTTGCGGTTGATCGTATTGCCCAAGCTGTTCATTTCCCTGAATAATTTCTGCTTGAGAAAGAATTGCTGAAGGTTGCTGAGCCGGAACGGTCAACTTATTTATAAAATCAGTCTCTTCTTCGTCGGTATAATTGTTTTCTTTCAGCCACTGATACAATTCCCTAGTCTTTGCAGTGTCCTGTAAGCCCTCGCTAAAAGACGTCGTATCACCATCATACAAATTGTTTTCCTGAAGGTAATCAAACAGTTGGCGTTGAGATTCGTTCATTTACTTAAACTGAAATTTTTTCTGTCCCACACCCGCAATTCGCCCATATACCGGCAAACCTTTATTTGCCTTCATCCATTTATCGGGGTCTCTAAGCACGGCGTTATAATACTTTATCGCAGGAAGCATTGTATCTGGGTCCCAAGGGACTTGGGGCTTTAAATGAAGCGGATCCATTACACCGTCTTTAATATTTTTTAAATAGTCTCTTTCTGCCCTTGCCATTTTCTGAACTGCTGCTTTTCTTGTTCTATTATCAGTAAGGTCAACACTTGCCGACGGAGCCTGCCCTTCTGACCATCCTATACCGGAAGGGCGATAACCCTTCTTTTTAGAAGTTTCTGAATACGACCCATCCTCGTTTAACCTATTCCAAGTAACATAACCTAGCGGGTCACCTGCCTTACCAAGATTCCAGTCTTCATTCTCGGGAGGTCTTTTTGTATCTTTTAATGTTATTTCTTCCGGTAAACCCGTATCTGGATTTATTCTGTTCCAAACCGCAAAACCTTCTTTAAACCTAGTGGTTGTTTCTCCCTCTTTCCAGCCGGGAATCCCCGCAGTAACGTCGGAGTCCAACCCAGTATATGAAGCATTAACTATTTTATCACCAACTTTAAATTCTTTTAACTGACCGATTTTATAGGGCGGGGTAATGACGCCTTTCGGAGCGTGACCCTTAACCCATTCTTCTCCCACCGGTCTCGTCCCCTTAGACACAGATTGCTCTTCATACGTACCATCATTATTTTGTTTATACCATGTTACGTATCCGGTGATAGTATCTTTTGGGGCTTGACCAACAGACCATCCTTCGCCAGAAGGATGCTTTCCCTTTAAAAAAGATTTCTCTTGGTATCCATCGTCTGTTTTTCTATTCCACGTTACATATGGCAACGTAGTCTCAGCCTTGGGAATGTCGGTTGTATATCCACCTAACACATCAGGAGGCATGTCTTCCCATTCATTGGTATCTGGATTTATCCATTTGGTGTTCGCGCCAACTTGACGAGTCATTACAGGAGGTCCTTCACCAACTGGATACAAAGTATTAAGAGCTTTGGAAGTTGATGGCTTTGTTCTTGCGACTCTTACAAAATTACCATAAGAATCATATTCCAGAAGTTCATCGCCAAATGCTTTATAAGTGGGTTTTTTTGCCACCTCCGCCTTATAATACTTCTCGCGTTCCTGAGCGTTGTGAGACAAATAAGTGCTCAATAAATCCGTGATAACGTTTGAGTTAAACGTTGGGTCTCTGTATGCCATAATAGACTCCTAACCGTATGACCGTTTTTCGCTTTCAAGCGTATATAGAATATCTTCGATATTTTGCAACGCCTTCATTTCTTCCATTCCCGTTTTAATGTCTTGTCTGTCGAGTCCAAGGCTCGCCCGGGCAAAATCCATTTCTTTAGCTTCGACGTCGAAATCCAATGCACGTTCTTTTCTTGTTTGAACGTCTGCGGCGGTTTTCATTGCGCCGCGTCTCTGTTTTTTCTTAAAATCCGCCTCTGCGTCTGGAGTGGTCGCCGCAAAATCCTGCTTTGTAGCCTTGTAGTCAGATTCCTTTCCAATCGTATAGGAACTTTCCAAAAATTTTTCCATATCAGTCAAGTATTCCGCTTCACCGGTTTCTCTTGTAAATTTAGTTTTGTCTCTAAAAAGTTCTTTATCTTTTCCAAGCAATTCCCTCTCTGTGTCCGTTAAGCCTCCAAGTTCTGAATAAAATTGCTTTATTCCCTCTTCTCGACCACGAACGTTTTCCACTTGTCCGGCAATTAAGCTCTTTGCCTTCTGAGCGTTTTTATAACCAGTAGTTGAGCCTAATATGCCCCACTCACCCGATGACGGATGCCACGTTGCCTTACTCATAGCTCACTCCAATCTTTTTTATTCCATCGCTTGATCGACAAACTATAAAACGGTTTCTAATTTCCATTGTATTACCTTCATATCTTTGAAAAGCCGTTCCCAAGCTCTCCCATTCCTTTTTGTAGTAAATTGTATTTTGCGACAACCCAATTTTCTTGCCAACGCCTTCGTTTCGTTCCATATCAACGTCGTTTCCTTTGGATTGTCGACGTATGCCGTCCTTATCCACATTACGTCGTCGTACAGTTCGTATTCTATCCAACATTCCTTGTCGTTTGACGAATAAATTTTTGACGTTTCTAGACCACTCTCGAATTCTTCAAACGTATCCTTGGATTTCTCCAGATAACGAGGAACGTGTCTCAACGTGGAAGCTGGAAGTTCATAAAAAGACCTCATCATGCAAGCCTACCTCCTCTATCTCGTTTTTGTAAAAACATACTGCCTATACCCAGTGCTACTCCAAGCGGTCCAAGAACTGGAGCGGCAGTGGCAAGAAGAGGACCCCCGACTCCAGCGGCAGCGGCTGATGCTCCCGTGCTAGCGAGAGAACCAGCGGTCTTCATTAAGTTTTTATCGGTAAGCCTATCGCCGCTAAGTTCGACCACGTTACCCGCAAGATTTGCGCCAGAACCAACCGCCTTTCCTATAGCCTGTTTTCCAACTTCTCCAGCAACTTGCTGAACAGCTCCTTCGGTAACGGGTTCCAATAATTGATCGTAAACGGATGTTGTTGGCAAAGGATAACCTCCCCCTTGATAACCTCGTACGCGTCCTCCATATTGATAGCGACCAATAATATCATTCAATGCGACAATTTCCGGCGTTACGTTTTCTCTTGGTATAATTGCCTCACCGGGTTCCACTCTTATGGGGATTTTACCGCCTTCTTTATAACCTCGTACGCCTCCTCTAACCGCATCGGTAGCTCTTCTGTTTAAGACGAAATCGCCCGGATTTACTCTTGTATTGACTATATCTCCGGAACCTGAACCGGGAACCACGTTCCCCATAACCCGACCTCCTTCACTATAACCAAACTTAGAACTAAGCCATCCGCCAAGATTTTTTATCATATCGGGTGGAATAAGCGACTGACCCGTATGTTCGGCTAATTCTTGTTCTTGCTGTGCTTTAATCCAATCTGCGGCTGGCAGTCCTTGTCTCCTCCATGTTGCAGATGTCGGTTGTCCCGGTATGTATTGACCTTTATCATAAACAGAATAATAAGGTTTACCTCCCTCTGACGGATACGATTTCCATCCTTTGCCCAATGGCATCAATTCATCGTCATCCATAGAAGCTCTTCCTTCAAGCTTTGCCATTGCTTCACTTTTAAGTATTTCTCCCGGAAAGGACATCGGATTTAGTGGCGGTAGGTTTGGTTTACTTGGAGTCAGTTCAGGAAGAGAATATGTATCTGCAATCGTCGTTTCGACTGGATTTTCCAAATGTCTTTTACTGAGTGGATTGAAAGCTTCAAGAAAACCGATAGGCGCTTTAGTCCCACTTTTAATGGCTCTCGCTCCCTCATTTACGTATTTTGCGCTTGTTGCGGGGTCTCTAAAAAATTGCGCCAAAGTTAGGTCTGGCTTACCGCGCTGAGCCAACTGAAAATCCCTTAAATGCTTTCTGCCTAAGAGACCTAATTTCCCAACCGACTTAATCGACTTGGCAGTTTGTTTATCTTCTTCTTTCGCCCTTTTTCTTGCATCTCTCAATCTTTGCAGAAAAACGTTGGTCGACGGTCCCTGACCGGCTCCAATAGATTTTCCATACGCATCTATAATGTCTTGATAAGTTGTTTCCGCCATAATTAATCCTTTGCTCTCGTTTAATTTAGCTCTTTTATCATTGTTAAGTCCATTCCTGATTACCAGTCATTTCTCCAAGCGTCTGCCAACTTACTCCATCACATACCAACAGCATACACGTTCCAGCTAAATTGGAAGTAAAAGTGGTGTTCGGATGATCCACATTTATCACTAATTCATTTGTTCCTTCTGATTTATGAACAATTAATTTCAACTGTCCCGCTTCGCCATCCGCCAAATGGACGTGTCTAGCTACGCTTGGACTTGTGAAAGTGCTGACAAACGAAGTCAATACGTTAAGAGACAATTCAGTCCCATCCGCTGAAGCGGCGCCAACAACATTTTCAAAACTGTTTATTCCTCTAACTTCCATTATTTTTACAGACCCGGCGTATATACGCCATATTGACTCCCAAACAACTTTCCGCTTTGAAGCCTGAGTACGGAAGCCAAGACCTCGCACGGGCTACCAGTGTCGTTATGCCATTGAATGCCCGTATTGACGTCATCCGCACCCGCTCCTCCAGTCGTTACGGAATTATACCAAATCATTCCTTTGGTGGTGGGCAGAGTGGAATACCTTGACGAATATCCAACTTCTTCAGTAAAAGTATCGTCTCCTGAATTGTACTTATGCGGAGCCTTTACGTTGATGTCTGTTATATTGGCTCCCTGCTGATTGGCAGCCCACGTGCCAGCCATACCTCGCCCAAACACGTATCCTGCATTCAATCCAAAATCGTCAGTCAAAATACCCTCGGCATCCACACAGTGAAAAACAACCGTAACGAGCCATACGGTTCCTTGATGATAAAAGTCCGTCCCCCTAAAATAACTACTGCTGGTCGTCTCATATAAAAACTCTCCAGCGTCATGGTCATGTCCGCCAGTATAAATATCGTCTGTCACCTCCGTTAGATTGGAAAGAATTAAAAAATCTTCGCCATCCGCTACAGCCTCAGCTTGAGTCATATCTGCAAAAGGACCCCCTGTTACAACATGTTCAGACGCCACAGCAGTATGGGTTTGCGCCTGAGACATGCTATAAGTATCAATTCCGTCCCATCTTGGATATATTTTCTTTTTATATGCCGCATACTCTGGTACGGCTGGTTCTCCCTCATCCATAAAATTGGAAGTATATCCAATATCGGTAAGGATATGTTTATTATCGACTGATTTATAAACCGTACTCATTTCAAACAATCCATTGGCGATAGTCCTATTTGGAGAAAACGGCGGTGGTCCAGATAAATATTCCGTTCCCCCTCCAATTACCACGTCTCCTGTTGCTCGTATCCAAACGGAAGACGTATTTAGGTTTTCCGTGCTTTCGGCTCTCAATCTTATTCCGGTATCAGCCCTAAGATCGACACCTGTAGTCCAAGTCCAAGTATCCACCCCTTTACCATCAATATCGTCTGGTAAAATACTTCCGGTCTGTTCAATCAATATTGCATTTGAGCAAGACTGAACCCCAGAAGTTATTGTTTTAAGGTGTATTCCGATTTCTCCGCCAGCATCATTTCCATCCGATATGGAATTGACGTTTACAACGCCTCTATAATTTCTGGAGACCGTTCCGGCAGACAGTGTTAAGGTTGATGGATCAATAATCCCCTGAGTTCCGCTTACCCGAAAACCGGAATTGTCCACAGAATTAATATTCGCCGAAATACCCACATCAACGTAAAAATCCTTGTTGGAGAGCACGGTCACGTTGCCTCCACTATCTATATCTATATCCGAAGACGTCAATAACGTCTCCATCTGTATGGGATTGTCGCCCCTGACCGTAAACGAACCGTCCGTAGTGTCTATATTGGTTTCATCCAACGTAGTCAATCCATCGGCGTCCAAATCTCCAACAGAGTAAATATTATGTCCGCCATGAGACTGATTTCCTGTAAACGAAACCGAACCGTCGGCTCTAATCAAGCCGGTAAGGTCAACGTCCTGAAAACCGTTTGCGGCTGGTGGAGCGACGGATTGCAGTTGTTCTTGGGCAGTTGAAGCCCTATGAGACACCTTTCTCCACCTTCCTCCGTTTTTGACATACTGAACCAAACCAACCGCATCTATTTCGGCATATACTATATCCCCATCGTGTCCACTATTATTGTCGGGTATTCCGCGAACCATAATGGGCTTACTCGCTTTTCTCTTGTTCAACCCCCTTGTTGAAACGTCTCTTAAAGGCACTACTTCACCGCCTTTACTCTGTATATGATGGTTATGTCGTTTATTTCAAATTCGGCTGGAACTACTCCAATCGCATACGTCGACGTCGTATCTATCGCATAAGTGAAAGTCGATGCGGCAAAATCAGCTCTTTTAGTTTCTTTTAAATAGTTTGCGACGACACCCGTTTCCCCGGCATTGGTTCCTCCGGTTATGATTGCCGTCATTCCATCGTAAAAATCATTTGACGTAGATGCATTCGCTGCAAGTAAAATATGAGAATTGCTTCCACCGGTGGCTGTCCCAGTCAACACGTTGTTTACGTTGAACTTAAGAGACACGGAATAAATGTTGTTTGCCTCGCTCGACGTGGTTGGTTTTAAAACCGCCCTCTGCCATCCGTCGGCAGCTTCAAAGGATTTATAATCTGTTGTAGTATTTTCCGAGTAATTGTCGTCATCCTTAAACGTTTTGTCATACGACGTTCCACCGTTAACGTCGAAAGTTGCCGAGACGTTCGGATATTTGTTTCCGGTTCTGTACGTTACGTAAACTTTGTATATCTTCTTTCTTATGGATGGGTCTCCAAAATCGAAATCTTTGGTTATTATCGAGAATGCCGAACTTACGCTAGGATCGGCATTCCAAGTGTATGACTCTGATTTTAAATTTGAAATGACAAACAACTCATTGTCGCCAGATACTGCAAAATTGGTGGT